>Ga0114950_10001629_pt1 | contig 16961 bp, 11 predicted proteins | sample N075metaG_FD_83503 | JGI IMG/M metagenome (GOLD analysis project Ga0114950, IMG submission 83503) | Deep subsurface microbial communities from Kermadec Trench to uncover new lineages of life (NeLLi) - N075 metaG | ecosystem: Environmental > Aquatic > Marine > Ocean trench > Sediment | place... | reverse complement strand
TGGCATCCAGGCCAGTGAGTTTTCTTGCGTCAAGGTTTACCTCCCCAGGTAACATTTTATGCGCGGCAATATCGACAACGCTATCCGATGATGATTAGCAGACTTTTTATATAGGAATTATCCTGTATAAACAAGTGAGCTATGGACCCAGTTGGTTGATATCCGGCCAATGCCAATACTGTTGTCAGATCTTGATGAGTGTGGAGATCTCTGTGTGGCTGGTGGCCGCACAGAAAACAGCCCCGCCCGCGGGGGGTGGGTCCATAGGTAAAGTTACTTAGCGCAATAAAATCAACAAAAACAAGAGAATGATCTATTGCATATGGACCCGGAAATATCAGCGGGGCATTATTCGTAACGTAATGCTTCAATAGGATCGAGATTGGCCGCCTTGCGTGCAGGTAGCAGTCCAAAAATGAGCCCGACACCGGCACTGAAACAAAAGGCGATCAGGACAGCGGAAACTGACAAAGGTGTCGACCAGCCTGCTAGAGATGCGAGCAGACTGGCTGCAGAAGCACCCAGAGCGATACCAATCAGGCCGCCCACGATACACAGGACCATGGCTTCGATTAGAAACTGCAACAATATGTTTACCTTGGTGGCACCCAGTGCTTTACGTATGCCAATTTCGCGGGTTCGCTCTGTAACCGTAACCAGCATGATGTTCATAATGCCAATGCCGCCGACAATCAGGCTGATGCCTGCAATACCAGCAAGCAGGTAGGAGAAAATTTCTGCAGCTTCCTGCTGCATATTTAAAAACATTTTGCGATCGCTTAAAGAAAAATCATTTTTAGCGCCCGGGATAATTTGATGTTCACGCCGCATGATTCTTTCTACGTCAATAATTGCCACTTCCATCGGCACATCAGGATCAATCTTTACGCCAATGGCATTGATATTATCGGTGCCCATTAGTCTGTATTGGGCGGTTCTCAGTGGTACCCACGTATTTTCATCGGTATTGCTAAATCCAACAGAACCCTTGGGTTCAAATATCCCGATAATCTCGAATGAAGTGCCCTTGATAAGAAGTTTCTGGCCTATCAGCATCGTTGGATCAGTATCGAATAGTGCCGGTACTGCTCCTCCGAGTACGATGACCCGTTTTTTTGCAGTATTTTCAGATTTTGTGAACATTCTGCCGTACATGAGTTCGAAGTTGTTAACTTCCGCATAGTTTGGTGTTGTCCCCACTATCTGAATATTGCGGTTTTTATTACCAAATTTTACCTGTATACGTCCGGAAGTCTCCGGAACTACCTCAATCGCTGCTGCGACATCCTGCTCGATTGCTCTGGCATCATCAATGCTGAGCTTTTTATCAGCAGCAGATACCCCGCGATGCATAAATGACCCGGTTCTTACCGAAAGAATGTTGCCGCCCAAACTATCCAGTTGAGTATTAATTGCGCGTTGCGCACCTGTTCCGAGCGCCACCATCGTAATCACGGCGGCTACGCCAATAATGATACCCAGCATAGTAAGTATGGCGCGGAAAAAATTGGCCCGGATGGACTGCAATGCGACCCGGATCATTTCCCAGAACAACATGTTAGTCGTCCTTGTCCGAACTCATGCCAGGCAGCCCAACTGCTTTACCCATCCACTCACGAAATTCGTTTTGTGACATGATTAAAGCCGAACTGGGTAGCAGGATAATCTGTTCATTGGCATTTACACCGGACAACACCTCGCTGTAATCCAGGTCTGTGAGCCCCGCATTTATATATTGGGGGACCGGCCGGCCATCCCGTAATACAAAGATCCAGTACTGCCCACCAAACATGTAGCCCTGGCCTGCTGTTAACTGGCTGGGTATTTCACTGGTGGTTAGTGTCGCTGCTTCTTTATCTTGATATGCCTCTTTGTTTGTATCGCTGTCGGTCGCGTTATCAACAGCATCGTTTTCAGTTGCTTCGCTGGCACCTGAAACCATATCGGGTACCGCCATGCCACTGCTGCGTAACTGCGCTCTGAGTTGTGCCTCTTCCATGCCGGTAAACAGTGCAGCAGCCTCAATATCTCGTGGTGTCCTTAACGCAATAGTTGGTATGGCCGGAACCCCGTACCGGCTGGCAATATTCAATTCAACTTCTGCATTCATGCCCGGGCGCAGCAAACCGGACTTGTTGTCAATAGTGATGATAACGGCGAACAGCGTGACGCTTTCTTCTTCTTCTGCTTGTGGCTCAATCTTCAATACAGAGCCGTCAAAGGGCTGGTTTGGGTAAGCCGCTACAGTTACTACGGCCTTTTGACCGGGTAAGATCTTGCCGATATCGGTTTCATCAACCAGTGCGCGTACTTGAACGAAGCGTAAGTCGGCCATGCGGAGCAGGGCAGTACCGCCACCCACATCCATTGTTGGTGAAGAAATTACCTGACCCACTTCGATTTCACGCAAAATAATAGTGCCGTGGGAGGGCGCTCTGACTTCGGTGTCGTCCAGTGCTATACGAGCATTTTCTACGGCGACCTGAGCTCGTACCACTTCTGCTTTGGAATTGGCGTATTCCAAAATACTCTGTTCATGATCAACTTGATTCAAAGTGCCTGTCTTAAACAGTGTCGCGGCACGTTCGCGCTGCAATTTTGCAATATCACGACGGGCATTGGCGGCCTCCAGTTCGGCGTCTGCCTGTGCCAGTGCATTACGTGGTGTGCGTTTGTCTATTTGTACCAGTAGCTGGCCGGCCTCCACGACATCACCAGTATCCGCGCTAATTGCGAGTATTTCGCCGGAGGCTTTTGATTTGAGTTCAACTGTGGTGACGGGTTCAATAATGCCAGCAGCCTGAACGGACACAATGATATCGCGTTGCTGCACACTTGCCAGGTTCCAGGTGCGTTTTTCAGTTTCCTGTGCACAGCCACCCAGTGTTATTACGACTGCAAGCAGGGTTAATGTGAATCGGTTCAATGCAGTACTACTCCGGAGTCAGACTCGATGCCGCCATCAAGCAGGTGAATTTCACGTTGTGCATGAGCGGCGACGTCAGCCTCGTGGGTGACAAGAATAATGGTTTGTCCTGCCTTATGCAGTTGGTCAAAGAGCGCCATGATTTCTGTACCTGTTTTTGAGTCCAGGTTCCCAGTGGGTTCATCGGCCAGCAAAATGCTGGGGCGAGTTACAAGTGCTCGTGCGATGGCGACCCGCTGGCGCTGGCCACCGGACAATTCTCCGGGGCGATGTTTGGCGCGATCACTCAGGCCAACCTGCTCTAACGCATGGTTGGCACGGTCAATGCGCTCTTTCTGGTTCAGGCCTGAATATATAAGTGGTAATTCAACATTATGCAGCGCCGTTACACGAGTTAGCAGATTGAAGGTCTGGAACACAAACCCTATCTCCCTGTTCCTTATTCTGGCGAGCCCTCTGTCATCGAGAGTAGAAACCATTACGCTATTGAGTTCATAGTTGCCGGCATTCGGGCTGTCCAGACAACCGATCAAATTCATCAGGGTTGTTTTGCCTGATCCTGAAGGGCCCATGATGGCCACGTATTCATTCTTATAAATATCGATATCTACATCACGTAATGCATCGATGGTGGTATCACCCATTGTATAAGACCGGCGTAATCCGCTGATATGAATAAGTGGGCTGTCGGATTCCATGCTGTTTTATTAGATTGTTTAGTTCTTAAAAAGGCCAACATATTGTTGCGCAGCGGCCGCCGAAGGCGGTCTGCTGCTGCAATAGTCGGAGCAACAATAATAGGGATTATGGGGATATTTGGGCTGTTATGTGTACCAAAATGTAACTATTCCCGGTGTATTCAACTATTTGATGCGAATTTTATTGATCCATCTGGATATACGCAGTAGCCGTTTCGACAGATGTGCTTTACGCCAGTTACCGGCGGCAAATTTATTGGCTTCCGCTAAAGTCGGGTAAATGTGCACAGTGCCAAGAATTTTTCCTAGCCCCAACCCGTTCCGCATGGCCAGAACATATTCGCTTATTATGTCACCTGCGTGCGGTCCGACTATCGTTACGCCAAGGATTCGATCCTTTCCAGGGGGTGTTATTACCCGTACAAAGCCACGGGCTTCACCGTCCGCAATGGCACGATCCAGATCAGCCATGTGGTATGTGGTAATTTCGTGCTTGATGCCCTGTTCTAGGGCCTGTTGTTCATTAATGCCCACACTGGCGACTTCCGGGTCGCAGAAGACCGCACGAGGTAATACTGTGTAGTCCACCCGAAACTTCCAGAATCGGGCGAACAGTGCATTCATTGCGCAATACCAGGCTTGATGTGCAGCGGCATGTGTTAACTGGTAGGGCCCGGCAACATCCCCGCATGCATAGATGTTGGGATAGATGGTTTGCAGGTATTCATTTACAGGGATGGTGCCGTTTGGATTGCTGGTTATTCCCAGAGCCTCGAGTCCCAAGTTTGCAGTGTTGCCGCGGCGCCCTGTGGCAACCAGTATTTTGTCCAAAACAATACGCTGTTTACCGCCTGCATTTTCAATCGCAATTTCATTGCCGTTGGTTGTGTGTTCGAAGGCTGTTACGCGTGTTTCAGTCAGCACAATTATCCCGTCATCATGAAAGGATCGCTCAACCTCGGTCGAGACTGCTTCATCTTCATTCGCTAGCAGGCGTGGCAGCATTTCAACAATGGTGACTTCCGATCCCAGTCGGCGAAACGCCTGGGCAAGTTCACAGCCGATTGCGCCGCCGCCCAGTATCAGTAATTCTTGTGGTAATTCTTTCAGCGTCCACAAGTTGTCTGATGTCAGGAAATCAATTGCATCCAGCCCGGGAATGGGGGGTAGAGCGGGACCGCCACCCGTGGCGATCACCATGCTGCGTGTATGGATAGTTTGCCCATTAATCTCAACCGACCATGGCGATGTAATATGGGCCTCACCCTGAATGCAATCGACGCCCAGTGAGGTGTAACGCTCAATTGAATCATGTGGTTCGATGGCTGTGATTACATCACGTACACGCTGCATTACAGCCGGGAAGTCCGTCTCGGCATGGCCAGTATTAATGCCAAACTCCCGTGAACGATCAATATAGGACTTGATCCGTGATGAGCGGATCAGTGCTTTGCTGGGTACGCAGCCTGTATTCAGGCAATCGCCCCCCATTTTGTCTTTTTCTATCAGGGTTACTTTTGCGCCTGCGGCAGCGGCGATATAGGCTGTAACCAGGCCTGCGGAACCGGCGCCAATGACGACCAGGTTGGTGTCGTATGAGCGTGGCTTCTTAAAATGCCTGGCCGAGCGGCGCAGCTTACGTGCGTTGAAGCTTGTCAGCAGCTTGCGGGTTAGCAGGGGAAACAGCCCCAGCAGCACAAAAGAGCCGATAAGCTGGGGCGACAGGATGCCCGCCAGCGAATCTATCTGGCCAATCTGCGTGCCCGCATTCACGTACACAATGGTCGCAGGCAGCATCCCTACCTGGCTGACCCAGAAATAGGTGGGCACCTTTAGCCGCGTAAGCCCCATCACCATATTAATCACAAAAAATGGGAATGCGGGGATAAGGCGGAGTGTAAAAAGATAATACGGCCCGTCTGTAGCTATGCCCTTGTTAATTCGGGATACAGTGGCAGCGAAGTGCTGCTCCATATAGTCGCGTAACAGATAGCGCGAGAGTAAAAAAGCCAAAGTTGCACCAATGGTGCTGGCAAATGAAACCAGCACAGTGCCCTGTACCAGCCCGAACAATGCCCCGCCTATCAGGGTCATGGCCGCAGCGCCCGGTATATTGACGCCAGTAATCGCTATATAAAGAATAAAAAATGTCAGGGCTGCAAGCAGGGGGTTTGCTGCTACCCAGCTGGTGACGGTCGATTGGCTGGCACGAAAATTTTCCAGCGTAATGAATTGATATAGATCCAGCCACAAAACTGTGCTTATCAGCAGAGTGATAACTGCGAGAACTAAAAGTTTAGTGCGTGACATGTGACTTCAGTGATCTGTGCGGCTGAACAGAAATAAGCAGAAATTAATGAGCATGATGCAAATCTCCCGATGACTGTTGCTCATTTTGGCATGAAAAACCCGGTTCGCTAAATATCATTTACGTCATTCCCGGGCCAGGGGAGTGATAGTTTTGTTGGCTTTGGCAGCATAGGGTATGGTCAGCACTAAATTCAGTAAGTGAGGGGCGGGTATTGAGCGACAGAAATCAGCGGGTGGGGCCTATAGAGTTAATGCCGGGTATCCAGAAATTTAATTTCTGGTCTTTCATGTATGCCGCCTTTATTTGCATCGCAATGCTGGCAGGCATGAACTTTTTGCAGATCTATCTGCTGGAAGTCAATCTCAGTATTCCCCGTGATGAGCAGGGTTTTGTAACAGGATTGCTCGCTACCTATACCGAGATCGTTGCCATTCTGTTGATTATTCCGTTTGGGGTGCTGGCAGACCGCATTGGTCGTCGGCCCGTTATGATTATCGGAATGCTTTTTTGTGCAGCTGGTTACGGTTTGTTCCCGCTTGCAAACTCTATAGAGGAACTAGTTGTTTACCGCATCATTTTTGCGATCGGCGCTGCAGCGTTGTCAGCGATGATTCCAACAGTCGGTAATGATTATTCGCAGGAAAAATCCCGCGGCCGCCTGTTTGGTTTTGGTGGATTTATGAATGGCCTTGGGGTTATTTTTATGAGTGCCGGGCTGGCGCAAATCCCGACATTGCTGTCCGCACAGGGGTTCACTCCGCGGCAGGCGGGCATGGGTATGTTTCTGACGGCAGCATTTTTATGTCTCGTATCGGCAGTAATTTTTCGCTTCGGCCTGAGCCCTCAAATTCCGCGAGAAATTCAGGCAAAACAGCGACCACCTTTAATACAGATGCTGACAAGTGGTTTGCGAGCAGCACGCAACCCAAGAATAGTTCTGTCGTATCTCGCCGCATTTGCAGGCCGTTCTGATAATGCGATTAAGGGGTTATTTATTTCCGCGTGGGTGATGCAGGTAGCACCCGAGACGGGGGCATCAGTGCCCGAAGCGATGGCGCAGGCGGGCCGGTTAATGGGGCTAATGGGGGCGGTAACACTGATATGGACACCCCTGTTCGGTTTAATACTGGATCGCCTGAACCGGGTTAGCGGCATGGCGCTGGCGATGTTGCTTGCAGCATTGGGTTATGGCTCGATGGGTTTAATCACCTCGCCGCTGGATAGCGCCATGTGGCCGGCTTTTGTATTGCTGGCCATTGGGCAGGGCAGCGCGATTATTGCTTCAGTGACCTTGGTGGGGCAGGAAGCATCACCGCAAGAACGCGCTACCGTGGTGGCTACCAATGGCTGGTTTGGTGCAGTGGGAATATTAATCGCCAGCCTGTTGGGCGGCTATTTATTTGATGTGCTGGGCCCGTGGGCACCCTTCGTGATGATCGGTATATTCCAGGGTTTTGTGTTTCTCTTTGCTGTGGGTGTGCGCATTTTATCGCCGGGGCCAGCAGCGGCGGTCTAATATGCCAGCGACCAGCAAGCGGATGTGTCGCCTTAGATTGGACGCATTCGGTACAGGGCAGGTACATTCTTCAGGTGTTTAAACCCTAAGCTCGAAATATGGAGTCAGGTCATGCGAGAGTTAGTTAAGCAGTATCTGGATGCGGGTTTGTCCCGTCGTGATTTTGGCAAGGCGCTGATTGCCTTCGGGATGACTTCTGCCGCGGCTAATTCGATTGTGGCTGCAGTTGCAGAAGCTGCTGAGCCGGATGTAGCAGCCGGTGTAAAATTTACCGGTACCGGCGCCGAGGTGCTGGTAGAAACGCTGCGTGCTGCCAATGTCGAGTATCTGTTCTGCACGACTGCTACCGGTATGTCGTCGTTGTTTGATGCGTTGTCTTCACGCATGGATGTTAATCTGATTTTATCCATTGCTGAATCGCAAGCGACCAGCATGGCCCACGGTTATGAACTCGGCAGCCGCGAAACTGCTGCATTATTTTTGCCAGGCGTTGCTGTCCCTAGTGCAATGAATAATCTCTATAACGCCTGGAAGGATCGTTCTGCTATTGCTGTTTATTCCGACAGCCCGCGCAATGTATTCCGTGGCCGCAATATGTTCCAGCAAATGGATGACTGGCTGGGCCCCATGGTGGAATTCACCAAGTGGCGCTGGCGGGTTGACAACACCAAGCAAATTGGTGAGATGACCCGGCGTGCCATCAAGATGGCGGGCACACCGCCTGGTGGGCCGGTGCATATACGCTATCCGCTGGATATTCTGGCTACAAAGAAAGTTACCGAGACCATATATCCGCAAAGCCGTTTCAAGGTCAGCGTCAACATGCAGCCGGACCCGGCATTGATTGAACAGGCAGCAAAAATGTTGCTTGAGGCGAAGTCTCCTATGTTGCATGTGGGTGCTGAAGTTACCCGCGCCCATGCGAACAAAGAGCTGGTGAAGTTTGCTGAATTGCTGGGTATTCCGGTGGCACAGGGTTTCAGTTGCTACGGTGATTTCCCGTTTCGTAATCCCTTATTTGCCGGGTTCTACGGTCTGGGTGTGCCACGCGGCCTGACCGGTACAGATGTTTATCTTAATCTGGGTACGCACATGCCAGACCCGGCTATGTTCACTGCACCGGTACCGAAAAAGGCAAAGATTATTCATGCGCGTATCGAATACCAGGACATCGCCAATATTTACCCGACAGATGTCGCTATTGCCGCGGGTATGAAAGAAACGCTGGTGGCCTTAACAGATGCTGTTAAAAGTATGGCAACTGTAGACCGATTGAAGAAGATCAGTGAGCCCCGTATGGAGGAAGCCCGCCGGTTAACCGCTGCAACAAATGCTGCGCTCGAAGCGAAGGCGCAGAAAAACTGGAATGCCAGCCCGCTGTCATGGGAACGCGTGTCCATGGAGCTGGAAGAAGTGCTTGAACCCAATGCCATTCTGGTGTCTGAGCTGGATTACCGCACCCCTTATAAGTATATGAACCTCGGGCCTGACCCGGAGAAAGAGAAATGGCTGGTTGGCCCGTCGACCGGGTTTGCATTGGGCTGGGGTATCGGCGCATCTCTGGGTGTAAAAATTGCACAGCCTGATCGCCAGGTCATCTGCATGATTGGTGATGGTACGATGCTGTTTGGTCAGATTGAAGCGCTCTGGACTGCGTCGCGTTACGACATCCCTGTCATCATTGTTGTGATGAATAATCTCAGTTATGACGGTGAGCGACAACGCATCTGGGATGTATCGCCACTGGCATCCCGTAAGGACACACGTGATCAATGGAAAGACATGACCTGCTATCTTGGTAATCCGGAAGTAGATTTTGTTGGTCTGGCAAAAAGTTTTGATGTGCCGGCAGTTCGTGCATCTGATCCGAAGCAGTTCCGCAAGGCCATAAGTAAAGCGCGTTCTGTTACTGCGGAAGGACGGCCCTTCCTGATTGATACACGTATTATGCAGCTTGGCATTGCGGCAGATGAGAATTGGTATCCGGATATTTCGATCGCGGCAGGGCGCAAGTTTAATGTTTAATCTGGTGGCTGTTTAGTTAAGAGTTTCGTTACAGGGTTGCTCAGGCTAAAGAAAATCAGCAGCAGGAATAACTAACCTTAATAATTGTGCTGATCCACCGCAGTGCCGCGGTGTAATGGCCCTTTGTAATGACCAGCGTAATGACTCAGCCAAAAAACCCGGCACAATGACCTGGCACAATGAATAGAATCGTCGGCTTCCCGCCCATCCTTGGTGACCGTCCCCGTGTGCTAATCCTGGGTTCAATGCCAAGTGTGGCCTCACTGGAAAAATATCAGTATTACGCTAAAACACAAAATGCCTTCTGGCGAATTATGGGGGAGTTGTTCGGCGCCGGTCCCGACCTGCCCTATGAGCAACGCACGGAGCTACTGAAAAAACAGGGTATTGCCGTATGGGATGTGCTGGCTTCCTGCGAACGCCCGGGCAGCCTGGACAGTGCGATAAAAATGCAGACAGCCACCGCTAATGACTTCGCGGCATTACTACTTGAACAGCCGGGTATTGCGCATGTATTTTTTAACGGCAAAAAGGCTGAAGAAGTTTTCCAAAAACGATCTCTGGCAGCCGTCGAACAAGTCCGGCCCGAGTTAAAGTTTACGAGCCTGCCATCCACCAGTCCGGCGATGGCATCCCTGTGTTTTGAGGACAAGCTGCTGCAATGGCAGTCGGTGTACCGTGTGCTCAGCGGGGCCGACCCGGTCGGATGACCGGCTCGGCTATCCCGCCTGCCGCTGTTCCATGCAGGCGAGCTGATGTATCGTTCGCACTCTTGATATACAGGTATTTGAGGCAGTCATGACGAATTGGTCAGAATTTGGTGAACGTTTTACCCGACCGACGGGTGCGCGCCAGCTTATGGATGACCTTGGCGATGCGTTGTCGGGTGATCGACCGGTGTGCATGCTGGGTGGGGGTAACCCCGCGCATATTCCTGAGCTTGAGGAACTGTTTAGTAATGAATTGCGGCGGGTGCTTAATTCCGAAACTGAATATCGCCGCATGCTGGCTAATTATCCGTCCCCGGCGGGTGAAGAGCGCTTCAGAAGCTCGCTGGCAAATCTGTTTTACCGTGAATATGGCTGGAACGTAAGCGCTAAAAATATTGCGCTGACCGGTGGCAGCCAGGCAGGGTTTTTTCTGCTATTTAATTTACTGGCCGGGCCGCAATCTGACGGCAGCTTTAAGAAAATACTGTTACCGGTAACTCCGGAATACATCGGCTACCAGGATGTTGGCGTTAAACCGGGTATGTTGACTGCACTCAAGCCCACCATCGAAGAGTTTGACGACAACACGTTTAAGTATCACCTGGATGTTGAGAACCTGGTGGTTGGTAATGATATCGGTGCGTTGTGTGTATCCAGGCCCACGAATCCGACGGGCAATGTACTGTCTGATGCCGAGATCGAACAACTCATTGCTGCTGCTGCGGAGCAGGGTGTGCCACTGATCATTGATAACGCCTACGGTTTGCCGTTCCCGAACATCTTATTTATTGATGTGCAACCGGTGTGGAACGACAACATCATCATGTGCATGAGCATGTCCAAGCTTGGCCTCCCTGGCCTACGCACGGGTGTGGTCGTAGCCAGTGAGGAAATTATCGATGCACTGGCCAGTATGAACTCGGTGCTGAGTCTTGCTGTACCGAGTGTCGGTGCGGTGCTGTTGCATGAACTGGTGAAGAGCGGGCGTATACTTGAGATAAGTCGTGACACAATCCAGCCTTATTACAAAGCCAAGGTGGATGCGGCCCTTGAGTGGGTGCATGAATCTTTCGCTGACACCAACTACCGTGTGCACCGGCCGGAAGGGGCATTCTTTCTATGGCTGTGGTTCCCGGGGTTGCCGATTAGCAGTGATGAACTGTACCAGCGGCTTAAGGCGCGCGATGTGCTGGTGCTGTCTGGTCATCACTTCTTCCCCGGACTTAAAGAAGAATGGCAACACCGGGACGAGTGCATTCGCCTGACTTATTCGCAGGACCCGGAGAGTGTCCGCAAGGGTATCGCCATCGTTGCCGAGGAAGTGAAGCGGGCTTTTAATAACGGCTGAGTTTGGTAGGGGATAGTGGTGATAATTCAAATTTGATCGTTCAGACAGTGTCAGATCAGATTACGCCCGCATGACTGCTTCACGCCCGTAAGCAGTCGGTCAAATGATTGAAAATATGATGCTGTAGCAGGCAGGAAACGGCCGAGGCTGTGTGAAAACGCACGGGTCGGTATAATCTGAAGGCCTCAGCGGCAGGCCGACCGAATGAAGCGTTTCATTGAAGGTGAGAACCGATTCCAGAGTACGCTGTTCCCTGAGAGCCTTGACGATTACATTGCCCAGGACAATGCAGTTCGGGTGGTCGATGCGTTCGTTAATAGGCTTGATCTGAAGGAACTTGGGTTTGACCGGGCAGAACCGAGTGCGACAGGCCGGCCCGGCTATCAGCCGGCGACGATGCTGAAGATTTATGTGTACGGCTATCTGAACCGTCTTCAGTCAAGCCGCCGCCTGGAGCGAGAAAGCCATCGCAACGTAGAGCTGATCTGGCTGACCGGCCGCTTGATGCCGGACTTTAAGACGATTGCAGACTTTCGCAAAGATAACCGCAAGGCCATCCGGCGTGTGTGCACGGAGTTTGTTGGCGTGTGCCGGGAACTTGAACTGTTCTCAGCCACGCTGGTGGCAATTGATGGCAGCAAGTTCAAAGCAGTCAACAGCCGCGACAAGAACTTCACCAGGAAGAGCGTGAAGCACCGGTTGCAAAAGACGCAGGCGAACATTGACCGCTACCTGGCCAAGCTCGATGCGGTGGACCGGGAGGAACCAGAGATCCGCGAAGTCACCGCAGCGGAGTTACAACAGAAGATTGCCTCGATGGAGGCGAAGATGGAGGAGCTGAAGGCCCATGAAGCTGAGGTAGAAGCACATCCGGACCACCAGGTATCACTGACCGACCCGGATGCCCGCTCGATGATGAAGGCTGGCGGCGGCAGCACGGTGAGCTATAACGTGCAAACGGCGGTGGACAGTAAACATCATCTGATCGCAGCACATGAAGTGACCAATGCGCCGATTGACGGCAACCAACTGTCATCGATGGCCGGTAAAGCCAGGTTGGCACTCGATGTCAAGACACTTACCGTAGATAGCTAATCCCGGATACTACAAGGGCGAGGAGATCGTGGCTTGTTATGACGCCGACATCACGGCGCTGGTGCCCAAGATAGATACATCGTCAAGCAAGGCTCATGGGCGCTATTCGAAAGTCGATTTTCGCTACGACGCACAGCAGAACGAATACATATGTCCAGCCGGGCAGCGACTCACGTATCGATTCGACAGCGTTGAAGATGGCAAGCGGTTGTGGGTGTACATGACCTACCAATGTTCGACCTGTCCGCTGCAGTCTAAGTGCACGACGGGCAATGCCAAACGCCTCAAGCGTTGGGAAAAAGAGGACATACTCGATGCGGCTGATGCCTTGCTCAAGAAGAATCCGGATGCGATGCGCCAGCGCAAGCAACTGGTCGAACATCCCTACGGTACGATCAAGCACTGGATGGGCTCGACACACTTTTTGATGAAGCGATTACCGAACGTTCAGGCCGAGATGAGCCTGCATGTGCTCGCTTACAATTTCAGGCGTGCTATCAACATTCTCGGCGTGCCCAGGATCATGGAACAGCTGCAGACAGCCTGACGGGCTCACTTTGTTGGTCCTCAGCGTGTTAGATCACGCTGCAGCGACGAAATATTTTGCCAGAAACAGAGTTGAGAATTTTGATGCCACCACGACGATCTCACTCAGTGACACAAAAAGTGGGTTGAATTATTGGACAACGCTGATTTGTGAATAAATATTGCTCTTTTCACACAGCCTCGGCCACCAGCGGTCATTTAGATTTCTCCCGGCCGATCCATCTTAAGCTACGGAGCACAGCATTATGAGTGCGACTGCTCAGTTGTAAGTAATTGTTTTAATTGATGATCGCCAAGGGGCGTTCGTTGCAATGTGCAGGACAGTGCATAACGGTGCATAACCGGGTCTCGTAAAACTCCCGAAGCAGCGCCTAACGTCAAAGACCAAGTGGAAATCTCGGTTCGGCCCCTATTTCTCGAGGACTTCGGACTGCCAGCTGCGATCCGCACCGACAACGGGATACCGTTCGCCGCACCCTGTGCTTTGTTCGGCTTGTACCAGGCTCTCCGTTTGGCGGCTCCGGCTCGGCGCCAGCAGGCACCGAGCCGGGTGCGACAGATAGCCTAGTTATTCGGTCTGACGATAGTTTCGATATCCTGCAGTCGCTTCATCGCATCCAGCGAATTGAGTGATCCGTAGTTAATCCCCGCAGCACTCAGGCTGCTACCCTGCTGGGACGGATAACCCGGAAACGTGTCGAGAAACGACTTGATGTAAGTCTGCGCCGGCACGAAGGTCCACATATTATCTGCGAACCAACGCAGATAACCCATATCCGCTTCGTGGGGCCCCTTTTCATAGGGGTCGGCGCGAAGATTGATGAGTATTGGCCAGCCAGTGACTACCCGTACACCGCTGGCGATATTGCCGTTGGTGGTCGCGAAGTGGATTTTCCAGTCGTCCACTCGAATGGCGTTCAGTTCGCCGCCCTGGGTGAAATAAAATATTTCCTCTCGGGGAGCTTCATCGGTCTCGCCCTTGAAGTACGGCCGAAAATCGTAGCCGTCCAAATGAACCTTCCATTTTTTACCGTTGGCCTTATGCCCTTGTTTCAACTTACTCACGATATCCGGTTCGCCGGCCGCAGCCAGGAGCGTTGGCATCTAGTCTTCCTGAGAGATGATATCGTTGTATATCGTTCCCGCTTCGATGGTTCCCGGCCACCGGACCATCATCGGGACACGAAAACCACCCTCCCAGGTCGTACCCTTTTCCCCGTAGAAAGGCGTAGTTCCACCATCCGGCCATGAGAAAGTTTCTGCGCCATTGTCTGTTGAATAGATGACAATGGTGTTGTCGGCAATACCAAGATCGTCGAGTTTCTTGAGCACCTTTCCGACCATGTCGTCGTGCTCAACCATGCCGTCCGGGTAGAGGCCGATTCCCGTTCTGCCAATTGATTCTTCTTTTAATCGTGTCCACACATGCATTCGTGTCGCGTTGTACCAGACGAAGAACGGCTTGTCTTCGTCGTGAGCACGGTCGATAAAATTCATTGCCGCGTCATGAAATTCTTCATCCACCGTTTCCATGCGCTTTCTGGTCAACGGGCCGGTATCCTCGATTCGCCCATCCGAATAAGAATGGATTACGCCTCGAGGGCCGTATTGTTTGTGAAACTCCGGATCTTTCGGGTAGTAATAAGTCTCCGGTTCTTCTTCAGCATTCAAGTGGTAAAGGTTCCCGAAAAACTCGTCGAAACCGTGATTCGTGGGCAAATGTTCATTGCCGTCACCGAGGTGATTTTTCCCGAACTGCCCGGACGTATAGCCCTGTTCTTTGAGCAAATCGGCTATCGTTGGCGCCCATTCCGGAATGCCGTGCTTGGAACCTGGCATACCTATCGTCAGCAAACCGGTGCGGAACGGATGTTGACCGAGAATAAATGAGGCTCGGCCTGCGGTACAACTTTGCTGTGCATAAGAGTCTGTGAAGACTGCACCATCGCGCGCGATACTATCGATGTTTGGTGTGCGATATCCCATGATACCCATGTTGTATGCGCTGATGTTGTGCACACCTATGTCATCACCCCAAATTACAATGATATTGGGTTTGTCAGCGGCTGACGCAAGAAGCGGCAAGATGGTCAGAGCCACCAAGAGGGCCGGCCAAGGCAATATGCGATTCTTCTTCATAGTATTCTCCGTAATCTTTTCGGGCAGAATGCAATACTCGTGCACGCTGGATTGTCTCAAATGTTATTTCGATGGAGCAACGGCTTGGGCATTGGTGGCATTCTAGAAAGTCTGTGTGTCATAGAAAGACGGGATGATGTTGTGTTTTAAACTCATTGAGCATTTCCTTGATTGGCCCCAAATATTTGGACCATAACATGACCAAAATAAAAAATTTATCGCTGCCCCATACTCTTCGCCGAATCCTGACAACCACCATCGTCACTCGGAATGATCAGCATATGACGTTGGCTCTGCCGCAGAATACGTTAACGGGAAACCCCGCGACATTGGCCTTTGGTCTCAGTACATTGCCGCGCGACCGATGGCGGGACCAGCGAAACCGGCCAGTGCCTGACCGTATTGTGGTCGGCGCGCATCGCCTTGATCGCCGGTCGGTGATAGATTGACCTCCGCCATGCAACCTGAATTCAGCATCCTGACGTTCATGTGGTCGATGGTCGCCGCAGCTTGCTTCATGCTCGCACTGACGCACCTGGTTTTCTTACTGCGCGGCAGGCGCCAGCTAGAGTATCTGCTGGCCGCCACCATGGCCACGGCAGCGGGCAGCAATGCCATCATCGAGTTGCTGTTGCTGTTCGCGACAGACATTCCCACCTACCAGGCCCTGCTCAAGGTCGGGAACGTCAGCATTTTTGTCATGCTGATATCCCTGGTCTCGTTCGTGCGCGCCTATCTCGGCACGGGGTCCGGCTGGCTGCTGCTGCTGATCACCGGCCTGTGGAGTGTCGCAATGATTGCCAATATCTGGTCACCGGCCAGCCTCGTCTTTTCCGAGATCTCCGAGTTGACGCGCGTCGAGACCTTCTGGGGCGAATCGTACACGATGGCCAACGGCGTGATTAATCCATGGAAGTACTGCGCCGACGCCGCGAGTCTGTTGATTTTCGTATTCCTGATACACGCGACATGGGTCGCGTGGCGGCAGGGCAAGCGCCAGCGTGCCGCGATCGTCGGCGGCAGCAGCGTGCTCTTTATCACACTGGGTGGAATACAGGCTCCGCTGGTGGATGCGGGAATTCTAAATATACCGTACATGGTCGGTTTCGCCTTCCTCGCGATCGTTGCCGCCCTGACCTATCAGATGATCAGCGATGCGCTAAGAGCCAACCGCTATTCACTCGAGATTGAGAGGCTGACGGCGGCGATGGTGCTGGGTGAGGTGGCGGCCGGTCTGGCACACGAGCTGAACCAACCCTTGTCGGCCATATTGAGCAACGCACAGGCGGCCCGCCGGTTCCTCGATTCTCACGACCCCGATTTGGATGAGATTCGCGCAATCCTGAACGACATCGCGACCGATGACAAACGTGCAGGCGAGATTGTGCACGGGTTGCGCGCTATGCTCGGGCCGCGGCAGACCGTGTCAGCCAACGTGGATATCAATGCCGCAATTCACTTCGTCACCAAACTGCTTTCGAGCGAGATCCATGAAAAAGGCGTCACGCTGCAGATGGAGCTGCAATCCGATCTGGCCATGGTGCTGGCAGATAAGGTACAGATCCAGCAGGTCCTGATGAACCTGATCCTGAATGCGCTGCACGCCTTAGCCGATATGCCGTCGTCTCGCCGCCAGGTTGTCATTCG
>Ga0114950_10001624_pt1 | contig 16977 bp, 15 predicted proteins | sample N075metaG_FD_83503 | JGI IMG/M metagenome (GOLD analysis project Ga0114950, IMG submission 83503) | Deep subsurface microbial communities from Kermadec Trench to uncover new lineages of life (NeLLi) - N075 metaG | ecosystem: Environmental > Aquatic > Marine > Ocean trench > Sediment | place... | reverse complement strand
TTTAGTGACAGCTTGCAGAATATAAATTTAGACACCGAACAAGACATAAAAATTACCGGCCTCAATCTTGAATTTGACCTCGATATAACTGAAGATGCCTATAGCGAAATAATTTTTAATATTACCAGTGGCGACATTATTCGTGGCCGAGGTAATGGCCATTTAAGTTTGAAAATAGATACCCGAGGTGAGTTTTCCATGCTCGGCACTTATGAATTTGTAAGTGGAGGCTACAACTTCACCATGTATAATATTATTAATAAGGAGTTTACCATTAACCCCAAAAGCAAAATTACCTGGACCGGCGACCCCTATGGCGGGGTAATGGATATAGATGCATCCTATGAGCTGTTTACCTCACTGGCACCACTCATTGATACCGTTTATCATGATATGCCAGATGTACAGCGAATATATCCTACCGCAGTACGTTTAAGTCTTAACGGCCCTCTCTTAACCCCTGATATTGATTTTGAGATCATTATCGATGATTATCCGAAATCAAATGTGGATATGGATACCCAGATAAAGGGCTTCCTTAATACTATTGCTACTGATCAACAAGAACTTAACCGGCAGGTATTTAGTTTACTAATCCTAAGAAGGTTTTCACCACCTAATTCTTTTTCATCGTCGGGAACTATTGGCTCAAGTGTTTCTGAATTTGTCTCCAATCAATTAAGCTACTGGATAAGCCAGGTGGATGATAACCTGACAATTGATATGGATTTAGGTGACTTGGATGAAGATGCCTTAAAAACATTTCAACTACGAATTTCTTACCAGTTCATGGATGGAAAACTAATTGTAACCCGCGATGGTGGGTTTACTGACCCAAATAATGAAACAAGTTTAGGCAGTATAGCTGGTGACTGGACCCTCGAGTACCTATTATCAGAAGATGGCAGATTACGAGTAAAACTTTTTAATAGAACAAACTACAATCAATTAAATTCGGCGACTGGTAGTGCCAGCCAGACACTTATTTCAGGTGGTTTTAGTTTATTATATACGACCAGTTTCGATAATTTTAGTGATTTATTTAAAAGGCAAAAGAAGAAAGAAAGCAGACAAAATATTACGGAACCGACATCTTCGGCTATTAAGCCGGACGAAAATCAACATGAACGGCCAAAATAATGTCCAAAAAAGTGTAACTTCAAGACATAAATTTATTTAATTATGAATCTCTCACAACTAATTGCCCAGGTTTCAAAAAATGTAAATGGGACTCACACAGATTACGATGATAATAAGTCATTCATAATAGTTCCGGTACCTTCTAAAAGATATCAATCGGTTTTAACAGAATATTGTACCAAGTCTGATGTGAGGTTTATTGAAGTGAGTTCAAAGATTTGTGATGAAGGTCAAACTCCGGGCAAGTTATTTAAGCTTGAAAAAAAACTACTTTTTGCTAAACTGGCCATAAAAGAAGGCTTTTTACAGGTAGTTTGTTACCTTGATGAAAACATGAGCACCGATCTTGCTACCTTGATAATAACAGAGGTAGCCACATTTGCTGATGAGCAGGAGTTAGCAATTACTGGTCAGGATGTTTATTAGTGGAAACTGGCGGGAAGATTTCAAGGAGCCATCTCTTGCATTCCATGCAAGTGAGACAACTTCCATGTTATTACGTATTTTTGCAGAGCAGGCTGTCTTATCGCCATGAAGTGAGTTTACTCTACTTCATGGAGGAAAGTCCGGGCAACAAAGAGTAACGCACTTCCTAACGGGAAGGCCGTGCAGTAGGGCGCAAGCTTTCACTTCATGGACAGATAGTGCCGCAGAAAATAAACCGCCTCCCTCGTCCTTTGGACATTGGATGGTAAGGGTGAAAAGGTGAGGTAAGAGCTCACCGCTCTGATGGTGACATCAGGGGCATGGTAAACCTTGCGTGTTGAAAGACCAAATAGGTTTCGTTCTCCGCCGTCTGGCGGATGTGGGTGGCTCGTCCACAATTCGTCAGCTGACGAATGATGAAATGGGTAGGTTGATTGATCCCGCCAGTAATGACGGGACTAGATAAATGATAGGAGTCCCGCTAAGGCGGGGTACAGAACCCGGCTTATAGGTCTGCATTTTTTATTTTAATTTGAAAGTATAAATAACCTCTATTAACCAGTTCTAAAGTGGCTAAAATTTTAATCGTTGACGATGAACAAAGCATCCGCTACGTACTTCGCGAAATCCTGGAAGATGAAAAGTACGATGTAGAAGATGCCGCTAATGGTCAGGAAGCGCTTGACATAGTTCATAGTGAAGATTTTGATGTTGTTCTAAGTGACATAAAAATGCCCAAAATGGATGGCATTACACTCCTTGAGAAAGTAATAGAAGAGGGCATTGATACTCAATTTATAATGATTTCTGCGCATGGCACTATCGATACCGCACTTGAGGCCACCAGGAAAGGGGCCTTCGATTTTATTGAGAAACCGCCCGATTTGAACCGGGTATTACTGGCTATCAGAAATGCCCTGGACAAGCAGTCACTGGTTACCGAGACCAAGGTCCTGCGTAAGAAAGTATCAAAAAAATATGATATCATTGGTACCTCAGACATTCTAGAAGCTGTTAAAGAAACCATTGCCAAGGTGGCACCTACCGATGCCCGGGTAATGATTACCGGTGGTAATGGTTCGGGTAAAGAATTGGTTGCCAGATGGGTTCATGAACAAAGTCACCGAGCCAAAGCTCCTTTTATTGAAGTTAATTGTGCCGCTATACCAAGTGAACTTATTGAAAGTGAACTTTTTGGCCACGAGAAAGGTTCGTTTACCTCGGCAATAAAGCAGCGTATAGGTAAATTTGAGCAAGCTAACGGGGGCACGCTTTTTCTTGATGAAATAGGTGATATGAGTTCTTCTGCACAAGCCAAGGTGCTGCGCGCACTTCAGGAGGGCCGTATTACTCGTGTAGGTGGGGATAAAGATATTAAAGTTGACGTTCGTGTACTGGCAGCTACTAATAAAAATCTAAAGGATGAAATTGATAATGGCAGGTTTAGAGAAGACCTCTATCACCGACTAGCGGTAATCTTAATAAGAGTACCTGACCTGGCCGAGAGAGCAGATGATATTCCATTATTAGTTGATCATTTTTTAACCCTGCTAGCTGCTGAGTATGGCAACAAACCAAAAACTATTGTTGCAGAAGCAATTAAAGCATTGCAAAAATTACCGTGGACAGGTAACATTCGTGAATTGCGAAATGTTGTAGAACGACTGATAATCCTGGGTAATGACCCTATTACTGCAAAGGATGTATCTGCTTTTGCTGGGATGAATTAAACTTTAAATTACCAGCAGGTTGCATCCCCGAAGATCTGAATTATCAAACCGGCCTAATATCTCAAAACTACCGTCTGCATTTATCCTGCCCAGGTCTTTAGTCTCGATAAATGCACAAGAGTGAACATTGGCCAAATCAATAATATTGATGCCGCCGGTTTTGTTGGCGGCCACTATTTCATATGGGTCATTCACATCCCTAACCAGTATCCTCATTGAATTTATCTGCGAAAATTTACCTCGTTTACCATATACCTGAGAGACTAGTTCTGTCATACCATATTCAGAATAAATGTTATTTACACCCAGGTTTTGTTCCAGAAGATCATATAACTCGTCCTTAATAATTTCTTCTTTACGGCCCTTCATTCCCCCAGTTTCTATAATGGTTACGTGGCCAAGGTTTAAGTTATATTCTTGGGCTAAATCATATAGGGCGAAGGTTACGCCAAAAAGATATATTTCATCATCTTTAGATTTATTGAGTAAACTCACCAGTTCATCCACCTCATTTAAATAAAACCCCGAATTAGCAGATTCTGTAACCTGGATAAAACTATTAACCATACTTACTAATGATGAACCTCCGCGCTCAAGATAAGATGGTAGCAAGGCAACAACTGTTTTGCCTAAAAGAGGTCCAAAACTATCTTCAAATATTGATTTAGCCTGTAAATGGTAATAATTGACATCCTGAATATAATGTTTACTCCGTACTTGGTGCGTAGTACCACTACTTTCAAATACTAATTGAGCTTCCCATTCGTTAGTTTTTACAGGGTGGTACTTAAAAAACTCTATTGGTAGAAATGGTATCTGGTTTACCTTTTTAATAGTTAGCGGATTAATATTTAAAGAATCGAGGTATTGTTTATAAACATGATTATTCTTACTCTGATACCTGAATAATTCAATGGCATGGTTATCAAAACTGGAATCACTAATTTTGTTCACGGAATTTTGAAAACTTTTTATGTTTGTCATGCGTTTATGCTAACAATTTAGAGCCTAAGCAAAGATAGTAAAGTAAATGGGTGGGATTAAGACGTATCTAAAGGGAACTGCGCTATTGGGAATATTTGCCGTGATGCTAACCAGTTGTTTTAATGCTCCTGAATTTGCTAATGAACCATCTATCTCTTACAATAGTATAATTTTCAAACATGGTGCTACGGAGTTCGATCAGGATAGTCTGATTCTAACTATTAATTTTCAGGATGGTGATGGTGATTTAGGCCTCAGGCCTGATGGTGCCGACACCAGAGACCCCTATCATGATATTTGGTTTTTTACTAAATCGGATGGTAGTTTAGTTACCCTTGCCGACCGAAGTCTACCTGGATACGATACCCTGCTTCCTCCCTATGAATTTCCTTACACCTGTATTAACTGGAACCAGATTATAGCTGAGGATACTTTATATACTAAACCAAACGAGTTTCATAATAATATTTATATAAAATTCTTTGTGAAAAAAAATGGCGTTTATGATGAATTTGATTTCTTGGAGCTGTTTAAACCACAATGCAATTCTGTATCATTTGATGGCCGCTTTCCGTTGCTAAACGACCCTAACCGAGATCGCCCATTAGAAGGAAAGCTCAAGTATACAATGAAGTCCGCTTTATGGGAACTTACTTTTCGCCAGGATACAATGAAGCTGGATATATTTATTTACGACAGGGCTCTTAATAAGAGTAATACTATCTCAACGCCTGATTTTGTCCTTAAGAATATAACGGTTGGTGGCTAAGCCAGCGCCTTTGACTAATATATTTCAGGATATGCTTCGGGATCTACCTCTTGCATAAGTTCATATATTTTATCGAAGACAAGCTCGGCATTTGGCTTAGAGAAATAATCTCCGTCCGAACCATATGCCGGCCGATGCTCCTTTGAGGTGATGGTTATCGGTTGAGAATCCAGGTAAAGATAACCTTGCTGTTCTTCAATTACTTTCTGCATCATATAGGCAGAACCACCTCCGGGTACATCTTCATCGGCAAATACTATACGATTGGTCTTCTGCAAAGACTCGACAATTAAATGGTGTCGATCAAATGGCAGTAATGTTTGTGCATCAATAACCTCGCACGAGATACCTACCTCAGCAAGTTGCTCTGCAGCATCGGTAATTATTCGGCACATGGACCCATAGGTAACTATAGTAACATCTTCCCCTTCACGAATAATCTCTGGTACGCCAAGGGGTTCGGTGATTTCACCTATATTATCTGGCAATTTCTCCTTTAAACGATAACCATTTAAGCACTCAATCATTAAAGCCGAATCATCTGATTTAAGCATGGTATTATAAAATGCTGCTGCTTTAGTCATGTTACGTGGTACCAACAAATATATTCCCCTAAGCGCGTTAATAAGCATACCCATTGGTGAACCAGAATGCCAAACACCCTCAAGTCGATGCCCTCTTGTACGTACGATGAGTGGTGCGTGCTGCCCTCCTTTAGTTCTATAATGAAGTGTTGCCAGATCATCAGTTAAGGTAGCAAATGCATAGACAAGGTAATCCAAATACTGAATTTCAGCTATTGGACGAAGGCCGCGCAATGCCAGGCCAATGCCTTCGCCAAGTATGGTGGTTTCCCTGATTCCGGTATCTCTAACCCTTAGCTTACCATACTTCTCCTGTAATCCGGCAAATCCCTGATTCACGTCACCAATTTTTCCTAAATCCTCGCCAAAGGCCAGTACCTTAGGATCACGGGCAAAAGCATGATTGAAACATGCCTGAACCACCTCTCGGCCATCAACTACCTTCGATTCCGAAGTATAAACAGGACTTATCCTGTCAATCCGGCTGGCTGCATGAACAGATTCACTATGCATATGAGAATCGTACTCATCCACGGTTTGATCCATAAACGCTATTAGCCAAATTCTTGCGTTATCCCTGGCTACCGATGGCATATTTCTACTTAGGCGCAAGGCGTGCTTAATTGCCTTAACGGCATCCATTTTAAGTGGCTGAATAGTCTTTTCAAGATCGGTCTTCAGGGCTTGTAATTCTAAATTCTGTGCTACTTTTAACAATCCGTCAATCAGTTCAACAACCTCATTGGTTGCCTTTTTCATTTCCTTCTCGAAGGCATTCCAGGCACTTTTTTTAGCATCATGCGCAGACAACCGTGCATCTAACTCTAACTGACTCAATTCTGCCTCAGTGGCAAAGCCTTCTTTCAGAATGTAGCTTCTAAACTTTAGATTACAATCAAACTCTTGCTCCCATTGCAATCTCTCTTTAGGTTTGTAACGCTCGTGAGAACCTGAAGTAGAATGCCCTTGAGGTTGGGTGAGTTCTACAACGTGCACCAGGACAGGTACATGCTGGTTACGGGCAATTTTTTCGGCTTCCTGGTAAGCAGCTATTAAGGCTGGATAATCCCATCCATTTACCTTTATTATTTCGTAGCCCTTTTCTTTAGTACTTCGTTTAAATCCTGCCAGTGCTTTAGAAATACTTTGCTTTGTGGTGTGAAAATCAGCTGGAACCGAAATACCATACGCATCATCCCAGACTGAAATAACCATAGGTATTTGAAGAACTCCGGCAGCATTAAAAGCTTCAAAAAACATTCCTTCTGAAGTTGCGGCATTACCAATTGTACCGAAGGCAACTTCATTGCCATTTATTGACAGGTTCTTAAATTGATGAAGATCTTTATTTTCTCTAAATATTTTGGAAGCAAAGGCAAGACCTACCAGTCGTGGCATTTGACCGGCTACGGAAGATATATCCGCACTTACATTTTTATTTTTTGTGAGCGGAAGCGGTAATCCATCATCATCCAATAATCGGGTACCAAAGTGGCCATTCATCATTCGTCCGGCAGATACCGGTTCATCTTTAACACTGGTGTGGGCAAACAACTGCGCAAAATACTGCTCAATACTAAGTTCCCCGATAGCAAACATAAATGTTTGATCTCTGTAATAGCCAGAACGAAAATCGCCATTGCGAAAAACCTTGGCCATGGCAATCTGCGGCAATTCTTTACCATCTCCGAAAATGCCAAATTTAGCTTTACCCATAAACACCTCCTTACGACCCATAAGGCTCGCTTCCCTGCTGGCAACTACTAAAAAGTAATCTCTTAATACCTCCTTCACACTAATTTTTACTACCTCCAAAACAGGCTGTTTGGTCATGTTGTCTGGGTTTGAATAAACTATTGCATCTGGTTTAATAGATTATAAAATTACCCGGCAAAAATACATAATTTAGGCAGTTTAAACAATGAAAATCTCATCTGTCAACTGCGATCAAACACTTAAAAACGACTTAAATCAGCCAATCATTAATCCTTCCCTATACCCAATAGCATTCCATTTATAGCGCTGATTATCAGCATTTTAGAATATATCTTGAATTATTAAAAAACTGATAAATGTCATCCAAATTCTAGCCTCTTTTTACCTACAGGTACTGTATATTTGCAGAAATAATAAAAATCCAAGTATAATGATTATTGGCGTACCAAAAGAGATAAAAAGTCACGAAAACAGAATTGCCTTAACCCCTGCAGGCGCTACAGAATTAACAAAAAGAGGCCATGAGGTTTATGTACAAACTACCGCAGGTACTGGTAGCGGTTTTCCGGATGAAGCCTATATAAATGCCGGCGCAAAAATGCTGGCAACCATAGAAGAAGTATACCAAATTGCCGAAATGATAATGAAGGTAAAAGAGCCTATTGAGCGGGAATATAGCTTAATTAAGGAAGACCAATTATTATTTACTTACTTCCATTTCGCTTCATATGAGCCATTGACTAAGGCGATGATCGAAAGCAAGTGTGTATGCCTGGCTTATGAGACTGTAGAAAAGGAAGATCACAGCTTGCCTTTACTGATACCTATGTCGGAGGTTGCCGGTAGAATGGCTACCCAGGAAGGTGCCAAATATCTCGAAAAACCGCTAAAAGGAAAAGGTATTTTATTAGGCGGTGTTCCCGGTGTTAAGCCAGCTAAAGTATTGATTTTAGGTGGAGGTGTTGTAGGTACCCAGGCCGCAAAAATGGCTGCTGGATTAGGTTCTGACGTAATAATCATGGATCTAAGCCTTGACAGACTGCGCTATCTGGATGATATAATGCCGGCCAATGTGCGTACGCTAATGTCAAATGAATATAACATACGTGAGTTTATTAAAACTGCAGATTTAATTATAGGTGCTGTTCTAATCCCTGGAGCCGTAGCCCCTAAATTAATTTCCAGAGAAATGCTCAAAACAATGCAACCAGGTACCGTACTTGTTGATGTTGCCGTTGACCAGGGAGGCTGTATAGAAACATGCAAGCCAACGACTCATGAGAATCCGACATTTATCATTGATGATATTATTCATTATTGCGTAGCCAACATGCCTGGTGCCGTGCCTTATACTTCTACCATGGCCTTAACTAACGCCACCCTGCCATATGCTCTTCAATTAGCAACTAAAGGTTGGGAAAAGGCCTGCAAGGATAGCGATGAGCTTAAGAAAGGCTTAAATGTAATTAAGGGAGATGTGGTATATAAAGCAGTAGCTGATGCCTTCGATCTTCCTTATACTGATATTGCGAAATATATTTAACCAAGTATAATCCGTAACTCAGAGCCGGTGTCTTGTACATCGGCTTTATTATTTTAAAATTTCCTCAAACCTGGGAATAGTATTTAGAAAGTCTACTTTTTTATCTACCGGATTGACATGCATGCAACTATGATCGATGCCATTGCTCACAATAATATAAGGCGCTTTTAAGGTTTTATTATACATCATTGCCTGCGCCATTGCTTTTTGGTTAAGCCGATGTGCAGGTTCTTTGCATTCCACCAATACGAGTGGCGCACCGGTTCTGTCGAAAACAATAATATCTGTTCTTTTTAACAAAGCGTTATACCTCATGCCTTGTTCTACTCCTATCAGTGCTCTGGAATAGCCAAGATGATCAATCAAATAATGTATAAAGTGCTGCCTGACCCATTCTTCCGGTGTAAGTACAATATACTTTTTACGGATGATATCAAATATTACAGTTTTACCGGCAGATTCTTTAATATTGATGTTGAATGTCGGCAGGCTTAATTTATCCATCTGGTACAAATATGAAGCCGATAATTTTAATTAAAGTAAAAGCAATAATTTTTATTTGATAGATAGATTAATATGGCCAGTAAGCTTAAAACCAAGAAAGAGATAGTAGAGAATTGGCTGCCCCGATATACTGGCAGAGCACTCGAAGATTTTGGTGAATATATTCTGCTTACTAATTTTCAGAACTACATCGACATATTTGCCGAGAAATATGGTGTTGAAGTTATTGGTAAGGATAAGTCGATGCCTTCTGCCAGCGCTAATAATATTACTATTATCAATTTTGGTATGGGCAGTGCTATGGCAGCAACTGTTATGGACTTACTCTTTTCTATCCACCCTAAGGCAGTGTTGTTTCTGGGTAAATGTGGCGGCTTAAAGAAAAAAACTGTACTGGGAGATTTTATTTTACCAATTGCCGCCATTCGTGGCGAGGGTACAAGCAATGATTACCTGCCTCCTGAAGTGCCCGCATTGCCCTCATTTAGATTACAACGAGCGGTATCATCTGTTATAAAAGACAGAGATAGAGATTACTGGACAGGCGTAGTGTATACTACTAACCGCCGGGTGTGGGAACACGACAAAGGTTTTAAAAAGAAATTAAGGGTTGCCCGGGCAATAGGTATTGATATGGAAACAGCGACACTGTTTGTGGTTGGCTTTAAAAACGAAATTCCACGAGGGGCGCTATTATTGGTAAGTGATAATCCTATGGTGCCACATGGGGTAAAGACTGATGAAAGCGACAAATCTGTAACCTCAAAGTTTGTTGAAGACCATCTTGAAATAGGTATCGATTCATTAATTGAGCTACGCGATTCAGGCAATTCGGTCAAACATATGAAGTTTACCTAACCGAATCTTCGGCACCAAGACTTAAAGCTGACTGAGAGTTACGCGGTATTTTAATTAATGCAAGTAATCCCAGGCCTACGAAAAAGAACAGGGCCAGCGCCAATGCGCTGTTTCGCATGCTACCGGTCAGGCTTTCTATTAATCCATAAGAAAAAGTACCGACAACTATAGATATATTAAAGGTTACATCATAAAAGCTAAAATAGCTGGCATGATCCGTTGTATTGGCGGGTATAAGCTTAGAATAGGTAGCACGGGAAAGCGCCTGAATTCCACCCATAACCATACCTACAATTGAGGCTAAAATAAAAAATTGATATTTATCAATTACGAGGTAGGCAGCAAGGCAAATAAAAACCCAAATTATTACCATCGTAATTAGGGAGAATTTGTTACCACGGTAATCTGAGAGCCTGGCAAATGAATAAGAACCCAGGATAGCCACAATCTGAATAATCAAGACAGTTAGAATTAGCTCCCCTCCTTCCATACCTAATTCTTTATCAGCAAATAAAGCGGCCAGATATAACACTGTTTGTACACCGGTATTATAAAAGAAAAAAGACCAGAGAAATTTTTTAAGAGTTGGCAGTTCCTTAAGGCTCTGCCACACCTTGCGTATTTCGTTATAGCCATTAAGCAGATACTTTACATCTGGCAATTTATTATGGATGCTTCCAGGTAAATAATAAAAGCTATACTGGGCAAATCCTATCCACCATACACCCACTAATAAGAAGGCAAATTTAGTGGCAAATACCGGCGAAGTAATGCCAAACCAGCCGGGTTGTTGAATCATGGCCAGGTTTAGTATGAGCAGTAACACGCTACCTATATAACCATATGAAAAGCCCCGGGCACTTATCCTGTCATAATTATCAAAGGAGGCTATTTCCGGTAAAAATGAGTTATAAAATACCAGGCTGCCGGAATATGAAATACTGGCAATTATTGCACAGATTATACCAAATTCTATGTTTGGCCCATCGAACAAAAATAACGCCATGCAAGCAAATCCGCCCATATAGGTAAACACTTGCATAAATAATTTCTTGCGGCCACTGGCATCAGCAATACCAGTAAGTAAGGGTAAGAGCGCGGCAATTATTAAAAAGGAAAATGATAATGCATAAGAATAGAGTACTGAGTTAACTACTTTAAAACCAAAAAAATCAACGATATCCGAACCATTGACGGTGGTAACAGAATTATAGTATATAGGAAATATTGTCGAAGTAATAACGAGAGAATAAACAGAGTTAGCCCAATCAAAGATACACCAGGCGCGAATTGTTTTTTTATCGTTTAACTTCATTGCAAAAAAAACCCTGACGTTCCAAATGGAAGTCAGGGTTTCAATATTACACGAATTACTTTATTCATCCGCTCTTTGCGGAGTAGAATACATTAGTTTACGAGCATTGGCTTTTCTCAACTGCATCTGCACATCAGATATTAAGCCCATTTTAACTTTCTCATCAACTTTAAAAGCGATGGTAATTTGATCTTTTTCTACCTCATCAAGTTTCGCCTTCTCTTTCTCAACCCACATAATCACATCATTTACCTCAATAAAAACATCATTGGCTTGTATTTTAGGTTCATCGCCAAACATTGAAATATTCTGTGGCTGACCCATGTAAAGATAACTAACCAATGATTTACGCTGAAGTTTACGCAGTTCAGTAGCTCTAGGAATTCGCTGCTGTACATTTATTGTGGTCTCTCTTAAGACAGTTGTTACCATAAAGAAAAACAACAGCATAAAAATGATATCAGGTAAGGATGCTGTTGGAATTTCGGGATCTGATTTTGTCTTTTTCTTAAACTTATGCATTAGTTAGTCTAATTATTAGGTTCGGCAATTGAAATTTGCATTGGAAAATCCATCCTGGCTTCCAAATAAATTCGCTTATTATCCGGATCGCTGGTTTTTGAGGCAATTTCTCGCCATCTCTTATTATTTACACCGGCCCTGTCAGCATACATGTCATAATATGCTCCTTGTACTTCATTATAAATTTCAATAAACTTAGCGTAACTGGTGCCCCGATTTGTTTTAATAGAAACAATGGCTTTTAATGGGCTATCTGACAACTTTGGATTAACACCATTATTTAACACAAACTCTTTCACCATTTCTCTTATCAGTTTTGAATTTTCCATTGGCTCATTTTCAACCAATAATTTATCTGATGAATTAATAAGAATCTTAAATATATTTCTCTCAGGAATTTTTACATCCTCCTGGTCAACCTCATCAGGATGCGGTGGCAGCTGAAGTGTCAGTCCTTTATCGTTGGCAATTGTCGTGGTCACTAAAAAGAATATCAGCAGCAAAAAGGCAATATCTGCCATTGAACTGGAATTAATTGTAGGGGTACCTCGTTTACTTCTGGCCATAATTTATTTTATTGCTTTACTAAACTCTGTATAAACAATGCTGATGATAGCAACGCCCATTAACAGGTAAACCATCGTTAGCGCTCCGCCAATCATCTTAGAAAGACCTTCAGTCTCAACACCTGATTGAATAAACTTTGTTGTTACCTCAGAATCTGAAATGGCGTAGCCAATTCCAAATACAATCAGAATCGCAACCAGACCAATACCCGACTTTACCAACAATTGTGGCTGGCTAATAGCATTTATCAAAGGGAATACAATAGCTGCAACTACGCCAATTACAATAAGTATATAGGCAACTATTATTCCAACGTTTACAATTATTTGTTCCATACTAAAAGTAGGTTTAAGATTAAATTACTTAGACTCCTCGTGTTGTACTAAGAGGTCAACAAAAGTGATAGAAGCGTCTTCCATGTTATTTACTAAACCATCAATTTTAGAAACAAGGTAATTATAAAATACCTGTAAGATAACACCGACAATAAGACCCGCCACAGTGGTTAATAATGCCACTTTAATACCATTTGCAACAATTTGAGGAGAGATATCACCCGCAGCTTCAATAGCATCGAAGGCAGCAATCATACCAATTACCGTTCCCATAAAACCTAGCATCGGCGCCAATGAAATAAATAACGAAACCCAAACAAGACCTTTTTCCAAACGGCCCATTTCTACAGAACCATAGGCAATAATTGATTTTTCTACCATATCAATACCCTCGCTAATTCTCATTAGGCCCTGGGTAAAGATTGAGGCAACCGGGCCCCTGGTATTTTTAGTAAGTTCTTTAGCTGCATCAATACCTCCGGAGGCAAGCGCATCTTCAACATTTTGCAATAATTTGTTCGTATTGGTGGTAGCCAGATTGAGCGTTATGATTCGCTCAATAGAGATTGCCAGACCAATGATAAGACAAAGGAGTACAGCTCCCATGAACTGCCAGCCACCTTCAATAAATTTAGTTTTAACCTGCTGGTGAAATGTATCAGTTGTTGGCGGTGCCTGCAGTGTTTGTACTGGTGCAGCTTCAACAGGAGCGGGCTCTTCTACAACCGCCTCTTCAACCACGGCAGTGGTATCAGTAGCATCAGCATCTTCCTGGGCAAGTGCACTTACAGATACACCAAAGGTCAATGACCCAATCAACATTAAGAAAGCAAATAATCGTTTCATAGTTTAAGTATTAAATAGGTATTTTTTGTAATTTATTAATTTCTACATTCAGTTCCAGTATGCGGAGAGGAAGGGATTCGAACCCCCGGTACCCTTATGAGGTACACTCGCTTTCCAAGCGAGCACCTTCAACCACTCGGCCACCTCTCCTTTGAGAGTTTCCTCCACTCAACGCACAAATAAATTATAAATATACGCCTTATGCAAATATATGCTCGCTTTTAATGAAAGCATAGCCAATTAATAATGATCTCTGATTGTCATCTCCCCCGAAATAGGTGTTATCAATTCCTCAATTGTACTATTATAAGATTGTCCTTTGCCTAATACGAACATCAGTTTGGTAACCGCCGCTTCGGTTGTAAGATCATAACCATTTACCACGCCGTTATTCATCAATGTTTCACTCGCTTTGTACCTGCCTTGAATTACTTCACCCCCCATGCATTGAGAAACATTCAAAATTACCACCTCCCTCGATATCGCATCTTTAATTATATCCCCTAACCAGTCATCAGTATTTATATTACCCGAACCAAATGTCTCCAGTACAATGCCCTTCAAATCCTGATTATTAAATATCGGGGTAAGAATCTGTTTACTAATGCCTGGAAATAACTTTATTACCACCACTTTAAGCTCCCAGGCACCAGCTGTAATTAGACTTTCATTCGCATCATAAGGATGCAGAAAAGCATGATTATATTCAATTTCAATGCCCGATTGAGCCAGTACCGGGTAGTTGGCAGAGTTAAAGGCGTCAAACTTATTACTTTGCACTTTTTGTGCCCTGTTTCCACGAATCAGTTGATTATTGAAATTAATACACACCTCAGTAATTATAGGTTCACCCGCACTGTTTTTACTCGAGGCGATTTCTAAAGCCGTAACCAGGTTTTCAAGGGCATCGGTCCTGACTGCTGTAATAGGCAATTGTGCCCCGGTTAGAATTACCGGTTTATTAAGCCCTTGCAGAACAAAACTTAATGCTGAAGCCGTGTACGCCATGGTATCCGTACCATGTAAAATAACAAAGCCATCATGATCATGATAATATTTGCTTATAATCGCACCTAATTCAGTCCAATGATGTGGTGTAATATCGGATGAATCGATTGGGGTTTTAAAGGCTACAATAGTGACTATTAATGAAAACTTCTCCAAGACAGGCGCCTTCGTCAATAATTCACTGAAATCAAAGGGTACCACCCGGCCATTCTTATCCTCTCCCATACCAGAGGTGCCGCCGCTATAAATCAACAGCACTTTAGCTTTAGGAACTTCAGGTGATGCCGTATCCAGGGTGATTATTTCGTATGAAATACTACTTGTCATTAATAAGGCTGATTAAACAAGGTTAAAGAATTGGCTGAAGTTGTACTGGCAACCTCTTCAACGTGCAATTGTTTCACCTCAGAAATTTTCTCACAAACCTCGAGAACATAAGATGGTTCATTACGCTTTCCTCGATAAGGTGCAGGTGCTAAATAAGGGCTATCTGTCTCCAATAATATATTTTCTAAAGGAATAGAAGTTAAAACTTCGCCCAGGCCACCGTTCTTAAAAGTAGCAACACCGCCCATGCCAAGTTTAAAACCCATAGCAATAACTTTTTCTGCTTGCTCAAGACTACCGGTAAAACAATGAAAAACACCATTTTGAATAGACTCGTTATATGGCTCCAGCAGTTCAATTGTCTCATCGATGGACTCACGGCAATGTATTGCAAAAGGCAATTCGAATTTCAGCGCCAGGTCCAACTGTATTTTTAAGGCTTCCTGTTGCTGTGGCCAAAAGGTTTTATCCCAATAGAGGTCAGTGCCTATTTCTCCTACTGCTACAAATCCACCTTTACCCAACCAAGTCTCAACCTCATAGAGATCTTGCTCAAAATCCTTAGTAACGGAACATGGATGCAGGCCCATCATTGGTATACAATAACCAGGATACTCATCGACCACCCTAAGCATATCATCGATAGAAGTATGATCAATATTTGGCATAAATATAGCTTCTACACCTGCTTCTTTGGCCCGGTCTATAATTAAGTTAAGGTCATCCTTGAATTCCTTCAAATAAATATGTGCGTGTGAGTCGATAAGCTGCATGGAACAAAAATGCCATATTTAAGTTGGAAGTCCGAATCGCCTTCGGCAAGCCTATGGCGACCAAAGGAAAACTGGAGTTAGAAGTTTTTTCTTGACTTCGGTCTTCTCACACCGGACTTCCCTACCTTTACATTATGACTAGCTCCAAATTATACGATAGCTACGGAAGACCAATGGAATACTTGCGGTTAGCCATTACTGATCGATGTAATCTGCGGTGTTTCTACTGTATGCCTCATGAAGGAATAGAATTCGTCGAGAGAAAGGAGCTACTCACCTATGAGGAAATGCTTAGACTTACCAGGATTTTAGTAGAAATGGGGGTGACCAAGGTAAGGATTACCGGTGGAGAGCCATTTGTGCGTAAAAATATATATGGGTTTCTAAAACGCCTCACTGCCATTGATGGATTAGAAAAAGTGAACATTACGACCAATGGCGCTGTGGCCAACCGGCATATTCCATTTTTAAAGGAGATTGGTATAGACACTATAAACCTTAGCTTAGACACGCTTGACAAAGATCGGTATGAAGCAATTACCAGACGAGATTTCTTTGATAGTGCCATGTCTACTTATAATGGGGTATTAGCAGCCGGTATAAATTTAAAAGTTAATATGGTCGTCATGGCCGATAAAAACAGGGATGATATTATCCCGATGGCGATGCTTACAAAATATGATGAGGTAAATATTCGCTTTATTGAGGAAATGCCTTTTAATGGTACTGGCGAACGTGATACAGAATTCATGAACCATAAAGAGATATTGGCACACCTCGAGCAAAACTTGCCCCAATTAAACTTAATAAGTTCCGCACCTGGAAATACTTCTAAAAATTATTCTATTGAGGGCCACCAGGGTACTGTTGGTATCATTGCCGCCTGGTCAAGAACATTCTGCACTGATTGTAACCGCATAAGAGTAACTGCTACAGGCCAGCTTAAGAACTGTCTATATGATAATGGCGTTTTAAATCTAAAACGATTGCTGAGCGATGGCTCTTCAGATACCATGATAATAGAGGCAGT
>Ga0114950_10001622_pt1 | contig 16986 bp, 14 predicted proteins | sample N075metaG_FD_83503 | JGI IMG/M metagenome (GOLD analysis project Ga0114950, IMG submission 83503) | Deep subsurface microbial communities from Kermadec Trench to uncover new lineages of life (NeLLi) - N075 metaG | ecosystem: Environmental > Aquatic > Marine > Ocean trench > Sediment | place... | reverse complement strand
TGTGCCCGAATTTGATTTGGCCAATCAGGCTGAGATGCGGAGCAAGATGCAGGCCGAACTGGCGACGCACGCGAACGATGAAACCGTGGGCTCGATCCGCCCGCAGAAGGCAGTGTGGGATGCGCGCCAGGTACTCGGCCCGCAGGATATCCTGCTCTCCGATGTCGGCGCGCACAAGATGTGGGTTGCCCGGCATTATCATTGCCACGAACCCAACACCTGCCTGATACCCAATGGTTTCTGCTCGATGGGTTTTGCGCTGCCGGGTGCCATTGCCGCGAGCCTGATCAACCCGGATCGCCGGGTGCTCGCGATTATCGGTGACGGCGGATTCATGATGAATGTGCAGGAGATGGAAACGGCGAAGCGACTCGGCGTCGAACCTGTCATCATGGTCTGGGAAGACTTTGGATACGGTTTGATTCAATGGAAGCAGGCTGACGAATTCGGGCGGCATACCGACTTGTCCTTCACGAATCCGGACTGGCTGGCACTGGCCGGCGCATTTGGCTGGAATGGGTACCGGGTCGACAACAGCGTCGATCTTGCCGGAACCCTGGAACAGGCGTTCACGGACCCGGGGCCCGGACTGGTCGTGATTCCGATCGATTACCGGGAGAACCCCTTGTTGACGAAGCGACTTGGTGAACTGACCGAGCCGGGCGTGACCCGCTAGCAGGGCCGGCGGGCACGATGGCCAGACATGCCTTGCTGATCGTCGATGCCGGTGCGCCGGCAGGCACGGCGGTGGTCACCGCGCCGTTCGACGGCAAGCTGCTCGCCGAGGTCGAGACCGGTGACACGCGGCACGTCGATAAGGCCTTGGCCACGGCCTATGCTCTGTACCGAAATCGGGCAGCCTGGCTGCCGCGCCACGAGCGCATCGCAATCCTCAGGCGGGTGGCGGAGTTGATGACTGAACGTGCCGAGGCGCTGGCGATCGGTGCGGCCGAGGAGGGCGGCAAGCCGTTGGTCGATTCGCGGGTCGAGATTACCCGCGCGATCGACGGCATCGGTTTGTGTGTCGAATCCTTGCGCGGCGACCACGGCGAAGTTGTCCCGATGGGCGATACGCCGGCCGGCGCTCATCGTCTGGCATTTACGCAGCGCGAACCGATCGGTGTCGTCGTCGCCGTCAGCGCGTTCAACCATCCGCTGAACCTGATCGTGCATCAGGTCGCCGCGGCTGTCGCCGCGGGCTGTCCGGTCATCGTCAAGCCGGCGGACGATACGCCGTTGTCCTGCATTCGTTTTGTGAAGCTGCTGCACGAAGCGGGGTTGGCGCCCGAGTGGTGCCAGGTGCTGGTGGCAGCATCGGTCGACGCTTCAGAACGACTCGTGACCGACGCGCGCGTCGGTTTCTTTTCGTTCATCGGCAGCGCGCGTGTTGGCTGGATGTTGCGCAGCAAACTGGCGCCGGGCACCCGCTGCGTGCTGGAGCATGGCGGGGCGGCGCCGCTGATTCTCGCCGCAGACGCCAACCTCGACGTGGCCGTGCCGGCGATCGCGAAAGGCGGCTTCTATCATGCGGGCCAGGTTTGCGTGTCCGTGCAGCGAATCTTCGCTGACCGGTCGATCGCGCGTACCTTTGCCGGGCGTCTCGTCGCCCACGTCACCGATTTGAAGACTGGCGATCCGACCGATGCGACGATCGACATTGGCCCGTTGATTCGCCCCGCCGAGGTGCAGCGCGTTCACGAATGGGTTGTCGAGGCGGTTGCGGGCGGCGCCGAATTGCTCTGTGGCGGCGAGCCGCTCAGCGATACCTGTTACCCGCCGACGGTGTTGTACGCGCCGCCGCGCGATGCGCGCGTCTCGACCGCTGAAATCTTCGGGCCTGTCGTGTCTATCACCGAATATGACGACATCGATGCGGCGATCGAGCAGGCCAACGAACTGCCGGTTGCCTTTCAGGCCGCGATTTTTACGCAGCAGATCGACACAGCGCTCTATGCATTCCGGCACCTCGATGCCGCGGCGGTCATGGTCAACGATCACACGGCATTTCGGGTCGACGGCATGCCGTTCGCCGGGTTGCGGGAGTCGGGGCTCGGCGTCGGCGGTATCGGGCATACCATCCGGGACATGACGATCGAGAAGATGCTGGTCGTGCACTCGCCGTCATTGTAGGTGCCGGTGTTACCGGCACCCGGCTTGCTTACTCGTCCAGCAAAAAGCTCCTGAGGTGGTCGCTGCGCGTCGGGTGACGCAGTTTGCGCAGGGCCTTGGCTTCGATCTGGCGGATGCGCTCGCGGGTGACATCAAACTGCTTGCCGACTTCCTCGAGCGTGTGATCCGTATTCATGTCGATGCCGAAGCGCATGCGCAGCACCTTGGCTTCCCGCGGCGTCAGGCTGGCCAGCACGTCGCCGGTTGTTTCCTTCAGGCCCGAGCTCGTTGCGGAGTCGACCGGTGAATCGACAACCGGATCTTCGATGAAATCGCCGAGGTGTGAATCTTCATCATCGCCGATCGGAGTTTCCATCGAGATCGGTTCTTTCGCAATCTTCAGGACTTTGCGAACTTTCTCCTCGGGCATCTCCATGCGTTCGGCCAGTTCTTCCGGCGTCGGCTCGCGGCCCATCTCCTGCAACATCGTGCGCGAGATACGGTTCAGTTTGTTGATCGTCTCGATCATGTGAACCGGGATACGGATCGTCCGGGCCTGGTCGGCAATCGAACGCGTGATGGCCTGTCGAATCCACCACGTCGCGTAGGTCGAGAACTTGTAACCGCGCCGGTACTCGAATTTGTCGACGGCCTTCATGAGGCCAATGTTGCCTTCCTGGATCAGGTCGAGGAACTGCAGGCCGCGATTGGTGTACTTCTTCGCGATCGAGATGACCAGCCTGAGATTGGCCTCGACCATCTCTTTCTTGGCACGACGGGCCTTCGCCTCGCCGATCGACATTCTGCGGCTGATCTCTTTGATCTCGCTGATCGCCAGGTGCGTCTGCTGCTCGATTGCGATCAGCTTGCGCTGGGCGCGCAGGATATCGACTTTCGATTTCGCCAGCGCCGACGAATGCTTGCGTTTGCTGCGGATGTGCTTGTCGATCCAGTTCAGGTTCGTTTCATTCTGCGGGAAGCTGCCGAGAAAATCCTTGCGCGGCATGCCGGCGTCGCGGACGCACAACTGGAGCAAGTTGCGTTCATGGGTGCGAATCCCGGTGACGGTGGTGCGCAGATGGCCGCACAGGACCTCGAACAGTTTCGGCGCGAGCTTGATCTCCATGAGCTCAGCCGTCATCTTGTCACGGGTTTTCCTGATCTTCGGATCGTTGGCGCCGTCGGCTTCTATCAGTGCGGTAACGATTTTCTTCTGTTTGCGGAACATCGATTTCAGACGTTTGTCGGCCTCGGCCGGATCCGGGCCCGTGTCTTCCTCTTCTTCATCGTCGTCGTCCTTGCTTTTGGCACTGGCCGGTATGACTTCATCGGGTTCGTTTGGATCGATGAAGCCAACCAGCACGTCCTGCAGCCGGGCATTACCTGCGGCAATGGGTGCATAGACGACTGCGATGGAGTCGATGGTCGGTGGGAAGTAACCGAGCGCATCCTTGACCTGGTTCAGCCCGTCCTCGATGCGCTTGGCGATGCGAATCTCGCCTTCGCGGGTCAGCAGCTCAACGGTGCCCATCTCGCGCATATACATGCGCACCGGGTCAGTCGTGCGGCCAAATTCACTGTCGACAGTCGCCAGCGCGGCGGCAGCTTCCTCGACGGCTTCGTCATCATTGACGGCGGCATCTGACAGCACCAGGGACTCGGCATCAGGTGCCTTCTCATGCACCGTTATGCCCATGTCATTAATCATGTTGATGATGTCTTCGATCTGCTCGGGATCGACGATATCATTCGGCAGGTGATCATTGACCTCGGCGTAGGTCAGATAGCCCTGTTCCTTGCCACGTGCAATCAGCCGCTTTAGCTGGGATCGCTGTTCGTTATTGGGGGCAGCGGCAGGGTTGGCTGCGGATTCTTTGGTCGCGCTTTCTTTCACCCGGTCTTCCTCACTGGCACGTACATAAACGATCTATTATACTAGAACAGGGCATCGGTATCCAGAGTTGTATCGGTCGCTGACAAACGGTTGGCCATACGATAACCCCCTGATTTATATCAATAATGGTTGGAGACAGCACAGACAGTCGCCAGACCATTGTTATCAGTTATCGGCGTGTCGGCGCGATACCTTTACGGCTGATCGGCCTCGTTTTGCTGTAATTGCCTGAATTCTTCCCGTTCGTCCGGACTGAGTTGGTTGGCGTTGAACTTGTCGACCAGTGCCGCGAAGCGTTGCTGATCGCCACTGTTGATAATGGCTTCCAGATTATCAATCAATTCCGCGGCGGCGCCGTCCGCGGAAATCAGGTTTTCCTCCGTCAGCAGGGCCTCGAGATGCGGGCCTTCCGGGCGTTCCCGGAAGCGCTCGAGAAGCCCGGCCGGGCCGATGGTCGGCCGGTTGGCGACCATGACGAGCAGTTCGGTCAGCAGGGTGATGCCGCGTTGCTCCACATGCTCCAGTTCGGGCGGTGGCCGGACTTTCGCGCAGGCAGCGGGGTGGTTCAGGATTACGCGGATTGCCTGGCGTACCAGGCTCGGGCGGCCGCCGCGAATGCCGGGGTTGCGGGGTGGACGGGCTCGGCCCGGTGTCCGTGGGCCGGCGGGCTGACTGCCCATCACTTGCTTCAGCGTGTCACGACCCATGCCGACGATCTCGGCGAGGCGTGTCGTCAGTAGTTCGCGGTAAATGCCGGCGGGCAGCAGGTCGATCAGCGGGCGGGCGAGTTCGGCCAGCCGGGCGCGCCCGTCCAGAGAGCTCATGTCCGTCTGTTGCTCCAGTTCACGGAACAGGTAGTCGGACAGCGGCAGCGTCTCCTGGAATCGCGCCGTGAACGCGTCGGCGCCTTCTTGCCTGACCAGCGAATCCGGGTCTTCGCCGTCGGGTAGAAACAGGAATCTGACCTGCCGCCCGTCCCGCATCTCCGGCAGGCTGGTTTGCAACGCGCGCCAGGCGGCCTCGCGGCCGGCTCGGTCGCCGTCGAAGCAGAACACGATTCCCTGAGTCGCGCGAAACAGGCGGCGCAGGTGCTCCGGCGTCGTTGCGGTGCCGAGTGTAGCCACCACGTGGGTCACGCCGTGACCGGCGAGGCTGACGACATCCATATAACCTTCAACCACCAGTATGTTTTCGAGTTTTCGGTTCGCTTGGCGGGCTTCGAAAAAGCCATACAGTTCGCGACCTTTATGGAACGCCGGTGTTTCCGGTGAATTCAGGTACTTGGGCTCGCCCGCGCCGATAATGCGGCCACCGAATCCGACGACGCGCCCGCGGCTGTCGCGGATCGGGAAGATGACGCGTTCGCGGAAGCGGTCGTAATAGCCACCCCGGTCGCGTTCGGCGATCAGGCCTGCCGACTTCAGGTTGAGCTGCGTCTCCTGGCGGTCGTCGAATTGATGCAGCAGGTAGTCCCAGCCACCGGGCGCGTAGCCGATGCCGAACAGCCGCACGGTCTCACCACGGAGCCCGCGGGATTTGAGATAGTCGATCGCGGGCGGGTGTTCCTTCAGGGCCCGGCTGTAGATGCCGGCGGCGCGGCTCAGCACCTCATAGATCGGTGTGATCGGGGTGCGTTCTCCTGCCGAGTCGTCGCGCGGCACGGCAAGGCCGAGCGTCTGGGCGAGGTCCTCTACGGCCTCGGGAAATTCCAGCCGGTCGAATTCCATCAGGAAACCGAGCGCCGTGCCGTGTGCGCCACAGCCGAAACAGTGGTAGAAACCCTTCTGCGGGCTGACCGTAAACGACGGGGTTTTCTCGTTATGAAACGGGCACGGTGCTTTGTATTCGCGACCGGCCTTCTTGAGATTCACGCGTGCGCCGATGATCTCCACGATATCGGCGCGCTGAATCAGATCGTCGATGAAGTCCTGGGGAATTCGCCCTGCCACGGTATGTCTTCTGTTTGTCATGCGACGGGCTTGGCCGTCTTTTTTGACAGTTTAGCAGGTTGTTGGCCGGCGCTATCGGCCGAGTTTCCCCTTGACGCGGCCGCCGACCGAGCCCATGTCCGCGCGGCCCTGTGCGGCCTCGCGGATCGCATTCATGACTTTGCCCATGTCTTTGATGGTGGTCGCACCGGTGTCGGCGATGACCTGGTCGATCAGTGCGTCGAGTTCGGTGTCGCCAAGCGCTTCGGGAAGATAGGCCTGCAATACCGTGACTTCAGCCAGTTCCTTCTCGGCAAGTTCGCGTCGGCCGCCCTCGGTGTATTGCCGGGCGGACTCCTGACCCTGCTTGATGAGTTTTTCGATGACTTTCAGAACCGCGGTATCGTCGAGCGTGCTGCGCTCGTCAATCGCCCGGCGCTCAATCGCGGCCAGCAGCAGACGAATGATGGCGAGGCGATCTTTGTCGCGCTCGCGCATGGCGGCCTGCATATCCGCTCGGATGGTGTCGTTGAGAGAGGGCACTGCCGGTACTCGCTGGATTAAGAGGGGCTAGGCAAGCCGCGGTGTTCGATCAGCGGATACGGAATATGGCATTGCCAGGAGTCCGGAGTTTGCTCCGGCCGAGTCGCTTAGTACAGGCGGCGGCGGCGATTTGATTCGCGGGACGTGCGTTTCAGCTGGCGCTTCACAGCGGCGGCCTTTTTGCGCTTGCGTTCCTGAGTGGGCTTCTCGTAATACTCCCGGCGGCGCAGTTCCGTTAAAATACCGGCTTTCTCACAGGCGCGTTTGAAGCGACGGAGGGCGGCGTCAAAATTTTCGTTGTCTCTGATCCGAACTGCGGGCACTGCGTGATCCTCTTAACCAACATCACTGAACATATAAAATAAGGAAGCGTGAAAAAAACCGGCAATGCCGCCGGCTCAACCGGGGAATTTTAGCGGCTTGGATTCTGAAATGCAAAATCCCAGTGAATCGCCTGTGCGCGGGTCTGCTGACGGGTCGGTCGTTGGCATCGTCCTCGGCATCGAGACGAGCTGCGACGAGACCGCCGTCGCGGTTTACTCGGCCCGGCAGGGGCTGCTGGCACACCAGATCTACAGCCAGGTCGCGCTGCATGCCCGGTACGGGGGGGTTGTGCCGGAGCTGGCGTCAAGAGACCATATAAGGAAGCTGCTGCCGCTGATAGATGCGGTGCTCACCGATGCCGGAATCAAGAGCAGTGATCTTACCGCCGTCGCATACACGGCAGGCCCCGGTCTGATCGGCGCCCTGCTGGTCGGTGCGACCATGGCCGTCGGCCTCAGCCAGGCCTGGGGAATTCCGGCGGTGCCGGTACACCACCTCGAGGCGCACCTGATGGCCACCCGGCTTGAGTCCGACCCGCCCGAGTTTCCCTTCGTCGCGTTGCTGGTTTCCGGTGGGCACACCATGCTGATCGATGTGCGTGCGTTTGGCAGCTACGAGATCCTCGGCCAGACGCTCGATGATGCGGCCGGCGAGGCCTTCGACAAAACGGCCAAGCTGTTGGGTTTGCCGTACCCCGGCGGGCCCGAGCTGGCCGCGCTGGCCGAACAGGGCGATGCGGCGGCCTACGACCTGCCGCGCCCGATGCTGGGCAGACCGGGGTTCGACTTCAGCTTCAGCGGTTTGAAGACGGCCGTCATGCTGAAGGTGCGCAAGGCGGAGGCGGCCGGCCCGCTGTCGGATACCGTGCGTGCCAACCTCGCGAGTTCGTTTCAGGAGGCGGTCGTCGATACGCTGGTCGGCAAGTCGTTGCGGGCAGTGCGCGACACGGGGCGGCAGCGTCTCGTGGTGGCCGGCGGCGTCGGTGCGAATCGGCTGCTGCGGGCGCGGCTGCGGGCCGGTATGGCGCAGACCGGTGGCAGCGTCTACTATCCGCGCATCGAGTTTTGTACCGATAACGGGGCGATGATCGCGTATACGGGTTGGCTCCGGCTCAGAGCGGGCGGCGCGCAGTCGGATGCAACCGTGCATGCGCGGGCGCGTTGGAGTCTGCAGGACATTTAGCAGGTTTCGGGGTTGCCGGACCCGGTTGGCGTAGCGAAGCAGGCAAACAACGATGAGCATGGATACCATTTTCGTCACCGATCTGCGCATCGAGGCCGTCGTCGGCATCTGGGACTGGGAGCGGGCGCTGCCGCAGACGGTCAGCATCGATCTGGCGCTGGCCGGCGACATTCGTAGCGCTGCGGCGGCCGACCGGATCGACGCGACGTTCGATTACCGCGCAATTTCGAAGCGTGTTGACGCCTATGTTCGCGCGTCGAAATTCCAGTTGATCGAGACCATGGCCGAGAAGGTTGCGGAGCTGATTCGGGAGGAATTCGCTGTGCCGTGGGTCAAGGTTTCGGTCCATAAGCCCTGGGCCGTGCGCGGCGCGCAGGATGTCGGCATTACGATCGAGCGGGGTGAGCGGTGACCGGGGCGGTGGCTGTGAACCCGGAAATCAAGGTATACGTCAGCGCCGGCAGTAACATCGACCCGGTGCGACATCTGCGCGACGGATGTCACCGGCTCGGGCAACAGGTCGGCCCCCTCGAGTTTTCGCCAGTCTATCGTACGGCGGCAGTTGGCTTCGAGGGCAAGGATTTTCTCAATCTTGTCTTCGCCTACACGACATCAGACCCGGTCGAGGCGGTCGTGGCCCGGCTCACTGCGGTCGAATCGGCGGCGGGCCGTGCGCGCGGCGCCGAGCGTTTCGCGTCGCGTACACTTGATTTGGATTTGCTGATATACGGTGACCTGGTCGTCGACCAGCCGGGGCTAACGCTGCCCCGGAATGGCATCCTTGATTACGCGTTCGTGCTTGCCCCGCTGGCAGAGCTCGCGCCGGATCTCGTGCATCCGGTTGCGCGCGTCACCATGCGTGAGTTGTGGGCGGCATTCGAGCCGGCCGGGCAGGTGATCGTACGGCTGGACGAGCCGCTGGTCTAACAGCCGCTTTACCAGCCGATACTGCGCCCGCCGTCAACGGCGATAATCTGGCCCGTGATGTAGGGCGCATCGCGAACCAGAAAGAGGATGCAGTTTGCAATATCCGCCGGGTCGCCGGTTCGCCGCAGCGGCACCTGGCGGATGATTGCATCTTTGATGTCTTCCGTCAGACCGTGTTCCGGCCACAAGATCGCCCCGGGCGAGACGCCGTTGACGCGGATGTCCGGCGCAAGATCGCGTGCCAGCGTTCGCGTCAGCATCGCCAGTCCGGCTTTCGCCGGGCCATAGACCGTGTGATCACGGAGCGGCCGGTTGGCGTGGATGTCGACGATGTTAATGATCGTGCCGCCCGTTTCACGCAGATGCGCAGCACATGCCTGGCTCAGGAACAGCGGCACCTTCAGGTTCATGCCGATCAGTTCATCCCAGTGTGCCTCGGTGATCTCCCCGAGCGGCGTCGGGTAGAAGCTCGATGCGTTGTTGATGAGGATGTCCAGCCTGCCGGTCTGGCCGACGACCTCATTGACGAGGGCGAGTAACTGGTCGATCTGCAACAGATCGGCGGCGGCCGTGATCGCCGAGCCCGGCCGGATCGCGTTCAGTTCGCCGGCCAGTTCAGTCGCCGCCGCTGCCGAGCCACGGTAGTGGATCGCGATGTGTGCGCCGGCCGCATGCAGCGTGCGCGTGATGCATGCGCCGATGCGTTTTGCCGCGCCCGTGATCAGGGCCCAGCGGCCGTCGAGCGATGCTTGCGATGTGGTCATGGTCAATCTGCCCCGTGGGCCGCGTACGCGGCCGCCGATGTCTGCGTCGATGTCTGGGCGTGTAAGATACTTGGCTTGCCCCAATGTTTCACCATGCTTTCACCATGCATGAGCGGTCAGAATTGCCCGAACCGGACGCGGATGCGCTTCGGCACAGCGCGCGGCTGTCTGCGCTGATCCGCGAGCGGATCAGCGCAGCGGGCGGCTGGATCGATTTTGCCGAGTACATGGAGCTGGCGCTGTATGCCCCCGGCCTGGGTTATTACAGTGCCGGGGCGCAAAAACTGGGCCCGGCCGGCGATTTCGTGACTGCGCCCGAGGTCTCGGCGCTGTTTTCCCGCTGTCTTGCCCGGTCGCTGGCACCGACGGTGGGCCAGACCGTCGATGCGACCGTGCTTGAGCTCGGTGCCGGCTCCGGCGCCATGGCGGCCGATGTGCTGCATACGCTCGCGCGCGACGACGCCCTGCCGGAGCGTTACCTGATCCTGGAAGTCAGCGCGGATCTGCGCCAGCGGCAGCGCGAGACGCTGACCGCGCGCGTGCCGGAACTTGCGCCGCGGGTCGAATGGCTCGATGCTCTGCCGGCGCCGTTCGACGGCGTCATCGTAGCGAACGAAGTGGCTGACGCGTTGCCGGTGTCGCGATTCCGAATTGGTGCAGCGGCCACGCAGCAACCGCGTGTGCAAGCCGTCGGTGTCGGCATCGACGCATCCGGTTTCTGCTGGAGCGACCGGCCGGCCGGCGAGTCGTTGCGGAACTGCGTTGCTGAAATCGAGGCCACGCTCGGTGCCGCGTTACCGGTCGGGTTTACGTCGGAGGTCAGCATCGGACTGCCGGGGCTGATTGGCAGCCTTGTTGACAGCTTGCGCAACGGACGCTGCATCCTCGTCGATTACGGGCTGGTCCGCGGGGAGTTGTATCGGCTCGACCGTTCGAGCGGTACGCTGCGGTGTCATTACCGGCATCGCGCACATGACGACCCGTTTCGCTATCCCGGTTTGCAGGACATCACGGCGTGGGTCGACTTCACGACGATCGCGGTGGCGGCGGTCGCCGCCGGTGCGCGCGTCGATGCCTTCGCGACGCAGGCACATTTCCTGATCGGTGCCGGTATCGAGCACGAGTTCGCCGCGGCGAATGCAGCAGCGACGCGGGGCGACTCGGCCGGCCTGGCGCTGTCGCAGCAGATGCAGATGCTGCTGATGCCGGGACAGATGGGGGAGCGTTTCAAGGTCATGCAGCTGGCATGCGGTGAGTCGGTGGCCGGGCCGGCACCGGAGTTGGTGAGCGGTGGCGGCGATCTGCGGGATCGCTTGTAAATTCCGGGTTCAATGCATTGGTGTCCCACAAACTGTCCAGACGCCATGAATCGGCACCTCTGTCTGAGACTGTGGCCCGCAGGGACGCGGGCCCCAAGCCTACAGGGACGTATTCACGGCGGGTCTCAGACAGAGGTGCCGATTCATGTCGGCTCGGCTACGGTCTGTACGCACCCCTTGCCACTATTGCAATTTAAGGGCTACTACTCAGAGTTTGTGGGACACCAGTGGGTTCAATGCCTGTTGCCCGGGGCGGCCATCCTGTAGGGTCCGTTCGGACCTCAATCTGAACGGATACGACATTGGATTTCATCGAAGCGATTATCCTGGCCCTGGTGCAGGGGCTGACCGAGTTCCTGCCGATTTCCAGTTCCGCACACCTGATTCTCGTGCCACAGATACTCGGCTGGACCGATCAGGGCCTGGCATTCGATGTTGCCGTGCACTTCGGTACGCTGCTGGCCGTCCTCTGGTATTTCCGCACCGAGGTCTGGTCCATCATGCGGGCCTGGTGTGCGGCGCGGTTCGGACGTGCACATGATGCGGCCGATGCGCGGCTCGGCGGGTCGATCATCATCGCGACGCTGCCGGTCATGCTGGCAGGTTTGCTGTTCGAGGAGTCAATCAGGACCCATCTGCGCTCGCCGCTGGTCATCGCCGCCGCTACGGCGGTATTCGGTGTGGCACTCTGGATCGCCGACCTGCGCAAAAAAGAAGTGACTGATGAACATGCGGTGGGCTGGTCGACCGCGTTGCTGATCGGCTGCGTGCAGGCGCTGGCACTGATTCCCGGCACCTCGCGTTCGGGTATCACGATCACGGCCGGTCTCGCACTCGGCCTGTCGCGCCCCGCTGCGGCACGTTTCTCGTTTCTGTTGTCGATACCGGCAATCGCCGGTGCCGCGATCCTCGAGTCGGCTCGACTGGTCGAGTCGGTCGTGCCTGTCGCCTGGGACGCCATCGGGGCAGGTCTGGCGGTGGCGGGCGTCAGTGCCTATTTCTGTATCAAGGTGTTTTTGCAGGCGATCGAGCGCATTGGCATGCTGCCGTTCATGATTTACCGGCTGTTGCTCGCCGGCTGGTTGTTCTGGATCTTTGTCTGAGTGGAATGTGCAGTCGCCGGATTAGCCGGATCGTAGTGCCTTGCCGATAACCGTGATCCGTTCGCGGCGGATCGACTCGCCGATCGCGGGCCCCTCGATGCCGTCGCGCACGAAGCGTTCGGCGGTGACCTCGATCGCAGCCGCACGGGCCGCCCGAAAAATGTCCGCCTGTGGATAGGGTGTGGCCTCGAGGCCCTTGCGACCGCGGGCATCGGCTTCGCAGGCGATGAGAAAATCATCGAGTCGTTCCGGTCGGCGGAATGCATCGAGCGCGTCGAGTATCTTGAGCAGCGTTTTCGGCCGCAGTTCCGCCGCGCGGTGACAGACGCCGTGATATCGCGCCACCGGTATCGCGAGTTCGCGGCAGCGGCCGGGCACGCCGATGCGTTTGCACAGCACTTCGAGCAGCATGACGCTGCGTTCTTCGTGTGCGCGGTGATGCGGCCATTCGGCTGCAGGCGTCGTGCCTTTGCCGAGATCATGGACCATGACCGCGAAGCGTGCGCGCAGGCTCGCGCCGAGTCGAGCAGCCTGTTCCAGTGCCATCAGCACGTGTACCCCGGTGTCGATCTCCGGATGCCAGCGCTCCGGCTGGGGCACGCCAAACAGTGCGTCGATTTCGGGGTAGATCACGGCCAGTGCCCCGCCCGCGCGCAGAACCCGGAAGAAGATGTCGGGGCGCGTCGTCTCGAGTGCCCGTTCGGTCTCGCGCCAGATGCGCTCGGGCACCAGCGCGTCCGCTTCACCGGCAGCCACCATGTCGCGAATCAGGGCAAGGGTTTCGTCGGCAACGGTGAAACCCTGCTCCGCGAACCGGGCTGCGAAGCGTGCGACGCGCAGGATGCGCACCGGGTCTTCGCGGAAGGCATCGGTGACGTGCCGCAGCACGCGCGCGTCGAGATCCTGCCGGCCGTGGTAGGGGTCGATCAGCTTGCCGTCGGCATCCTCGGCGATCGCGTTGATGGTCAGGTCACGCCGGGCGAGGTCGTCTTCGAGGGTGACCTGCGGATTCGCCTCGATGTCGAAACCGCGATAACCGGGCCCGTGTTTGGTCTCGGTGCGCGCCATCGCGTACTCTTCCCGGGTCTCGGGATGCAGGAAGACCGGAAAGCTGCGCCCGACGCGCCGGTAGCCAAGTTGTTCCAGTTCTGCCTCGGTTGCGCCGACCACGACCCAATCGCGTTCGCGGACAGTGAGCCCGAGCAATCGGTCCCGGACCGCGCCGCCGACAAGAAAAGTTTGCATAGGGTATTTTACCCGGATACCCGGTCATGAAAGCGAGCCTGTGAGGCCCCACTATATCCAGCAGCGCGCCCGGCCAATCACCCGGGCGAGCATGCGATTCGCCGGCGCATTGGCGATCGTATTGTCCGTGACTCAACTCGGTGGCTGCGGTGCGGGCTACTACTGGCAGGCGGCCATGGGGCATCTGGATCTGATGCGCGACAGACGGCCCATCGCCGAAGTCATCGATGACCCGGCGACCCCTGTGCAGGTACGCGAGAAACTGCAGCTCGGTAACGCGGCCGTGGATTTTGCCCACACGGAGCTGCAACTTCCGGACAATGGCAGCTATCGGGTTTATGCGGATACCGGCCGTGCCAGCGTCGTCTGGAATGTCGTTGCCGCTCCGGAGTTCTCCCTCGAGCCGCGCACGTGGTGCTTCCCGGTGGCCGGCTGCGTCAGTTATCGCGGGTATTTTGACGCGGCGCGGGCGCGAGACTACGCTGCGCGGCTGGCGTCGGGCGGTGACGACGTGTTTGTGGGCGGTGTCTCCGCGTACTCGACGCTCGGTCGGTTTGCGGACCCCATCCTCAATACGATGCTCGATTATGCGGACTACCAGCTGGCCGGCGTGATATTTCATGAGCTCGCGCATCAGCGTCTCTACATCAAGGGCGATTCAAGATTCAATGAGGGCTTCGCGAGCTTCGTCGAACAGGAAGGATTGCGGCGGTGGTTCATCGTGCGCGACGCAGAGGATGAGCATTACCGGTATCGGCTGTCGATGCGGCGGCGCACACAGGTGCAGTCACTGCTGACGGACTCCCGCGCACAACTCACCGACTTGTACGCCGGCGCGCTTCCGGAACCGGCCTTGCGGGTTGCCAAAGCCGAAGTGTTTGCCGAGCTCATTCGCGCCTACGCAAGCTTGCGCGACGCCTGGCCGGAGCCGCCGTATTTCGATCACTGGATCGACGGCGACATGAATAACGCCCGGCTCGCGTCGTTTGCGACTTATAACGATTACCTGCCCGCATTCGCCGTCCTGTTCGACGAGTCCGGCCATGATCTCGAGAGATTTTATGCACGGGCAGAAGCGCTGGGGGAATTAGCCACGGAAGCGCGTACGGCAGCCATGGAGCGTCGGCTGGCAGTTGGCCGTGACGGCTACCGCCGGGAGATCAACGAATCTGCAGCAGCAGGTCCCGCTGGCCGCGGCGCAAGCCGAGGATTAACAGGTTCTGACCTTCCGCGAGTTCGCTGAGCTCGTTGACGGAGTGCACGCGGCGCCGGTTGACCGTGACGATGATGTCATTGGCGCGCAGGCCGCGCTGGGCTGCCTGGCTGCCCGGTTCCACCGTGTCGACCAGCACGCCCGCGCCGCTGAAATCGAGTTCCTGACCGTCATAGTTGCTGAATTGGGCGCCGGCCAGGTTTGGATGAATGTCGTCCGCGGCGACCTGCTGCGTGGCGGCCAGTTCGGTCAGCGTCGCGCTCAGCGAGTGTTTGTCGCCGTCGCGGATGACCGTAATCGTGACGGAGTCGCCGCTGCGGCGCACGCCGATGGTCGTGCGCAGATCGGTTGCGCTGGTGACCGGCTTTTTGTCGATTGCGACAATGACGTCGCCGACCTCGACGCCGGCTGCCTCGGCGGCCGAGTCGGGCACGACTTCCTGAACGAGCGCGCCTTCGATATCCTCATCGATGCCGTAGGCTTCGGCCGAAGCGGCGGTGAAATCGCTGATGCTGACGCCAAGCAGCCCACGCCGGACTTCGCCGAATTCGATCAGCTGCGACATGATCGACTTGGCGATGTTGACCGGGATCGCGAAACCGATGCCGATATTGCCGCCGGAGCCGCTGAAGATCGCGGAGTTGATACCGATCAGTTCACCGCGCAGGTTGAGCAGCGCGCCGCCCGAGTTGCCCGGGTTGATCGAGGCGTCGGTCTGGATGAAGTCCTCGTAGCCGTCGCGAGACAGGCCCGTGCGGCCGAGTGCGCTGACGATGCCTGAGGTGACCGTGTGCGACAGGCCGAACGGGTTGCCGATGGCAACGACGAAATCGCCGACGCGGACGTCTTCCGAGTTGCCGAGCGGCATCTGGGTCAGCCGTTGTGTATCGATGACCTGGAGCACGGCGATGTCGGTGCCGGGATCCGAACCGACGACCCTGGCCTTGAGCACGTGCTTGTCGGCCAGCTGGATCTCGATCTCGTCGGCGTGCTCGATGACATGATGATTGGTCAGAATGTAGCCGTTCTTCGCATCGACGATGACGCCGGACCCGGCGCTCCGGACTTCGCGTTGTCGCTGTCGCGGCGGATTGCCGAAGAAGCGCTGGAAGAACGGGTCGTTCGCCAGGGGGTTACGCGGCGCATTGACCGTGCCGCGGGTCGCAATGTTGACGACCGCCGGCGAAGCCTCGGCGACCAGCGGGGCGAGGCTCGGCATTTCCTGCCCGCCGAGGGCCACCGGCAATGCGGCCAACGCCGGTTGCAGCGCCGCCAGGCTCGCGACAGCGAAAATGGCCGCAAGCAGGACAATGCGCTTGGGTACTGATTTCATCATGTGTGGGTATCCGTATGGGGGAGGCCATTATTCAGCATGCTCACTGGATGCACCAGATGGCCCGAAGGGTCGCAAATCTCCGCGATTGCAATGGCCGAACCGGGGTTATCGCCAAGCTGATGCGCGTAGCATGAACCAATCGACGCGGATTCGCGAGCCGCTTTTCACGCGATCCGGCCCGGTCGATGTGGACTAAGTTGTGGATAAGCAGTGGGTTTTCCGGGGATAAGCAAAACACAATATCTTGTGTTTCTGGTGCTCGGGTGATTGCCGTGCGCGGCCGAGATTTTTTTCGTGAAAGATCTTCATGTATTCTTGTAAGATATTGTTTATAATGTAAAAGATACCTATCTGGTTAAACCGAAAATTGCTTGACAGGGACGGTAGCTAGACATAACCTAGGATCTAGACGGCACAACATCTTGTGTCGGGGTGATTCACCGATATGACCTATCGGCCGCCGGGTCCAGAAGCCCGAGTCGTTGCTGAGGGGGTTGTTTTCCTCGGAAAATGGTCCCGCCATCTCGGTCCACGGCGAGGTCCCTCGCCAGATTCTGATCTGGAGGGGCGATCTGGAGGGGCACTCTGGCAAGGACGCTCTGGCCAGAGCAGCGGTTGCCGTCATGCTGATCGGTTTTGGGGGAGCGTGTGGTCCGGTTGCCAGGTTAAGTGGGCGGTTGTCGGGTTCAGGATGGCAGACACTGCAGCCATGCATCCGGGGCGCCAGTGAATTGGGGGGTTGAGTTGTCGCGATGAAATCTGCACTGCAAATCGAGAAATCCAAAGCATCAGCTGTCGGCTTTCAGGAAACCTCGCTGGATATCTGGGACAAGAAATATCGTCTGAAGACCAAGACCGGTGAGGTTGTCGATGAGACGATGGATGATACGTATCGACGGGTCGCGGGTGCACTGGCAGCCGTGGAACCCGCAGCCGAACGAGATCGCTGGAACGAGACCTTCTTGTGGGCTCTGCGACGCGGGGCCGTGCCGGCCGGCCGGATTATCTCGAATGCCGGCGCGCGCGAGCACAAACCGGCAACGTCAACGATCAACTGTACCGTATCGGGCAGCATCGGCGATTCGATGCACGATATTCT
>Ga0114950_10001621_pt1 | contig 16987 bp, 10 predicted proteins | sample N075metaG_FD_83503 | JGI IMG/M metagenome (GOLD analysis project Ga0114950, IMG submission 83503) | Deep subsurface microbial communities from Kermadec Trench to uncover new lineages of life (NeLLi) - N075 metaG | ecosystem: Environmental > Aquatic > Marine > Ocean trench > Sediment | place... | reverse complement strand
GGTACCCAATGTCCCAAAAAAATGCATCGGGCGAGCTGCAAACCGGGTAAGAAAAAAGACACTCAAAAGATCGAGAAAACCCCTCAAGTATCGTTCGAGTCCAAATTTTGTACGTCCGAACTTACGCGCGTGGTGTACAACAACTTTCTCTTCTATTTTCGAATAGCCCTCCCACAGCGCCAATACAGGTATGTACCGGTGTAACTCCCCGTGGATATGAATGTGCTTCACTACTTCCAGGCGATATGCTTTCAGCCCACAGTTAAAATCGTGCAACGGAATCCTGGTTAACAGCCGGGTAACAAAGTTGAAAAACCTGCTGGGGATTATTTTGGAAATCGGATCATTCCGCTTTTTCTTCCACCCACTCACCAGGTCTGCGCCCGCCCGGAGAATTTCAATCATGCCCGGTATTTCAGCAGGATCATCCTGCAAATCAGCGTCCATCGTGACCACGTACTCGCCTATAGCAGCGTCAAAACCAGTCGCAAGGGCAGCCGACTTGCCATAATTCCGGCGGAGCTTGATGCCCCGAAACCGGCTGTCGGATTGGTTGATCTTGCAGATTACATCCCAGGAGTGATCTGTAGAACCATCATCGACTAAAAATGCCTCAAACGACAGCCCAGCCCCGTCGCACACCAGAGAAATTTTTTCGACCAGTTCCGGAAGCGATTCTTCCTCTTCAAAAACAGGGACAACTATGGTGATATCGAGTGCAGTCGGGGCCAATACGTTAAACGTCGAGCGTGGCGTACCGGGCGTTGCGTTCGATAAATTTGCGTCGCGGTTCCACCACATCGCCCATCAACGTACTGAAAATACGATCTGCAGCTGCAGCGTCGTCTATCGTTACTTTCTGAAGCGTTCTTTCCGAGGGGTCCATGGTTGTATCCCACAACTGATCGGGGTTCATTTCACCCAGACCTTTGTACCGCTGTATACCTACTTTTCCTTTTCCTTTTTCCTGCATCTCAGCGACGGCAATTTTCAACTCAGCCTCAGTCCACAGATATCGTTCGTCCTTTCCTTTTTTCACCTTGAAAAGAGGTGGTACGGCTATGTACATGTTTCCATTATCGATCAGAGGTCGTAACTGTCGGTAGAAAAACGTAAGTAAGAGCGTACGGATATGGGCACCATCAACATCTGCATCTGTCATAATGATGATTTTGTGATACCGGAGTTTAGAATGATCAAATTCCTCATCCCCTGCACCGAGGCCCGTACCCAGAGCGGTTACGATATTTTTAATCTCTTCGTTGGCTAAAACTTTATCGAGACGGGCTTTTTCGACATTCAGTATTTTACCCCTGAGAGGTAAAATGGCCTGGAAGTGCCGATCACGGGCCTGTTTAGCCGAACCACCTGCAGAGTCCCCTTCCACCAGATACAATTCGCATTCTTCCGGCTTACGTGACGAACAATCGGCCAGTTTGCCTGGCAATCCACCACTTCCAAATGCGCTTTTTCGTTGTACCAATTCGCGCGCCTTTCGGGCCGCCGCTCTGGCGGTTGCTGCCAGAATCACTTTGTCAACGATGCGTCTGGCTTCTTTAGGATGGTCATCGAGCCATTCTTTCAGTCGAAGCCCAACGAGAGACTCGACCGCACCCTGCACATCCGAATTACCCAATTTCGTTTTAGTCTGTCCCTCAAATTGAGGTTCAGCGACCTTAATGGACAAAACGACTGTAATTCCTTCTCGGAAATCGTCGCCGGTCAGGTCAACCTTTATCTTCGACAACAATTTATTAGAATCAGCATATCCCTTCAACGTGCGCGTAAGCGCCCGCCGGAATCCAGACACGTGCGTACCACCTTCGATCGTATTGATATTATTCACGAACGAGAGCACGTTTTCTGAATAGCCTGTGTTGTAGCGCATCGCCAGTTCAACCGGCACGGCTGCTTTCTCATCGGAGATGTAGATCGTCTCTTCGTGTATTGGTGTCCGTGATTCGTCGAGATAATTTACAAATTCGACAATTCCACCTACGAAGTGATATTCGTCACGAAGGTTGTCGACCTCCTCCCGGAAATCCTCGATAGAAATGTATAATTCACTATTCAGGTACGCCAATTCCCGAAGTCGATCGGCCAGCCTATCGAACCGGAATTCAGTTTCATTGAAAATCGTATCGTCTGGCCAAAACTGAATCTGCGTACCATTCCGTTCACCTTCTTCCATCGGGCGAACCTTCTTCACGTCCTCATCAGGGTCTCCAAATCGGTATGTTTGCTCCCACACAAACCCCTCTCGCTTGATCGTCGCGATAAGAATCTTAGATAATGCGTTCACACACGAGACGCCAACACCGTGCAAACCGCCCGAAACCTTGTATGTGTCCTTGTCGAACTTTCCCCCGGCGTGCAAGGTGGTCATAACCACCTCCAGTGCAGATCTTTTTTCTGTGGGATGAATCCCGACCGGAATACCCCGACCATTGTCCTGAACCGTTATCGACCCGTCGGCATTGATGGAAACATCTATGTGATCGCAGTAGCCGGCAAGGGCTTCATCAATCGAGTTGTCAACTACCTCATAAACCAAGTGATGCAGCCCTCGCATCCCAAGGTCCCCGATATACATGGCCGGTCGTTTCCTGACCGCCTCAAGGCCTTCAAGGACCTGGATATTGGATGCATCGTAATTTCCATGTGAATCATCTTCATGCCACTTGGTGTCCTGGGATTCGCTTTTCTGTGACTCGTTGGTCGGTTCCATGTGGTTCAATTAGCCCGTGATTGACGGTCTGGAAGAACGATTCCGGACCGTAGAATTGATGCCTAAAGATCCGCAATTTGAAGCTTCACAGCAAATAGAGTTTCCTCTAAAACGGGCATATTTGAAGGATTTTGCTCCTGATCTCTTGAGTCAGACTTCGAGATAGCGCATGAACTCCTGAATCCGCTCGGTGAGGTCTTCTTCAGGCGTTCCGTAGGATCCGGATACATGGTACCCGTTGTGCTCAAGAATCAATCGAACCCGGGCGACATCGAGCGTGTCCATCTTGATAGTCACTTTGACGACGTTCTTGTCGTGCTCAGCCTCCTCTGTTCCCACCGAGTGAACGCGCGTACCCGTTTGCTCAATCGCATGGATCAGTCTCGAAAGGGAATAATCTCTCTCCTCGATATCCAGGGAAATGATAGCACCCGGGCGCTGAGTGCCCAATGTGCGGGCGTACCATTCAAAAAGATCTTGCCTCTGAATCAGACCTAAATAATCCTGAAGCTCGTTGGTCACCGGTACGACCGTCAAATCGTGTTCGATCATCAGTCCGGTCGCTTCGAAAATGTGTTCCGTGGGACGGATAGTAACAGGATCGGCATTGAGAAGAGCGGAAATCACCACTTCCGGCCCGTCAGAATCCAGAAGCTGATTTTCTGAGACAATACCGACCACTTTCCGATCCGAATCAATGACAGGAAGATGCCGGACCCGGAATTCCATAAGAAGTCCCAGGGCAAATTCAACCGAATCGGTGTCTTTAAGCGGTGGTGTTACCGTGCTTATGAGTGATTCTACCGTCATGAGTCTATTCTATTGCGCTTACTATTGTCCGGTGGATCTGTTTTAGTTATCGGCCACGGTCCTGTTTTCACAAGCTCGCGGTCTCTAGTCATTAGATGCTAAAGACTCCCCGGTCGTTTCACCGTTCGACGCCAATTCACGATTACTGAGCCAGTTAAACTTACAAACGGCCCGCATTGTTATCATCCGACACGGTGGAAATGTTGGGACCAACAGGTTTTATGTGTTTGAAGCGGTCGATTAATGGTCGAACATCCCGATCATATCGAGGGGCAGTTCGAAAGTGCAGACGAACAATATCTCGCTCTTCATCTTCGAATTCCACCCGTCCGCGCATGTATTCCTCTGAAAGAATTTTCCCGATTTTCCGGATGTGAGCAATCGTGCCTTGTTCTTCAATAGGCAGATATATGACCATTTCTGAAAAGTCCGCCTCAATTACGTCCAGAAGTTGTGCTCGAAATTCCTTCAACCCGATCCCCCGTGAGGCTGATATGAACGCAGCTTCCGGGAACTGAGCCTGCAGATCGTGTAGTTGCCCCTCAGTCCTGATTACGTCGATTTTATTGAATACGAGTAAAGTCGGTTTCTCGCTTACATCCAGCTCCCGCAAAGTATCGTTTACCACCCGCATCTGCTCTTCGAACTGGTCGTGCGACACATCTATGACGTGCACCAAGATATCGCTTTCGCGCACCTCATCCAGCGTACTTTTGAAACTTTCGATCAGACGATGCGGAAGCTTCCGGATGAACCCTACGGTATCAGAAAGCAGAATCTGCCGACCGGGAGCGATGAAAACCGACCTTGTGGTAGAATCAAGGGTCGCGAACAACCTGTTCTCGGCAACCACGGAGGTTTTCGCAATGGCATTCATCAGGGTGGATTTACCCGCATTGGTATAGCCCACCAGGGATACACGAGTAAGTTTTGCCCGTCCTTTTCTCTGCGACGTGCGTTGTTTGTCTATCTTCAAAAGTCGCGCTTTTAACGTCGAAATCCGTTGTCCGATCAGCCGGCGGTCGGTCTCGATCTGGGTTTCACCAGGCCCTTTCGTTCCGATACCCCCTTTTTGCCTGCTCAGATGCGTCCAGTGTCTCGTAAGTCGGGTCCTCAGGTATTCCAACTGAGCAAGTTCTACCTGGGTTTTAGCCGTTGCAGACCGGGCGTGTTTTGCAAATATGTCCAGGATCAGGGCCGATCTGTCCAGCAATTTGCACTCAAGGACCCGCTCAAGATTTCTGAGCTGAATGGGCGTTAATTCGTCATCAAAGATAACCAGATCGGTTTTCCGTTCGTCGAGTTTCGCCTTGATCTCCAGGACCTTCCCTTTGCCGATATACGTGGCCGAATTTATCCGGGAAATATTCTGAATAAATGTGTCAGTGACATCCGCACCAGCCGTATCAACGAGAAGTTGCAACTCTGCCAGCGAATCCTCTACCTCGCGTTTTGATTCTGTTGGCAGAACCGCGCCCACCAAAATAGCCGATTCGCGGTCTTTACCGCCGGTTTTATACGTAGTTGAAATAGCTCAGACGAGGTTGAAGGAATAAAGCTTTGAATTTGGAGGCTTGGTCAATTTCCGGGTCGCAACAGTGCTCATTTTTCAAGCGTTCGATGACCCATTTCATGTTTCTCCAGAACATCCATTCGGGAATCTAATTGAGATCTCAATATTTCCCGAAATCGATCTACTTCAGCATGAGGAACAGAGATTTCGAGACGCTTGCGCTCTCCCAGAAAATCCTGATAAATAAATCCGAAGTGTACCTGCTTCCCTTCCTCCACTTCGAAATAGTCGATGATTTGACCCCATGCGATCGCATCTCCGGATTTGCCAAGTTCTGGAATAATTCCGTAATCTGTTATCACGCTTGAAGATGCCAGCAAAGCGGCGACAAACCAGATAACTCCGCCCAAAAGATATCCTGCGTAAATCTGAATCTGTACATCAGGGAACGTGTTCTGGGCATATACAAGAAAAACAGCTACGACACCTATAAACACTATGGGCCAGACCGGGATATGCTTTATCCGTACCGACCGCCACGTCATTCGAACGCGACGAATTCTGAGCCTCTGCGTTGCTGTCAGAACCAGTAGCAGAGCAGTTACCGCTACAAATGCAGATACTAGTATCAGATGAATAGTGCCGAGCAAATAATCAGTGTATCAAGTCATCAAGTGTTATGCGGATTCGGGTCGCCAAGATTTTTCGATGATCATTTCCGCTATCAGAAAGACCAACGCAAGCACTAAAAAGACGTTCCAAAGTTCTGTACCCGTTCTGGCGGCCCGCAGCCTGCTCCGAAGTTCATCACCGGCTGCATCTGTCAGGTTCACGACTGCAATTTGCCCCCCAACAGACTCTGACAACGACAGAACAGCTTCAGCCGCAGAATAGGTCTCGAGGCTAGATTCACGCCTGTCAGGATGAACGCTGAATTTCTGGATAATCGTATTATCCAGTGTGACATCGTAAATACCTGATACGAGGTACCCTTGCTCTATTGACGCCAGCAGCCCACCCGGAACACGTCGCAGATCAGGCAAATAGACAGTACCATCTTCAGAAACTACCCGTACGGAGGCATCTTCGCCCAATCCGGCGAGGCGAAGTTGGGCCGGTAATCCTTCCTGGAAGTTTTCCCCAGAGACAGATCCCGCGGATGACAGGTAATACACGGACCGGAATAACAGAGGCACAAACAATCCTCTCACAGGGAAATCTGTCCATTCCAGTTCGGGAGCAACCGTAATCAGAATTAAACTTCCTCGCCCGGCCCGAATTTCCTGCATGAATACGCGATCCCCGGACATTCTCACTATTGTCTGCTCATCTCCTTGCCCCGGGTGATACATCATCATTCTGAAGATGTCCGGCTGTTCAAGCTGCGGCGAGTCTTCTGTCGACGACGTATCAAACATTCCTTCAAATAAAGCATGTTCGTGGTCGACCCGGTCAAATACTGCCACGGACACGGCCGGATTTCCCGAACCTTCGATAGCCGACGCCGATCCACCTCCGAGACTTTCAAATAACAGAGTGTAGTCCGAGATGACGGTTTCGTCTCCGGGAAACATGAGTATTCCGCCTCCGTCCATCACATATTGAGACAACATCGAACGTTCCCCGGACGAGAGATCGGACATTCCATTCAGCACAATTGTATCAAACTGCGCGAGCGCGAGACTGGCCAATGCCGTTTCATTGATAGATGTGACATCAAATTGAACCCGGTCCCCCGTCATTTCACTCGAGAAAGCGAGATTCAGAAAGCTCGATTCGGCGCCCGTCCCGGTTACAAGAAGAAGCCTGCGTTCTTCCGGAATAAAAAGTGTTAGTGCTCTTGTATCGTCTTCCTCGTAATCGGCATCCTGGATCTCGATTCGACCTTCCACCCATCCGGACGATCTTGGCGTGACCGCGATAGGCACCAGGGCGGATTCCCCGGCACCCAGATCAACTGTCGCCTGCGCAACCCGCTGGTCTTCCAGAAAGAGAGAAAGAACAAGGTCAGAAACCGCTCGTTTTCCCAGGTTCTCGACCCGTACCTGAAGTCTGACAACCTGCCCCGGCGACAATATTCGACTCAGAACCTGGACATCGGTTATGGCAATGTTGTCATGCTCCTGGCCGCCAATTGGGATTAAAAATACCCTGATATCGTCATCTATCTTGGCATCAAGAGAATCCGAAAACGTAGACTTCTGCAGGTCTGATAAGATGTGGATTTCCCGATTCGGATTGGCGCTGTTCTCGAGCATTGCCGCCGCTTTTCGGATGGCATCGGTGAGACGCATTTCTCCGCCGGCAACATTAATATTCATCACGGCTGCGCGGGCAGACGCGCTCGTCAAATGAGCTGCAGAATTTAACGCGGCAGACACGGCTGGAACGAAAAACAACTCGTCACCGGACTCGACCGCTTCGGCAAGACCCAAGCCGATATTTCTGGCCTGCTCGATATACGAACCATTCCCGTCACGAAGTAACATGGACGAGGAGTTATCAAAAACAAGTGCTGTGGAAGAACGGCCGTGAGATCCAAAACCTGCCAGAGAGCCCTGTATGGCAGGACGAGCAAACGACATCACAAGCGCAGCGATCGCAAGAGTCCGAAGAGCCAGCAACAACCACTGCTTGATTCTCACCCGCCGCATGGTGCTTTTCTGTAATTCATTCAAAAAGGCCAGCGAACTGAAATTTATTCGCGCCGGCTTTCTGAAATTAAACAGGTGGATAATAAGTGGAATCGCCGCCGCAGCCAGCACTACCAGGAGCAGCGGATTCAGAAACGTCATGTGTGAACGGGAGCCAATATCGTGGCCATCAAGAAAATTCGGAGCATATCTTACCGTGGCCCGGCTTGCGCAGTTCCGGCGGTATAATTCGGAGATGTGCACATTGATGTTTCCAACCCGGCACATTGTCGTGGTCCGTGTCGTACAATTCGGTTCTGAAGCGCGATTTCCTTCGTGTTATATTCCGACGAACAGTTTCTATGATTCAGTTTTTCCGGAAATTGTCACACCCTCCGATCCGCTGGACCGGGCAACTGGATGTACGAATTGAATAAATCCGGGCCTGAAGGCACACCGAAGAAAACCGACCGCCTGATAGTCATACGTGGTGCGAGACAAAATAATTTGAAAGGGATCGACCTCGATTTACCCCGCGGGAAATTTGTGGTGTTTACCGGGCCATCCGGGTCCGGGAAATCTTCTCTGGCCTTCGATACCATTTACGCTGAAGGTCAACGCAGGTATGTGGAGAGCCTTAGTTCATATGCCCGTCAATTTTTAGAGCGAATGGACAAGCCGGACGTAGATCTGATTTCAGGTCTCGCTCCTGCCATTGCCATAGAACAAAAAACGGGGTCCAATAATCCTCGATCCACAGTAGCCACGCAAACAGAAGTATTCGACCACCTGAGATTGCTTTTTGCACGCATAGGCAGGACCTATTCGCCCATTAGTGGTGAGCAGGTCAGGCGAGATTCGCCTCGCTCCGTGGCGCGCTCCCTCATGGCCCAGCTCCCTGACGGTACGCGATTTTTCCTGTGTTTTCCATTTCCGAAACACCGTAAAGCCAGCGCGAAAGCGGAGTTAGACGTTCTTCTGCAACGCGGTTTTTATCGAGTTCTAAAATTACCCACAGGCGCGCAGCGGACGAAAGGCGTTGCGGAGGAAATAATTGATCTGAACGACACGCCTCCTGACAAGGTACGGGTATCGAAGGATCGGTTGTTGGTTCTGATGGATCGCCTGGTCATCCGTCATGGTGACGAATCTGTAGAGTCGCGAATTGCAGATTCCGTGGAAGCCGCGTTCTCCGAGGGTGGCGATGAGTGCATAATTCAGGTTGCCGGTTTGGGTGATCAATTACATTTCAGCCGGCATTTTGAACGCGACGGGATGCGATTTGATGAGCCTACAGCCCACTTGTTTTCATTCAATTCGCCGCTTGGGGCCTGCCCAACGTGCCAGGGATTTGGACGCACTACGGGGATCGATCCCGAATTAGTCATCCCGAATGAGGTGCTTTCGATCCGACAGGGGGCCATCGCACCGTTCAGGTCAGAGGCTTGGAACAAACATTTCAGAGCACTGATCCGGCTGGCGGCGGACGAAAAAATCGACATCGATATACCCTATGCACACCTTGATGATCGCGCAATAGAACTCATCTGGAACGGTAAGGCTGACTACACCGGGGTCCATGGGTTCTTTCGGTATCTGGAAAAGCGTAATTACAAAATGCACTATCGCATTTTTTATGCCAGGTATCGAGGCTACTCCACGTGCCACGATTGTAACGGATTGCGGCTCCGGGACCAGTCTCTGTTTGTTCGTGTCGGGGCCATGAACATTGGTGAAATCTGTGAGCTCACGACCGCCGATGCCCAGAAGTATTTCGATGTTTTGGAATTGACGGAAAACGAACTCGCGATTGGTGGACGAATTTTAGAGGAGATAAAAAGGCGCCTCAAATACCTCGTGGAAGTTGGTCTGGATTACCTGACTCTCGACCGTCTTTCACAGACACTTTCCGGCGGAGAAAGCCAGCGGATTAATCTCGCGACTTCTCTTGGATCCGCGCTCGTAGGATCGATGTACGTACTGGATGAGCCCAGTATCGGGCTGCACCCCAGAGATACCGAGCGACTGATTAAAATTCTTGAGCATCTTCGGGATATCGGCAATTCTGTGCTGGTGGTAGAGCACGATTCCGAAATCATTCTGTCTGCAGACTATGTTGTAGACCTCGGGCCCGGTGCAGGAAGGAGCGGAGGATACATCGTTGCGGCGGGTACCCCCCGGGAGGTCGCAGAAAATGAAGCGTCCCTGACGGGAGCGTATTTGAGCGGAAGGTCCGTGATACCGATTCCGGATGTGCGGCGGCCGGGACACCCGCGTGACGTCATCAAGATCGAAAATGCCCGGCAACACAACCTTAAAAGGCTGAATGTAACGATCCCCCTCGGAATGATTGTCTGCGTCACTGGTGTGAGCGGCTCGGGAAAATCAACCCTGGTCCATGACACCCTGTACAACGGTCTCGCAAGAATAAAAGGAACACATTCCAGTGACTCCAAAACCGGCGCTCACGATGCAATTCGCGGGCACGAATTGATTGACACCATTCAGCTTGTTGACCAGACTCCTATCGGTCGATCCCCGCGATCTAATCCGGTCACTTACATAAAAGCGTTCGATACCATTCGGAAATTGTTTGCCGATACCTATCAGGCTCGAATTCGAGGGTACAAACCTGGGTATTTTTCATTTAATGTACCCGGCGGTCGCTGCGAAACCTGTCAGGGAGAGGGCGTCGTTCGAGTCGAGATGCAATTTCTTGCCGATCTCTTTCTTGAGTGTGAGTCCTGCAAAGGTAAACGGTACAAAAAGGATGTTCTTGGAGTGCATCTGAATGGGAAAAGTATCTATGATGTACTACAGATGACCGTAAATGAAGGTCTGGAGTTTTTCGAAGGTGACAGAGGGCTCGAAAAAAAGCTTCAGGTATTGTCGGACATCGGATTGGGATATTTATCGCTGGGCCAGCCAGCCAATACACTTTCCGGTGGAGAGGCCCAGCGTATTAAACTTGCCCTGCATCTCGGAAAGATTCAGAGAGAACGTACACTTTACATATTTGATGAACCTACTACCGGGCTTCATTTCGACGATATACGGAAATTATTAGAGGCCTTTAATGCGTTGGTGGATAACGGACATTCGGTAATTATTGTCGAACACAATATCGATGTTATTAAAACTTCTGACTATGTGATTGACCTCGGGCCAGAAGGTGGCGTCCGGGGTGGGTTTATCGTCTGTGAAGGTACTCCCGAGGAAATTGCTGCAAATGAATCGAGCCACACCGGGCGATATCTCCGATCTGTTTTATAAGAATGTTACTTTCTCCTGCTCTTACGCGGCTACCCGGCTTAGTCAGGGTGAATGTTTGCAATACGTTTCTGTTGGGAGTCGTTTTGAAGGGATGAAGAAATCAATTCAACCTAAGGTTTAAATGCCGAACCTGGTCCCTTACGTACCGTAGACGTCTGTTCTGACTGCCAATGCTTCCCGGTGTGTAACAATACCGGGCCAACGAGTCTCAGTTTTATGGATGGGCATATTCGCCCGAAGAAAAGTCATGTCTGGAGTAAGCGGAATACATACAGGTGGCATCTCGAAACCGGATGCCGTAAAAACCGCAATCCCGAAACGGATTGCCTTGTTCACCGGGTCGTACAATCATATCGCCGACGGTGTCTCGTTGACATTAAATCGATTGGTTGATCACCTCGAAAAGAATGGTGCGGAAGTGCTGGTTCTTGCTCCAACCTCTGAAGATCCGCCGATCGAACACAAAGGCACTTTAGCCGCTGTTCCTTCATTCGCCGCTCCAGGTCGCCCTGAATATCGTGTAGCCGTTGGATTTCCATCTCATTTAAAGCGGCGCCTGCGTGAGTTCAGACCAAATTTATTCCATATCGCTACGCCTGATATTCTGGGCTTTAAGGCGCTGAAGCTTGCTCATAGTTGGGGAATTCCGGTTGTAGCCTCGTTTCACACACATTTCGGTTCGTACCTCAAGTATTACAATCTGGGTGTGATTGAAGACCTGCTGTGGAAATATGGACGATGGTTCTATCAGAAATGTGAACATATATATGTGCCGTCGCAGTCGATGGTGGACGTTTTACGGATGCGTGGTATTGAAAAGGGCGTAAAGCTCTGGCCGCGCGGCGTTGACATGAAAGTATTTAATCCCGGAAAACGGTCGATTGAATGGCGGCGGCAATTCGGCATTGCTGATCACGAGGTCCTCATTTCTTTTGTGAGCCGACTGGTCTGGGAAAAGGGACTGGACGTATTTGCAGATGTTATCGAAACCCTTTCTCGGGAAGGTGTGCCACACCGGAGCATTATAGTTGGTGATGGCCCGGCGAGCGAGTTACTCGAAAAGAGATTACCCGGGACGATTTTTGCTGGCTACAGGCGCGGCGAAGACCTTTCAGCGGCATACGCCTCTTCAGATATCTTCCTGTTTCCGAGTGAAACCGAAACGTTTGGGAACGTGACGCTGGAAGCGATGGCATCTGGTGTTCCAACGGTGTGCGCGGACGCACTGGGTAGCCGGTCGCTGGTTAATTCGGGAATTACCGGGTATCTCGCGCCACCAGCGGATTCAGTCAGCTTTACCAATCATGTTCGGGACCTCGTCCGGAACGGTGACCTGCGCCGCGAACTTGGCCAGAATGCCTATCAGCATGCCCAGAATTATTCTTGGGAAGCCATTCTAACCAGAATCAATGGTTATTACGACGAAATGTTGAGCGCAAAAGCCCTTGAGTCTGTTGACGACGAATCCGGGCCTGAAACCGGATCCCGATTGATCCTGCCCCACTCTTCTTTGCCGCTCAGCGCCTAGAAATCCGTGAGCCTCGTTTATGTGTCGCACTCCCAGCCCCCGGCGGGTGCACCTCTCGCAAATGTTGGTGGCATGCAGCGTGTTGCCGAAGAACTCCTGGAAACGTTACTGGCGCGAGCCGATGTTGAGATAGAGGCGATAGTTCTGCGGAGCTCCTGGAAGTGGATTCATTTCAGGGTATTCCCTTTTTTACTCTCAACGTTCCTGAAGCTTCGTGCCAGAATCAAAAATGAACAGGTCGATACGATCTTGTTTACGTCGATGGTCACGGCACTCTTGATTATTCCGCTGCGATCACAATTAAGTCGACACAAGGTGAAAACAGCGGTGATCGTTCACGGGTTAGACATCACGACTCCATCTGCCTTGTATCAGCGGCTTGTGAAAAAAATATTTCAACGGGTCGATGTCGTGTTGCCCGTAAGTGCAGCGACGGGGGCGCAGTGTACCGCCCGGGGATTAGACCCGGATCGCCTCCGTATTGTGTACAACGGTGTTAATACTCATCGATTTGAATCAGAACCGCCCACGCGCCCCGCACGAATCAAACTTCTCAACGTTTTCGGTCTGTCTCCGGACAGCCTCCCGGACAACGTTTTATTGCTGTGCAGTGTCGGGCGGCAAGTAAGGCGAAAAGGATACGCCTGGTTTATAAAGCGCGTCATGCCACGCCTTCCGGAGCATGTGTATTACTGGCTCGGCGGTGATGGGCCAGAGCGGGATGAAATAGAGAAAACGATACGGATGTGTGGTCTTCAGAACCGTGTCCGGTTACTGGGGATGCTTTCGGACCCGGAGTTAAATGCCCTGTATCGCGGCTCCGACCTGTTTATCATGCCAAACGTGAAGGTTCAGAACGATATGGAGGGATTCGGAATCGTGATGCTGGAAGCCGGAATGAATGGACTGCCGTCGATCGGGGCCCGGCTCGAGGGCGTTGCTGAAGTGATTAGCGAAGGTGAGAATGGTCATCTCGTTGAATCAGAAGATGCCGACGGATTTGTGGCGCGGATCAGCACCTATGCTTCCGCAGAAGCCGACCTGATATCTGCCCGGCGTCGGGCGTTCGACTACACCCGCACGACGTACGCCTGGCAAACCATTGCAAAGCGTGTCACGGATGGCATAACAAATGTGCCTCGGCGAACTTCAATCTGAGGGCGTTTCGAGCGTTTTGAGAGTATCGCGAGTTTCGGGCGTTTTAGGAGTCTTGGGCATATTTCGAGCATCAGGCGTTTCGCGAGATTCCAGTTCCTGTAACATCGCCGGTAGAAAAAGAATGGCCGCCAACAGAGTGGCTCCGATTCCGATGACTGCCAGTTGCCCGATCGAATGAAGTGCCGGGTGAAAACTGAGAAGAAGGCCGCCAAAGCCGACCATGGTGGTCACGGATCCCATGACGACGTGTTCGCCCGTAGAACGGACAATGTTGAATATCGAACCTTTGCCCTCTTCCCGGTAACGATGAACGAGATGGACACCGGCATCATTTCCGATTCCGAGAACCGCCGGGAATACGATCAGGTTGTAGAAGTTGATTTTCATTCCCACGAGCTCGACCAGAAATAACATCCACAAGATCCCGACAATAAGAGGAATCAGCGCCAGAATAGCCCACTTCAGCGATCGGAAATTCAAATACATCAACAGGCAAACGATCAGAAAAGTCGCCAGAATCATCCATGGCGATTCTTTCTGCATGAGACGAAGCATGTCTGCCGCCACGAGTGAGGTTGACCCTGCATGATAAGTCCTACCCTCTGCTGTCACGATCGTCCCAACATCGTCCGAAAACGCCATCGAAGCCCTGCCGTCAGACAGTCCGACCGATGGGTAGATCATCACGAAATGACCGACATCTCCCGTTTTTGAAGTGAACTGACGCCGCAGGAATTCCGGGACGTTTTCTAATTGAATCGGTGCTGTTGTGGCGGCGGCTTTTCGTAAGCGGCGAATATCGTCAGACGAATCTGCTTCTAAAAACGGATCCGATAGCTGATCCCTGATCTCCTCGAGTCTGTCCAGGCGATCTTGCTGTTTTATCGCTGTCAGCGGAAAACGCTCCTGAAGTGATTCGACTTTCTCGATCGTGGGAGAGGTGGTGTCGGAGGCGATAATGAGATTAATTGCCTTGATCAGCGGGGCGATTTCTTCGCGAGAATCCACGACGACGTACGCGGGATTCCGGCCGCTACTTCGTCCTCGAACCTTTCTGATAACCGCTGCTCTATCGTTATACTCCTGATACGTCGGCTCCAGTTCGCTGAAGCGGTATTCGAAAGACACACGGGGCAGAAAGACCACTGCCGCGATGATGGCAACGACACTGCCAATAAGAATGGGCCTTCCACCGGGGAAAATTCGGTTGGTGCTTGTTTCCGTTCCAGACCGGGGCTGTGACTGCAGGCGCAAAATACCGGTTCGCTCAAAAAGTACCAGCATTGACGGCAGGATCAATAACATTGCTATCAACGCGTTGATAATGCCCGTACCGGCAATAGCACCAAATTGCGAAAAACCCTTAAAATCAGCTACTACAAGTACATACATGGCAGCCGCGGTTGTCATGGCACCTACAACGACTGCTTGCCCAGTGCTCATGAAAGTGATCTCAATGGCGTCCTCGACGCTCTTTCCGCTCGCCCGCTCTTCGGAATACCGGGCAAAAAAGTGGATGCCGTAATCAATCCCCAGACCGAACAAAACAAGACCTAACGCCGAAGTCATCAGATTCAGCGAACCGAAAATGATGGATGCCATGCCGAACGTCCACGCCAGACTCATCAGAAGTGGAATTCCAATCAGGCCGGCGAGCACCGGTGCTCTGAGCAGCAGAGAAAATATCCGGCGCAGGGTGAAACGCCCTCCACTCCCCGCCTGGGCAGATTTGAACAGGAAATAAAAGACCACAAGCAACAACACGGCAGTGACGCCAAATCCGAACGACCCGATGACATCGTCTCGAATAGACGTCACTTCGATGAGCTGCCTTAACAGTCTTCCTGCCGTAGTCACCTTCATATCCACGTTGAACGCAACAGGATCAAGGGACGCGATTAAAATATCCAGGTCGGTATATGCCGCTTCAATAAATTTAAAATCTGCCTGAGAACCGCTCGGATAAAAACGGATTACGAGCGTCGTGCTGTCATCTGATACGGGGTATTCCGAGGACACAATATCGTTGTAAATCCCATCCAGCTCCTGACCAAGCGAATCGGTCTCCGACTCGCCTCCTTCCCCGTCGTCATCCAGATTGAAAAACAAAGGGCTTGCATCCAGAGCTGCTTCCTCGATCGTAGCATCCAGAAAGTCCTGGAGCATGTCCAGTTCGGCTTCCGTGGCAAAATACAGGGCATTGTTTTCGAGGAATGCCGTCTCCTTCCGGAATTCTACCCGCCCGAAATACGGTTCCGTATATCCCTCGCCGGTCATTTCTAATACGGCCGGAATAAGAGCTTCGGCAAAAGCGACGTTGTCCTCGAAGGACGGACTTTGTATCCCGATCGCGAGCTCGGACTCGCCCCCGACGGTAGCGCGCAGTTTCTCAAGTGCCTTAACACTTTCGTAATCGGCCGGCAGAAGATTGGCCAGATTCGTATCAATCGTCAGGCTCTTTGCCAGAAATATCCCACCGAAGGATGCCAACATCGCTATTGCGAAGACAGCACCGCTGCGTCTCACAACGAATTGAATCAGGGGCCTGAGTTTTTCGAAAAGCCGTTCCACAAGTGCTTGATTTCGGGGGTGAATGACTGAGAAAATGATTTGCGAAACCACATACCTGCCAAGTTACACATAGATTCCGGACCAGCACACACGACTAAGAAGAAGCGTGTCGTCTGCGTACCCCTGTTTGCCTTATCTTTCGCCGAACAGGGATAAAAACAACAGCAACTCAGCTTTTATGCACTCATACGATTCGATGCAGGTCGGCGATACTTTTTCGCTGAAAAGATTTATCAGTAAGGAAGATGTTCAGGGATTCGCTGATGTCACCGGGGACGATAACCCGCTCCATGTCGATGAAGAATATGCTGCGGGCACAAGATTTGAGACCACCGTCGTACATGGCGTATTACTTCTCGGAATTGTGTCGAAGGTTTTGGGCCGAGACTATCCCGGACACGGAAGTATCGCGGTCTCTATTTCAGCCAAATTTTTACGCCCGGTCCCGGTCGGTTCCGAAATCGAGGTTCAGGTAAAAGTCGTCGAAAAAATTGAGCGACACAGACATGTACGCCTCAAAGTATATGCCTACCGCAATGGCAAAATGGCCGTTGGCGGCGAGGCTGTCGTGATTCCTCCGTCTCCAGACTCCTGATGAAGGACTCGGGGTCGAACAAGTAAGCTGCCGTGTTTGAAAGCAGCGTTGTCTGGAAGCTGAATTATTTGGAAGCTGCGTTACCTGACAGCGTCCCCAGTTGAGAGCAATTTGTAGAGCCTGCCCTGAGGAAGCGTGTCAGTCGTATTGAGCTGGTTTAGAATGGCCAGACCTTCCG
>Ga0114950_10001619_pt1 | contig 16996 bp, 13 predicted proteins | sample N075metaG_FD_83503 | JGI IMG/M metagenome (GOLD analysis project Ga0114950, IMG submission 83503) | Deep subsurface microbial communities from Kermadec Trench to uncover new lineages of life (NeLLi) - N075 metaG | ecosystem: Environmental > Aquatic > Marine > Ocean trench > Sediment | place... | reverse complement strand
TCGCGACGGGCCTCGACCTGGACGTCCGCCTCGTCCTGCCTCCAATGGGCTGGCTTGCGGGCCGACTCGTGGGACCGCCCGAGAGCTTGCCCGAGGGGTTCTGGGTGAGCGCATTCCCGAGCGATCGAGCGGACCAATCCTTCTTCAGGGCGCACACATCGCCACGCGCTGAAGTGTCCGCGGACGGCGCGTACCGCCTCGGACCGTTCCCGGCTGGGAAAGTCACGGTGGAGCTCGTCCTCGATGTTGCCTGGCTTCGCACCTTCAGCAGCGGCGAGGGGGCGATGGGCGCGCGGCGAAAGCTTGGAACTGTGACGATCCGCGGCGGCGAAGAGACGGAGCGCGACTTCGACCTGCGCGAGTCGTACCCGGCGCGGATCGAGATCTCCGCGCGGATCAACGGTGAGCCCGCCCCGGGTCTACAGATCGAAGCGACCCACGTGACCGAGGCGAACTGGACCGTGACGGGCCAAGCCGGACCGGACGGAACCCTCGTGTTCGGTCCGCTGTTTCCTGGCGTGTGGCGGCTGGCTGCGCATCCTTTCGAGCGCGGCTGGGTGCACCAGCTCCCCGACCTTGTCACGGTCGGCTCAGCGCAACTCCTCTCCCTCGTCGTCGACGTGCCGCTCTTCGAGGGCTCGGTCGTCGTCCTCGACGACGCGACGGGCGACCCGCTCGTGAACCATTCCGTGGTTCTCGTCGCCATGGGCACCACCAGTTCCGACCAACCCGTCGGCGGACGCGAGAATTCGGCCCACCGCACGGACGCGGATGGCGCGTTGTCGTTCTCCCTGCCTCCCGGGTCCTACGTGCTCCGGGACGCGGCGTCGTTCGAGCGCCAGCGGTTCGTTCCCGAGGGGACGGGCGCTACGATCGAATGGACGAGCGGGGGCCCGTCGCAGGCGATCGTTCGCCTCGTCCTTCTCGAGTAGCCTGTGGGTCAATCCTCGAGATCGCGCGTGTCCAGCCGCCCCTCTTCGTGGAGCCAGCGGAAGCGCTCGACCGTCCAGCGCACGCCGTCTTCGAGCGCCGTCCGCGGCAGGTTCGGGACGGCCGCGTGGATCGCCGCGCCGTCGAGCGCGGGCGGGATCGGGAGGGGGAAGCCTCTGAACGTGACGAGGCCGCGCGCGGCATCTCCGGCGGCACGCTCGATCTCTTCCACGATTCGCGCGATCTCCACCGAGTCGCCGTGCAGGTTGAAGACGTGCGCACCATCGGGCGCGCAGTCCGCGCACTCGACGAACGCCGCGGCCGTGTCGGCGACGTAGTTGAAGTCGGTCGCGCCGGAGAAGGGGATGCGGAACGGGCGGCCGATCGCGGCGGCCTTCATGGCGCGCGTCGGGCCGCTCGTGAGGCCTTGGTCGCGGCCGACGCCGTAGACCGTGAGCGGGCGGAGGCCGACGCTCGCGATGCCGTCGTCCTGCCAGTAGATGCGCGCGTTGCCCTCGTTCGCGCGCTTGAAGACGCCGTAGTGCGTCGTCGGCTCGCAAGCGGCGGCTTCGTCGGGGGCGACGTCGTCCTCGGGCGGGCCGTAGACGGCGGCGGAGCTCGCGTACACGACGCGCTCGGCGCCCGTGCGCTTGGCAGCTTCGAACACGTGGATCGTGCCCACGACGTTCACGCCGGCGCCGAGGGGCGGGTCGGCCTTGCAGAACGGCACCTGGAGGCCCGCCAGGTGGATGATGCGCTTGGCGCCGCTCGCCTCGACCGCGCGCACGACCGCGCCCTGGTCGGTGATGTCGCCCTGCACGAATCGGACGCGGGCGAGCGCGTCCTCGTCCAGGATGTCCCTGAGCCGCCGCCGGTCGTCGCCGAGGTCGAACACGACCGGCACGTCGCCGCGGTCGAGGACCGTCTTCGTCACCCACGCGCCGATGCAGCCGAGGGCGCCCGTCAGAAAATACGTATCCGTCATGGCGATTCGATCCCGTAGAACGCCGCCGCGTTCGCCCCGAACAACTTCTGCTTCGCGTCCACCGCGAGGCCGCCCGCGTACTCGTCCACGATGTTCGCCATCGTCGCGTAGCCGTCGCACGCGAGCAGGCACACGGGCCAGTCCGACCCGAACATCAGCCGGTCCTCGCCGAAGGCCTCGAAGACGACGTCGAGGTAGGGCGTGAAGTCGCGCGGGCTCCATCCGTCCCAGCGCGCTTCCGTGATCATGCCGGAGACCTTGCACGCGACGTGCGGGCGCTCCGCGAGCCGGCGCATGCCCTCCGCCCAGGCCTCGAGCTCGGCGTCCGCGATGCGCGGCTTGGCGATGTGGTCCACGACGAAGGGCTGGTTCGGGAAGCGGTCGACGAGCTCGACGGCCGCGGGGAGGTGGCGCGCGTAGATCAGGATGTCGTACGTGAGGCCGTGGCGCGCGAGGCACCCGATGCCGCGCGTGAAATCCTCGCGCAGCATGAACCCGTCGTCCGGTTCGTCCTGAAGGACGTGGCGGACGCCCTTCAAGCGCGGGTGACGCGCGAGGCGCTCGAGCCGCTCGTCCACGTCGTCGGCGCGGAGGTCCGTCCAGCCGACGACGGCGGCGATGCTCGGCTGCTCGGCGGCGAGCTCGAGCAGCCACTGCGTCTCCTCGTCGTCCTGACGCGCCTGCACCGCGACCGACGCGGTCATTCCGAACGACGCGAGCTCGGACGCGAGGTCCGTGGGCAGGTAGTCGCGCTTCAGCACGCCCATGCGCTCGTCCATCCAGCCGTACAGCTCGGGGTCGTAGCGCCAGAAGTGTTGGTGGGCGTCGATGCGCACAGGGTGCCTCTCCGCGCATTGTGGCGCGGGTTGCCGTGATCCGCACGCAGGGAGCTGTGCGACTCCGCCATGGCGGGGGTCGTCGAACTGAAACCCCGGTGGGAGAACGGCAAGATCGGGTCGTTCGATGGGACGTGGCGCGACCGACTCCCAGGCTGCAGGGCGGGCTTCGCACTTGGATGGGATACACTACGATTCCTGCAATGGGTCTTCCGGCCCCATCCGACGAGCGGGAAAGAGCCGGTCTCGCCCCGGGCCTGCCACCAGAATGGGAGGGGAGAGTTGCCGCGGTTGGTACACACGCTCAAGGCTCACCCTCTGATCGTGCTCACGGGCGTGTGCCTGATCGGCGGTCTGGTCGCGCTCCTGCTCGGAGTGCCGTACTGCGGCCTGCCCGGCAGTGACGGTGCCACCCACGCGGTGTCGGCGCTCCGTATGGCCGCGGCGCTCGAATCCCTGAGCTGGCAGAGCTTCGGCGACGAATTCGTCTACCCCTACAAGTATCCTCCGCTAGGACGGCTCGCGCTCGCACTCGGTTTCGTGTTCGACGGCCACGGGTGGAGCACACCGCGAGCGGCGAGCTCGGTCTGCTGGATCGTCACGATCGCGCTCACGGCTCGCTTGGCGAGCAAGGCGGCCGTACCAGGTACGAAGGACACCGCAGCCTTCTTCACCGTCGTCTTCGGGCTCACCTGTTGGCTCGGCGTGTTCGTCGCCCGCACGCCGCTGCTCGAGGTCTGGTCCACGCTCGTCGCCGTCGTGGGATGCCTCGCCTACTTGCGCGCGCGAGACCGGAGGAGCCGCGCCTGGGCCGTCGCGACCGGTGCCTGCATCGTGGCGAGCATCCTGGTCAAGTACTCCTACGGCCCCCTGCTCCTCGGCACGATCGGGTTGTCGGCGTTGATCGACGTCGCGCGTCCGGGCCCGGACCGCGAGACGCTGCGGCTCTGGCCGTGGACGATCGGCACCGTGGCGCTAGGGCTCACCTGGTGGTTCGTGCTGCCCTTCCCCGCGGATTCGGCCCTGGGAGCTGCGCACTGGGCGATGCTCCTGGACTTCTTCGGGGACAGCACGAAGTATCACATCGGCGGACCGGAGTACGTGATCGTGGCCTGGGGCCTCATGGGCTGCATCTCCCTGCTCGCCGTGGTGCTCCAGTTCGCGGGGCTCGTCTGGGGTGTACGGCGATGGCGGCAGCCGGCGGCGCGGGTCTGTGCCACGGTCACGCTGGCTGGGCTCGCCGTCTTCATCCTGTTCCCGTACCGACTGGAACGCGCCCTCGTCCCGAGCCTGTTCGGCGGCTGGGTACTCGGCGGCTGCCTGTGCGCCCAGGCGCTGGGGCGCGTTTCGCGACCCTGGCGAGCGCCGGCCGCCGGCCTGCTGCTGGTCGCGGTTCTGGGCACGGCCGGTCTCGGCAGCGTGACCCTCGTGCGCCTCACCCAGCGCGGACCGTGGACCGCCGCGAGACAAGCGAGCGTCGAGCAGGCCGTGACCTCCTGGAAGCGAGTCTATGGGGTGCGCAGCGCGCCCGCCCCTCCACCTCCGGAGACGCAGGCCTTGCTGGACTGGACCTTGGCCCTCATGGTTGGACGCTCCAGGTTCGGCTGGATCGGCGAGTCGTTACAGTACAAGCTCGTTCAATGGCGCATCTTCCGGGAGTCCGGGGATCCCGAAGCCCTCTACCCGCGCGCGGCGAACGCTGCCGGGAAGCGGCTACGGTCGGAGCCGAGCTTCCGACTCTGGGCAGAGGGCTTTCCCCGAATCTTCACCCTGCGTCAGACCGAGCTGAGTGACGAGGGCACGGTAGTTTTCGAGTACGAGCGCTGGATGGCGCGCCATCCGGGATTCCACGTGAGCGCTCGCGAGTTCTTTGGAAGTGGGGAGCGCGAGCTCGAGCTGACACTGTACGAGCGTTCTCCGTGAGGCGCGGGGGATGTCGCGGAGCGGTTGCAGGGAGCCGGCGGGAAGCACGCGTAGTCCATCGCGCGTAGTTCATCGATGGGTGCACGCTCCGCGCTCGCTCCTTTCGGGGGTCCTCCGATGCTCGGGTTCCGCCACGCGCCGGGGCGCGCGACCCACCCTACTCATCTTCCTCATCTTCCCCTCCCAGGTATCCAAGCTCGTTCAAGCGCTGCATGGTCTCAGGGTCGGGCTCCGCGATCGTGGGCACCGGGGCGCGCGAAGTCTCGAGGCGCTGGAGCTCGAGCAGGTCCGCCAGCATCCGAATGTTCTCTTCGGAAGTCGGTAGCGGGGCCTGCTCCTCCGGATCCGCTTCCAGGTCGAAGAGCAAGGATTTGCGACCCGCGCGCCGGATCAGCTTGTACGGCCAATCGAACCACGCCTCCTGGTGTTTGGCGTAGAGCGTCCCCTCCGCCATGAACGGCGCGGGTTCGCGCGACCCGAGCTCGGCGAATACCGTGGCTGGGGGCTGCCCCGCGGCGATGTCGAAGAGCGCTCGGGACAGATCGACCAACGATAGCGGGACAGCCGACCGGCCGGGGGTCAGATCCGGGCCGCGCACCCAGAGGGGTACGTGCAGGAGCTCCTCGAACATCGCATGGCCGTGCTCGAAGCCTCCATGCTCGAAGAACTCCTCGCCGTGATCCGAGGTGAAGATCACCCAGGTGCGCTCGAGCTCCCCCATCTCCGCGAGCGCGTCGAACATGCGTCCCAGCTCGCCGTCTACGTAGGCGACCTCCTCGTCGTAGGCGTGGACGATGAAGCGCTTCTCGAGTGGGCTGAGCCGTTTCAACCGCTTGCGGATCTTCCCCGGCTTGTCGACCGGTAGCTGGCCGCCGCCGGAATCCGCCGAGGTGAAGCGCCCGGCACTCTCGCCGGGGGCGTTGTAAGGCATGTGGGGATCGAACAGGTGCACGAAGGTGAAGTAGGGACCCGCTGGTCGGCTCGCGAACCAGGCGAGCACCGCGTCCACCACCGCGCCGGCGGTCGCCTCACCCTGGTGGAGCCACTCGTCGAAGCCCTGATCCAGACCGAACTTCGGCGTCAACAACAGGTTCGTGACGATCGCGGCGGTGGCGTAGCCGCGGGCGCGGAATGCTTCAGCCACCGTTTGAACCTCGGGGGACAACGCGCGGAACTCGTGCCAGCCGTCTCCGCTCACGAGGCGGCCCTCCTCGTCACGCCCGACTCCGGAGCCGTGGCCGCTCGCGTAGCGCGCGGAGAAGAGCGAAGCCATGCTCGGCAGAGTCCAGGACGAGGTCGCGTGCGCGCGCTCGTACACGAGGCCTTCCGCGGCCATGGCGTCGAGGCACGGCGTGGTGGGGAGCTCGTAGCCGTAGGTCCCCATGTGGTCCGCGCGCAGAGTGTCCACGACGACGAGCAGGATCGACGGCGGGACCTCGTCCGACTCCGTGCACGCAGCTGCCACGATCGTCGCGAGCACCGAGCCTGCCTTCACGAGCCACCAGGACGGATTCCCACTCATGCGGAGAATCTACCATCGAATGGAGGCGGGTCGCCACGAGTCTGCATCGCCCTGATGCGAGTCTCATGACACTCCGAACGTCACCTCGGTAGTGAAGCTCGTCGGCGGCACGGCCGTCGAGAGCACGCATGCCCTGGTGCGCGCGGGGTGAGCTGGGATCCTCGGGTCGCTCGTGGGGGCCTTCCTCATGTCGTACCTGGCCAACGGCTGCAACCTCACCGGGGTCCCCAACTACTTCCAGGAGATCTTGATCGGGGTGATCCTCGTCGCCGCGGTTACGATCGATCGCCTGCCGCACCGCCGGCAGGCCTGGTGATGGAAACCCGAATGGACGAGATCACGCGCGAGGAGCTGCGCCCCACGGGGCTCGAGGGCTGGCTGCGCGCGCCGCTCAAGTGCGCGCTGCTCCTTTTAGGCTGCGTACTTCTGCTCGCCGCCGCCGCGACCTTCCAGTACTACGACGCGTTCGGCGACTGGCATCCGCCCATCGCGTCGCTGTTCGAGCGCCAGCTCCTCTACTGGCTGATCTGGGGCCTCGTCGGCGTGCCGATCTTCGGCTTCGCGCTGTGGCTCATCCGGCGCACGAAGCATTGGGCCTTGTTCCTGCTCGTCCAGGTGCCGGTGTCCTACCTCGTCGTGTCGCAGCTCGGTGACTTTCAGCGCAGCGCCGAGTACACGCTGCTCGGGCATCCCGAGCTGCCGCCGTGGATGGAGCGGCGGTTCGAGCGGGAGCGCGCGCGCTCGTCCGAGGAGCGTGACCGCGTGCCGAACGATGGTGAACACTCCGAACGCCGGCCCCGGCGCGGGTTCCGGCCGGGCCGCGGCTTCCCGCCCGTCGCACTCTTCACCTACTGGGCGATCCTCGGCTTCGGCGCCGCGGCGCAGTCGTACCTGGGGACGCGCAAGAGCGAGCGCCGCGCGGTAGGACTCGAGCTCGCCGCGGCGACCCTCGAGACACGCCTCACACGCGCACAGGTCGAAGCTCTGCGCAGCCAGCTCCACCCGCACTTCCTCTTCAACGCGCTGCACTCGATCGGCGGACTGGTCCGCTCCGGGCAGGAAGCGACGGCGCTCACGACGCTCGCGGCCCTCGGCGACCTCCTGCGGACGACGCTCGACCAGGGCGAGGTTCAGGAGGTCACGCTGCGCGCGGAGCTCGCGGTGGCGGAGAGCTACCTCGAGATCGAGCGCATCCGGCTCGGGGACCGGTTGCGGGTCTCGGTCGAGGCGGCGGAGGACGTGCTCGACGCGAAGGTGCCGACGCTGCTGCTCCTGCCGCTCGTCGAGAACGCGATCCAGCACGGCGTCGCGGGCAGGACGGCGGGCGGGCTCGTCGCGATCTCGGCCCATCGCGCCGGCGAGGAGCTCGTGATCGTGGTCGAGGACGACGGCCCGGGCTTCCCCGAAGCCATGCTGCAGAACGGCGCGAGCGAAGACGCCACGCGCAACCACATCGGCGTCGCGAACACGCGCGAACGCCTGCGCATCCTGTACGGGGAGAGGCACGTGCTCGCGCTCGAGAACCCGTCCGGCGGCGGCGCGCGCGTCACGATTCGAGTGCCGTGGTCCACCGCTGGAGACGGGGGCGCGGCGTGAGCGAAGCCGCGGCGTCGATCCGAACGCTGGTCGTGGACGACGAGCCGATGGCGCGCGCCTCCCTGCGCAAGCTGCTCGCGGAGGACCCGAGCATCGAGGTCGTGGCCGAGTGCCGGAACGGCTTCGAGGCCGTCGCAGCCCTGCGCGAGCACCGGCCCGACCTCATGTTCCTCGACATCCAGATGCCGGGGATGACGGGCTTCGACGTGCTCGACGAGCTCGCCGAGGACGAGGTGCCGGTCGTCGTGTTCGCCACGGCGTACGACAAGTTCGCCCTCCGCGCATTCGAGGTGCACGCCGCCGACTACCTCCTGAAACCGTTCGACGACGAGCGCTTCCGCCTCGCGCTCGAGCGCGCGAAGGGCCGTCTCCGCGCGGGTGACCTCGAGGCCATGCGGGGGCTCCTGACGGGCGTACTCCAGACGGCCCGCGAGGGTGAGTCCGAGCTCCAGGAGGGCGAACCCGTCACGCGACTCTCCATCCACCGCGAGGGCCGGCTGGACCTGATCGACGTCGCCGAGATCACGTGGATCGAAGCGGCGGACCAGTACGTCCGCCTGCACACGGGGGCCGGCGAGCACCTCATGCGCGAGACGATGTCCCAGCTCGAGCGACGCCTCGACTCCGCGCGCTTCATGCGCATCCACCGCTCGGCGATCGTCGCCCTCGACTGCGTCAGACGGTACGAGGCCCTCGGCGGCGGCAACGCGCGCGTGCTCGTGGACGAGGGCACCTGGCTCCCCGTCAGCCGCTCGCGCGCGGCGGCCGTCCGAAGGCGCCTGAGCTGACTCCCCGGAGCATCGATAAGTCCTTCCCGAGCCCGTACTTGCGCCGGCCGAGGCGGCGGCCAGGCCAGCCTTGTAGAGTTGAGCATGAGATCCTTCGCCCTCCTTCCACTCGCCCTGCTCCTGCCCGTCCCCGCAGCCGCGCAAGCCGAGCGCCCGGGTCTCTCGGACGCCGAGCTCGGGCGGCCGACCCTCATCCGGTGGCAGCGCAGCCTCGCGGACGCGGAGGCGGTCTCGCGCGCGACGGGCAAGCCGCTGCTCGTCTGCGTCAACCAGGACGAGGAGCCGGGCAGCCAGGTGTTCGCCGGGACGAAGTACCGCGACCCCGAGTTCGCCGCCCTGGTCGCGAGCTACGTCCCGATCGTGTTCGCGCCGAACCGGCACATGCAGAAGGACTATGACGCGTCGGGCCGGCGCATTCCGTGCACCCGCTTCGGGGGCATCACGTGCGGGGAGCACATGCGCGACGAGCCGCTCGCGTACGAGCGATACATGAACGGCGACCGGGCCGCGCCGCGCCACATCGGGGTGTCGGCGGGCGGCGTGGTCCTGTTCGACATCTCCGGCATCGAGGATCCGGCGCGCGTCGACCAAGCCCTGCGGGAGCACGGCGACGCCGTCGGCGCGGAGGGCTGGCGCCGTCTGTTCGCGAGCCACGATGCCGTCGATCGTGCGGAGCTCGAGGAGGCGTACCTCGGCGGGGACGCCGCGATGCGCGCGGAGCTCCTGCGGGCCGCGGCCGAGAGCACGGCCGAGCCCTACGACCTGATCCTGCTGGGTCTGTCGGAGGACGATCCCGCGCTCCGCGGGCTCGCGATCGAAGCCCTGGGCAAGACCGCGGAGGCGCGCGCGATCGATCTGCTCCTCGCGACCTCGCGCGAGGAGCGCGCGGAAGCCGCGGAACCCCTGCTCGCGGCGCTCTCGCGCCTGGCCGAGACCGAGCCGCGGGCACGGCGCGTGCTCGCCGCGCGGCGGGCGATGGCGTTCGAGCCGCAGGTCGTGCGCGTGTCCGCCTGGCGCGCGGCGCTCCTGTCCGCGGCCGGCGCGGCTGCGCCCGCGGCGCCGGTGACCGACTACGCCGTGACGCTGAGAGCGATGCGCCAGGCTTCCGACGCGAGCCCCGAGGATCAGGAGCTGCTCGTCCGCGTCGCGCGGACGGCGCTCGACTTCGCACGGTCCGAGCTGGCGGAACGCCGGGACCCGAGCTACCTGCTCGTCGACGCGGATCGCTACACGGATCGTGCCGGCGAGCGTGGCGCGCCGCCGTCGGTCGTCTTGGAGCTCCGCGCGCACATCGCGTTCCTGCGCGGCGAGGACCGCGCGGCGGCGGATCTGGCCGAGGCCGCACTGCCCGAACGCCTGCTCGATCCAGCCAGCCGCGAGACGGCCGCGCTGCTCGACGTGTTCGCGACGTCGCGCGTCCGGTCGATCTATGCCGCGGAGGGCGCGGGCGAGGCGTGGCCGGCGCAGTGGTTCGCGGAGGCGCACGCCGCCTTCCGAGTGCTCGCCGAACATCCCGCCGGGACCGTCGAGCAGGTCTTCGTGCACACCGACCTGTTGTTGGCCTTCGAGCTCGAGGACGAGCGCGGTGAGGCCTTGCGCGCAGCGCTGGTACGCTACAACGCCTCGGACAAGGTACACACGAGGTTTCGCTCGCACGTCGTACGGTCGCGCGGTCTGCCGGCGCTCTTCGACGCCTACGACGCGGTGCGACCCTCCGTGCCCGACCTCGCCACGCACGATTGGTTCGGGGGCTACGCGGGCCTCATTGTCGCCGAAGACCGGATGCGCGTCGGAGCGGAAGACGCGGCGCGCGCTGCCTACGAGGAGACCGTGCGGCGTTTCGATGCGAGCGTCGCAGCCAATCCCACCTTTGAAGACACGGCGAACCACTACGTCGCGCTCGCCGTGAGCGCGCTCGCCCGAATCGCACTCAGCGACCAGGACCTGGAGCGAGCCGCGGACCTCGCGGCCGAAGCGATCCGCCGCCGGCCCGCGAGCGCGGAGTCGCGGGACGGCTTCGGTCGCACTCCGCTCTTTACCGTGCGCGCCGTGCGGCTCGCGCTGGAGTCCGCGGGTCGCGACGAGCTCGCGAAGCAGTTCGCCGAGTCCGTCCTCTCCGCCGACGCGGACGTGTGGGTGAAAGCGAGTCGCTGACGCGCGGGGCGGCCCGGGCGCCGTTCACGCCTCGGGTGCGACCGTTCCCAACTTCCAGACTCGCAGGGGGGCGGGTCTGGCGTAGGACCACCGAAACATGGGTGGCGACCGCTACGATGGGCCCCGTCACCCGCCCGGTCCAAACGGTCTTGCACGCCCCTCAGGGAGGAAGAACAGTGATACGACTCATCGTTCCCGCCGGCTTTGCGCTCGTATTCGCGACGGGTCACACCGTCTCCACGGACTACTCGAAGGAACGCAGCCTGCGCATCGAGTCCGTGACGACCTTCAACATGGAGCAGACGAGCTTCGAGATGGAGATCGACGGCGAGTCCCGCGACCGGCCCGGGGGGGGCCAGTCCTCGGAAGAGACGCGCACGACCGTCCAGGTAGATACGGTTCTGGAGCATGAGGACGGCGAGCCCACGCGGGTCCGCCGCGTCTTCGAGGAGATGACCTCTTCGTCATCGCGCACGTTCGGGGACCAATCGCGCGACAGCGATCGGGACGGTGCACTGCACGAGGTGACGATCGAAATCACGGTCGACGAGGACGGCGACGTGATCACGGAGGTCGCCGAGGGTAGCGAGCCCGATGATGATGCCGCTCTCGCCGGCCACGTGCCGACGCTGGCGCTGGACGCTCTGCTCCCGGATGGAGAGGTCGACGTGGACGACACGTGGGACATCGAGAGCGACGACGTGATGCGCGCGCTCGGCCTGGACCTCTCGAAAGCGCTCTTCCCGCCCGCTCCGCGCGAAGAAGGCGGCGGCGGCGGTCGGGGCGGCGGCCGCGGCGGATTCCGCGGGCGCGGCGGCGCGTCTACCGCGGACATGTTCACCCAGGGCGAGTGGGAGGGCGAGGCCACGCTCGTCTCCGTGAGCGAGGAGTACGAAGGCGAGTCCTGCGTGGTCATCGAAGTGAAGTTCGAGACCTCCGGCGACCTGCCGGAACAAGAGTTCCGCGGCGGCCGGCGGGGGCGCGCACCCGGTTCGCTGCTCGAGCCGGTGGCGCCGCGCGAGTCCACCTTCGAGATCGAGCTCGAAGGCCGCCTGTTCTTCTCGGTGGAGAATGGGCGCCCCGTCTACTTCGAGATCGAGGGCACGATGACCACGGAGCGCAACACCGAGCGCGACATTGGTGGCGACCGGCACATGTCGATGTCCTCGACGTCGGAAGGCACGTTCACCCATACGGTCACCGTGACCGAACAGAAGTCCGAATAATGAAGCACATCCTCCTCGCCGCGGTCGTGACCGGCGCCGTCGCCGGTGGCAGCACCGCCGTGTTCACGTCGTCCCTGCTCGACTCGGAGTCCTACGATGACCCGGTGGAGCTCGAGCTCTTCGACCAGGGGGACGAGATTGCGCGCAAGCTGGCGACGCTCGAACGCCAGAACATCGACCTCCTCGAGCGTCTGATCGAGCTCGAGCAACGCCAACTGATGTCGGCCGCGAACAGGCAGCCGGTCATGGACACGTCCGGCGACTCCGCGGATCTCGCGCAGGTCAAGCAGGAGTACCAGCAGCTCGTCGCGGCCATGAACGACCCCGATGCGGTGCTCCCCGACACCTTGCGCGCCGGGGTGAGCCAGGCGCTGGATGACATCCGCGCGCAGGAAGAGCGCGAGCGCGACGAGCGGCGTGAGGCGGCCGCCGAGAAGCGCCTCGAGGACCGCATCGCCAAGCTCGCGTCCGACCTCGGACTCGACCACATCCAGGTCGGCGAGATGCGGAACATCCTCGTGACCGAGAACACCAACCGGACGGAGATGTTCACCAAGATGCGCGAGGGCGGCGACTTCGGGAACATGCGCGAGGCGATGGGCAAGCTCCGCGACGACACCAACGACGCGCTCGCCAAGGTTCTCACCCCGATCCAGATGGATCAGTACAAGGAATCGGGCGGGACCGGCATGAACTTCCGCGGCGGTGGATTCGACCGCGGCGGCCGTCGCGGCCGCGGCAACTGAAGACCTGAAGACCTGAAGACCTGAAGACAAGCTGAAGCATCCCCAGGGACCCCCGGAAGGTGGGTGGAGTGGGTCGGGGTCAGTAGACCTCGACCCGCTTTTCGTGGGGGCTCGTCAGGCGGCCATCCGAGCCCGCGCGCGGGGAATCGGCTGCGCTCACGCGCTCGGCGCGCGAGGAGTCCTGGAGGTACTGAAGGGCGTCGCGCCGTTCGATCAGATGGTCCATCGCCCCGAGCAGGGCCTGGTCGGGCGAGGCCGATGAGACGTGCGGCGTGGACTGCGGCAGAAGCCACCACGTCCGCAGCCCGGCGTCGAAGAGATAGCTCCGCGCTTCGCACTCCACCGCCGTGCCCTTGATCCGCCGAGTCGCCTCCAGGCGGACGTGAGCCGAGCTTCCGTCGGGCAGCTCGATCCACACTTCGATCGTCCGCTCGACTTCGCGAGCGCCCGTGACGAGATCCGTAGCTTCGATCGCTCGCGTCAGTCTCACACCGTCCATCCGTTCCTTGATCTTCGGGAAAGTGACAGGCCCAGGGAGCTGCCGGGAGAGCGGCACCTTGGATCGATCGCAAAGGTAGAACGAAACAGAGCTATGAGTCATTCTCCCCGCCGTCGCGGATTCGTCAACCCGCGTGCGTGGAGATTTCAGGTCCACGAGCACTCGGCCCTTGTGGATTTCCTGTGCACATCTTGTTGAGAATTCGAATGCCCGTGTGCAGCGTCGCGCGCGCGTCACTGCCGGTGGGAATCTCCGGCCGGGATCAACGGGGCCCGGCACAGCGCTCCCACCAGGAGCCAACCGAAGAGCGCGAGGGCGCCCACGAGGGGGCCGATCTCCCACAGGCCGAACCGCGGCACACCCCCCGAGAGCGGGGGCGCGATCATCACGTAAAGGTCGAGCGCGTGCCCCACGAGGATCCAGGCCGCGATTCGCATGAGCACGACGCCGTTCCGGCGCCCTTCCGAGGAGCGCCAGGACGTGGCTCATGTGATCGGGCAACTCGGTGCGTTCCACGACGCCGTGCTTGCGCATGAGCTCGCGCAGCCGGACGAGCAACGCCCCCCGCGCGTAGTTCTCTCCGAAGAGCTGCCAGCCGACCTCCAGCGAGCGCTCGGAAACGTTGTCGAACGTGTGCGTGTAGAGCTCCTCGAGCTCGCCCGGTCCGATGCCGGCGATGCCCGTGGCGAAGAGTTCGAGGGCCGCGGCCGCATCGGGCGCACCCTTCCGCACCACGTCGATCGCGGCCGGGTACTTCTCGCCCGCGCCCTCGCCGGGATAGCAGAGGAGGCTGGCCAACGCGTCGTGGACTTCGGACGAAGGTCGCATCTCAACTCCGGGCGGGCGCCTCGCGGAAGCCGAACCCCGCCGAAGCGCGGTGCTCGTGCGGGTCGGTCATCATCTCCATGGCCATCTCGCGCTGGAACGGCGGGATGACGAAGCGATCGTCCCAGGTGGCGAGCGCTGTCAGCCGGAAGATCTCGTCCGCCTGTTCGGGCGAGCAGTCCGCCTCGTTCAGGGCGAGCTGCGCCGCCTCCAGAGTGATGTCGCCGACCGTCACATGACGCCGCCAGATCCGCACGGCGAGCTGTTTGCGGAGTGCGTAGCGGACCTTGCCGTCGTTGCCGGCTGCGAACAGCTCGCCGAGGTAGCTGATGGGCGCGCGGGCCTTCTCGATGTCGGCGAACAGATCGTCCACGTCGCTCCGCACGAGGTCGCCGTCGCTGATCGACATCACCGGGAGCAGCGGCGGCACGTAGAAGAGCATCGGGAAGGTGCGGTACTCGACGTGCAGCGGCAGCCCGAGCTTCCACTCTATCGCGAAGCGATAGACCGGCGACTTCTGCGCCGTTTCGATGACGCCGTCCGGGATACCGCAGCGCTTCGCCTCCGCGATCACTTTCGGATCGTTCGGATCGAGGATCATCTCGCGCTGGGCTTCGACCAGCTCATCGTCGGGGCGCTTCGCGGCCTGCTCGATGAGATCGGCGTCGTACAGGACGTTGCCCAGGTAGCGGATGCGGCCGACGCAACTGTGGAAGCACGCGGGCGCCTGGCCGGATTCGAGCCGCGGGAAGCAGAGGATGCACTTCTCCGACTTGCCCGTGGACCAGTTGTAGTACGTCTTCTTGTACGGACAGGCCGAGATGCACGAGCGCCAGGCGCGGCAGCGATCCTGGTTGATCAGGACGATCCCGTCCTCGCCGCGCTTGTACATGGCGCCCGACGGGCACGACGCGACGCAGCTCGGGTTCAGGCAGTGGTTGCAGATGCGCGGCAGGTAGAACATCACCATGCGCTCGATCGCCGTCATCTGCTGGCGCTGCTCGTCGGAGAGCACGTCGAGGTTCGGGTCGTTCGCCGCGTACACCTCCGAGCCGCCGAGGTCGTCGTCCCAGTTCGGTCCCGCCTCGATCTCGATGGGCTCGCCCGTGATCATCGAGATGGGGCGCGCTATGGGCTGGTCGTCGCCCTCGGGAGCGTTGAACAGGTCTTCATAGCGGTACGTCCAGGGCTCGTAATAGTCGTCGAGGCTCGGCTGGGACGGGTTGTGGAAGATGTTCGGGATGATCTTCCGCTTGCTGGTGGAGCGCAGCTCGAGCTTCTCGCCGTCCGTCTTCCAGCCGCCCTTGTAGGCCTCCTGGTCCTCCCACTTCGTGGGGTAGCCGGTGCCGGGTTTCGTCTCGACGTTGTTCCACCACATCTACTCCGTGCCCTCGCGGTCGGTCCACACGTTCTTGCAGGCGACGCTGCACGTGTGGCACCCGATGCACTTGTCCAGGTGGAAGACCATCGCGATCTGTGATCGAACGTCCATGCGTTTTTCGCGTGCCGGGGGTTACCAGATGAGCTTGGGGAGCTTGCGAACGAGGATGTGGGTATCGCGGTTGCAGCCCGTCGGTCCCCAGTAATTGAAGTGGTAGGTGAACTGCCCGTACCCGCCGACCATCAGGTTCGGCTTGAGGCGCGTGCGCGTGAGGCTGTTGTGGCCGCCGGCGCGCCGGTTGCCGCGGAGCGGTGACTTGGGCACACCGTAGGTTCGCTCGGGCGAGTGGTAGATGATGCAGATGCCCTGCGGGATACGGTGGCTGACGGCCGCGCGGGTGACGACGACACCGTGGTCGTTGTGTACTTCGACCCAGTCGTTGTCCTCGACGTCGATGGCATCCGCGTCCCGGGGGTGCATCCAGAACGGCTCGCACCCGCGCGACAGCGTGGTCATGCGCTGGTTGTCACCGTAGGTCGAGTGGATGTGCCACTTGCCGTGCGGCGTGAGGAAGTTGAGCTGGATGGTCGGCCCGATCTCTTCACTGAACGCGAGGTCGGCGTACTCGTTCGGCTTGGGCTTGGGCTTGTACGTCGGCAGGTGCTCGCCGAACTGGATGTAGCCGGGGTGGTCCAGGTAGAAGTGCTGGCGCCCGGTCAACGTCCGCCACGGCACCAATCGCTCCTTGTTGTAGGTGAAGGGTGCGTACGTGCGGCCGGGACCCACGAGCCCGCTCCACATGGGACTGTTCAGGAGCCGTCGCGGCTGGGACTGTAGATCCTTGAACGTCATGCGGACCCCGCGACTGTCTTCCGCGAGGTCGGCGAGCGGCAGCCCGACCTTCTCCTCCATGTTCTTGTACGAGCGGTAGGCGAGCTCGCCGTTCGTGACCGTCGCGAGTTTCAGGACGACGTTCGCCGCCTCGCGCGCATCGAGCAGCGAGGGGTAGGTGTCGCCGTCCCAGCGCTGGACGGGGCCGGTGGCGAGCATCTCGTCGTAGAAGTCCTCGACGGAATAGTGGGTCCCGTGCGCTCCGAGGCCGTTCTTGCGCGGCCCCGGGCCGAAGGAGATGAACTGGTTGTAGAGGTTCGCGTAGTCGCGCTCGACGACCTTGAAATCCGGCATCGTCTTGCCGGGGATCGCCTCGACCTCGCCCTTGTGCCAGTCGCGCATCTCGGGCTGCGAGATCTCCGCGGGCGTGTCGTGGGCCAGCGGCGTGGCGATCACGTCGGGGGTCAACCCGGGCAGGTGCTTCGCCGCCATGCGCGAAAACTCCTTCGAGATCGCGCGGAAGATGTCCCAGTCGCTCTTCGACTCCCAACACCGCGGAACGGCTTGCGACAGCGGGTGGATGAAGCTGTGCATGTCCGTCGTGTTGAGGTCGTCCTTCTCGTACCAGGTCGCCGCCGGGAGGATGATGTCGGAGTAGAGCGCCGACGTGTCCATCCGGAAGTTCAAGTCGATGATGAGGTCGAGCTTCCCACTGGGTGCCTTGGCGTGCCACACGACGTTGCGGACGGAGTCC
>Ga0114950_10001617_pt1 | contig 17000 bp, 15 predicted proteins | sample N075metaG_FD_83503 | JGI IMG/M metagenome (GOLD analysis project Ga0114950, IMG submission 83503) | Deep subsurface microbial communities from Kermadec Trench to uncover new lineages of life (NeLLi) - N075 metaG | ecosystem: Environmental > Aquatic > Marine > Ocean trench > Sediment | place... | reverse complement strand
TGTGGATCCAGGAGGGACTCGCCTCGCTCTACGAGGACTACGAGATCCTCGACGACGGCACCGTGCGGTTCCTGCCGAACGATCGCAACCAGCAGGTGCAGACACTCGCCGCCAGCCAGTGGCTCATGACGTGGACCGAACTGGTCGCCCTGCAGCCGGCGGCGATGAAGAAAGAGGCGTTCCGCGTCTACCCACAGCTTCGCTCGGTGATGCGGTTCATCGCCGTCGAGGGTCACCTGGAATCGTGGTACCGCTCGTACGTGGAGGGCTTCGACACCGATCCGACGGGGGTCCAGGCGCTCGAACTCGCATTCGGACTGCCCGTCGAAGCCGTCGAGGCGGCATGGCGGCGCTGGCTCGGCGAGAAGGGCTAGACTAAAGGGAAGCCATGAGACTCGCGATCCGACATGCGACGGCGTTGATCCTGGCGGTCGTGCTCACCGCCGGTGCTGCCGCCAGTGGGCTGAGAACCCTCCAGGACGACATCTACCAGAGCGTCGTCGCCGGCGACTACCCGCGGGCCGCGGACCTGGTGGAGCGGTACCTCAGGTTCTCCCCGCACGACGCGGTGATGCTCTACAACGCGGCGTGCATCTACTGCCGGCTCGGGCAACCCGAGCGCGGCGCGACGTCGCTGCAGCGGGCCGTCAACGCCGGCCTCGTCGACCTCGACCAGATCCGGCGCGACCCGGACCTGGAGCCGCTGCACGACCACCCGATCTACAAGGAAGTTCTGCGCCGGCTCGAGCAGACTTCGGCCAACCAGGCCCGCGACGCCCTGGGGCACTGGCGGGCGTTGTACGGCAGCGACAACTACCGCTACAGCCGCGACGAGGAACGCCGGATTGCCTACGCCACGGCGCTGGACCCGACGTCCCACGGCGAGATGCTCGACATGATCGAGCGGCAGGCCGACTACCACCAGGAGAGCCTCTTCAACGCGTCGCCGTCCACGTTCCTGCTGATCGCGGTACCGACACCCACCGATGCCCGGCAGCTGTTCGCCAACGAGCAGACCGGCGGAATCTACGAGCACCATAAACGCCGGTTGATTTCGCGCGACACCGGCTCGTCGCTGCGGCACGAACTCGTCCACGCCTACCACTACGCGCACATGGACCAGCTCGGTCAACGACATCCCCTGTGGATCCAGGAGGGCCTCGCGACGCTGCACGAGTCGTATGTCTTCGAGGCCGACGGGTCGATGACCTTCCTTGCCAACGGGCGCCACAATATCGTGCGGGGCAAGGCGATGGCCGGCACGCTCACGCCGTGGCGGATGCTGCTGCGAATGAACGACGACGAGTTCATGGCCCGCGCGTCAGAGCACTACCCGCAGGTCCGCTCGATCTTCGAGTTCCTCGCCGACCGCGGCAAGCTCGATTGCTGGTACGAAGCGCTCGTCGGGCACTACGAGGACGACGTCACCGGGGCGCTCGCGTTCCGCGCGTGCTTTAACCTTCCGCTCGACGACATCGAACGCCTGTGGCGGCGGTGGGTGCTCGATCGCCCCAGCATCGATCTCTGGATCCAGACCGGCGATGCGTCACTGGGTATCGAGTCGCATCCACGCGGCACCAACGACGGCGTCGTCATCGCGAGGATCCTGCCGAGGTCGCCCGCCGCGGCTTCCCGGCTGGAGGTCGGCGATATCATCGTGGCGGTGGACGACCAGCCCACACGCACGCTGACGGAACTGCAGACGATCATCGCCTCCAAGAAGAGCGGAGACACGGTCGAGATCCGGGCTCGCCACAACCGGGAGTATTTCACCGTTGTTGTGTCGTTGCGGCCCCTCCGGCCGATCAACAGGTAGATGCTGGTTCAGAGTGGGCTTGTGGGGGTCGATGTGATTGACGGGGAGCACCGACGAACTCGATGACAGACAAGTCGCCGGAACGCACGTTCTCCTCGGACTTCAAGCGTTTTTTTATTCGCGGGCTCGTCGTGCTGCTGCCGTCGGTCCTGACCCTCTGGATCGTCGTCAAGGCGTACCAGTTCGTCTACAACAACATCGCCGAACCCATCAACGGCTGGATCAAGCTCGGCCTGGTGCAACTCGGCCGGAACTGGTCGCCGGCGCGGAGGAAGTTCGGCCCCGACGTGGAGTCGATCCCCGAAGGCGTCGCGACATGGTGGGCCGGCCACAGCTGGTACCTCGACACGATCGGCGTCATCGTCGCGATCACCGCCGTCTACGTTGCGGGACGCCTGCTCGGTGGGTTGGTCGGACGAACGATCTACCGCCGCCTCGAGCAGCTCGTCGTCGCCCTGCCCGTCTTCAAGCAGATCTACCCGTACGTCAAACAGGTGGTCGACTTCCTGTTCGGCGACGACTCGGCGATGCGGTTCAACCGCGTCGTCGTGGTGGAGTATCCTCGCAAGGGGGTCTGGGCTGTCGGGTTTCTCACCGGCACCACGATGAAGTCGATCGCCAAGCAGTCCGGCGATTCGGTGACAGTGTTCGTGCCGAGCTCACCGACCCCCTTCACCGGGTATACGATCACCGTGCCCCGCGACGAGGTCTTCGACATTCCCATCTCCGTCGAGGAGGCGATTCGCTTCTCCGTCACCGCCGGCGTCCTCATACCCGATCACCAGATCCGGGAAGCCACCATCAAGAAGGCCACCGAGGGGTCGTCGCCCCTCTCCGATGATCCAGTGCAACCAGGGAGATTGCCATGCAAGTGAAGATCAGCAGCAAGCACGTGCAGGTGACACCGGCGATTGAGGAATACGCGTCAAAGAAAATCGAGAAGTTTCCCCGATACTTCAACCGGATTCAGCAGGTCGAGGTCATCATCGACAAGGCCCGGACCGGGTACACGGTCGAGATCATCATGGATGTCGAGCATCACGAACCCTTCGTCGCCAGCAGCACCCACGAGGACCTCTACGCCTGCCTTGACGTCGGGATCGATCGAACACTTCGGCAGCTCAAGGATCATAAGAGTAAGCTGCGGGACAACAGGCACAACACACCCCTGAGCGGAAACGAAGCATGAAATTGCTGGACATCGTCGTCAAGAAGGCCATTATCCCGGCGCTCAGCGCCACCGACCGTGACGGAGCCATCCGCGAGATCATCGACTCGATCGTCGAGGCCGGAGCGCTGAGCCCGAAGCTCCGGGACGAATTCGTCAAGGCGGTCATCAAGCGTGAGAACAGAGGGTCGACCGGGTTCGGACACGGCGTGGCAGTACCACACGTGAAGCACTCCGCCATCACGAAGATGTCGGTCGCCGTGGCCGTGAGCCCCGGCGGCGTCGAGTTCAACGCCCTCGATCGCCAGCCGGTCTACTCGATCCTGCTGCTGTTGAGCCCGGAGGACCAGCCCGAGGAGCACCTCGACGCGATGGAAGCCATATTCGGGAATCTCAGCCAGGACACATTCCGGCGGTTCCTGCGTCAGGCCAAGTCGTCCAAGGACATCCTCACCCTGCTGGAAGAGACCGACGCCCAGGCCGCCGTGCGGTAAACCGCTCCGGACCACCCAATCTGCTAGGCTTTCGGCTGAGGGGTACGGTCGGGTGCGCGGAGTCCACAACGGTGTCGAAAACAGCCTCGGCGGTCGTCACGATCGCCAACAAACTCGGTCTGCACGCGCGGCCCGCGACGCTTTTCGCCGAGATTGCGAACGGTGTGGAGGCTGATATCAAGGTGCGCCGATGCGACTACGGCGACGCCGTGGACGGCAAGTCGATCATGCAGATGATGATGCTCGCCGCGACAAGCGGGACCCGGATCGAGATCACGGCGGCGGGCAACGACGCCCCGCTCGCCTTGGAAACGCTCGTAAAGCTTGTCGAGAGCGGGTTCAAGGAGGAATAGGTCACCCGATCTTCTCCGCCTTCGGCTCGCGCGACATGAGCGTGGGTATCGCATCCCTGGGGCTGAGGTCGTTGGAGAGGATCTCGTGAACCGCGGTGGTGATGGGCATGTCCACGCCGCGGTTCGCGGCCAGCTGGGCGACCGAACGGGTTGTCGCGACGCCCTCGACCACCGACGAGGTTGATTCCAGGATCGAGCTGAGCGTCTCGCCGCGTCCCAGCCGTTCGCCGCAGGTACGGTTGCGGCCTTCCGGGCAGAAGCACGTCGTCGCCAGGTCGCCGACGCCGGCCACCCCGAAGAAGGTATCGACGCGGGCGCCCATCGCCGCGCCGAGGCGGGCGATCTCTGCCAGGCCGCGGCTGAGCAGTGCACTCTTGGCATTGAAGCCCAGTTGCAGGCCGTCGATCATGCCCGCCGCCAGCGCGATGACGTTCTTGGTCGCCCCGGCGATCTCGACACCGACGAGGTCGTCGAGCCGGTAGATCCGCATCCACGACGCCCCGAACAGCTCCTGCACCCGTGCGGCGGTCGTGATGTCGTCCGCAGCCGCGACCATCGTCGCCGGGAGCCGGCGGGCGAGTTCGGCGGCGATCGTCGGACCGCTCAACGCGCACAGCGGACGGCGCGGCTTGTCCGGATCGTCCCCGGTCGCGGCGGCGATCACCTGGGTGGGCCGAAGCAGCGACGTGTTCTCGAGCCCCTTGGAGAGGCTGACGATCGGCACGCCCGCCTCGGGCGCGCCCAGCCGTTCCCAGACGGGCCGGATGAACTGGGTGGGGATGCAGTTGAGAATCACCGTCGCCCCGTCGAAAAGTCGCCCATCGTCGGCGGTGACTTCGACCTGGGCCGGCAACTCGAAGCCCGGCAGACGGTTCGGCGATCGGCGGGTTGCGGCCAGGGCGGCGACCCTCGCGGCGTCCCGCCCCCAGAGACGGCAGGCGTGCCCCCGCTCGGCCGCCAGCGCGGCCAGCACGAGGCCCATCTGGCCGTCACCCACGATCGCCACCTGCTCAGACACGGCCACCATTGAATAGGAAGGGCCCCGGCGCGGCAAGCCCGACCGGCCTCGAACCTCCCCATCCGCGCAGGCGTAGCATCGGCGGATACTTTCATTGGAGCCAGGCATGTCCGAGTTGACCGTTGCCGGTGCGCCGGAGCAGGACGTCGAGATGCGCGAAGCCTCATCGCAGGGCGCCGAGCGGTTGGAACGCCGGCTGACGGTGGCCCTGGCCGGTGGCGTTCTGCTGGCCGTCTCCTGGATCGCCAGGATGTTCGACGCTCACCCGCAGGTCGCACAGATTCCCGCCGCGATCGGCGCGGTCGTGCTCGTGATCCCGCTGCTCGCGGGGGCATGGCGTGAGATCGGCCGCGGCCGGCCATCCAGCGACTCGCTCGCGTCGCTGGCCGTACTCGCGGCGATCGCGACCGCCAACTATCTCGCCGCCGGCTTCCTGGCCCTGTTCCTCTGGACGGCCAATCTCGTCCTGAGCCGCACCGCGTGGGAGGCCCAACGCGCCATCCGCGACCTCATCGACCTCACGCCCCTCACGGCGAGACTCCTCGGCGAGGACGGTGAACGCGAGGTCGCGCTGGGGAAGATCCGGGTCGGGCAGATCGTCCGCGTACGTCCGGGCGAGAACCTTCCCGTGGACGGCCGCATCGTCGCGGGCGCCAGTGACATCAACCAGGCTTCGCTGACCGGAGAGGCGGTCCCCGTCGAGGCGGCCGTCGGCCGAGAGGTGTACGCGGGCACCGCCAACCTCACCGGCCAGATCGACATCGAGGTCACCGCGATCGCCGGTGACACCACCATCGGGAAGGTCGAGAAGCTGATCCGCGAGGCGGAGTCGGCCAAGACCCAGCGGCAGGAACTGATCGAGCAATTGGGTTCGTACTACGTTCCCGTCGTGCTGATGATCGCCGGCCTGGTGTGGTTCTTCACGGCCAAGAACGACCTGGTCCGGGGCGAGGCCGCGATCCGGGCGATCACGGTGCTGGTCGTCACGTGCCCGGGGGCGCTGCTTATCTCGCACCCCACGGCCATGGTCGCGGCCTTTGCAGCCGCCGCGCGGCTGGGCATCATGATCAAGAAGACAAGCACGCTCGAGGCCGCCGCCTCGATCGACACCGTGGTGCTCGACAAGACCGGGACGCTCACCACGGGCAAGTTTGCCGTCAGCCGGCTGGCACCCGCCGCCGGCGTCGAAGGGGCATCGCTGCTGCGGGCCGCCGCCACGGGCGAACAACATTCCAACCACCCGCTCGCGCGGTCCATCCTGGAGACGGCCGAACAGGCGCGAATCCAGCCGGCCGAGGTCGAACGGTTCGAGGAAATCCAGGGCCGCGGCGTCATCGCCACGATCGACGGCCGTGAGATCCACGTCGGCCGGGCCGCCTGGCTGATCGAGTTGAACCCCGACATCCGCGAGGCGGTGGACGAGGTCGAGCAGAAGATCGAAGGCATGTCAGGCGTCCACGTGATGGAGGCCGGAACGTACCTCGGCGCGGTCGGGCTGGAAGACAAGCTCCGCCGGCACGCCGCGGAGACCGTCAGGCAGATGCGGCAGCTGGGCGTGCGGCGGGTGTGCATCTTCACGGGTGACCGGCTGGCGGTGGCCACGCGCGTCGGCCGGGCGGTCGGCGTGGATTCGATCGAAGCCGAATGTCTCCCGGAGGAGAAACAGCAGGAACTGCAGTACCTGCTTCAACGCGGGCACCGCACGCTGGTGGTCGGCGACGGCATCAACGACGGTCCCATCCTCGCGGCAGCCGACGTCGGCGTGGCCATGGGGCTGTCCGGGTCGGACATCGCCACGAACTCGGCCGGGGTCGCCCTGATGAACGACGACCTGCGCAACATCCCGTTCCTGCTGAAGCTCGCCCACAAGACCCGCAACGTGATCGCCCAGAACATCGGTGCCTCGCTGCTGCTGGCGGTCGTCGGCCTGGCGCTGGCCGCCACGGGGAACATCAACATCTGGGCAGCCCCGCTGCTGTACGCCTTCGGCTACCTGATCGTGATCGGCAACAGCATGCGGCTGGTCCGCTTCGGCGAGGACTTCACACAGCAGGAGCAGGGCCGGTTGCGGATGGAGGCCGGGATACCGGTGAAGCCGACGCGACAGGCGAGTCTCTCTGTCGCTTCGTAGGGCCGACTCTCGAAGAAGCGGGTAGTCTCGAAATGCCCGACCCGGTTCTCGGAACTAGGATCAGACGGTCATACCAGAAGGAGCCGGACATGGTATTCCTGGCCTGTGGCGATTTCGGTCAGTTCGTGCAGAGCGACAACTTCATCGCGATCATCGCGATCACCTTCGGTTCGGTGATAGGTCTCACCGGTATCGTCGGCGGGACGATCGCCGGCGTCATGAAGACGCGGGCGAAGGAGATGACCAGACGCGAACTGGCTGCCTACGTGGCCGAGGGTTCGCTCGACCCGGACAAGGCCGTCATGATCCTCAACGCCGGCATGAAGCGCTGGGAAACGCCGGACCTCGGCAAGCGGGTCTGATGCGTCCGCTCTAACTCGCCAGGAAAAAACGATGCTTATTCTTGCGGACGCAATCGAGCAGATCCTCGACTCACCGGCACCCGTGGTCGCCCTGGGCACACTCGTCGCCGTTGTCGCGATCGTTTCCGGCTGTGCCACGAAGATCGTCAGATCCCAGGGCCGCGAGAGGACACGCCGCGAGATCGCCGCCTACGTTGCCGAGGGAACCATCGACCCCGACAAGGCCATCGAGATGCTCAAGGCCGGCGAAAAGGTCGACTGAGACAGGACCTAGACCCCCGCAAGCTCCTTCTCCATCGCGTCGCCGTAGGTGCCGTACCGCGCGGCGCCGTTGAGACGCGCCCGGTGATGAAACGCGCCCTGAGCCTTCTCGACGTTGGCGGTCTCGCCGCGCCAGGCATTCAGCGGCGGCTCCTGCAGCGCGCGGCCGTAGGAGAAGCTCAACTGCCACGGGTTGGCGGCGGAACCGGGCCGGTTCATCGCGTTCAGATGCGCGGTCGCCCTTTGGTTGCTCTGGCCGCCGGAGAGAAAGACAATCCCCGGCACCGCCGCCGGCACGGTCCGGCGAAGACAGCGGACGGTCATGGCCGCGACGGTCTCGACATCCGCCTGCTGCGGGCACGACGCGCCGGAGATGACCATGTTCGGCTTCAACAGCATGTCCTCCAGCACGACTCGGCGCCGGGAGAGGGCCGCAAACACGCTCTGGAGCGTGGCCTCGGAGACGTCGAGGCACTGTTGGATCGTGTGGTCGCCGTCCATGAGGATCTCCGGCTCGACGATGGGGACAAGCCCGGCCTCCTGGCTCAACGCGGCGTAGCGGGCGAGCGCCTCGGCGTTGGCGTCGATGCAGTTGGGCGTGGGGAGCCCGTCGCCGCTCGCGATGGTGATGACCGCGCGCCATTTGGTGAACCGCGCGCCGAGGTCGTGGTACTCCCTGAGCCGCTCGCGCAAGCCGTCGAGCCCCTCGGTGATCTTCTCACCCGGAGCGCCGGCGAGCGGCTTGGCGCCCTTGTCCACCTTGATCCCCGGGATCACCCCAAGGTCGTCCAGCACCTTGGCGAACGGCGTGCCGTCCGCGGCTTCCTGGCGAAGCGTCTCGTCGAAGAGGATCACGCCGCTGATAAAATCGGCGACACCGGGCGTCCTGAACAGCAGTTCGCGGTAGGCGCGACGGTTCGCCACGGTGGACTCGATCGAGATCGAGTCGAACCGCTTCTTGATCGTCGGCGTGCTCTCGTCGGCGGCCAGGATGCCCTTGCCCTCGGCGACGAGGGCCTGCGCTACGGCGTTGAGGTCCGGCATGTGAAATTGGTTCCTTTCTGTCGTGGGTCCGCTCAATAGCCGACCGCCTGGCCGTCGCGCCTGAGGTCGCTTGCACCGAAGTAGCCGTCGTCGAGCCGGTAGATCGCCTGGCCCCCGCCGTGCGCCACGGTCCGGGCGTCGGCGATCGTGACGTCGTGGCCCATGCGCTCCAGTTGCTCGTAGACGGCGGCGTCGAAGCCCGGCTCGATCGACACCTTCAGCCCGCCGTCGACGCGCCACCGCGGGGCGTCCAGCGCGGCCTGCGGGTTCTGCGCATAGTCGGCAAGCCGGATGACCATCTGGGCATGCCCCTGCGGCTGCATGAACCCGCCCATGACCCCGAAGGTCATGACGGGCTTGCCACCGCGGGTGACAAAGCCGGGGATGATCGTGTGATAGGGCCGCTTGCCCGGCCCGGCCTGGTTGGGGTGCCCCTGCTGGAGCGTGAAACAGCAACCCCGGTTCTGCAACGAGATGCCGGTGTCGGGGATCACGATGCCCGAACCGAACCCGGTGTAGTTCGACTGGATGTAGGAGACCATGTTGCCTTCGGCGTCGGCCGTCGCGAGGTAGACGGTCCCGCCCGGCATGGGCGTGCCGTGACCGGGGTCCTTCGCGCGGCTGGGGTCGATGAGCGACGCTCGCTGCGACAGGTAGTCCGGCTCCAGCAGGCTCTCGGCGGAAACCGTCATCCACCGGGGGTCGGCGATATACCGGTGGCCGTCGGCGAAGGCGAGCTTCATCGCCTCGATCTGCAGGTGTAGGCTCCGCGCCGAGTCCACGGGGTGACCGGCGACGTCGTGGTCCCGGAGGATGCCGAGCATGAGCAGCGCCGCCAGCCCCTGGCCGTTGGGCGGGATCTCGTGCAGCGTCCAGCCGCGGTAGTCCACTGAGATCGGCCGCACCCAGTCGCATCGGTGTTCCGCGAGGTCGCGCCGGGTGAGCAGCCCCCCGGTCGCCTTCGCGTGGTCGGCGATCGCCGCGGCGAACTCGCCCTGGTACATCGCGTCGGTCCCGGTTTCGGCGATCCGCTCCAGCGTCGCGGCGATCGCGGGATTCGTGAACCGTTCGCCCGCCCCGGGAGCACGGCCGCCCGGACAGAAGGTCCGCTGGAACGATTCGAACCCGGCATACCGCCTGCGACCGCGCTCCCAGTAATAGGCGGTCTGCGGCGCGACGAGGAAGCCCTCGCGCGCGTAGGCGATTGCCGGCTCGAAGAGCTGTTCAAACCGAAGCGCCCCGAACCGCCCCGACAGCTCCCGCCAGCCGGAGACGGCGCCGGGCACGGTGACCCCGCCCCAGCCGAGGAAGTCGATGGACTCCTGCCCCGCGAAGCTCGCCGGGTCGAGCGCCATCGGCGAACGGCCGGATGCGTTGAGCCCGTGGAGGTCGCCGCCGGCCCACACCAGCGCGAACGCGTCGGAGCCGATGCCGTTGCTGGTCGGCTCGATCACCGTCAGCGCAATGGCCGTCGCCACCGCTGCGTCGGCGGCGTTGCCCCCGTCGCGGAGCATCTGCAGCCCCGCCTGGGCGGCCAGCGGCTGTGACGTCGCCACGATGTTGCGGGCGAGCACCGGCATCCGCTGCGAGGGATACGGAAGGTCCCAGGAGAAATCGGCCATCGACAAACTGTACCCGCCCGACCACGGCGGCGGGCACAAAAACAGCCGTCCACGCCGGGACCGTTCGTCCTTACGCGCCGCCGTGCCTTCGTGCCTCCGTGATCCACCCCCCGCCCAGCACCCTGTCGCCTTCATAACACACGACCGCCTGGCCGGGCGCCACCGCGAACTGCGGCTCGTCGAAACGGACCTCCAGGCGGTCCCGCGCCGTCGATCGCACGCGGGCCGGGACGGGCTCGGCGTTGTATCGAATCTGCGCTCCGCAGGGCGTCCAGGTGTCCGGCTCGGGCTCGCACAGCCAGTTGGTCTCTGCGGCGACGCACCCGCCGGCGAGCAGGTCGTCGCGCGATCCCACCGTCACGGTGTTGTCCGTGGCGTTTTTCTCGACCACGTAGATCGGGTACCCCAGCGCCACGCCGACGCCCCGTCGCTGCCCGATCGTAAAGTGCTGGTGCCCCTCGTGCGTTCCGATCGTCTTGCCGTCTCGATCGATGATGCTGCCGGCCTCGAAGCCGCCGTCGCTGCGACGCTCGACGAGGCCGGCGTAGTCGTCGTCGGGGACGAAGCAGATCTCCTGGGAGTCGGGCTTGTCGAAGACCCGTAGGCCGAACTGCCGGGCCAGGTCCCGTACCTGCGACTTGCGGTAACCCCCGATCGGCAGCAGCATCTCGTCGATCCGGTCGCGGGGCGTGCCGAACAGGACGTAGCTCTGGTCCTTGCCGTGGTCCACGCCGCGCAACAGGGCCCCGTCCTCGATCCGAGCGTAGTGACCGGAGGCAACGTAGCGCGCGCCGATCTGCCTGGCGTAGCTATGCAGTTTGCCGAACTTGAGCCAGTCATTGCACCGCACGCAGGGGTTCGGGGTCAGCCCGTCGTTGTAGGCCCCGACGAAGTAGTCGATGATCCGCGAGAACTCCTTCTTGAAGTTGCAGACGTAGAACGGGATCCCCAGCTCGGCGGCCACGAGCCGGGCGTCGGCGGCGTCGTTGATCGAGCAGCAGCCCTTGTGGCCGATCTGGAGGTCGTCCACGCTCTCGCCGGGCGAGCCCAGCCGCATGAAACAGCCGACCACCTCGTACCCTTCGCGCACCAGCAGCGCCGCGGCGACCGACGAATCAACGCCGCCGGACATCGCCATCAGCACCTTGGGCCCGGGCGTCGTCACGCAGCGATTGTATAGTACCGCCGTGCTGATCTATGCGGGCATCGACGAGGCCGGCTACGGGCCGATGTTCGGGCCGTTGTGCGTGGCCGGCACGGTCTTCGTGCTCGACGGCCACGATCCCGCCGACGGGCCGCCCGATCTGTGGCGACTGCTGCGGGCCGCGGTGTGCCGGAAGCCGAGCGATCGCAAGCGGCGAATCGCCGTGGACGACTCCAAGAGACTCAAGGGCGCCAACGACGGGCCGAGCCATCCGCTGCGACACCTCGAACGTGCCGTGCTGGCATTGCTCCCGAACGGCGAGACGCCACCCGACGATGAAGCCTTCTTTGCCCCGCTCGGCGCCGAGGTACCGGGTCATCCGTGGTTCGCGGGCACGACACCGCTACCGCTGGCGCACACCGCCGACCAGTTGAGGATCTCGCGGGCCCGGCTCCAGCGGGCGATGCAGCGCGCGGCGATCCGCTGCGAAGCGATGTCGTGCCGCGTGATCGGCGCCGAGGAACTCAACCGGTCCGTCGATGCCCATGGCACCAAGGCCGACGTCAACTTCGACGCCGCGGTGCGTCTGATCGATCGGGTCTGGTCGCGGTGGCCCGACGATCACCCTCGGATCGTCGTCGACCGCCACGGCGGCCGGACCCGGTACGGCGAGGGGTTGGCGCGCGGGTTGGCCGGCTCGACCGTCGAGGTCGTGGCCGAGACCGCCTCGATGAGCCGCTACGTCCTGGCCAGAGCAGGCTCGAAGGTGACCGTCAGCTTCGCCGTCGAGGCCGACGGCCGGTTCCTGCCGGTCGCGCTCGCCTCCATGCTGGCCAAGTACGTCCGCGAGCTGCTCATGCTGCGGCTGAACCGTTTCTTCAGGGCGAGGATGCCCCAGCTCAAGCCGACCGCCGGGTACTTCAGCGACGGCCGGCGGTACCTGGCCGAGATCAAGCCCCTCATGAAGCGGCTGCACGTCACGCAGTCCCAGCTTGTCCGGCATCATTGACTCGGCACCGCGGCCCCCTACAATTCGCGTTCACATTCGACGGCGCTGACTCGAAAGGAGCCCACCGTTGCCTGACGAGAGCAAGAGCGCCCGCTTGTACTGACCGGCCCCCCTGCGGCCCGGTGCAAGACGGGCCAGGATAATCGGGGCCGGAAACCCTTCGCTTAACGAAGGGTGAAATCCCGCCGATAACGAACCAACGGCATCAGCCCTGTTTGCAGGGGCGAGACGAGTCCTCATGAACTTTGACCTGACCAGACTGCGGAACATCGGAATCTGCGCCCACATCGACGCGGGCAAGACCACTGTCACTGAGCGCATCCTCTACTACACGGGCCGCAACTACAAGATGGGCGAGGTGCACGAGGGCACCGCCACCATGGACTTCCTGGAGGAGGAGCAGCGACGCGGCATCACGATCCAGTCCGCCGCAACCACCTGCACGTGGGAGCACCGCGGGCAGGAGTACATGATCAACCTCATCGACACGCCGGGCCACGTCGACTTCACGATCGAGGTCGAGCGGTCGTTGCGCGTGCTCGACGGCATGATCGCCGCCTTCGACGGCAAGGAGGGCGTCGAAGCCCAGTCCGAGACCGTCTGGCGTCAGGCCGACCGCTACAGCGTGCCGCGCATCTGTTTCATCAACAAGATGGACAAGGTCGGTGCCAACTTCCAGATGAGCTTCCAGTCGATCCGCGAGCGGCTCGGCGCCCACCCGATCGCCGTGCAGCTGCCGATCGGCTCCGGCAACGAGCTGGAAGGAATCGTCGACCTGCTGGAGATGCAGGCGTACTACTTCGACCAGAGCGAACTCGGCGCCCGTATCGAGCAGCGGCCGATCCCCGACAGCATGCTCGATGCCGCGCAGCGCTGGCACCACGAGCTCGTCGAGATGGCCGCCGACCTCGACGAATCGCTGACCGAACAGTACATCGAGGACGAGTCGGCGATCACCGCCGACCAGATTCGCGCTGCGCTGCGCCGCGGCACCATCGAATTGCGTTGCACCCCGGTCTTCTGCGGGGCCGCGCTGCGCAACATCGGCGTCCAGCGTCTGCTCAACGGCGTCATCGACTACCTCCCGAACCCGACCGAGATCCCCCAGGTCGAGGGTACGGATCCCGCCGACGAGTCGAAGAAGATCGTCCGGCCACCCTCGGCCGACGCACCGTTCGCGGCCCTGGTCTTCAAGGTCGTCTCCGACATTCACGGCGATCTGACCTACATCCGCGTCTACTCCGGCAAGCTCAAGCGCGGCGCCCGCGTGATCAACGCCGGCAACCGCAAGAAAGAGATCGTGTCGCGGATCTTCGAGATGCACGCCAAGGAACGCATCCCGCTCGAATCACTGTCGGCAGGCCAGATCGCCGCGGTCATCGGTCCCAAGTTCTCCGTGACCGGCGACACCCTCAGCGACCCGGACCATCCGGTGATCCTGGAGCGGATCACGTTCCCCGACCCCGTCATCAGCATGTCGATCGAGCCGGACAGCAGCGAGGACAAGCAACGGCTCTCCAACGCGATGGCAACCATCAATCGCGAAGACCCCTCGTTCCGGTTCAGCTACAACGAGGAGACCGGCGAGACCATCATCGCCGGCATGGGCGAACTGCACCTCGAGATCATCAAGCACAAGCTGATCAAGGAGCGCAAGGTCGCGGTACGGTTCGGCACGCCGCGCGTGAGCTACCGCGAGACGATCACCGGAACGGCCGACGGCGTCCGCGGCAAGTTCATCAAGCAGACCGGCGGTCGCGGCCAGTACGGCGACGTCGAGATCAACGTCGCACCGATTACCGAAGCCCAGGCGGTCGAGCGGGAACTGAAGCTCGTCGACGGCGTGGCGTTCGTCGATCGCATCACGGGCGGCTCCATCCCCCGGACCATGATCTCCTCCGTGGAGGCCGGCGTTCGCGGCGCCGCCCAGAGCGGCATCCTTGGCGGCTACCCGCTGGTCAACGTGCTGGTCGAACTCATCGACGGGTCGTACCACGAGGTCGACTCGAGCCCGATCGCATTCGAGCAGGCCGGCGCCCTGGCGTTCCGAGAGGCATGCACGAGGGCACACCTGGCCCTGCTGGAGCCCATCATGAAGGTCGTGGTCGTGACACCCGACGACTTCTTCGGGGCCATCAGCGGCGACCTCGCCAGCCGGCGCGGCCAGATCGTCGAAACCGAGTTGCGCCATCACGTGCGGGTGATCACCGCCGAGGTCCCGCTCTCGGAGATGTTCGGCTACACGACCACGCTTCGCGGTCTCAGCCAGGGCCGCGCGACCAGCTCGATGGAGCCCAGCCTGTACCGGCTCATGCCCGACGGCCTCCGCGACGAGGTTCTGGCGAAGGCCTGAGACCGCTGTCGGCTAGACTCCAGCCGATGCCTGATACCAGCCAGGTCGTGTTCCGCCACGAGTACGAGCACGTGCTGGAGACGTGGCTTCGCCGGCGGTTCGCTTGGCTGTGCGTCGCGTACTTCACGCTCGAGGCGTGCATGCTGGTCTTCAGAACGGCCGCCATGTCCGCGGCGACCGCTCTCGCCGCCGTCTCGCTGGTCATCGTCATCGTCTTCTATCTGCGCGGCCGCCGCGACCAGAACCGCGACGACCTGCTGCGCACCGTGTCCTGGATGATCGTGGCCCTGGGGACGGCCTCGCTGACCACGCGGTTCGTCGGCGAGGACATCGGGTTCGAGACGATCACGTCCATCTTCTTCTGGCACTTCACGGCGTGCTTGATCCTGCCGTGGACGCCACGCGACTCGCTGCGGCCGATCCTCCCGCTGCTGTTCGTATGGGCGGTCTACATGCTCGTGGTCGAGGGCGCCGGAAGCCCGCTCAACAGGATCCTGTCCGTGATGTTCAGCCCGGCCGTGCTGCTGCCGGGCCTGTTGATCGCCGGCTGGCGGTTGCGGCGGCACAGCCGCGAGTTCCGCAGCGTCATGCTCGGCCGACACTACCGGGCGCTGCGCCAGGAAATCGCCCGTGCCCGGACGATCCACGAGAGCATGTTCCCCGCCGAGTACGACGACGGATTCGTACGGTTCCAGTACACGTACCAGCCGATGCGGGAGCTCGGCGGCGACTTCCTTCACATCCACGTGGGCCCGGAGGGGCTGGTGCACCTGACGGTCCTGGACGTCACGGGCCACGGGCTCGCCGCGGCCCTGACCGTCAACCGCCTCTACGGCGAGATCGAGCGGATTCGCGGCGAGACGCCGAGGGCGACGCCGGGCGAGGTGCTGACGCTGCTGAACCGCTACATCTACCTGACGATGGCGAAGCACAACATCTACGCAACCGGTATAACCATTTCGCTCGATCCGTACGCCGGCGAGGCCCGCTGGGCCAGCGGCGGCCACCCGCCCGCGATGCTGTGCGGCGCCAACGGCGTCGTCACCTTCCTTGCGTCCACCGCCGTGATGCTCGGCGCAGTAGGCGACGACCAGTTCGACGCCGCTGAGCAGTCCATCGAGCTGTCGCCGGGTGACGTCATCGTGTCGTACACGGACGGCGCGATCGAGGCCCGCGACCGCGCCGGCCGCCAGTTCGGCATCGATCGTCTGAAGGATCTGCTGCACAGCCGCCCCGCGCCGGGCAACTGGCCGCAGTACATCGCGTCGTCGGTGGACCGGCACAAGGTCGGCCGGGCCGAGGACGACGTGCTGGTCGCGGCGCTCACCTTCGCCGCAGTCCGCCCGCAGCGTCAACGGGCCAAACCGGCCATGGCGAGGTCGTCGCGGGCATGATCACCGAACAAGACAACCGGTACCTGTCGATGGCAGCGCGGCTCGCGTTGCGCGGCCACGGCGGCGCCGAGCCGAACCCGCTGGTCGGCTGCGTCATCGTGTCCGCCAACGGAGGCGCAATCGTCGGCTGGGGTTGTCACAGGCAATGCGGCGGGCCGCACGCCGAGATCGAGGCGTTGGACCGCGCCGGTGCGAAGGCAAGCGGCGCGACGGTCTACCTGACCCTGGAGCCGTGCAACCACATCGGGCGAACCGGACCGTGCACGGACGCCTTGATCGAAGCCGGGGTCGCCAGTGTCGTGTACGCCAGGGCCGAACCCGACGCCGTCGCCGCCGGCGGCGCCGACCGCCTCCGCGAGGCCGGGATCGACGTCAAGCTGGTTCCCGGCTGCCGCGCGGCCGTCGAGGTCAGCAACCCGTTCGTGCGACGCATCACCACCGGCCTGCCCTGGGTGGTGGCTAAGTGGGCGCAGACACTCGACGGCCGCATCGCCACCCGTTCCGGCGAGAGCCGGTGGATAAGTAACGCCGCCAGCCGCCGGCTCGTACACCAGAAGCGCGGCCGCGTGGACGCGATTCTCACCGGCATTGGAACCGTGCAAGCCGACGACCCGATGCTGACCGCCCGGGGCGTTACCCGTCGGCGCGTCGCCCGGCGTGTCGTGATCGATCCCGGACTGGAGATCTCGCCGCGCTGCCGCCTGGTCACGTCCACGGCCGAGGCGCCGACCGTCGTCGCCTGCGGCGAAGATCGCGTCGACGCCGACCCCGACCGCGTCCGTGCACTGAAGGGCGAGGGCGTGGAGATCATCGCCGTCCCGCGCACCGGCA
>Ga0114950_10001612_pt1 | contig 17008 bp, 16 predicted proteins | sample N075metaG_FD_83503 | JGI IMG/M metagenome (GOLD analysis project Ga0114950, IMG submission 83503) | Deep subsurface microbial communities from Kermadec Trench to uncover new lineages of life (NeLLi) - N075 metaG | ecosystem: Environmental > Aquatic > Marine > Ocean trench > Sediment | place... | reverse complement strand
GCCTGGAGATTTTCTGTCTGGAAGACGTCGTCGCACACCATGGCAATGACGAAGACTTGATCGTCGCCGAAGTCGACGACGGAGCGGCGGTAGACGTCGATGCCGGGGTCGCCGGTGGGAAGCAGGGGTTCGGTGGATGGATCGATCGTGAGCCGCAGTCCGATCGGATCGAATCGGATCAGGGATCCGGTGGCCGCCAGCGTGACCAACAACAGAATGCCGAGAACAGACCTCGGCCACCGCACGACCCAATCGGGACGCCGCGCGGCGACCGACAGCGCCACCGAGATCCAACCGGCCACCCCGACGGCAAAGACGACCGGGTCGACCGGACTCACACCCTCCGGCATAATCCGCGCTAGTCTACGCGATTCGCTCAGCAGGATCTCGCCCGGAGTCGGTTTTGAAGTCGCGGCCCGGACCTCGAAAGGCGAGGCGAATCACCGTCAGAACGGTTGAGTGTCGGGGCGTGGCGCAGCTTGGTAGCGCGCTTCGTTCGGGACGAAGAGGTCGCTGGTTCAAATCCAGTCGCCCCGACCATCGATTCGCGGGATGTACGTTAGACTCAGCCGAACGCGAGGTGTGAGATGTCTCGCAGACGCCACCTGCTCGTATCCTTCCTCCTGCTCCCAATGCTTGGGGGTTGCGCTCCGAAGGCCAACGTCGTCAGCGATGACGTTCCGGTAACCGTGGGCAGCATCGCACTCGATCGCCGAGACACGCCCGTGGTCATCCTCGAAGAGGCCGACGGCCCCCGGGTCCTGCCCATCTGGATCGGAGCTGCGGAAGCCACTTCGATCGCCATCCAGCTGCGCGAGATTTCCGCACCGCGACCCAATTTCCACGACCTGGCGCAACGCCTGATCGAGCAGCTCGATGCCGAAGTCGTCCACGTGGTCGTCACCGAGCTGAGACGCGGGACCTACTACGCGGTCCTCACCCTTCGCACCGGCGGCCGCATGGTGGAAATCGACGTCCGCCCCAGCGACGGAATCGCCGTCGCGCTGCGCACCGAAGCCCCGATCCTGGTGCGAGCCAGCGTCTTCGACGCCGCAGCAGAGCTGATGGACGACGACGGGCCTCGGACCTCGATTCGATGGAATACGCCCGAAGACGCGAATCAGGAACAAGAGGCAACTCATGCCCTGATGCTTTGATTTCCGACGGGAAATCGCAGATCGGCGCACACAATGTGCCGGTAGCCTTCCGTTGACATCATATTCATCGGCTGTCACGATGGCTTCGAACGGGCGCCGCAGCGGGCCAGACGCCGCGGTCGCACTATTTCTCAATGCGCGAAGGCGACCCCAAGCACCATGAGTCAAGCTGACACCACGGCACTCTCCCACGAAGAAATTGCTTGGGAGCTGGTCGAACTCTTCGATGAACTGTCCATCGAGACAGTCAACGAAATGCTCGCCAAGAACGTTCCGATGGAAACCCTCGAGTTCATCGCGGCCTACGCCGGAGACTTTGCCGACACGCACGACGTCGGCGATTCGACACGACGCGGCCTGCCCAACCTGATCCTGCTCGGCTATCTGTTGCGAATCGTCGAAGACCGACTGCTGGGCGACGAAGAAGTCGAGTGAAAGCCGTCCGCACTGACCGGGCGCCGGCCCCGGTTGGCCCCTACTCGCAGGCCATCGAGCACAGCGGCTGGCTCTTCGCCTCGGGTCAAATCCCCCTGGACCCGGCGACGGGCGAACTCGTGGCTGGCGACATCGAGGCCCAGACCCGGGCGGTACTCGCGAACCTGAAGGCCGTGCTCGAGGCCGGCGGCGCATCGTTCTCGAACGTGGTTCGCACCACGATCTATCTCACCGATCTGGCCGATTTCCCGCGCGTGAATGCGGTCTACGGCGAATCCTTCAGCAGCGCGCCTCAACCCGCCCGGGCCACCGTCCAGGTCGCCGCCCTGCCCCTCGGTGCCGAAATCGAAATCGACGCCATCGCGGCTGTCCCCGCCGACCGCTGACTCCCGATGCTTCGCGTCCGGAGTCAGCGGTCGGCGGGGACAGCCGCGCGTGGTGACTACCGGTGTGGATTTCCGTAACGAACGGCCAGGAACCTCAGGTTTATGGCGTTGATCAGGAAGTGTGCGAAGACCGGCGCGATGAGGTTGCCCGTCCGGTCGAACAACGCGCCGAGCAGGAATCCAGCCGCGACCGTAAAGCCCGTCCAAGGCAGCAGCTCCTTTCGGGGTACGAAGTGCGCGAGCCCGAACAGGAGACTCGCTGCCACCCAGCCCACGGCCGGTTGAAGCGCCCCGCGGAAGAACGCCTCTTCGGCAACGCCGCTCAGCGTGGCCAGGAAAATGCATTCGGCCCAAGACATGCGGCCCAGCACCGCACCCAACATCTTCCCGAGTGCATCTCCCCAGCGTGTCTTGAACGTAAGGACGAGCGAAACCAGCACGATCAGGCCGCCGGCCAATCCGCCGACGGCCAGGTCCTCCAGCAGCGCCACACCGCGCTGCTGGGCCTCGGGCGTGGCAAACAGCAGCGACCGGTCAGCCACCAGTCCCCAGAGCACGGCGGCGCCCATCAGAAGCGCGTAGAAGACCGCAGCCAGACGCACGATGGACGGCGCCGCGTCGGGCGACGGGACGTCGGGATCGGGCCGCTCTACGCTCACCGGAGGCTGCCAGGATTGACCGGTTCAGTGCGGATGGATAGTCTCCAACGCTGGCCGGCGCCCCCCCCGAGGGAGCGACGGTCGCGTTTTTTGAGTGTAACGCCGACTGAGGAGCATCGATTTGCCCGACCGCGCCCCCATGACCCGAGCGGGGTATGTAGGACTCGAGCAGGAGCTCAAGCGCCTCAAGAGCGTCGAGCGGCCGGCCATCGTCAAGGAGATCGAACTGGCGCGGGCCCACGGCGATCTCTCCGAGAACGCCGAGTACCACGCGGCCAAAGAGAAGCAGGGCCACGTCGAGGGCCGGATCCAGATGCTCGAGGACAAGCTGGCCCGCGCCCAGGTGATCGACCCCTCGGGGCAGAGCCTGGATCAGGTCCGCTTCGGCCTCACGGTCGATCTCGAGGACGCGGACACGGGCGAGAAGGTCACGTACACGATCCTGGGCGAAGAAGAATCCGACGTCTCCCAGGGCACGATCTCGGTCAGCTCACCGGTCGCTCGCGCCCTGCTCGGCAAGGGCGTGGGCGATAGCGTCACCGTGCGGGTTCCCAAGGGAACGCGTCAGTTCGAGGTCCTCGAAATCCGTTACGCATGACGCTCCCGCGCCGGGTGTGCAGCAGCGGAAGCCGGTTGCAGCGCCACAAGAGCGCGGTGTAGCCTCACCGGGTCGCGCCCAGTCTTGCAACGGCCACCTCGGGACAGGCGCCGACAGGGAAGCACAGGGGGTGGGATGGGACTCGGACGCCGCCGTCTACGAGTGTCTCTCAGAGAGGGGTAGATCCCGGCTTGCGATCACTGCAGGTCAAATTCAGCGCGCTGGTGGTCACGCTCCTGGTCGTGGCATGCGTGAGCCTCGCCTGGGCGGCAACCCAGCACGAACGCGTCGCCCTCGAGACCGAGATCGAGCAGCGCGGCCGCGTCATGACCCGCAGCCTGGCCGGCGCCGCCAAGGAGCCACTGCTGCGCGTCGCGCAGGGCGAATTCAACGAGGAGTTGATCCTGGATCGTCTGATCGAGGAGCTCAGCTTCGCGCGCGGTGTGGTCGCGGCCCGGGTCCTCGGTCGGGATGGGACGATTTTCGCCTCGATGGACGCCGACGAGCGAGACTCGAGGGGAATTGCCCTCTCTTCAGAGGAAACCGGTCCAGAAAACGACGGGACGCGCTCCCGGCAGCGCGAGCGCCTGCTGCTGGTAGCCACACCGATCCACTACAGCGGGCTCCACATCGGCGAGGCCCAGGTGGAACTCGATCTCGAGGTCCTGGTGGACCCGCTGGTGGCCCGCACGACCCGCCAGCTGGCGGCCATCGCCGTCACGCTCACCTGTCTGGGGATCGTGGCCGGTGTGATCTTCGTCGCGCTGCTGGTGGGCCCGCTGCGACGCCTGCGAAGGGGCGTCGAGCAACTCCGAGATGGCGACCTTTCCGTGCGGGTGACTCCGACCTCGCGGGACGAGGTCGGAGAGCTCACGCGCGCCTTCAACGAGATGGGCGATGCTCTGCAGCAGAAGCAGCGCGTCCAGGACGCGTTCGGTCGCTACGTGAACGACTACGTGTTGAACCAGCTGCTCGAGGGATCGGAAGAAGGCGCCCTCGCCGGGATCGAGCGCGAAGTGACGATCCTGTTCTGCGACATCCGTGGCTTCACCCACCTGTCCGAGGGCATGAAGGCCCAGAAGGTCGTGGCCCTGCTTCACGAGGTCTTCCAGCTCGTGTCCGACCGGATCCTGGAGCAAGGCGGTACCATCGACAAGTTCATCGGCGACTCGGTCATGGCGTACTTCGGAGCCCTCGTGCAGCAGGACGACCATCCCCAGCGTGCCGTTTCGGCCGGCGTCGAGATTCTCCGTGCCCTCCAGGAACGCAATCAGACTGCACCCGAGCGAGACAACCCGGAATTCGTTCCCGTCGAGGTCGGGATCGGAATCCACACGGGCGTGGTGATCATCGGAAACATCGGATCCGACCGACGAACCGATTTCACGGCGATCGGCGATCCCGTCAACGTGGCCCACCGCTTGGAGAAGCTCGCACGTCCGGGGGAAATCCTGATCTCGGAGAGGGTCCAGCGCGCCGTCCGAACCGAGCACCGCCTGCGCTTTGAGGGCGAGCGCCAGCTCTCCGGACGCCAAGAGCCGGTCCACGTCTACTCCGTCGACCTCGAGCGTCCTCAGGCAGACGTGAACGGGAGTCGGCCGCCACAGGCATGAGGCGCGCAGTCCTGGTTGCTGTCGTGTTGCTCGCCGGTTGCATGACTCCCCTGGAGAAGGGCTCGCGTCTGTACCAGGACGGAGATCGTCTCGGTGCCCTCGAGGTCTGGCGCGCGGTGTCCGAGGGATCCTCGGGCTACGACGACGTGCGCGAGCGGATCACGCGGGTCGAGACCGAGTTCCAGCGGCTCGTGGTCCAGTACAAGAAGCGAGGCCGCTACCACGAAGACAAGGATCGGCTGGCCGAGTCGATCCTCGACTACCGGCTCGCCCTCGAACTGCAGCCGGGTGACGCGCAGCTGCTCGACCACGTCCAACAGCTCGCCCGCGTTCTGGCGGCGGCCAAGGCAAAACGAAAGGTCCGGTACAAGGCCGCCCTGGCGGACGGAAACCTGCCGGAAGCAAGGCGTGTCCTGGAAGCCCTGCGCGCACTTGACCCGTTCGACCCGGAACTCGAAACCGATGCCCACCAGCTTCACGCCGCTCTCCGTCTCGAGGTCGATCGAAGCATGGAAGAAGGCAAACGCGGCTTCGCCGCCGGCAACTACTCGGTGTCGACCCGCGCGTTTCGCCACGCATTGGAACTGGAACCCGACAACGAGTCAGCGCGCGGCTACCTGTCGTACATCGCAACGATCCGTCGCGAGACCCGACTGGCCGGCAGTCGACCGGCCGCCTTCAAGGCCACCGACACGATTGCATCCGACGCACAGATTCGCGCCGAGGGCTTCTACCAGAACGCCGTGGCGTCCGAGAAAAAGGGCGATCTCTTCGCTGCGATCCGCCACGATCTTCGCTCGGTCGGAGCCGACCGCGATCATGAGCCGGCGCAGCGTCAGCTGCGGCGGCTGCGGGCCCGATTGTCGGTCGATGTGGACGACCTGATCGAAGCTGGACGCGCCGCCTTCCGCGAAGAGGATCTCCAGTCGGCGCTCGACATCTGGCGACAAGCCCTGCTGGTGGATCCTTCGAACCAACGCACCCGGGCCTACATCGAAAGTGCCGAACAGCAGCTCCAGAACCTCGAGCGCCTGCGATCAGAGCCCGACGTCGCAGCGAGGAGACGCTGAGGGTGCAGGCAACGCGACACTCCTTGGGCCTGGCGCTCGCCGTCATGGTCATTACCGGATGTACCGGAACCCTGGACGTCGAAGTCGCGAGACGCTGGCTCGACCGCCCCAAAGCCCCCACACTTCCCGATTTCTTCGAGGCCGCCGAGTCTACCTTGCCGGCTCTCGAGGGCCTGCGCGCGACCGACGGAGAGCTCCGATCCATACCCCTGCGCTGGGATCCGATTCTGGCGGGCGAGGTCGGCGGCTACGTGGTGGAGCGGGCCGAGTCGCCCGACGGACCGTTCGCGAAGATCGCCGCGATCTCCGAACCCTCGAGAACGATCTGGACCGATCGAGGCCTCTCCGAATGGTCTGGCGGAGGCATGGTTTCCGAGCGCGAGCAGATCGGAGACGGCGAGAGCCTCTACTATCGAGTACGTGTCTTCTCGACCACGGGCGAGCTGGCGAGCGCAGTGTCCGACACCGTGAAGGCAACGACGGCCGTGCCGCCCGCACCGCCTGAAGGATTACGGGCCTACAGCCACCAGCCACGAGAAGTTCCATTGTCCTGGCACGCCTCCGAGGCGCCGTACGTAGCCGGCTACGCGATCGAGCGCAGCCCCAGCTCGGGGGGGCCCTTCGAGCCGCTCGCACAGGTGACAGGACTTCATCAGACGGTCTACCTCGACTCCGGTCTCGGCGATCTGCGTGTCTTCTACTACCGCGTCCTCTCCATCAACACGGCGGGGGGACGGGGAATGCCGTCGGCTCCGGTGCGCGCCATGACCAAACCCGATCCGCTTCCGCCGTTCGGTCTCCATCTGCTCTCCCAGAAGCTCGGCAGCAACGAGCTGAGCTGGCTGCCCAACGTCGAGACTGACCTCGCGGGCTACCGCCTGCTACGGATCCGCAATGAAGCGGGCGAAGCGGAGGTCGTAGCCTCGCTGGCGGCCGAAGTCACGCGGGGCGAAGATGCAGAAGTCGCCGCCGATGAAGTGGTCGCCTATCGCCTGGTCGCCCTCGACCAAGACGGCTTGGAAAGCAACCGCTCGGCGCCCGTTCGGGTCGAATCCGTGGGCTACCAGCTTCGGGCCCAGGCGACGAGTGATGGGGTCCGCCTCTCCTGGAACTCCCGCGCCGACGAAGGCTTCACGAGCAGCCGGGTCTACCTGCACGGGGCACTGGGACAGTCGGAGCTGGCCTTCGTCAATGGCGACGAGTTCGTGCACCAGGACGTCCAGCCGGGCAACCGCTACCGCTACTCGGTCGTCCTGGAACGACCCGATGCCAGTCGCGGCCCCGCCTCCACGCCCGTCGAGGTCACGATTCCCTAGCCTACCGACGGGGATGTCGTTTCAAGTTTGATACTCATCCCGGACGAGATCGGTTCCCGCGCTACAGAAACATCAAACTGGAAACAACGTCCCCTGTCGCTCGCGCCAATCAAAGGTGGACGGGTGGCTCCCCGGGCAGGACTCGAACCTGCGACCCAGCGGTTAACAGCCGCTTGCTCTACCAACTGAGCTACCGGGGATTATTGGCCGGCGGAGAATTGTAGGGAGTGTCTCTCGAACTTCAAGCAACTCCCAGAGGCCCGCGAAGGAACCGCAAGATCGCCTCGAATCACCGGATTCCGGTAGATTGGGGTGCGTCGGGACGGGCGAACCCGGGCAACGGCGATAGAATCCGCCCCGTTCCGTAATCGCTCGTGGGGAGATCCCAGACATGATCCGACGCGCCCTACGGCTGGTCGGCCTCGCTTCGACGTTGTGTTTGCTTGCCTCCGGCGTCCAGGCCGAACGAGCATGGGTCAAGGACGAACTACGTCTGAACATCCGGACCGGTGCAGGCACCCGGTACCGAATCGTCGGCGTGCTCCAGACCGGAGATCGCGTCGAGATCCTGTCGCGCGAGGAAGGCTGGACCCAGGTGCGCGCCTCCAGCGGGCGCGAGGGCTGGATTCCCTCCGGCTACCTTCAGCCCAACGTTCCAGCGCGAATGACCCTCGAACGACACGCCGCGGAATCCGTCGAGCTGCGAGAACAGGTCGCATCACTCACGACGCAGGTGGAAGAGCTGGGCGGCAGCAATGCGGAGCTTTCGAGTCGTGACGCAAATCAGCAGGCCGAGATCGAACGTCTGACCCGCGAGAACATGGAGCTTCGTGTGGGCGCACGCTGGCCCGAGTGGATCGCGGGCGCATCGATCCTGTTCGTAGGCGGCATGCTCGGCATATGGATCCGCAGCGCGAGCCAGCGCCGCCCCACGCCGCGCATCCGGATGTAGTCGCGGCGCACGCCGCGCACGCGACTCGGAAGCATTCCACCTCGCCACGAATCCGGCATCCAACGTTCGGTGAAACGCGACGGACGCGCTCCGAAACTCCGTACGAAGTCGAAGATCAAGATCCCAACCCCCCGAGCTTATCGGCCAGGGTCAGGCAGCTGAAGTAACCGAAGAAGACGAGCGAGACCAGAAGCGCACCAATTCGAACGGGATGGAGCGCTAGAGGACCATGGAACGTCTTCCAGTTGAGCCACAGCAGCAGACCCGAGTACAGGAACATCACGAAGCCGTTGAGCGCGGCCGACAGCACCAGCAGGGTGAAGGGGCGATCGAAGCCGGCGAGCAACACGACGATTCCAAACACGATGAGCCCCCAGAGAACCACTAGATACAGGACCGACAACGACAACCCTTCCTTGGTGAAGAAGCTCATCTTGAGCAGGTCGGCGGTTACGCGCGAGACGGCATCGAGGAGCGCAAGCTCAGTCGAGAAAAGCACGGCGATCCCCGTCACCAGGAAGACCGTGCGACCCGCAGCACCGAAGTGCGATGCGATCGCGTCCGCCTCGGCAGCCAGGAATTCGAAGTCTGCACCGGGGCTGCCGTCAGTTCCCAGCAGGGTCGCCGCCAGAAGGCAGAAAAGCGCCAGCGATAGAAGCGCTAGAAGATAGAAGGAAAGGAAGTGTTCGAGGTTCGTCCGGCGCCACCAGACGCGCCAACGTGCGAGATTCTCCTCGGTCGGCTCGAAAACCACGCCGACCTCGGAGATCGACTCCTCCCGCCCTGTGAAGGGACTCGTGATGCGCCCGATCCAATGGCCCATGCCGTAGCCCTTGTCCTTGATGTAGTTCGATTGGGCCAGATTCACCGACCCACCCGCTCCGGCGAAGGCCAATGCACCGAGCAGCACCGGCAGCTCGATGCCGTCAGGTATCGTCCCGAAGGCGACGGCGCCGCGCGCGAGCTCGAACACCGTATCGGCGCTTACCAGCAGGACGGTCAGGGTCAACAGGGCCATGAAGATTCCAGCGACCAGCACGAGCTGGATCACCTCCATGGTGCGATACACGACGGGACCGACCGATAGGATCAAGCCGCACACGATCAGGCTCGCAATCGCCATGCCCGTCACCGGAACCGGCAGCTGCCAGGAGATCAGCGTCGCCGCACCCGTGGCCCAACCAGGCCAGATCCACGGGACCGTGGCCTACACCAGGAAGATCGGTCCCCACCAGCGTGAGAGACGCAGAAAGCCGACCACGGCGCTCTCGCCGGTTGCGAGCGTCCAGCGTTCGATCTCCATGTTGAGAAAGAACTGGAGGGTGACGCCGACCCAACACGCCCAGAAGAGCACGAAGCCGTACTCAGCCGTGAGTCGCGGCCAGAGCACGAACTCACCGCTTCCGATGGAAAGCCCGACCAGGATCACGCTGGGCCCGATCATGCGACGCAAGCTCATGGGAGGCGGCAGGTCTCCACGCTCGGGCGGCGGGAGAACGTGATCGGGAACCTGCAGCGGGGCTTGCGCCCGGTCGTCAAACGCGGACAATCGGCCCCGCCTCTCCGCGCAGTGCGGCGTACGCGACCGCCGCCCCGAAGTCGCCGGCCCGAATCAACATGTCCAGATCCACCGATTCGGCGACATCGGCTCCACTGTGATAGCCGCGCGGCAGACCGCTCTCGACCAATCCAATCAGGGTGAGCGCCGACCAGCCGCGGACCGCCGGCACCTGACCGTCGGTGAGAACATCTAAATCCGTGGGCGTCACCGCTCCGAACAGGCCGCTGCTGGCCACCCGCCTCGCCAGTTCCAGCAGCAGCGGTGGATAGGCCGCCGGAAGCGTACCCTCGGAGCGCACATAGTGAAGCGAACCCCCACCCACGCTTTCGAAGTTTACGAAGTAGGTCGCCTCGGGAGCGCGGTCGGTCAGCTCGTCGCAAAAGGCCCGCATACCGCACAGGCCGACTTCCTCGGCCCCAGTCCCCACGGCCCACAGATCGACGCCCTCAGGAAGTTGCGCCATGAGTTGCTCGGCGCAGGTCAGCATCGCGGCCACTCCCGACGCGTTGTCGTTCGCACCCGGGCTCGCCGCCGCCAAGCCCCACTGCAGGCCGAGAGCCACGCCGATGCCCAGCAGCGCCGCGAGTCCGAACCGGACCCAGTCTGCCAGGGCCACGTCGGCTCCCATCCAGACTGCGACCGCAACCACCGATGCTGCCAACAGCACCGTGCTCTGAATGGGGCGCACGCGACGCGCGGTGCGAAGCCACGCGTTCCGAAAGATCCATCCGCTCTGGGGCGCATCGATGTGGGCGCTCAAGATGACGCGCTGCCTCGGCCGCCGGGCACCCGCGCGACCGATCACGTTCCGCGAGGGCGGCGCGGGGAGCAACCCGGAGAGCGAGAGGCTATCGGCGATGTGACCCACATAGGAGAGCGCACTGACGCAGGTCAACAACGCGCCCGCCGCTCCTCCGAGCACCAGCCCGAGACCACCCACCCCGAGGTGGATGGCGGCCACCAACCCGGGACGCGGCTTCGAACTCGCCGGCGCGATCCGGACGTCGTCGAACCCGAGATCGGAGAGCCACTCCGCCACCTGCTCGGCGGCTTGGGCCTCACCATCGGAACCGGCGCGCCGGTCCGGGATTTCGGACAGCATTCGCACCCAGCGAAAGGCCCGAATCTGTCGGTCCAACCTCTTTACGGGGTCTCCAGGGTCGGTCATCGGACTCCGTCTGGTGGATCGCGGCGGTTGTACCCGAACCCGGGGGCCTTGGAAACCCCGGCTGCGTCTATCCAAGCTTGTATCGCTCGCGAGCCGCTTCGGGGCTCAGATTCGCCGCCTGGGCGATGGCCGCCAGGGCGACCGGATCCTCGAGGTCTTCGGCCGTGATCCGAACCTGGAGCGCCAACGCATTGCGGTAATAGTCCGATTCAACGTCCACGCCCCGCACCTTGGACTTTCCGGTCTCGGGATCGATCATCTGGCTGAACGGAATCGGGACGATCTGCCCTTCCTGTCGCGTGATGAGCACGCTCGAGATTCCATCGAGCAGCTTCATCACCGCGCCCACCCCAAGGTCGCGCGTATAGTCGCGATCGAAGGCCGTCGGATAGCCGGCGCGCACCTCGTAACCAACATCCTTCACGCCGATCTTCACGTTCACACCACGGCTCGCCAGCGCCTCGGTGACCGCCGTGCTGAGCACCTTCGCGATCGGAACTTCGGCCAGGCGAACGTGGCCATGTTCGTCCAAGGGGGCGTCGGAGAGCAGCGGATCGTTCGGATCCATGTATTCGCAGACTCCCTCGGCGATCACGGCAACGCCGTCGGCTCGACCCTCAGCCAACCGTTTGACGATGGCGCCTTCCAGGGTTCGTACGACCTCGTCGAGCTTGATCGGCCGGTTCGGGAAATCCTCCGGAATCACGATCAAGGGAACTCCCGCGGACTTGCCCGCCCCGAGCGCGAGATGTCCCGCGGATCGCCCCATCATGACCACGAAGAACCAACGCTGGGTCGTGATCGTGTCCTCCACGATCCGCTGGACGACGGTGGTGGCGTGCTCGCGCGCGGTCTCGAACCCGAAGGTGGGGATGTTCTTGGGAAGGGGAAGATCGTTGTCGATCGTCTTCGGAACATGAACCACTCGGATCCGGCCACGAGCCGCATCGGCCACCTTGCTGGCCGAAGTCGCAGTGTCGTCACCGCCAATCGTGATCAGGTGGGTCACGCCGAGCTTGTCCAGGGACTGGACGCAGTTCTCGAGGTGGTCCGGATTCTTCGTCGGGTTCGCCCGCGCCGTGTGCAGGATCGAGCCACCCCGCGGCAGGATCCCACTGACACTGTCCAGATCGAGCTCGACGACGTGGTCGGTGTCCCCGGTCATGATGTGCTGGAACCCGTCGAGGATTCCCACCACGCGATGGCCCTGACGGACGGCCATCGTGACGGCGGATTCGATGACACCGTTGATGCCCGGAGCCGGCCCGCCCGCGACCAGGATTCCAAAGGTCGTCATGTCCTCCCCCTTCGTGTTGCGCGACTGGAAAGGTACCGCTCTGACGGGAGCGAGTCATCGGTAATCACGAGGACAGCACGCCCTCGCCCTTTCGACTTCGAGAATGACGCGACCGATCGCGCTTTCTATGCGCCGATTCGTGCGCGGATTCGGACGAACACCGTCGCAGTATTCCGGAGTCTCGAAGCAGCTGCAGCCGACGGGCGTCTGCTCGACAGCCACGCGCCGAGCCCGAGAATGTCGAAGAAGACCACGGGCGCCCTCAGCCGCAGCAGCTGCTGCCGCAACCGATCCAGCGATCGTCTCGACGAGCGGCTCGCCATGCATCGACGAGATGAGGTTCTCACGGGGGATGGGGTAGGATGCCGGCATGACGGCGGTGGGTATCATTCCGGCTCGTTACGAGGCAATCCGCTTCCCGGGCAAGCTGCTCTGCGAGATTGCGGGGCGACCGATGATCCAGCACGTGTGGGAAGGTGCCTGCCGCGCCAAGTCGCTGCGCACGGTCCTCGTGGCCACCGACGATCTGCGCATCGCCGACGTCTGCCGCGACTTCGGCGCCGAGGTCGTCCTCACCCGCTCGGATCACCCGACGGGAACGGACCGGCTGGCCGAAGCCGCAGCGAGCCTCGACGACGACTTCATCGTCAACATCCAGGGTGACGAGCCCATGATCGAGGGCTTCGTCGTCGATGCGGCCGTCGAGGCCCTGTGCGATGCACCGGACGCTTCCATGTCGACCGTGGTCCACGCGGCGGACCCGGCCTGCCTGTCAGACCCGAACCGGGTCAAGGTAGTACTCGACCACTCGGGGGATGCGCTCTACTTCTCGCGGAGTGCCATTCCTCACGGACGCGACGGCCGAACACCCGAGCGCATCTGGCAGCACGTGGGCCTGTACGTGTATCGACGCGCATTCCTGCAGGAGTTCGTGCAGCTGGCACCCTCACTGCTGGAACATAGCGAGGCACTCGAACAGCTCCGTGCTCTTGAGAACGGTCACCGGATCCGGTGCGCCAAGGTCGAAGGCTGGGAAAGTGTTCCCGTCGACGTCCCAGCAGACGTGGCTCGGGTCGAGGCCCGACTGGCGGCCCGCGTAGCATGAGCGGTAATTCCGGCGCTGCGCCGTCGCTGACGCTCGACGCTGCGCCGCCGCTGGCGCTCGACGCCAGCCAGGTTCGTGAGTGGGGTCGGCGCTACTCGAATTGGGGCCGGTGGGGCAAGCACGACGAGCTCGGGACGCTCAACTTCATCACCCCGGCATGCATCCTCGAAGCCTGCAGCTTGCCGCGCCAGGGCCGCGTCATCTCCTGTGCCCTCCCATTCGACGACAAGGGCCCCCAGTCCGGCGTTGGGGGCCGTCACAATCCGATCCACACGATGATCGCCGACGGCGGCGATGCCCTGGCCGGCGCCCAGGACTTCCTGCCCGGCGGCTTCCGTTACGCCGATGACTCGGTGACCATGCCGCTCCAATGCGGCACCCAGTGGGACGCCCTGGCCCACGTCTTCTACGACGGAAAGATGTACAACGACCGGGACATCTCGCTGGTTACGAGCCGGGGCGCACGCGCGAACTCGATCGACCGCGTCAAAGACGGTGTCGTCGGCCGCGGCGTGCTGCTCGACCTGCCCCGCTTCCTGAAGGTGCCGTGGCTCGATGACGGCACCCGCATCCGGCCCGATCACCTGGACGCGTGTGCCGAGGCCTTCGGCGTGAGCGTCCAGCGGGGCGACATCGTGCTGATCCGCACCGGCATGCTGACGCGCTGCCTCCAGCAGAAGTCTTGGGCAGGTTACTGCGGCGGCCCTGCGCCCGGGCTGTCGGTCAGCTGTGCCGCCTGGATCTACGAGCGCGAAATCGCCGCCATCGCCACCGACACCTGGGGAGTCGAGGTGATCCCCAACGAGACCGTCGACTGCTTTCAGCCTCTCCACATGATCTCGCTGCGCAACACGGGCATCATGCTCGGTGAAATCTTCCAGCTGGACACGCTGGCCGACGCCTGCCGGGAGGACGGAAACTACGCCTTCCTATTCACGGCGCCCCCGCTCCCGATCACGGGCGCTGTCGGCTCCCCGATCAACCCCCTCGCCATCAAATAGAGATTGATACCCCCATCCTTGGCTGGCTCTTCTCGCTTTGCGCAGGTCTTTGGGAGCTGCGCTCTGCTGCAACACTTTCAGTGGGACTGCACGTGGATTTTCGATCCAGTGCGGCAACCGACGCGCCGACAAGCTGAAGACTCCATTTCCAAGCGAGTTGTGCAGTGCAGGTTCTGGTCGGTATCGGATTTGCTGCCTTTTTCGTCGCATCCCTCACGGTAGGGGTGCGGTTGCTCATGCTGTGGTGGCGCACGCGGCAGCTTCCCGAGCTGCTGATCGGAATCGGCGTCCTGGGCATCGGCCCGATCGGCTTCGGAATCGCCGTGATCGCCGAGATGATTCGCCAGCAGCAACCCGCTGCGGCCCCGCCGCTGTTCGGCATTTCGCTGCTGGCCGTCGGCATCGGCGCGTTCGCCGTATTCGTCTTCAACTGGCGCGTCTACCACCCCAACAACAAGGGCGTCCAGTTGTTGGTCTGGATCGCGGGAGCGGGGCTCACCGCGGCCTGGCTCTCGGACGTGGTCCTGGCGGGCTTCCACAACCCCTACGACTTCACGCCGCAATACGTGTGCCGCTCGCTGCTCCAGGTGAGCTGTTTACTCTGGGGATCGGCCGAAGCGTTCCGCTACGGGTTCAAGCTGCGGCGCCGTCTGCGCCTGGGCCTGGCCGATCCGGTGGTGGCCAACCGCTTCTTCCTGTGGGGCGTCGGGGCCGGAGCGGCCGGAATGGGCTCATTGATCGCGGTCGCCGCGCAGGCCATCACGGGTATGCCCGTGTTCGACGTCCCGTGGCTGATGTTGAGTTCTTCGCTCCACGGCCTGGTGGCCGCCATCGCCATGTGGTTCGCCTTCGTGCCGCCTGCCCGCTACCTCAGCCGACTGCGCCGCCTCGCCTCGGTGCAGTCCGGTTAGGACCCGCCGTCAGCGGATCCGCTTCTCTTCGCCCGCCCACTCCTTTTCGCGCAACCGGAACTTCTGGATCTTGCCCGTCGACGTCTTGGGCAGCTCCATGAATTCGATCGCCTTCGGGCACTTGAAGTGGGCCAATCGATCCCGACAGAAGGACACCAGGTCCTGCTGCGTGACCGACTCGCCGGGCTTGAGGGTCACGAACGCCTTCGGTACCTCGCCCCACTTTTCGTGGGGCATGGACACGACCGCGCACTCCAGCACCGCGGGGTGCTTCACGAGGATATGCTCCACCTCGATGGTAGAGATGTTCTCGCCGCCGCTGATGATGATGTCCTTCTTGCGGTCCCGCAACTCGACGTAACCGTCGGCGTGCAACACGCCGAGGTCGCCGGAATGGAACCAGCCACCGCGGAAAGCTTCGGCGGTCGCCTCGGGGTCTTCGTAGTACCCCTTCATCACGTTGTTGCCACGCATCACGACCTCGCCCATGACTTCACCATTGGGCGTGACGTCGTTCATGTCCTCGTCAACGACACGCAGATGAATCGCGGTGTGATGTGGCACGCCTTGGCGCGCCAGCATGCCGGCCCTTTCCTCGACGTCCAGAGCCTCCCAGCCGGGCTGCATCTCACAATAGGCGTGGGGCCCATAGGTCTCGGTCAGTCCATACAGGTGCGTCACGATGACTCCGATCTCTTCCATCCGCGCCAGCAACGTGGGCGAAGGCGGCGACCCACCCGTGGCCACCCGGACGGCTGGATCGAAGCGAACCCCCTGGGCCTCGGGCGCCTCGGCCAGCATCAGCAGCACCGTCGGGGCGCCATTGAAGTGAGTGACCCGCTCCCGGGGAATCAGCTCGAGGATTCGGGTCGGATCGACGGCCCGCAACATCACATGGGTTCCGCCTACGGCCGTCATCGCCCAGGGGAAGCACCAGCCGTTGCAGTGGAAGAGCGGAAGCGTCCACAGGAAGACCGAGTCGCGCTCGAGTCGCTGCATCTGGATGGCGGCAAGCGCGTTCAGGTACGTACCCCGGTGGGTGTACATGACGCCCTTGGGTCGTCCCGTCGTGCCCGAGGTGTAGTTGATCGATGTGATCCGATCCTCGTCGTCGATGCCGCCATCGACCTCCAGGACGTCGGCTCCGTCCACGAATTCGGCGAACGTGGGTCCGTCGAGCGGCGTGCCCACGACGCCTGCGACCGGATCCTCCAGGTTCACGAAGTTCGGACGCGCGTCGAGCTTCGCGGGGTCGCCAACCTTGTCTGCCAGTTCCGGATCCACGATCACGACCGTGGCTCCCGAGTGGTTCAGGATGTAGCGGACCTCGTCGACCGAGAGCCGCGTGTTGATCATGACCAGGGTGGCTCGCACCTGGAGAACCGCAAAGTGCGCCACCAGCACCACCGGCAGATTCGGTGCCAACACCGCCACCCGGTCTCCGGGCTCGATCCCGGCCCGCAGCAGGGCCCCCGCCATGCGCCCGACCTCTTCGGCAAAGCGGCGCCAGTGCCAGCGCTCGTCGCCATACACGACGGCCGTCTTCTCAGGAAACACGCGAAGCGTCCGCTGCAGAAAAGACAGCGGCGTCAACTCATCCCGCGCAACCGGCCGTACCCACATGCACCGCATTATATGGGCACGGGGCTCGGAGCAAAAAAAATCCCCCGAGAGCGGGCCAGAGGCCCCTGGGCGGCTACGGCGTCCGCACTCCCGGGGGCGGTGACGCTGGGTACTTGCGTCCCTGCAACACCGAGACTGTTCTAGGCGTTGGTAATG
>Ga0114950_10001607_pt1 | contig 17019 bp, 13 predicted proteins | sample N075metaG_FD_83503 | JGI IMG/M metagenome (GOLD analysis project Ga0114950, IMG submission 83503) | Deep subsurface microbial communities from Kermadec Trench to uncover new lineages of life (NeLLi) - N075 metaG | ecosystem: Environmental > Aquatic > Marine > Ocean trench > Sediment | place... | reverse complement strand
TACTGGTTAAGTAACCAGAATACTATTGGTATCTGGGATAATGCTGTCAGTGCCCTGGCAAGCCAGGCGGACGTGATTAAGTATCACGATCCGTCAAGTGGCTACAAGTTAACCAGGAGCATATTTGATCAGGCATTGCTGACCTCATTGCAGGAAGCCCTGGCGGAAACAACACCTGGCGGGAAGTTGATCTTCCTGCACTTAATGGCAACACATTTTCCCTATTGCGATGTGGTTCCTGAAGATTTTGAACCTGATGGACTACGTTACGATGATCCGCCAATGGACTTTCGATTCCTGGGTAACTGGCTCAACTATCTGCAGGGTGAGCTGAATGAAGCGCAACTCATTACCTATTTCAGTTCTATTAATTGCTACGACAGGGCTGTCAGTTATGTGGATAAGGTGCTTGCCGGGGCGCTGGCAATACTTTCCACGGATTCAGCACCGTCTGCGCTGCTATTTATCGCTGATCATGGTGAAGCCGTGTTGTTCGACAGCGGACACGAAAGTCGTCGGCACTCCCATACCCATGTCGAAATACCCTTTGTCCTGTGGCAGAACGAGGCCTACAAGGTGCCGCTTATCCTTGACCCAAATCGGCCAGGTACACTGGCTGATTTGTCGTATTCAGTCAGCCAGTTAGCCGGGATTACCGGTATTGCGGATCAGGGAAGTCGCAGTCTATTCTCGCCTGGTTACCAGGTTCTGCCCAGAACAACGCTTGGTGGCCGGGTGGGTTACGACACCTATGATCCAGGAGCAGACAACGTTGAACGTGGTCGCGCCAATTTACGCTTACTCAACCCGCCTGATAAAAAGAGAATATGGGCACATCGAATGAATACAGTAGGTTCCTTGATGGTTGCCAGGGAATTTTTCAAGGGCGTCGAAATGGATCTTGTATTCAGTTCTGCAGAAAAGAAATTCAAGGTCTATCACCCTCCTGCAGATGATGCCGGACTGGATCTGGAGATGCAGTTACGACAAGACCATGGTGATCTTGGCTATTGGCTGGATTGGAAAAATGCCTCACGAGCCAATGTTGAAGAAGCGCTTGCCCGACTGGAGTTGCTCGACAAAAAGCACGAAATAAGGAGCAGGGCACTTATCGAAATTGCTGCTTTGGATGGTAGCGCCCGGATCCTTGCCGATCAGGGTTGGCGGGTCAGTTATTATCTGCCGACCGGGAAGATACTTGAATGCCTGAGCCACTGTCCGCCGGAAGAATCTGCTTCCCTGGCAGAAGAACTCTGGGCACAATTTGACTCAAATGGCTATACGGCCGTTTCTTTTGATATCAGGCTCCTGGCATTTGTTGAAGCAAATATGCTTGATAGAATTCAGCGGGATAATATTGCGGCGCATACCTGGAATACAGAAGTCGATATCTCTGCAGAGAATGCCCCGTCTTTGTTGGAACCGATACTGGGGCGTCGGTGGATAGACACAATCCTGGTTACATTTCCAAATCACTTCTGGCGATAACAGCAAGTTGTCAGGCAAATCAAGTGTTTCAGTTGGTAACACAACCGGGGCAATTGTTCTGGAGACATGTTTGCTCTAATGTAGGCCACGATGATCATGAACGAGAGTAAGAACATTGAATTATCAATCGTCATGCCTTGTCTGGATGAGGCGATGACGGTAGGTACCTGTATTAAGAAGGCCATGAAATATCTGGAAGGCGCAGGCATCCAGGGTGAGGTTGTTATTGCAGACAACGGTTCCACCGATGAATCCATCAAGATAGCGGAATCACTTGGCGCAAGAGTGATCAGGGTTGTCGATAAAGGATATGGTAGCGCTTTAATCGGCGGTATCGAAGCCGCTCGTGGCACCTATGTCATCATGGCCGATGCAGATGACAGTTATGATTTTTCCAATCTATCTTCATTCATGGACGAACTCCGGGGCGGTACTGATCTGGTGATGGGAAACCGATTTAAAGGCGGTATCGAGAAGGGTGCCATGCCTTTGTTACATCGTTACCTGGGCAATCCCGTCTTAAGTTTTATTGGACGATTATTCTTTACAGATAAAATCAGGGATTTTCATTGTGGGTTAAGGGGATTTCACCGTGAGCGTATTCTGGGTCTTGCACTGGCCTGCCCGGGGATGGAATTCGCAAGTGAGATGGTGGTGAAGGCTTTTCTCGCGGACTATAAATTAATCGAAGTTCCAACCCGACTCTACTGTGATGGCCGGGATCGTCCACCTCACCTGAACAGCTGGCGAGATGGCTGGAGGCATCTGCGGTTTCTCTTGCTTTTCAGCCCGCGCTGGATGTTCTTCTATCCGGGTCTATTCGCTTTTTTTGCTGGCTTAGCTGCGACGTTCATCCTGTCACTTGGGCCGGTAAAACTCGGTGAGGTGGTGTTTGATATCCATACGCTTCTCTATTCTGCAGCCCTTACCATCCTCGGTTTCCAGATGATATTTTTTGCCGTTCTTGCGCAATTGATTGGCTCCCGGTTCGGTCGCCTGCCATTACATGTACGATTCACCCGACTTCTCTATTTCTTTTCGTTGGAACGAGGTCTTATCGCCGGATTGCTGACCATTGTTGTGGGCCTTGTGTGGACAGTCAATGCAGTTTTGCAGTGGGGTCAGGTCGATTTCTCTACGCTCGACCCTACTGTTACCATGCGCCAGACTATTCCAGCGTCGATGCTAATCATCATTGGATTCCAGACTGTTATTTCCAGTTTTTTCTTTGGCGCCATAGAATTATTCCGGGAAAGCAAACAGTAGATGACTGCTCAGTTCCGGGATCTTCTCCTCTGGTTAATGGGTGGCATGCTCGCCTTTGCTGTCGCGTTACTCTGGTCATCCGGATCTTATATTGATGGCGAGTACCACCCGATGGGTGTGGATTCATTTCTTCACGCCAGGCGAATTCTGGATACCTACCACGACCTGTCTGCGTTCTATCAATGGGATACGATGAGCTTTGCACCCGTTGGCACCTATAATCATTGGCCCTGGAGTTACGACTTTGGACATGCGTTAGCACTTAAACTGTTTGTGCCAATATCGGGATTGAGCCCGGCAACCTTGCTGATGCACATCCCTGCGGTATGGACGTTCGTTAATGTCGGGCTTTTGTTGCTTATTTGCCGCCAACTTGGGCTTACTTCTTTCTTCAAGTTTATTGTGCTGATCATTTTCGCGTTGATGCCGCTTAATCAGGCGATTCATGCTGTTGGAAAAATCGACCATGATTTTATGGAACTGACATTTGTATTGTTAGCGCTATGGGGGCACCTCTTCTGGAGTAACAATTATGAATCACTGCGGAGGGCGATTTTACTCGGCGTTATTCTCGGTTTCGCTATCGGTGTCAATATCAGTATGTTTATCTTGCAAATCCCTTTCCTGATTTCCCTGGGATTACTCTGGTTGAAGGGGCAGCAAATTCCGATTTTATCGAGCCTTGGTTTTGCCTTTAGCCTGATTTTGTCAACGCTTGCCATTGCAGTCTTTTCCTTACCCCTGCAACACGGTTATTTTGATTTTTCCTATTTATCCTGGTTCCAGGTTTACATTGCGCTTTGCACCGGCGTCTTTGTGCTGCTGGGATCCTATCTCAATTACACTGTTCGCCATCTAATTTCGTTTATCGTAGTCGGACTCATTCTTGCGATTCCAGTTGCCAGCCAACTTGTTGGTGGTGCAGGATATTTAATGACCAGTGAATCTGAATTCCTGTCAAACATCACCGAGACTCAATCTGTCTGGGCGCTTCGTCATCTCGCCATCGTCCATTACACGGCGCTGGTATTGTTTGTTCCTTTTATTATCATCGGTGGTGTTATTGCCCTGTTCAAGATTAGGCAAACCCGCATGTTGATCTTTACCTGCACGTCTTTGTTTGGGTTGTCACTGCTTTGCCTGCAGTATCGTTTCAATCATTTTGGCTCTTATTCTCTCTATCTTGTCCCGCTCTGCTACTTGTCTGTCTGGTTATCGAACAAAGGGACCAGGGTTCGATTGGCCAGTTCGATGATCACTGTCGTACTAACAATTGTGCTATTGGCGCCTTCACTACCTTTTCTCTTGCTGGAAAGAGAGCCAGGATGGAGTGATGCCTATGCGAGATCCCGCCCGCTTTACCTGCATTTGAGTAGTATGTGTGAATCAAATCCGGGCATTGTCCTCACGCCATTGGCCAACGCTAACTATGTACGGTATCACACCAACTGTAGTGTGCTAGGTACCGCGATGTACGGTGCGGACAACGAGCAGACATTGCTAGGCAACAGGGCTCTTTATTTGCTCAACGCCAGTCCTGCAGAAACACTTTCGAGTGACCTGGGAATCAAATACGTGCTGGCTGTCAGGTCCTGGGGTACCAGCGCTGATATCCCCGAATCGGCAAGGCTGTTCAACGAAACGGGTTTAAATGGGCGCCTTCTTGGCGGACAACAGGATTTCCCGGCTGGCTTCCGATATATTATTGGCGCAGAGTTTGAAAACCAGGACAAACTCGTTTTGGGCCTTGCCAGGCTCTTTGAAATTGAGCCGCAAGAATAGTCAGGTTATTGTCTTTTCTTTACGATCGTTCAGCGTTGGCAACGACAATTCCAGGGGTCCTTACAATACAACACCAAAATATTCTTCGAATTTGGAGTTGTATTCAGCATCACTTAAATCTGCACCCATGCGGATCCACTCTTCCGTCGATAACTGCAGGCGGGCTGTCATCATACCTAACGCATCAGGTCCAACTGGCCAGCGCAGTTTGTAGTCGTCGGTGGTGATCGCCTCCAGAATAGTTTCGGCGACGACCTCCGGCAGTACCCCGCGCTTGAATCCGGCAGCGAATACCTTGCCGTTGCGACGCATCAATGGCTGATAGGGAGAGGTTTTGTCGTAACGTGTTTGCTCTGCAGAATTTTCGAATATGTTGGTCATAATCACGCCTGGTTCGACGTTGACAACTCTCACGCCGAAGCGATAGACCTCGTGCGCCAGGGCCTCGCCAAGACACTCCAGAGCCCATTTCGACGCAGAGTAGGCAATTTGATTTGGGGTCGCCTGCAAACCTACTGCCGATGTGATATTCACGATGCAGCCGGTCTGGCGCTCACGCATTGAAGGTAATACAGCCTGAATACAACGCACCGCCCCGAAATAGTTCGTCTCGAACATCTGTTTGTGCTCATCCTCAGGAGTAAGTTCCAGAGGTGAAGCGCCGCCAATACCAGCATTATTAACCAACAGGTCGATGGGACCGGTCTCAGCCACCAGATTGAATGCCTGGTTGACTGATTGTGGATCACAGATATCCAATTGAATGACATCCACAGGGAGTGCTTCATCCGATACCGCCGCGCGTAAGGCGTCCGCTTTGGCCATATTACGCATCCCTGCAAATACCTGGTACCCGTTTCGGGCAAGATGCAGGCTGGTCGTCAATCCAATTCCTGTGCTTGTTCCTGTTACGACTGCAATTTTCATGGTGCTCCCGATAGTTTGTTATTGATCGTGACCCGGCATTGGGCTATTTGCGTAACCTTATCGAAATGAGCCTGCAAAATCGAACTGAAACGGGTGTCTTTTCTTCGAGAGTAAATATCCTTAAAGCTGTTACCTCGAGGTAGCCAGTAGTTGACAGCCAATGGAAACGGCACGTTTTCCATCGACGCTTGTCCTATTGAAATGGGCTTTGCGAGGTTGGCTTTTGTTCATTCTGGCAAAGGTCTGGCGTAGCTTGATATTCTTCGTCTCTACTGCTTCACCTTGTCGAAATGTTGGTCGGTAGCGAGTTTGACGTAGCGTATTGGTGACATATCGTTGCAGTTTGGGAGGTGCATTACTGTCCAGTAAAGATACATTTCTGACCCCACCTTCGCTGGTAACGGTAAAATTAATGTCGACAAAGTACTGTGCTAAATCTTCTGTATCGTTCGTATGAGCCAGTTCCAGTGCCTGGGAATAACACAGGGAAAGCGGTTCGCCAATAACGGGTGCCGGTGGCGCTTTTCGTTCTCTACCGATGGAAATTTTAAAGGAACCCGCGTTGCTATTGCCCATACGGTAAACAGTCTTGTTGGAAGAAGACCGACCTTCGACGGTCAGGTAGTAAGCCTTGTGAACATCTTCAATTCGGCTTACGCCGAGTAATTCCGGTGTGTCAAAGAGTTCATGGGTAAGCGGGTTCTCGTCACCCAGACGTTGCCATGCGTCCCGGTAATATTCTTTAGCGGCCGTTCTTTTTTTCCTGATCATATGCATATCAGCAAGATGGATCACGGCATCGAGTTCATCGACATGATCAGAATCAGGATCGTTTGTGACGACATGTAGCGCTTCTCCTAGAGGATCATCAAAGCAGCAAGATCCTTTCAGGTATATGACGGTTGCGAGTCCGCGCAACGGGTGTAATTTTTCTGCGGGATCCATGTCATACTTTTCGATGATGGAGAGGGCTTTTTCATAGGTTATCATTGCTTCCCTGAACTGCGCCGAGAATTTGAACCAGTCGGCCATTTTATTCATGGCGGGTAGCATCCGGGGGTCGTCTTCACCAAAGTTCCGGATATTGATGGCGTAATAGAAACGTTGTTGTTTATCGGCATCTTTAACCTGACCGGTTTTGATTTTTAGCATTGTGATCGAGTCGACAAACTCCAGTTGTTGTAGTGAAAAGACACCATCGTTTCGGTGGGTGATGTGTTGTGCCTTGCGCAGGGCTTCGATCGCAAATTCATAATTTGACTCTTCGTAATAGAGTGAACCCAGGTCCCTGAGTAGTGGCAGTAGCTCCGGTGAAAATGCGCCATTGAGACTCTCAACAATTTGAATGCTTTTTGTATAGCTTCTTTCGGACTCCGGGTGCAGACCCAGAAGTTGTTGTATTTTGCCAAGATTATGCCACGCTATTGCTTGATTTTTTGATCGTTCTCCATCATGAAACAATCTGACAACCTGGCTGGCCGCATCAAGTGCAGACGGGTAGTTCTCAATTTTTAGGGAATGTTGGAAGTCTTTCATCAGTCGGTTGATTTGTTGGGCTCGTGGCTCGACTGGTGTATTAATTGTGTTGATGTCGGCTGCAGGTGCCTGACCTGAAAAAAGGATGAATAACGCGAAAATCCATCTGTATTGCTTGAAGTTGTGTCTGTCCATCAATGTTCTCCTTCCCGGGTGATGTAACAGCGATCATCCGAATCGCTAAATTATGTCGTCTTCACTGCCCCTGGAATCTTTAACAATCAGGTGCGGTGAGCGACGACCCATAACAACGCTTGTTTTGAATTTGAAATGCATACCCAAATGGATGCATATGCTGTGCCATACTTGCATGTAATACGTAACCTGTTGATTTCTGGCGATTTGACAATTGACCGGTATAAACTTGTATCGAGACACTGACGCTGGCTGTCATCTAGTCTGAAGAAAGAATGAATCATCAATGTAAATACCCTCGAGAAGATGACGTAAACTGTCACCTAATCTGAAGAAAGAATGGATTGCGGCGGCGGAGTGTATCGCAGGGTGAGAAATTGGTGTTCAGGATATCAGCGGTGGGTCCACTCTGATTACCCAGGTCAATGCTGGCTTCCCTGTGCATCTGGTGATGTTCCGTTTGACGAAATGTTCCTGCTACAATTTTTATTCCATTAGCAAGGATGTTGATCGTGGGGAAGAAAAAGATTGCGTGGTCGCCGGGGACTCTGTTGTCGAAAGATGTCAGTTGAGGTTTAACGGGTGATGAATTAGTGGCAAGGAGAAATAAATGTCAGATTCACCAATACATTATCAAGACGGTGTAAGTGTCGCTAAACGAATTCATGCAGGGGAATTGTCCTCAGTACAGGTGACAGAAAAATTACTCTCGAGAATTGATCAACGCAAGCACCTGGGTGCATATGTAACGGTAGTCGGTGATCTGGCGCTGGCGCGGGCGGCACAAATGGACGTTGAAATTAGACAGGGGAGAATTCGATCACCGCTGCATGGCGTTCCTATCGCCCTGAAGGATCTGCTTGCGACGAACGGAATTACAACAACGAATGGTATGGCGCTATATTTGGATAAGGTCCCAGAATTCGATGCAACCGTTGTGGAATGTTTATCGGCTGCCGGGACTGTCCTTCTGGGTAAACTGAAACTCACGGAAGGTGCCTTCTCCAGACACCATCCAGAAATATCACCACCGGTCAATGCCTGGAACGCTGATTGCTGGACAGGCGTGTCTTCATCTGGTTCAGGCGTTGCCACATCAGCCGGGCTTTGCTTTACAAGTCTCGGGTCAGATACCGGCGGTAGTATTCGTTTTCCCTCTGCATCGAACGGTATCGTTGGCCTCAAACCCACCTGGGGCAGGGTTAGCCGTCACGGTGCCTTTCCCCCTTGCTTATTCATTGGATCACATTGGTCCCATGACAAGATCAGTTGCTGATGCCGCCATCATGCTCGGGATTATTGCTGGTCGTGATCCCAGGGATCCAACCAGCAGTGCAAGGGCGGTGCCGGATTATCTTGCGGAGTTGGGCGGGAGTATTGATGGTTTGAGGATCGGTATAGACCACGGTTACGTCTCCGAGGGCACTGATCCTGAATTGACGCAAGCTGTTAGTGAAGTGTTAGAACACCTGGAATCCGTAGGTTGCCAGATTGTGGAGATCACTATCCCATTTCAGGAAATCAGCAACAGCTGGGCGATAACTACTGCAGTAGAAGCAGTTCATGCACATCGCGATACCTATCCCTCACAAAAAGATCGGTATGGCGCCATAGGTGATTTGCTGGCACTGGGTCTGACCATTTCTGCGGAATCAACTATGCAAATTGAGATGCAGCGCCGGGCTTTCATGGCACATCTGGGGCAAGTCTTCAGTGAGTGCGACCTGGTAATTTGTCCATCCATGCCACTTTATGCGCCACCCAGAGAAGGGACGCCGGAAATGGATGAAGCGGAAGGCAATCTTGCCCAGACCCTGAAGTTCACCGCACCGTTTGACTACTCGGGAAGCCCGACACTCTCGATCCCATGGCACGTGGGAAGTAGGAGAATCCCAACCGGCATTCAGCTTGTCGGGAGGCACTTTGAAGAAAGTACGCTATTGCGCGTGGGCCAGGTCATCGAAACAGAGCGGGGGCTGATCACCTACCCGGACTGAAATCCGTCAATGCTTCCCGATATGTCACTTTCCCGGGAAGTATTGCTTAAATGTACCTTTTAGGCATTCCCAGTTGTTGGCAACGAGTGCTTTACCTGCGCGATAGGCTGCGCTTTCGTCTCCCTTCCTGATGGCGTTTACACACAGTGAAGTGCAGGCAAGCCTGGCGAACAACATGGGAATAACTGGCATCTGCGATTTGTTCAGCCCGGGTTCGGGTCGGAGAGGAGGGGAGAATACCAAATAGGGGAGGACCAGGCTCGTTCCTGCACGGTTGGGTTGACTTCATCGATAGGTTTAATCCCAAGGCGAATGGCATCATAGGTTGACCATCTGCAGGTGGGGTTTTGAAGTACGCGAACATAATAAAATGAGGCATGTTCCGGGTTGAAGCTCTCATCCTCCCATAAAACCTTCAGTTCTGTGTCACCATCACCCTCGGTAATCTGGCAGGTATCCAGGTCGACCTGTGCACTGGTATCAGGGCATTTACCAGTAGTGGAATCAGGTGATCGACCATCCGAGCAGGCGATGTCAAAAATATGCTCTTTCTGCTCTCCGTTTTCAATCCATCCTTTGATGAGCTGAATCCGGTCGAGACTTGCATTGTCAGGATCCTTGGCAGCCCAGATGAGTAATTTGGGTTTTCTCGTCGAATCCTGGCTTTCCCGGTCTCTGCCTAGTGTGCCTCCCATGGGGACGCCTGATTGATAAGCTCTCTCCACCAGGTTTGTATCGCCAATGATATCTTCCCCAAAATTCCATGCGGCGAAAAATCGAAGTCGAATACGAGTACCACTTGTGGCAAACGTTTCTTTCTTCTTCAGACCATCGAACAAGGCATCGCGCGTATTTTCCTCTGCCCAGATTGCTGCCAGGCCACCCGGGTTGTGTGTAATAGGTACGGAGTGTCCAAATTTACGTTTGTCTAACCGCTTGAGTGCGCTCGCATCCTTGAACCCGCTCTTACCCCGGTAGTCCCATTCTTCAGCATCACCGGGGTTTGAATTGTGTACATCCGTGCTGCCGATGAAACCAATGCGTAATGGATTGAACCCTAGCTCTTTCTCGAGTTCCAGCCCCAGTTTGAGGCCATCCCTGGCGAATGATCCACCGCCTGCACAGGCTGATGTTTCGCCTTCTTCACAGAGCGGAAAAAACTGTTCAAAGGCGCATTCTTCATCAGTCGTGCCTACACCGAATGCGCACTCGGAAGCACCCTTGGTTTGGAAAACCTCAACGAGAGGTTCATAGCGGTGCCGCCGTTTCCAGTCTTCGTTGGTATAGGCACCGCCATCTTCATCAACCCGGGAAAATGCCTTACCGTAATACCTGTTCAGGTTGTGCGGGATAGTCAGAAATTCACAATCATTGACGCAAGTCTCCTCAAGCGTTTTCCAGAGATCGAGTGCTGTTGGTGCGTCATAGGCGCTGACTACCATTTCCGGCACAGTTTGATTTCTGAAAATGATATTTCTGTGGGTCGATCCCCCCTGGGGCCAGGCAGGTGAATATTCGTAAGCGTAAAAAGATGTAAAAACACCGGGTTCATAAGCGTTATCTGCGGCTTCCTGGGTTTTTCGCCAGGTCGTTTTTCCATGTTCAATACAGAAACTTCCATCATCGCCGCAGAAGCTCGATCTGACGGGTGGTCTCCTGGTCGCTTCTTTGCGCAATTTAAAAAAAACAGAGACTGACGGGTTTTCAAATTGTTCACAAAATTCTATCTGTCCCGGTGTGATGTCTGGGTCAGCGCAGCCTTCAAATAAACCGAAACTCTCCGCATGGTCTGTAATCGCCGCGAAATCGAGTGGTACATTCAGTTGAGCAATTTCTCCCGACATCAGTTCGAGTTCCTTGCCACTGGCAAACGCGTAGGCGTCTCTAGGTTCTATTCGGTTTCCACCGAGGTAAGCATCGAAAGACCATGAGGTGTGAACGTGTAAATCGCCGAAATAGAGGTTCTTTAGCGGATTGGCGGGCTGGATTTTTCTTTCACGAGGTTCTGGTTTGATGATTGCCGCTTCATTCTCCAGCGCTACCGTTTGCCGGAGCGCACTAATAACTTCCGGTGTCAGGCGGGTTAACTGGGCGTCAAACTTGTTGTAGGTGTACCATGCCGTTCCAATAGCGGCGAGAACAATTCCTGCTGCAATCCAATTGACCATTTTTCTTTTCCCTGAGGTGTCTCAACGCAAATGTTGTGCGCCAGAGCAAGCACTTCACAAACGCAACCAGGACATATCGCCGGTTCATCGGATGACCTTGTAACCTACTCAGAAGTCGAGTCGACGGAACCGTTTGATTTTAACGGGACGAATATAGAATTGCCAGCAGGGACTATTTCTGGCTATGGGGCATACGAGTCCACTCTGTTGTGTGACATTTTTGGCTCCCAGGGGTGTGGGTATGCACTTTCGGAGTTCTCAAATCGACACGAGAAATCGAAAAAGACCAGGAAGTCGAAGAAGTTCCAGAAATAGTTGACCTGTCGTTTGCGCAATTATTTTTACGCGGGGCTGATTGAAACCCACCAGTATTATTTGCCAAATAACAATTGTGGCAAGAAATCTGAAGGTTATCTGAAGGTTAATAGCATGACCCGCAATATTTCATGTTGACTTCCAATAGGTTCAGATAGTAATTTAGACATCACTGGTTGACCTGCCTACCCTGAGCAATACCTGTATTACTGCCTGTTGTCCCTGACAGTTGGTTAGAGTAGAGGCCGCATTTACCACAATTGAATGATATTGCGTACTGAAGGAATGATGAATGGCAGTTGCGATTGTGTTTTTGTTGTTAGTTGTTGGCACTATTGTTTTTCACTTCGTCAGTCCGTGGTGGTTTACGCCACTCGCGTCAAACTGGGGAGCGATTGACGATACAATTATCATCACCTTCTGGGTGACGGGGGCGGTATTCGTTGCGGTTAATGTTTTCATGGCCTATGCCGTGTTTCGCTATCGAAACCGCGGTGAAGACAGCCAACCCGCCCACTACGAACCAGAAAACCCAAAACTTGAAATGTGGCTGACAGTATTCACTGCGATTGGCATTGCAGCAATGCTGGCGCCGGGTCTGTACGTCTGGAACGATTTTGTCAATGTCCCTGAAGAAGCCTGGGAATTAGAGGCGGTTGGTGAACAATGGCGGTGGACATTTAGATTGCCAGGTGATGATGACAAGCTAGGCACTGTAGATTCAAGACTGGTGAATATCGATAACCCGTTTGGCATGAACCCGAATGATGAAAACGGCCAGGACGATCTGCTGATTACGAGCAATGTGGTCCACATTCCTGTTGACCAACCGGTGAAATTTCTTCTGCGCTCGAAAGATGTGCTGCATGATTTCGCAGTGGCCCAGTTTCGCGTAAAAATGGATCTGGTACCAGGCCTGGTTACCTACCTGTGGCTGACACCGACAAAGGTAGGTTCTTATGAAATACTGTGCGAGGAACTCTGCGGCCTTGCTCATTTTACAATGCGGGGCCGTGTCGTTGTAGACACGTTGGAAGACTTTAATGCCTGGAAAGACGAGCAGATCACCTATGCGCAGTTCGCGGCGATTGGACAAGGTAATCCCATTGTAGGTCAATCGCTCTACGCTGTTTGTGCTACCTGTCACGGGGCAGAGGGAGAGGGCAACGTGGCGCTAAATTCACCAAAGCTAAGCGGCCAGGCAGATTGGTACATACGTCGTCAGATTCATAATTTTAAACAAGGTATTCGGGGGGCTCACAAGGACGATGTGTATGGCCAGCAAATGGCACCCATGGCTGCGATATTGGCAGATGATGCCGCGGTACGTGATGTTGCCGCCTACATCAAATCCTTCCCTGAAAGCGCTGTCCACGGCCAGGATGAACCGTTAAGTGTCGGTGATGCCAATCGCGGCAGGAAGTTATTTGTCACTTGCGGTACCTGCCATGGAATAAATGGCCAGGGTAACTATGCGACCAATTCGCCACGTTTGAATGGCCAGGAAGGCTGGTATCTGAGACGTCAGCTGAATAATTTCAAACAGGGTATCCGCGGAGCGCATCCGGATGACCCATTCGGGCCGCAAATGAGCAGTATGTCCCGGATGCTAAGAAATGAAAAAGATATGAATGACATTATTGCTTACATTGTTACATTGCGTTCAGATCGTGATGTAACCCAGGTAGCTCAGACGATGGCGCAAGGGGGAAAATAATGGCCTACGTTGCACTTGCAGACAGGGGACAGGTACTTTCACATCCCCATAGCTTTATCACAAAATATATCTATAGCCAGGACCATAAGGTCATTGCTATCCAATACTTCCTGACTTCTATTGCAGTCGGTGTGGTTGCCTTAATCCTTTCGGCAATGATGCGTTTACAACTGGGATTTCCAGATACTTTTTCCTTGATAGACCCTAGTCAATATTATCAATTCGTCACCATGCACGGCATGATCATGGTTATTTACCTTTTGACTGCGCTGTTCCTTGGCGGATTCGGTAATTACCTCATACCCCTGATGGTGGGTGCACGGGATATGGTCTTCCCCTATATGAATATGCTCAGCTATTGGGTTTATCTGCTCTCGGTAATAATCCTGATGGCCAGTTTTTTTGTTACTGGCGGGCCTACAGGTGCCGGGTGGACGCTCTATCCTCCACAGTCGATTATGTTCGGTACACCGGGCGCCGAAAATGGAATTGTACTCATGTTGCTTTCCCTTGCGGTGTTTATCGTCGCATTTACCATGGGCGGCCTGAACTACGTGACAACTGTACTGCAGGCACGCACCAGGGGTATGACGCTGATGAGAATGCCATTGTCTGTGTGGGGCATTTTTACTGCAACAATACTCGGCTTACTCGCCTTTCCGGCCTTGTTGGTCAGTGCCATCATGCTGCTGCTCGATCGATTACTCGGAACAAGTTTTTTCATGCCGGCCATGGTCTCGATGGGCAGCCAAACCGACTATGATGGTGGTAGCCCGGTGCTGTTCCAACATCTTTTCTGGTTCTTTGGCCACCCTGAAGTTTACATCGTTGCTTTACCTGCATTTGGAATTGTTTCTGATCTACTCAGTGTTCATGCACGAAAAAACATTTTCGGTTATCGAATGATGGTGTGGGCGATAGTCGTGATCGGCGCACTCAGTTTCGTTGTCTGGGCGCATCATATGTATGTAAGTGGCATGAATCCGTATTTCGGATTCTTCTTTGCAACAACCACGCTCATTATTGCTGTGCCAACAGCGATAAAAGTTTACAACTGGGTATTGACCTTGTGGCGGGGTAATATTCATCTGACGGTTCCCATGCTGTTTGCGATCGGATTTATCTTTACATTTATTCATGGTGGTTTGACCGGCATTTTTCTGGGTAATGTCGTTGTGGACTTGCCACTATCAGATACTTATTTCGTCGTCGCACACTTTCACATGGTAATGGGCGTTTCACCCATACTGGTTGTGTTTGGCGCGCTTTACCACTGGTATCCCAAAATCACAGGCAAAATGTGGAATGCCACACTCGGCAAGTGGCATTTCTGGCTTACCTTCCTGGGTACCTACTCGATCTATCTGCCGATGCACTATCTTGGTTTCCTTGGCGTGCCGCGTAGATACTACTCCTTTGAGGGCATTGAATTCATCCCAGAATCAGCGTATGCATTGAACGCTGGGATCACGATGTCTGCATTATTTGTTGCAGTTGTACAACTTATCTTTTTTTATAACATGATAGTTAGCCTCTTCAAGGGAAAGCCAGCAGGGCCTAATCCGTGGAATGCGACCACATTGGAATGGCAGACACCCAACACACCGCCTATCCATGGAAACTGGGGGCCCGAATTGCCAACGGTTTATCGGTGGGCGTATGCCTATAGCGTGCCGGGTGCCGATAAGGATTTTACAGCGCAAAATGAGCCACCTAACGAACAAGATGTGGCTAACCCGACATGATCACTATTATCCTGTTTATATTCGTCGCCGTAGGAGTTTCCTTCTGGTGGTTATGGCGCCAGAAAATATTTTCAAAGCCGTGGACGACCGAGGGAGCCGAAATCGATCTGCGTGACGATATCGGTAACATTGGTTCGAGTGCCAAAACTGCCCTGTTTGTTTTTCTTGCGGTGGTCAGCAGTATGTTTTCGCTGTTTATCAGCGCTTACTTTATGCGTATGGAGCTAAATGACTGGCGTCCGCTAAATGAACCTGCATTGCTGTGGTTTAACACCCTGTTACTTGTACTAGGCAGCTTGTCGATCCAATGGTGTTCCCGGGCGGCTGCAAAATCAGATTTAACAATCATCAAATACACACTACTGGCGACCGGATTTTTTACCGGTTCCTTTATTTTTGGCCAGCTGGTCGCCTGGCAACAACTCGTCGATGCTGGTTACTACCTGCAGTCAAATCCTGCTAACGCGTTCTTCTACCTGTTCACGGGTTTACATGGAATACATTTACTCGGTGGTCTCATCGTGTGGTTAAGAACGACCATTCGTGCATTCGCGGGTTCAGATGTCGAACAAGTCCGGTTGAGTGTTGAACTGTGCAGGACTTACTGGCATTTTTTGCTCGCCGTCTGGATCGTGTTATTTGGTTTGTTTCTGTCTACCTAAACAGGACTTATTGATATGTCTGAAAATGTGATTGCCAACCCAGCTGAGATTATGCTGGCAGAAGGCTTTTCGGGAATAGCCCAGGATTGGTCTGCAGATAAACAGACATTCCAGGTACCCTGGGGAAAAGCCATGATGTGGATCTTTCTCCTGAGTGATACATTTATTTTTTCTGTTTTCCTCACCTCATACATGACAGTGAGGATGTCAACGACGGTTCCCTGGCCGAATCCAAGCGAAGTGTTTGCCTTAACAATATTTGGTAATCATCTTCCCCTGGTTCTGATTGCGATTATGACGTTTATCCTGATCAGCAGTAGCGGAACAATGGCAATGGCTGTAAATTTTGGCTATCGAAAGGACCGCAAAACGACGGCAATCCTCATGCTGATTACCGCTGCGTTCGGTGTATCGTTTGTCGGTATGCAAGTTTTTGAGTGGTCAAAATTAATCGAGGAAGGTGTTCGTCCGTGGGGTAATCCTATGGGCGCACCTCAATTTGGTGCTAGTTTTTTCATGATTACCGGATTTCACGGGATGCATGTTTCAGTAGGTGTTATTTATTTAACTACCGTTGCCTTTAAGGTTTATCGAGGAGATTTTGATAAGACCGGAAGTTATGTAGCGGTTGAGATTGCCGGTTTGTACTGGCATTTCGTTGATTTGGTCTGGGTATTTATATTTGCGTTATTTTATCTTTGGTGATGAATTAGAAGTGAGGAATTAGAATGGAAGCAACAGAACATCAGGAACACCCGATCAGTCTTTACCTGAAGGTCTGGTTTTTGCTTTTCGTACTGAGCGCCTGCTCGTATCTTGTTGACTATGTTGGCTTACAGGGGTTCCTGCGATGGGGATTGATTCTCCTGTTTATGTTTTTGAAAGCGGGTTTCATCGTTGCAATATTCATGCACATGGCGTTCGAAAGGCTAGCCCTCGCTTGCGCAATCATTACGCCACCGAGCGTTTTATTAGTGCTGATAACCTTGATGGCGATGGAGGCGAATTACACGTTCTTTACACGCTTGTTCTTTTTCTCCTCTTGAGGAGAGATGCTGAATGTCTGATCAAATTGAGCATCGAGTAAAGCCAATCCGAACCCGGGCTGTTGTACCCTGGCGTGATTATCTTACTTTGTGTAAACCAAGGGTTGTTGCTTTGATGCTCCTTTGTGCAACCGTTGGCATGTTCCTCGCGAGTACATCAATCGTTCCCCTGGATCTCCTCATTTTTACGAATTTGGGTATTGCACTGGTTGCGGGATCTGCGGCTTGTGTCAAT
>Ga0114950_10001606_pt1 | contig 17032 bp, 12 predicted proteins | sample N075metaG_FD_83503 | JGI IMG/M metagenome (GOLD analysis project Ga0114950, IMG submission 83503) | Deep subsurface microbial communities from Kermadec Trench to uncover new lineages of life (NeLLi) - N075 metaG | ecosystem: Environmental > Aquatic > Marine > Ocean trench > Sediment | place... | reverse complement strand
TGGTATCTTTGAGTGAAGAGAATAGATCAAACAAAGATAAGATGAGAGGTCAGCATGATCTTTTCGTTAAATGTGTTGGTTGTGGAAAACTCAGAGCTAATCATACAGCTCAGGAGGCAAGGGAATGTCAGGCAAAGAAGAACTAGATACAGGCAAGGTAATCACCTATTCGAAGTATGTCGATGAGCTTCCAGTTCATCATGATACTGATGTAATCAGAATCTCAGGAGAAAAGAAAGAGGAAGACAAAGATCTACACCCGACCAAGCACCCGTTAAGGTTTGGAGGGATTGATCTAGCAAAGAGAATCGATCACTCTGCTATGATTATTCTCAAATGGGAAGACGGAATCTTAAAACAGGAAGGTCATAAGATCTGGCCTCATGTTAATTATTCAGTAGTGGCAGATGATGTCAAGACTATCAATCGAGCAAGACCATGCGAGATGATAGGTTTTGATAGATCAGGAGTTGGAGATGCCGCAAGTGAATTATTCGACAAGTCAGAGATACCCCTCACTCCAATAGTTACAACCATGAATACAAAGATCGATATCATTCACATTGTACGAGGGCTTTTCAATAAGAGGATTCTCCAAGTTGACAGAGAGTCAGAACTGCCTCGACAAATATCAGAACAGGAAGAGCAAGTGACCGAAGCTGGCAATCTGAAATACTCTCACCCTCCCGATTCACATGACGATCTTTTCTGGGCGTTAGGTTATGCTTGTTACACAGCAATTCCTTGGGTAATCAATATGCCTCCAGTGAACATTCGTCAAGGATTCGACGGACTCCACACACTTGAAGGCAGAAACGTTGACGAAGAGATTGAACGCATGATGGACATGACTCAGAATGCTTCTCAATTCGGCTAACTTAATTAGTTCTGACTCCTCACAACATCATGGCAGAAAAGCCTATCAAGTCAATGAGCAAAAATGAGTTATTATCAAGACTCCAAGAACAGATCAAGCCCTCTGCTATGGTCAAATCATCTAGTCTTCAACTAGACGTCGATGAGAAAAGATTCAAAGTCGGATCTACTCATTGGAGATCAACTCCTGCATGGTCTAAGAGAGGAGAACCAAGACCTCAAACCAAAAGAGGATTAGATAAAATTGATCGACCACTAGGTAGCCTCACCGTATTCCCTGCTGTAGATCCATATCTTCCATCACAGAGAGCATTATTCAGAACTCTGATGAATGGATCATCATGGATTCTCAGATCAAACGTCATCATTCAAAAATTAGTAATGAGTAGATCTACAACTGAGATTGAACCAAGAGCAGAGAGAGAACTCAAAGAAGAGGAACTCAAAAAATGGCAAGAAGAAAAAGTCTATGTTCCATACTTTGATCAAAAATATACTCCAAGCTATATCAAAAAATGGATCGATAGACTCTACATCAAACTAAAGATTCCTGCAGTCATGTTCAATGCTTATCTTATCATGAGAGAGCAAGGCAGATGTGCAGTTGGTCTATTCCCAGAGATGAGGAACGAACAGGGAAAGTATGTGATCCCTCAAGCAGTCAGATATATCGAAGCTGAATACACTAGACGACCTGTACTGAATTTTGATACGGGAGAATTAGCCGCAGTTGAAATTGTGGGAATCTCAACAGGATCAGGAAGACTTGATGCTAACCGATGTGTGTACATGACAAACTCTGATAATCTTAATCTCTTTTCTAGATACTATGGCAGATCATTAGTTGAGCCAGTTCAATCTCAAGGTCAAACACTCCAGGTAATTTATGAATCTGACTTTCCTCATGCCGCAGAATTCACTTGGCACAAACCAAACATATTCCAAATTAAGATTCCTGCCAGAGACTACGACAAGGTCGATAAAGTTCAAGATGAATTCAACAAGAAGATCAATGATAACTCAGGCAAAGACATCTCAGTAACTCAGGCAGTCGAATTGCTCAACTCAGGAGGAACATCAAACTCAGGAGACATTGCAGGACTAATTTCTATCGTCAATGAAGACATCGATGCCATCTTAGGATTCTACAACATACCTCCATTCATGGTGAGCAAATCAAAAGAGGGAGCACTTGGAGGAAATAACAAGAGGGAAGAGATTGATGCCTTCCTTGAAACCGAGATCAAACCTGAACAAGAGATCATGGAGAACATCATTGAAGATCAGATCTACGATCGACTACTTGCCATTCTATTTAATATCGAACCTGAAGAGGTCTCCAATCCTGAAAAATGTCCAATGAGGTTAAGACACTTCTTTGACAAACCTCATGTTGTAACATCGATTGACCTTGAACAATATGAGATAGCAAAGGATCAGGTCGCTGAGGGACTGATTCAAACTGAGGATCTACTTGACCGATTCGGAATGAGATCAGATCTGCAAGATGATACCATCACTGGAGGAGAAGCTTCAGATCCTACAATCAAAACGTGGGATAAAGTGAACAAGGCATGGAGCAAGACAACTCTACTAAAAGCCTCTGCCATGAAAGGTTGGACTCCAAAAACATTATGGGGATCTAGAAGTTGGGAGGGTCCGAATGGTTTTGGCAATGCTCAAGAACCAAACGCATTCGTAAAACCAAATCCTACAATGCCTAAAGGTTGGAAACCTACTGTATGATTGTAGAATTACCACTGGAGGCATTGATCGGCTTATCAGCTAGTATAGGAATTGTTACTACTGCTATCGCTTTTGTCTATCGAAGAGGCAAGGCAAAAGGCATTGATGATTCATGTGCTCAGAGAATAGAGAAAGACATCTGTGATCTTCAGAATCAAATGGGAGAACATGAGACCGAATCTGATGGTTATAAAAAAACTCTACATAAAAGGATCGATGGAGTTGAAACAGAGATCAAACAAGTACATCTTCAATTAGCAGAGATGAAAGGTTCACAAGATACATTCCAAGAGTTCGTCAGAGAGAAATTATAATCTATTAAATTCAGAAATAAAGACTAAATAGTATTGATTGTAAGCACTAACAGAATGAATCAATCACTCATCAAACCAAAAGTGGTTTTACTAGAGTCCATTTCTGAGAGACTAGAAAGATTCCTCGTACATCGTGACAGCAAACCAAATTTCATTAGACGAAATATTCTTAATTACAAAAATGATAATGTAATTGCAGTACTAGATCATTCTATCCCTGAAGAGAATGAAGTTGAAAGATCTTATCACTTCGGAGATAAGATGATCGTTGCACCAAAACTATCATTCCTAAATAAATTAGAATTTATGTTTAAACCTGAAGTTTCTCTATCAGTAAAATTAGCAGAACTCAAAAGAAATCCTGACAAATTAAAACAATGGTTCATCGGAAAGAATGAAGTCACCAATGACGGAGAGATCGGATATGCAAATCAAGCCGCAACAGAATCTCCATCAGCAAACGAAGACTTCTTTGGAACTGCCGCATCAAGAATGCAATTAGCAAATCCATCATCAACAAATTCACTAGCCGCAGGAGATACTTGGGCAGAATTTGATGGAACTGCTGATTCAATTTCAGGTTCAAACAAAGTCTTTGATACAGCATTCCCAAAAAGAAACGATGGAGATGCTGACAACACAGGAGCAGGAGTTGACATAGTTTCATTCTTAACATCTTACACTACTGGAGACTTCAATGATGGAGGAGTTACAATCAAGAACTTTGCTATCTTGGATAATGCTTCACCAACTGATCCAACTAAATTATTAACTCATGGAGGCATCACAGCATTCAACAAAACTGGAACTGATACTCTAAAGTTCTTCATCAATCATGAGATGAGGAGAGTATAACCATGACTGCCAGAATCTATACGACTAATTCTAAAACTGATGGTTGGAAATCATTCCCTAATGCTGAGACTAAGACCATCAAGATAGATCAGAAGCAGAGAGGTATCAGAGAATATGATATCCCTTATACTCACTATTGTATCAAAGGTAAAGCTCTCTGCGGAGAGTCAGAGCCAACAGGATCTTCATTCTATAATGATACTAGAAATCAATGTGATGGTTGTAGAGAAGGACTCAGAGCAAAAACCAAACATGACTTTACTCTCAGAGATAAAGGAGATGAGTCAGAGAATGTTGTTGACTACAAAGCCAATATGGCAAAAGATAAACCTGAGTCTAGTGCCTAATCCTTAATGGAAATTCGTAAATTATTCAAACTCTTAGAATTCACTCTCCAAGGAAAGCAATTCCCTCTCGAAAAGATGAGACGTAAAGAGACTGCTAACTCTTCAGTCAATTCAGAATCATTCATTGATCCTCATGATGTTACTGAGTCAGAAGCAATACGCTTGAAAGATTCTCCAATAAATGATCATGATCCTAATCTCTTTTACTAAAATAGTTGAGTGAGATCTTACTTGTATGACTGATCTCGTTAAGGTAGTTGGGAAATATAGAACAGTAGTCAGAGAACCAAAATTCAATCCGGGAAAAATGGATTTTGGTAGTTCGTTTCAAGTGTTTAATCTAGGATTACATTATCAATTCGACCATAATTGGCAATGGAAACCCGACGGATTGAAAGTATTCATTACTTATACTTCTCATCCTACTCCTGAATATGTAGTAGTATTGATTCTTTCAATTCCTTTTGATCTACAAACTGCAAAAAGATCAGGTGAAACAATTACTATACCTCCAACTGCAACTGGACAAATGCAAAATATTCTTTTCAATGGAGATGGAACGGTCATCTATTGGTATGAGAACGGAAAAGGTTTTTGGAAATATTTTCTCTCTACAGCTTATGATATCTCAACTGCTGGAACTCCAACTGGACCATTCATACCCGACTTTGATGATAGAATTGCCTCGTTCAGCGATGATGGATTAACATTATTTGCTTCAAGTTTTAGTGGAAAAATTTACAAATATTCTCTCTCAACTGCTTTTGATCTTACTGATGTAGATGTTCACCCTGTAATTGCTTCCATGCCAATCTTACCAAGTGAATTTGCTAGTGCTGATTTCCCTTATGGAATGAAATGGAAAGATGATGGAACTAAATTATACATTGGTCACTTTCAAGATGAAACAATCTACCAATATTCTGCTTCAGTAGCTTATGATGTAACCACTCTAACTTACGATTCAAAATCTCTCGATGTTTCAGCAGAGGGAACAAGTGATACTTATGGAATTTTCTGGAAAGATGATGGAACGAGTATCTATGTAGTTAGAGATTATACTGTAATTTTTCAATATGATCTCACTACTGCTTGGGATCTTTCAACTGCTAGTTATGCTAGTAAGAATGTAGATGTAGGAGCATCAGTTGATCCAGATAGCTATTCATTTTGGATCAGATCTAATGGATTGAAACTCTATACTGTAAGCGATTTCTTTGGAGATATCTTTCAATGGACTCTTTCAACAGCATGGGATATCTCGACTGCAACCTATGATACTGTAACATTTAGGTTATCTGATAATGCTGAACTTCCTGATACGATAGGAAATAATGGGTTTGGTCCGGCAGGAATTTATTTCAATACTGCTGGAACTAAAATGTTTATTGCTGATTATTCTGATAACGGAATTCATAGATATCGACTGAATACGCCTTGGGATATCAGTACATTAGTTTGGGAACAATTTAGTGATAATATTCCAAAAGGACATTTTTCAGAAATATTATCCAATTCTGATGAAGATGAATTCAATCTTACTTTTGATCTTGATGATCAGAGATTTTTTGCAATGGAAATGTCAACTGCTTTAGATCTAGATTCTATTCCAACGATTACTGATATTTTTTCTCCTGTTGGTAATAACTTCAGGCAAATAACTATCTCACCAGATGGAAAAGCATTCTTCCTTTCAAGGTTGAAAATATTTACTGAATATTCTATGGCAGTTGCTCTTGATATTTCTAATGCGACTCTAGTAGCTGAGCAAAAAATATCAGTAGGATCTAACAATTCATTCAAATCTTTTCAATGGTTTGATAATGGTTTCAAAGCTTGGATCAAAGGTCTTCCGGGTTGGTTCTTGATGAAAACTCTTGTTGCATATTCTGTCGCTGATCTATATCCTCCTCACATTGGTATAGAAACTGAAGATAACACTATTGGAGATATTTCTGTCAGAGCAGATGGAAAAAAACTCTACATGAGTGGTTCAACTACTGATATAATTTATGAATATGATTTACTTGAATCTTGGAAAATAGGATCGCTAGTTTATACTGGAAGATCTTTCGATCCGGCAGAAACTGCTACTCTAGCAGAAATTCATCTTAGTTCTGATGGATTGAAATTATATCTTAATGGAGGAGCAGAGGATAATATTTTTGAATATGATCTCACTATTGCATGGGATATCTCTACTGCTGTTTATAGTACAAATTTTGGAGACTATTCAGCTCAATTAACTGGAACTTCATTATTCAATATGAAAGAAGATGGAACAAAAGTATGGATTGGAGATGGAGTTACAATCTTTCAATATTCATTAACAATTCCCTTTGATATCTCATCGTTATCTTTTGATTCAAAATCTTTGGACTGCTCACAAATAGGAGTAGCAGTTCTAGATATGCAGTGGGTTGAAGATGGAAATGCTATTTGGATTTTTCAAGCATCAGGTGTTGAAAAAACAGAAAGATTCTCTGCCTCGACTCCGTATGATATTTCTACGGTAGATCTTTCAAGATATTTTGACGTAACTCCTCAAGCCACAACTGGAATAGATGTTCCGATCGTAGCAAAACCTGATGGAACTATTTTTTGGATATCTGCGGTTGATACAAATCTTCACGCATACAATATGTCTAAAGCAGGAGATCCGACCACAGCAGTTTTTGATGCTTCATTCAATACCGTTAATCGATTCAAAGCTATGCAATTTGCAGATAACGGAAATAAATTTTATGGAATGAAACAGCTCACTCCTGAAATCATAGAGGAATATACAATGACCATACCTTATGATATCTCAACATTATCATTAGTAGCTGGAGATTTTGATCCTGTAGCTTTAGGAATTATTGCGATATATTTTGCTATAAAGACTGATGGAACTAAACTCTATGTTTTCCAAGGAACAGCTACGAATACAGTTGAAGTAAAACAATACAGTCTATCTCCTGCCTATGATATCTCGACTGCCACAAGTGATGGAATTGCTTTTGATTTATCAGAATATGTTAGACAAAATGCTGGAGGTAATGCCAATCCTACAACAATAAGATTCTCTGATGATGGAAAGAGATTATTATTACATTACGGAGAGAATCTTCAAAATTTTATTGGAGAATTCTCAATGAATCCTCCATGGGATATCTCTACTCTTACTTGGGTAAGAACAGGAAGATTTGGCACTTCTACTCTCTTTCATGATTTTGAATTAGTTAATGATGAAAGATTGAAGAAAAATACTCTTTTGATGTCTTCAACAGATAGCGATTCTGTTTTTGCTATGAAACTAGATATTCCTAATGATATCAATTCAGCGAATATAGGAAACATCTACAATGATAGACATCAGGATACTTCTCAGAAAAAATTTGCTCTGAAACCAGATGGAAAGAGATTCTTCATGACAGGACAAATAAAAGATACAATATTTGAATATGAAAACAAAATCATTCCAAGTCATGAAATTATAAGCACACAGGAGACTGCATGACTGATCTTGTTGTAGTTGGTTCTGAAGTAAGGACTCCTGACATCGCAGATCTTAATCAATTCAGAAGGAGTTCAGGACATTCATGGGGATTAGGAATACAAAATAAAGAGCATAATCTTCTCAATGTTTTCGTAAGTTCAGATGGAACAAAGATGTATGTTCTCCTATTTGGAGGAGGTGGAGCAACTGATCAAGTAGCAGAATTTGATTTAGAAATTTCAGGAAAAATAGAGACCGCAGTTGATACAGGAGTGAGATTAGACCTTACAAGTTCAACTCAGCCAAATGCTGTAACTTTCAATGATGCAGGAGATCGAATGTATATTTGGGATTCAATCAATAACCTTAGATTAACACAATACAATCTATCAGTTGCATGGGATCTATCTACTGCAGTATTCGAAGAGGGAATCAGAATATTTGGAAGTAGCATTCAAAATGGAATCATTACTCCTGATGGATTGAAAGTAATTAGAAATGGACGTACTAGCAGAATCGATCAAACTCCATTAACCACACCAAACGATATCACTTCCGTAGATCATGTAAGAGTCATTCTACAAGAACCAACAGAGGGAGGAGATTCATTCGGTCAGCAATTCAATGATGATGGAACAAAATGGTATAAGTGTTCATCAACTGATGGAACCGTTTATCAGTATTCTCTTTCACCAGCTTACGATCTTTCTTCAGCAAGTTATGATTCCAAATCCTTTGATTTTTCTAATGAGACAGGGAATGGAATTTGGGGAATTTTCTTCAAAGCAGATGGATTGAAAGTCTACATTATGGATGAAGATATTACAGATATTTTTCAATATACTCTTTCAACAGCATACGATATCTCAACTGCAAGCTATGATAGTAAATCTATCAGTATGCCAAGCATAGGAGACAGCTATCAATTTTTCATATCTCCAGACGGAACGAATTTATTTACAATCAGTGATTATGTTCCATTTGCAATTTATGGTTGGACTCTATCAGTAGCATGGGATATTTCTACTGCTACTCAAAATCTAGGAACATTCGTACTTAGCGATAAACCCGGAACGAATCTAGGCTTTGGACCTAATTCAGTTTGGTTCAATTCATCAGGAACAGTTTGTCTTATTGGAGATTGGAATACTGGGGACGTTTACAAATATACTCTGACTGCGTGGACTGTTTCAACTATGTCTTTCTCTCAGAGATTACAAATGTGGGATCGTGGATTATTTGCATTAGTAGTTAATTCTGATGGAACGGAATTCTCAGCGATTGGAGGAGATGGTTTCTTTACAGAAAAAGTATCAACTGGATTTGATTTTACTACCCAAATATTACAAGATCAATTTTTCTCAAAGTATAATGGATTCTTTGACGATGTTCGAGGTTTTGTAATGAGTCCTGATGGAACTAAATTTGTAGTCTTGAATGATCAAAATCAAACAACTTATCCTACTGCGAATGCTCACATGGCTCAATATGTTTGCTCAACTCCTTTTGACATTACTACTGCCACTTTTGATACTGAATATGAATTCCCTCCAATTAATTTAACTCCTGAATATCATCCCGAATCTTTGCAATGGAATGAAGATGGCTCAAAATTGATGATAAGAGACGGAACCATGAAAACTATGGACACCTACCATTGTCCAAAACCCTATGATATCACTAACATTCAACTTCCAGAAAGTATTAGAGGATCAGTCAAACTTTCAACTGTGCCAGGAATAATTATTTGGAAACCTGATGGAACGTTATTCCTTTTTCAACATCTTACAGGAAACAGAATTGAGGAATGGCTTTGTCCAATAAAATTTTCTTTCAGAGGAGCAGTCTTAGGAAATAATATGAGTGTGAGTGGACAAACTGCACAGTCTAGAGGATTTTTCATGAAGACAGATGGAACTAAATTATACCTTGTAGATGATACAGGAGACTCTATTCGTCAATATGGGTTATCTACTCCTTGGGATATCAATTCAGGATCATACGATTCAATCAATCAATCAGTCTCAGGTCAAACCTCAGATCCAAATCAGGTATGGTTCAGAGCTGATGGAAAGAAAATGTATCTCAAGGCAACCAATGGAGGAAACCTTTCTGTTTTAGAATATGATCTTGGAACTGCATGGTTGTTATCATCACTTAGTTTTGTTCAAGCAAAAAATACAGAATTCATAGTAAAAAGTAATAGCGGAATATGGCTCAGCGATGATGGAACCAGAATCTATCTTACAGGAGGAGGACAATTCATGCAAGGAGAACTTACTACTCCTTGGGACGTTTCTACGATAACTTTTCCCTCTATGGTTACAAGAACTGAGAATAATACTTTTACAAATCTTACAATGAGTGATGATGGAACTAAAACCTATTTTCTAGGATCAAATGGGAATGATACCGTCTATCAATATGATCTAACTACTGCCTTTGATATTTTCACAGGCTCTTATGCTTCTAAATCTGAAGATCTCTCAACGATAAATGCCTCAATAAAAGATATTTCAATGCAACCTGATGGAGATCGAATTTATTTTCTAGGAATAACCACAAATCAAAGAATCTATCAAGGAGATCTTTCAACTCCAAACGATCTTTCTACGTTTGCCTTTACTGCAGGAGAATATCTAGATGTATCAAGTGAAACTACAACCCCTCGAGCATTTTTTATCAAACCTGACGGAACTAAAATTTATGTTATTGATGAAGCAGAAACAATCTATCAATATACTATGTCTACTCCTTGGGATATTGAAACTGCAACTTATGATACTGTTACTTCAGGAGTTCTTCCACAATTTACTATGCAGAATGGAGGAATGGCATTTAGTGAAGATGGATTAAGATTATTTGTTCATGCTAACGGAGAATTATTTCCATATACATTATCAGTAGCATGGGATTTATCTACAATCGTATATGATCAGACAGGAATCAAATTTGGTGCTAGTAGCTCAACAGATAGAGGACTACACTTTTCTCCTGATGGATTGAATTATTATGTTCTTCAAGGAGGCTCAGATGGGATACGTCAGCATAAACTCACAACAGCTTATGATATCATGTCAGGAGATGATACAGGACTACTAACTGAACCATATCTGGATGCTGGTCCGATTTCTTTTGCAGGAGCTGGAATGAAATATCTCTACACAAGCACAAGCACAGAGGATATGCTAGTGAGATTTGAAAGGTTAGTTCAAAAGAAATCATGGGGAAACTAGACTACTTAAATCCTAGAATCTTTCAAATATATCATGTCAATTAACATAATTTTCGAGTTCGCATCAATGCTGAAAAAATCAGTATGATCGAACTACGATGTCCATAGTTCATGGACAAGAGAATCCAAGGCAAAGCTTTGATAGAAAAGCGGCAGGATTCAGAGCCTATATGCTAGATGGTTCAATTATTCGACAAGATAACCAATCTGATAATCAATTCAAAGTAAAATGGAATCAACTAGATCATGCAAACGTAGTTTCAATAGTTTTGTTTCAGAATCAAAGATTTGGAAAACATGATTCCGATGGCGTTGACAGATGGAAGAATTATAGAATATTAATTCATACTAATACTGAATCTGAAGATGCTACTCATTATTGGTTAGACGATGATACTCTACTAATTGCAGAGGGATTCTCGTCAGACATTCCACCTAACGCACATGATTATCCAATGGTAGTGAGAGATTATGCTTTAACAAAAGCACAACAAATGTTAGCATTTAATGATACGGTGTGGAACTAATGCCTTTCCAACTTAAAATTAAAGAGTGGTATATTTTCTATGGAGATCAGACAGTTATCAAAGGAGATAACATTGATACTTGGAATAATTCTCCTAACGAGAATGTTCAAGCAGTTCTACTAAGATATGAAGATGGAAAACCTGAAGTTCTATCAAAGTCAGCAGGACTATATTGTATGTGGGAAAATCAGCATGGAATAAGATTTGAGAGATGTAGCAAACATGATGGTAGTAGTTACCCTGATGAATGTGATACAGATGGTGTTAAGTGTGGTCTAACTATTGACACCGATCTTTATTTGAAGATAATAAAAAAAGCTCAGGAGATGAGAGATGACACTTGATGTATTTGTAGGAACATTTGTAAAGAGATCAGGAACTGGAACTCAGTCAATCTCAGGATTCGGATTCCAACCAAAAATAGTTAAGATAACAATGGTCGAGAACGTTGCAGTAGGATTCAAAGCTGATATGAATTGGAGTGTTGGATTCGGAACTTCATCAAGTGAAAGAGCTTGTTTCATGTTTACAAAACACGCTGGAACAGATGCTGGAGGAGAGAGACATTCAAACACTTCGATCATGGGAGTCATAGATAACACAGGAGGCATTCTTGAAGAGGCAGATCTTGACTCATTAGATTCTGATGGTATAACTCTAGACTGGGAAACCTCAACTTCTACTCTGATGAAGTTTATTGTCGAGGCATGGGGAGGATCTGACATTGATGATGCTCATGCCTTTGATGGAGAAGTCTCAGAGAGCACAGGTAATCATTCACAATCAGGAGTAGGATTTCAAGGAGATTATGGAATGTTTGTCAATGATGGAAACGTATTGGCAAATCTTTTCAAAAATAAGATGCAAGGTTGCTTTGGTCACGTTACAGATTCTTCAAACAGATGGGCGGTTACTGGAGCTTGGAAAAACAAAGCTGGCAAGACCGTACAAACTGGAGGAGCTTTAGAGAACGATACTTGCTTCTCAGTTAGAAAGAAACCATCTCAGTATGACTGGGAGGCAGATTTTGTCTCATGGGATTCAGATGGATTCACGATGAACATTACTGATGCACCTATGGACCCCGGCAAGCTTATAGGAATGATTCTGAAGTTTGCAGGAGATGGAGGAGCAAGAGTCGGCACGTTTGCAAAGTCAACGAATACTTCTGTTCCTGTTGATCAATCTGTAACCATATCATCTTTTGATCCTAGAATGTATGGATTAGGATCATGGGGAGATGCAGTAAATTCTTCTCCAGAAAATGAGCATCACCCAACGTTTGGTATGACCGATGATGTTCAAGAAGCAAAAATTAATGCTAATGCTTTCGAGATTGATTCCCCTGTTACAAACGATACAAACTATGTAGAGAACGCAGTTGCTTCTATGGCTGACGGATCAGAAAATGCTACCATCAATGCTCTTGCTAATCACAAGTCAATGGATACAAACGGATTTACAATTACTTGGACTATCAATGATTCTAATGCTGATGGCATTGGGTATTATGCTTTTGAAGGTGCTGGAGGAGGTTTAGCACTTGTTGCGATTGGTAATGAGATCTTAGATTTAGCAGAACCGACTCCGATATTTATCGTACTTAATCAGATAGTCAAACTGAAAGATGAAATTTTAGATCTAGTAGATTCTGCTTTAACTGCTCTTGGTAAAGCTGTAATTGCAGACGTTGATATTCTAGATCTTGTTGAATCTCCAATAAAATTAATTCAACAGTATGTCTTAACTGGAACAGTCAGAGACTGGGGGACATTAGATACAGTTGGAACAGTAAGATGTATTTTATTGAAACATGATGGTGCGGCAGAAGCAAGTAGGATCTATTCTGTAATTGATCATACGAACGCAAACGGTTCAGGAGTTTATACATTCTCAGGTATTGCAGATAATGATCCAAGGTATTGTGTGATTGCATACAATGATGAAGCAACAGATAGGAGGGGAGTAACAAGCGATGACTTGACTCCAGTATTAACATAATGGCTTGGTTTGATTCTAATTATTTGAATCGTAAGAAGATTACTATCCAATCTTCAGAGATAGGAGCAAATGAAAGTGGATTCCCTGTTTTAATCAAACGAATTGATACCGATTTCTCAAAAGCAAGAGCAGATGGATTTGATTTTGTATTCACAGAAGCAGATGAAGTGACAGAGATCCCCTATGAGAGACAGAGATGGATAGATTCAACAGGAGAGTTAGTAGCATGGGTTAAGGTAGATATTCTAGCCGGAACTGATGTTGACATTTACATTTATTATAATTATGCAGGTCAAACAGTAGATCAACAAGATCCGACTAACGTTTGGGATTCTAATTATGTAGGAGTCTATCACATGGAATCAATTACTGATTTACAAGATTCAACTTCTTCTCCAGCAAACGCAGTTAACAATAGTGCTACAAATTCTAGTCAAGAAAAGATAGGTGGAGCAATAGACTTTGATGGTGGAACTACTCAGAGATTAGACATTTCGTATGTTTCAAAATTACAGGTTACTGCTTTTTCAGCAGTTCATGTTACGTGCTGGATAAGACCTACTTCATTAACAGAAGCATATCCGACTGTGTTTGCACAAGGATCATGGAATTTTGCTTTAGGACTTACAAATACAACAGGTGGAACTGATGGAAGAGTAGAGAACTGGATTGATGATAGTACAAATGGTTTAACCAATGATCCTGTAACTGTTAACGTATGGTCTCAGATTTCAGTTTCTCAAGATGGCACTAACAGATTTCTATACATCAATGGAGTAGAAGACAATGATGGATCAGCAGGAGTTGACAATCCTACTGATACAACTGATGATCTTGCCATTGGAAGTATAACATCTCCTACTGCTTCATCTGGATTTCTCGGAGCAATTTGTGAGATGAGGATTTCTAATATTGTTCGTAGCATAAACTATATGCTAACAGATTTTGCTAATCAGAATTCTCCTGCTACATTTTCACTATACGGATCAGAGGAATCCGATATAACTTATCATCTTGCAGGAGTATCGAGAGATGAATCAGGAGCTATATTAGGAAATTGTAGAATGGTATTATTCAAAAGAGATAATGTTGCAGAAGCTTCAAGAATTTACACAATAGTTGGCCATCAGAATTCAGATGGTTCAGGAAACTATGACTTTGATCCCGTAGCTGATAACGATGCTCTGTATATGGTAATGTCAATTAATCAAGGAAGTCCAATAGTGAGGGGTTGCACAAATGATAATTTGCAACCAATAGTAGTATGACACATTCAGAACTAGATCCAGTCATTCGTACAATTACAGATGATGGAATATCTGGCAACGATGTAAGATTAGTATCTCATGCTGACGAAGAAACAGGTTTAGTAATAGTTGCAGATGAATCACTTGATCTTGTTGAAGTTCCTATCAAACTAATTCCTCTCATAAGAGTCAATGACGAAATATTAGATCTTGTAGAGGAAGCATTAGCTCATCGAGGAAGAGTATCAGTCAGCGATGAAATATTAGATTTAGTTGAAGATAGAATCTCTCATCGAGGCAGAGTATTTGTAAAAGATGAGATCTTAGATTTAGTTGAAGATAGAGTCTCTCATCGAGGAAGAGTTTTCGAATCTTCAGAGATCTTGGATCTTTCTGAAGATTCAGCAATAGCAAAAGGATTGATCAAAGTCAAAGATGAGATTTTAGATCTAATTGAAGATCCAGTCCGTCTGATCACGTTATCTCAGATAAAAGACGAGATTTTAGATCTATCAGAGCAAAATGTAGTACATAGAGGTAGGGCATTCCTCAAAGATGAGCTGTTAGATCTTGTAGAATCCGCAAATCCCCTCAGAGCTTTCTCAAGAATCAAAGATGAGATACTAGATTTAGTTGAGAATACTTTCGTTGGATTAAGAGAAAGGATCAGAATTTCTCCTGAGATATTAGATCTCCCTGAACAACCAATCAAGATAATCGGATTCCCAAAGATCAAAGATGAAATTTTAGACCTTGTTGAAGATACTGCAAAGTCACATGGATTGATTCGATTTATAGAAAGTATAGTATATTCAAATAATACTGGAACAGGTGGAACATCAACTTCTATTTCACCGACAAAGATCGGACAACGAATCACATTCGCATCTCCACAAAAAATTAAAAAAATGAAGCTCAGAGTCACGAATAGTTCTACAACTGGAACTGTTGTTGGCAAAATCTACAAAGATGCACTTACTACCGGAAATACTGAAACAACAGTAGCAACATCTTTTGAAACTTACAATCTTGTAGATGTATCTAATGGAGCTGATTTGTTTTTCACTTTTCCAAATTACACACGAGAAGATGTTCAGTATGTATTCTGTGCTGAGTTCGTAGGACATAATGCCTCTATTGGCGTAGTTGGAAGTGGTCCGGTTACTACTGGCACTTTTACAAATAGAGTTGGCTCAAATGATTGGACGAATGTTGGACTTGACATGAGAGGAGAATTATTCGTAGAGGGAGAAGGTCTTGATCTTTCAGAAGCAACTACTTCAGTTATAGGATCACTCTTAATCAAAATTAAAGACGAGGTATTGGATCTCGTCGAGGAAGCAAACAAAGCTTTAGCATTAGGAATAATCAAGATCAAAGACGAGATACTTGATCTACTTGAAGATCGATTACTCGTAAGAGAATCAATCCAAGTAAAGCCTGAAATCATAGATATCCCAGAGGATAGAATACCTGTCATTACTTTTGCAGAAATTGCTGATGAGATACTTGACATTCCTGAAGAATCACTATCCCACAGAGCAAGAATATTCCTTAAAGATGAGATTTTAGATGTTGTTGAAGATAAATTAGCATTACTTGTAGGTCAATCATTAGTAAAAATCAAAGATGAGATACTTGATCTATCTGAGGGAAGATTATTCACAAGAGAACGTATTCAACTCAAAGCAGAAATTCTTGATCTAGTTGAAGACAGATTGGCATTAGTTACAGGTTTATCATTAGTAAAAATCAAAGACGAAATCTTAGATCTTGCCGAGGACACACTCAGAGCCTTAGGAATAGTCAAGATCAAAGATGAAATCCTAGATCTAGTCGAGGGATCACTCATCACTAAGGCTCTCATTCGATTGAAAGATGAAGTTCTCGATCTAGTAGAGGATAAGAATAACGTGGTTACTTTTGTTGAAATCAAAGATGAGATATTAGATATCCCAGAGGAAGCAATCGAGAAAGTCCAACTCTCATTAATAGTAAGAGTCAAAGATGAGATACTAGATCTACCTGAAGACGAATTATCTGTTCTAGGATCGGTCGTTGTCACAGCAGAAGTTTTACGATTAGAGGAAGAAGTCAATGCCAATCTAGTAGCATTCGCAGAACGATTAGAAATCTTTGAGAGTACAATTCTTCAGTATGGATTCCGAGTAGTTGCTGATGAAATTTTAGATCTTTCGGAATCAGCAAACACTCTTGCAAGAAAAATCGAGGTCTTGGAGATTCTTGAGGGAACGGTAATAGCTATTCAGAAATCTATCCACGCAAATGAGATACTAGATCTATCAGAGGGATCAATAAAGAAACTCGCAGGTGATTTAATAAAAATTAAAGATGAGATTTTAGATTTAGTTGAGGGCTCAATAATATTCAGAGCACTCATAC
>Ga0114950_10001605_pt1 | contig 17047 bp, 16 predicted proteins | sample N075metaG_FD_83503 | JGI IMG/M metagenome (GOLD analysis project Ga0114950, IMG submission 83503) | Deep subsurface microbial communities from Kermadec Trench to uncover new lineages of life (NeLLi) - N075 metaG | ecosystem: Environmental > Aquatic > Marine > Ocean trench > Sediment | place... | reverse complement strand
GTGCCAGTTACCATACAAGCGGGCCTATGCCCGCGATAGAACTCAACACACCAGAAAGGCGCAAAGGGGTCGGATCCAATTACCAAGAAAATGTGATTGGAGCATACGAGTAGCCGCCAGTAATTGGATCCGACCCCTTTTCAGGCCTTGTTGGAGCGCCTCTACAGGCGCGATAAGGCTCAACCCACCCAACGAGCCGCGCCCGCCTGCCACAATCCCGACAACCACAAACAAAAAAGCCCGCTGACGCGGGCTTTTTTAATATTGGCTGGGGGAGAGGGATTCGAACCCCCGTTGGCGGAGTCAGAGTCCGCAGTCCTACCACTAGACGATCCCCCAAAAACGCCTGCCAATGATCGCAGGCACAAAGGTGTCGGACACTCTCCGCAGAGAGACTAGCGCTTCGAGTACTGCGTTGCCTTGCGAGCTTTTCTCAAGCCCACTTTCTTGCGCTCCACTTCACGTGAATCTCGCGTTACGAAGCCTGCTTTTCGCAGTGCCGGTCGCATCGATTCGTCATATTTCATCAGGGCACGGGTCAGACCATGTCGAATGGCGCCTGCCTGGCCTGTCGTGCCACCGCCGGAAACGGTAACAGTGATGTCGAATTTGCCGGTCAGGTCCAGCAATTCCAGTGGCTGGCGTACGATCATCTGCGCGGTCTTGCGGCCGAAAAACTGGTCCAGCGGTCGCTTGTTAACGTTGATCACGCCGGTACCGGCTTTCAAATAAACACGAGCCGTTGAAGTCTTGCGGCGGCCTGTGCCATAAAATCGTGTTTCGGTCATTCTAAATTCCTCGATGCACTGGACTTTAAGTCTCAGGCGTTTATTTCCAGCGGGATCGGCTGCTGGGCTTCATGAGTGTGTTCAGGGCCCACAAAGACACGCAACTTGGAGAACATTTTGCGGCCCAAAGGATTCCGCGGCAGCATTCCCTTGACTGAAAGCTCCAGTGCTCGCTCCGGATGGGTTTCCATCAGCTTCTCAAGCGGTATGGACTTGAGGTTGCCGACATAGCCAGTGTAGCGGTGATACATCTTGTCTTTCATCTTGTTGCCGGTAACGCGGATCTTCTCGGCGTTGACCACAATGATGTAGTCGCCTGTATCAACATGCGGCGTAAATTCGGGCTTGTGCTTGCCTCGCAGACGGCTGGCGATCTCCGTCGACAGGCGACCCAGAGTCTTGCCTGTGGCATCGACCAGGTACCAGTCGCGGCGAACTTCTTCCGGCTTGGCAGAAAACGTCTTCATAATTCTAAATTCCAGTTTGGACTAAATGGGCAAGCTGCTGATTTGCCCCAAATAATTGCTTATTCGTTTGTTCTTTAAGCAGACTTTGGCCAGAGCACAGACAACAGCTTCCGACTCGGCGAAAGGCGCGAAATTTTACTTTACCAATCGCAGCAATGCAAACAATGCTGGCATTTTCTGCAAAAAAGTCCTGCCGGCAACTCTCGCTTATTATATCTTATTTATCAATGCATTAAAGAGCACTGAAAGGCGCCTGGGGCGCGCACCCCGGCTCCACCGGCCTTAAAACGCATATTCGAGCGCGATTGCGGAAAAAGTATCGGTCTTTTCGCTGCCAACGGGCGCATCGCTGTTGTTCTTGATCGTGTAGGACGCCACCAGCGCCAGCTGGCCGATTAGCCGTGCGGTGACGGCAGAAACCGACTCCAGGTAGGTGTTGTCTTCGCCATATTCGATCGTGAGATCCTGGGTGAAATTGGCCGTCTCGCTGAAAGTCCATTTGTATTGCAGCCCGGCGGTGAGAATAAAATCATTCTCATCCACGCCATCGGCGCGCTCTGACTGGCGGGCACCTGCGCCGGCCTCGGCATTGAGCGTATGTGCCGCCGTGGTGATGAATCGGCGTCCATAACCGACGGTTTGCGAAAACTGAGTCGGGAAGCCGCTGAAACGATCATTCCGATAGCTTAATCTACCGTACAGAAAATTGACCTCGGACATGTTCCATTCAGTCTTCCAGCCCACGCCATAAGCCTCAGCCGTGTTGACATTGTCTTCACTGGCATTGATCGCGTAAGCGTCAAGCAGGTGGCCCCAGCTGCCGGTCGCGTAGCCAATCTCGAAGTTGCCGTTAAGGTTCGAGTTTTCGGTATTGCCGCTGGTCGCAAGGTAGCCGAATGAAACCTTGCCCGACCAGGGACTGGTGTCCTCTTCTGCAGCGGGTTCTTCGTGGGCAAATGACGAAAATGGCAACAGCATCGTTGCAACGAGCACAATCAGTGCGCGATTAAACATGGTTTGACTCCTGAAATTCGGTGGCTGGCAACCCGCGAGAATCTCGCTGGCGGGCGCGGAGCGGGAGTATAACGACACGAACAACAAATACCGAATGTATTTCCAGGTGGTCGAAATTACGTCGTTTAGACGCGTGTTGAAGCAGGTATAATCATGCCATGGATCAACGCGTACTTAGCCCTCTCGATCGTTTGCTGTCCGGCATCAATAGCGCATTGACGACCGTAGCAGGGCCACCGACACGGCCAACGAGAGAGAATCCGGCAGGAGACCTGCCAGAAGCCCAACTGACCGACGACGAGAAGTCGCACGCTGCGGGACTGATGCGCGTTAACCACGCGGGAGAAGTCGCCGCGCAAGGCTTGTACCAGGGCCATGCGGCCGCCTCACGCAACCCGTCTATCGAGCAGCAAATGCGCCACGCAGCCGAAGAAGAGCTTGATCATCTCGGCTGGTGCGAGCAGCGACTGGACGAATTGGGCTCGCGGCCCAGCATCCTGGGCCCGGTCTGGTATGCCGGCGCATTCGTGCTGGGCGCGGCCAGCGGCGCCCTGGGAGACCGCTGGGCCTTAGGTATTGTCGAAGAAACAGAACGCCAGGTGTCGGAACACCTCACCAGCCACCTTGACCGCTTGCCCGAATCCGACACGCGCAGTCGCGCCATTGTGCTGCAGATGCGTGATGAGGAAGAGGCACACAGCGAAAATGCACGAGCCGCCGGCGCGTCCGAGTTACCCGATTCGGTCAAAAATCTGATGCGCCTGACAGCAAAGATCATGACCAGCACGGCGTACCGCATGTAACATAACTGGTACAGGCCATAAGGATTAAATATACTCTCGCCGGGGCACACTATAATTCGCACTACTCACACTCCATCAAGGGACATGCAATGCAGACAACAGCCAAGACATTGAGTGACGTACCAGCCATCAATCGTTTCTTAAGTTATTGCCGGGTACGCACAGTCCCGTCCAAAACCGTGATGATCCATGCCGGTGACCTGCCCGACGTGCTCTATTACATCGTCGATGGCTCGGTCGAGGTCATGATCGAGGACGAAGACGGTAATGAAATGGTGTTGGCCTACCTGAACAAAGGCCAGTTTTTCGGCGAAATGGGACTCTTCTACGAACAACCCACTCGCAGTGCCTGGGTCCGCACCCGCACCGAGTGCGAGATAGCCGAAATGACCTATCCCCGCTTTCGCCAGATTGCCAGCGAGAGCCCCGGCCTCGTATTTGAATTGGCCACGCAACTGGCAACCCGCCTCGACAAAACCAATCGCAAACTCGGCGACCTGGCCTTTGTGGACGTCACCGGACGCGTCGCCCACGCCATCATGGACCTGTGTAACGAGCCCGATGCGATGACCCACCCCGACGGCATGCAAATCAAAGTCAGTCGTCAGGAATTGAGTCGACTGGTTGGCTGTTCCCGCGAAATGGCGGGACGTGTGCTTAAGGTACTTGAAGAGCAGGGTTTGGTATCTGCCAGCGGCAAGACGATTGTTGTTTTCGGGGCTCGGCCTAATCGCAAGATTTAGGATTTGGTTTCTGACGCGGGGCCGCAGGTCCCCTTTCGTCATTCTTGCGGGATTTTTGTGGGTCGCATTTTTCGATCGCGCCTGTAGAGGCGCTTCAACAAGGCCTTGTCACAGGCCTGTTGGAGCGGTTCTATGCCCGCGATAAGACTCAACACACGAAACTAACTAACTGATTTAATCTCAGACTTCATCGCCGCGATGGTGGCGGTGTAATCAGCGCTGCCAAAAATCGCGGAGCCCGCCACAAACATATCCGCGCCCGCCGCTGCAATTTCGCCGATGTTGTCGATTTTTACGCCGCCGTCGACTTCCAGTCGGATCTCGCGACCGCTTTCGTCAATTATCTTTCTTGCCTGGCGAAGTTTGTCCAGTGACGACGGGATAAAGCTTTGGCCGCCGAAGCCGGGGTTGACTGACATGATCAGGACCATGTCGATGTCTTCGATCATGTGTTCCAGCCAGGTCAGCGGCGTGGCGGGATTGAAAACGAGGCCGGCTTTGCAGCCACTTTCCTGGACCAGGCCGATTGAGCGATGCACGTGGGTGCTCGCTTCAGGGTGGAACGTGATGTAGCTGGCGCCGGCTTTGGCGAAGTCGGGAATGATGCGATCGACGGGATCGACCATCAGGTGTACGTCGATGGGTGCTTCGATGCCGTAGTTTCGCAAGGCCTCGCAAAGCAGTGGGCCGATGGTCAGGTTGGGAACAAAATGATTGTCCATGACGTCGAAGTGCACAATGTCGGCGCCTGCTTCGAGTACGGCGTTTACGTCGTCTCCAAGGCGTGCGAAATCGGCGGACAATATTGAAGGGGCGATCAAGGGTTCCACGTCTGATTCCTTAGACAATCACCGGCAAACTGTAGCAAAGAATGCGCGCGCCCGCCTGTCAATCAGCGCATCGATCGACGTGTCTTTAACAGGTCATACGCGGATCGGATCTTGCGGGTGTGGCGTTCCGCTTGGTCGAGAACGGATGCGTCGGGTTTGCTGGCAGCGATTTTGTCCGGGTGGTGTTTGTTCATAAGCCGCCGATACGCTTTTTTGACTTCGTCATTGGTGGCCGATTTGTCGATACCGAGCGTTCCATAGGCCCGCGATACGTTCGCGGCATCGGTATCACCGTGCGGCGACTTACGGAAGCCGCGCTGCGCACGCAGCATCGCCTCGATCTGGGCCAGCTCCACTCGTGATATGTCGAGTTCCTTGGAGATGCTCCACAGGATGTTTCGCTCGGCCCGCTGCAGCGAGTTTTTCGACAACGAAACTTCCATTAACAAGCGAACGTACAAGGACCGCAGATCTGCTCGACGAGCATATTGTGCCCGTAGTTGCCGAATGGTCGCCTGCAATGGAAAATCCGGCGACTTGCCCTCGTCGAACCAGACAATGGCACGCCGAATCTGTGTAGGGCCCATATTCAGTCTGTGCATCAAGGCGCGGGCGGCACGAATCTCGTCGTCGGTTACCCGACCGTCCGATTTCGCGATATGGCCCATCACCATGAACAAGGCTCGCACAAAACCGTCCGGTAAGGTAATCGTTCCTTTGCCTTCTGCCCGGAATTGCGAAAAGCGATCGGCAAGACCACGATCGAACTGATGCCCGAGAAACAAACCGAGCAACGCCAGCAGCGGGCGACCCGTCGCAAGGCCGGCGATGCCGCCAATTATCTTGCCCCAGTAATTCATGGTCGCAATGCTAACGTTACCGGGCGCCGATTCCTATCCGCACCGCTTGCAGCATTGATTCTGACACGCCATTATCCCGCGATCCCAGGCTGAAGCGCTTTATTCCGAATGACCTCGACCGCCCTTTTCGAATCCAGCATCCCCGACCTGCCGCTGCTTGCACGCGGCAAGGTTCGTGACATTTATGCCGTTGATGACCAGCACCTCCTGATCGTAACGACGGACAGGCTGTCGGCGTATGACGTGATATTGCCGGACCCGATCCCGGGCAAGGGTGAAGTCCTGACGCAGATCTCGAACTTCTGGTTCCACATGATGGACGACATCGTACCGAATCATTTAAGTGAACTGACGCTTGACGCGATTATTAGCGACAAGACCTTAGCCGACGACCTCGCGTCACGCAGCATTGTCGTCAAGCGACTTGACCCGTTGCCGATTGAAGCCGTCGCACGTGGCTATTTAATTGGTTCAGGCTGGCGCGACTACCTCGACACCGGCGAAGTTTGCGGTATCGAACTACCAGCCGGACTTCCGCAGGCAGCACGCCTGCCGACCCCGCTCTTTACACCCGCGACCAAAGCAGAGGCCCGCGATCACGACGAGAACATTGATTTCGAGAAGACCGCAGCGCTGATTGGGGAAGACCTGGCAACCCGGGTCAGAAATCTCACACTGCGAATTTACGAACGCGCCACCGTTTATGCGCGTGAACGCGGCATCATTATTGCCGACACGAAATTCGAGTTTGGACTCGATGACGACGGCACTCTGCATATCATTGACGAAATCCTGACGCCTGATTCCTCGCGATTCTGGCCGGTTCAAGGTTATGCGACGGGTATAAGCCCGCCGAGCTTTGACAAGCAGTTTGTGCGTGACTACCTTGATACACTGGATTGGGACAAGACTGCGCCGGGCCCATCGCTGCCTGCCGATATATTGCAGCAGACTGGCGACAAATACAGAGAGGCACAGCGCTTGCTCATGCCTTGAGCCTCCGCAGCAAACAGGAGCACGAAATTCGAAATGGCTAAACTGACGGATATAATCGAAGAGCTTGTCTGGTCCGACAAGTTTGAGAAACTCGGTCTGCCAGGCCAATTTCTGGCCACAACGCTGCGCTATCTGTACGGCATTTTGCGGGACATTTTCTCCGGCGATCTCAGTTTACGGGCGATGAGCCTTGTCTACACGACACTTCTTTCGATCATTCCATTGCTTGCATTCAGTTTCGCGATCTTGAAGGGCTTCGGTGTGTTCGATCAGCTGGAGCCGTATTTAAATAACGTGCTTGAACCGCTGGGTGAGGACGGCGCAAGAATTACCGAAACTATCTTGAAACTCGTGAACAACGTACAAGGCGGTGTTCTGGGTGGCGTAAGTATGATCATTCTGCTCTATACCGTGATCTCCACCATTCAAAAAGTCGAAGCCAGCTTCAACTTCGTCTGGTATGTCAGCAAGCCACGCAGTCTTTCGCGACGATTCACCGAATACCTGGTCGTCATCATCATTGGCCCGATCATGATGGTTACAGCGCTGAGCATTATCGGCTCCATGGGCAGCAACACCGTCATACAGTATTTAGGCGCGCTTCCCGGCGTCGGCGAAATGCTGTTACTTGCTGGCAAGTTCGTGCCGTTCCTGATGATCAGTGGCGTCTTCGCGTTTCTTTACATGTTCATGCCAAACACCAAGGTCAATCTGAAATCCGCGCTGGTGGGCGGGCTTGGCGGCGGCATCATGTGGGCGACGATGGCGATCCTGTTTACAACCTTCGTCGTAACGGCCGCGCGAACACAAAACATGTATGCGAATTTCGCGGTCGCGATCTTTGCGCTCATCTGGCTTTACATCAACTGGCTCGTACTACTGATTGGTGCGCAACTCGCATTTTATCATCAGAACCCGGCCTTTTTGCGTATCGGCAGGCAAGAACCCCGCTTGTCGAACTCGATGCGGGAGCGTCTCGCCCTTAACATCATGATGCTGATTGGGGCCGCGTTCCGGTCCGGCGACAAGAAAGTCGATGCGAGGAGCATTGGTGCAGTACTCAATATTCCGACGATCGCGCTGACACCCATTGGAGCGGCACTCGAACAAGAAGGTCTGATTGCATCAACGGAAACCGAGGACCTTATTCCCGGGCGGGAGATGTCACGTATCAAACTGCAGGACATATTGTCTGTGGTACGCGTCGAAGGTGAGACCGGATCTTATCGCGACCCGACTTGGAGTCGCGAGGTGGATGCGCTGGGCAATAAACTGGATCAGGCGATGATTGGCGTTGTCGCCGACAAAACACTTGCCGATTTACTGGACGAAATCGAAAAATAGCTCACCGATCGAGACTGGATTATCAGGCGCCGGCGATCGCCATATTGTCGACCAGCAATGAACCGCAACGAATGCCGCCACGCAAGTCCTGATCTTTGCCGATAGCCGCGATTCGCAAGTAAAGGTCACGCAAATTACCGGCAATGGTGATCTCTTGAACCGGATACGCAATTTCCCCGTTCTCAACCCAGAAACCAACCGCCCCCCGCGAATAGTCACCCGTAACGCCGTTGACACCCTGCCCGATCAGTTCATGCACTAACAGGCCGGTACCCATCTGTGACAACAGCTGCTGCTGATCTTCAACATTGCCCTCGACCAGAAGGTTATGCGCACCACCCGCATTGCCGGTGCTTTGCAGCCCCAGGCGGCGAGCGGAGTAGGAAGCAAGAATATAGCCCTGCAACACACCGTGGGTTACCAGGTCACGATCGATCGTGGCGACGCCTTCCGCGTCATAAGGTGCACTCGCCATTGCACCCGCGATATGCGGTCGCTCCTCGATCCGGACAAACTCCGGGAATATCTGCTCGCCGGCTGCCTCAAGCAGAAACGATGACTTGCGATATTGAGCGCCGCCTGAAATCGCGCCAATCGCGTGTCCGATGAATCCACGCGCCACCTCGGCAGAAAACACCACTGGCGCCTGCATGGTTTTGATTTTCCGTGCACCGAGACGATTAATGGTTCGTTCGGCTGCGGCCTCGCCGATCGACTTCGGGCTTTCCAGCAGATTCGGGTCGCGCGATGTTGAATAGTAATAGTCGCGCTGCATTTCACCGTTAACCTCGCCAATGACCATGCAACTAATGCTGTGACTGCTGCGCGGAAAACTCGACAGGAATCCATGTGAGTTGCCATAGGCACACGAGCCACTGCTGGTTGAAACCGTTGCCCCGTCCGAGTTGCTTATGCGCTTGTCATACTCCGTGGCGGCGTTCTCGCATTCGATCGCCAGGTCAATAGCGTCGGCGGATTGCAAATTCCACTCGTGCGCCAGAGACAAGTCAGGAATATCCGTCGCCATTGCCTCTTCGTCCGCAAGACCCGCGTGCTCATCAGGCGCAGTATGGCTTGCGAACGTGATCGCCTTGCCAACGGCCTCTACAAGCGCGCCATCGCTAAAGTCCGAGGTACTGGCGCTGCCTTTGCGGGTGCCAACGTAAACCGTGATCCCCACGCCACGATCGTTGGTGTACTCCAGGTTCTCAACGTCGCCAAGCCGGGCGGTCACGCTCAGGCCGATATCGTGATTCGCTGCGGCTTCAGCCTGGTCTGCACCCTTTCGCTTTGCTTCGTCGAGCAATTTTTGCACGATCGTTTTCAATGAGCTTTGATCTTCCGATGATCGGCTTGCGGGTGAGGTCATGTTGCGGATTTTCCTTATGCGTCAGGTCTTGCTGGCGAGCAAGAATTCTGCGATCGCGTGTTAAGATCGTGCATCGATAACGTAAGCAATGGAACCGAAGCTTAGCCCGTGACAGATGCAAAGCCCAGCAAGAGCGCAAGAAAACGCGAATACCAGGCGTTGCAGGAGCTCGGGGAACGACTCATCGAGCTTGGCGACGACGAGCTCTCGCGTATCCAGACGGACGACTATCTGATCGAACAGGTGCGAGAAGCAAAAAGGATTAGCGCACGCGGGGCATTGCGAAGACAGAAGCAATTGATCGGCAAAATCATGCGAAACGTTGACCCGGAACCCATTCGCACAGCACTGGCCGAACTCGGACAAGCCGATCTTGAAGCGAAAGCGATCTTCAGGCAGGCCGAGCGCTGGCGCGACCGCATCGCCACCGAAGGGCAACCGGCGCTCGCGGCTTTTTGTGAGCAGAACGCAGGCAGGAACGAACGGCTTGAAGCTTACCTGAAGGACTACCAGGGCACACCGGATACAGAACACCGCAAGCTGCATTTAAGAAAACTTTTCCGGGAAATTCACCGAATATTGACGGATCAGTAACACATCGCGAACGCGGGACGATAGAATACGCCGTTCACTCACCTAAGCAAGAATCTGATGACTGCAAAAATTGGCATCATTATGGGGTCCCGTTCCGACTGGGACACGATGAAACACTCAAGCGAAACACTTGACCTGCTCAAGATCGAACACGACGTTCAGGTCGTCTCTGCGCACCGCACGCCCGATCTACTGTTCGAGTATGCCGAGTCGGCGCAGGACGCGGGCCTGCAAGTCATCATTGCCGGCGCGGGCGGCGCTGCCCATTTACCGGGCATGGCGGCCGCAAAGACGCGTCTGCCGGTGTTAGGCGTCCCGATACAATCGGAGGCGCTCAACGGCATGGATTCCTTGCTTTCGATTGCACAAATGCCGGGTGGCATACCGGTTGGCAGTATGGCGATCGGCAAAGCAGGCGCCATCAACGCGGCCTTGATGGCTGCGGCTATCCTTGCACTGCACGATGAAAAAATCGCAAGCGCGCTGGATGAATTTCGAAGCGCACAAACTGCATCCGTACTGGAAAATGACAATCCCCGCGATGCCGGATGAAAACGATTGGAGTAATCGGCGCCGGACAACTCGGACAAATGCTCGGATCCGCTGCTGGCGCACTTGGGCTGAAGTGTATTTTCCTCGACCCCTCCGAAAACCCACCAGCGTCGTCTGTTGGCAAAGTCGTTCAAGCCGATTTCGACGATGAGTCCGCACTGGCGTCTCTGGCAGACACCTGCGATGTCATAACCTACGAATTCGAGAACGTGCCCGTTGCAGCGGTGCGTGCGATTGAGTCGACCTGTCCTGTCTTCCCACCTCCCTTCGCGCTTGAACAGGCACAGGACCGGCTTCTGGAGAAGCAGCTGTTTCAGTCGCTGGACATTCCCATTCCAGGATATTGCGCGATCGACTCTGCAGCTGACTTGCTAAAGGCGACCGAGTCGCTTGGTCTGCCGCTGGTGGTCAAAACGCGTCGCCTTGGTTATGACGGCAAGGGTCAGTCGATTCTTCGAAACGCAGCCGATGCTGCGAGCGTGTTTGACGCGCTTGGGGGTCATGATCTTATCGCCGAGCAATTCGTGCCCTTTGAACGTGAAGTTTCGGCAATCGGTGCCCGTGATGAAACGGGAAATATCGTTACATATGCCCTGTCCGAAAACGAACATCGCGACGGCATACTCAGACTGTCGCGTGCACCAGCCAAGGGCGATCAACTGCGGCTGACCGCCGATGACTACCTGCACCGGCTGTTAACAAAACTCGAATACGTGGGCGTTCTGGCACTGGAGTTATTCGTTACGGCTAACGACCTGCTCGCCAACGAGTATGCGCCACGAGTCCACAACTCCGGTCACTGGACAATCGAAGGGGCAACAACCAGCCAGTTTGAGAATCACTTGCGAGCCATCGCAGGCATTGCGCTTGCCGATACAAGCGTTGTCGGCTTTCCAGGAATGGTGAACATCATCGGCTCGATGCCGGACGATTTGTCTGTACTGCGCGCAGCCGACGCAGTCGTTCATGACTATGGCAAAACGGCCAGGCCGCACAGAAAGCTGGGCCACGCGACGGTTGTAGGCAAAAACCCCGAAGATCGTGAAAAGTGGCTGCGAGACGCCCAGCACAGTTTGACCACCTGACAAAACTTCGACTGCATCCCAGTTCCGGATAGATTGCTGCGCTAAAATGCGGGTACACTTGTACTATCAAGAACATACAGCAGTCCCACAACCCATAATTTATGTCCTACCTGAACCACTTCAAGCTCAAAGAGCAGCCATTTCGACTGGCCCCTGATCCGGATTTCGTTTACTGGAGCAAGCAGCACGCGCGCGCCAAGGCCTATATGGAGTCGACGATCTGGCTGGCGGACGGCTTCGTCGTGATTACCGGCGAAATTGGCTCCGGCAAGACGACTCTGTTGAACAGTTTCTTAAGCGAGCTGCAAGACGATGTCGTGTATGCAGTGATATCACAAACCCAACTTAATCCAACACAGTTTCTGCAGGCCGTGCTGACCGAATTTGGCTTCAAACCGTTTGACAAGAAAAAGGTTGAGTTGCTGGACATGCTCAACATGTTCTTCATCGAGCAGTATTCCAATGGCAAGAAGGTCGTGCTGATTATTGATGAGGCGCAAAATCTTTCAAAGAAAGTCCTTGAAGAGGTGCGCATGTTGTCCGGCATCGAGACTCACAAGGAAAAGGTCTTGCGAATCATTCTCGCAGGACAGCCAGAGCTTAAAGACAAACTCGAATCTAAGAGTCTGCAGCAATTGATGCAGAGAGTTCGCCTGCGCTTTCACATCGGACCGTTGGACAAGCGAGAGCTGCGCGAATATGTCGAACACCGAATTTCCGTTGCCGGCCGCGAAGACAATACACTGTTCGCCGATGATGTTTATGAGTCGATCTATCGCTATACCGGCGGAGTGCCTCGGCTGATCAATACACTTTGCGATACCGCGCTGCTTTGTGTTTTTGCCGATGAAAGACCAGTGGTGGAAGAAGCAGACATACTGTCCGCCGCAGACGAGCTGGGATGGGAAGAACACGAAACCACGACCGGCCGTTATCGAAAGACGACCAGGCTCACCGATGCGTCCTCGGACGACAAATACCTCACGAAAATTGCCGTTCGCAAGGACAACAAGATTGTTGCGGAGTACGACCTGTTTGCCGGCTCCGTGATCGTCGGCCGCTCGCCCGACAACGATATTTTCATCAAGAGCAAATTCGTCAGCCGACGCCACGCAAGACTGACCAGCGATGAAAACGGCTGCACGATAGTCGATCTGAATAGTACAAACGGCATCGTAATCGACGAGCAACGAGTTCATGTGCATCAACTGCAAGACGGCGACGTCGTATCACTGGGCATTCACGAGCTTATTTACTCTGACCTGAGAACGGCGAAGATGAAAAAGAATACCGTGGTCAAGCTCGAAGATACCGGCGTCAACGAGAAACAGGCCTGACTGTCGATTAAATCAGGTCAGTAGTCTGGGCGTCGGTCATGGCTGCGATAGTCACGGCGTTTAAGCCACACAATCAAACCCGCAACCAGGCAAAACAAGCCAACACCAAAACAGATCTCCGGCCAGATCCAGTGATTGAGGTACATCGACGCCGCAAGATTGACCGCCCCTACTAACAAATAGAAATAGGGCAAGCTTTCATAAATTGGTTTGGACACCCACATATCGTGCCCCCGCTTGTTTCTTCAATTACGCCATTGTCCGTCGCAAATCCCCATTAGTCCAGCCGCCAAGATCGCAGACAGCGTCAGGCCACGCCATCAGAAATGATCAGATTGGACTCTAAGCTGTTGGTTAATAATGGGTTTTTATCAGGATTTGTTCGAGGAGAACAGGCCTACTATGCGCGCCAGCAACGACTCTGAAAGCCCGTCGATGTCCAGGTCCGGGCTACTTTGCCTGGAATCCACTTTGATACTGTTCACGAACTGGCAAGTATTCGCGTCCATGTCTTGTTCTGTTATTGTATTTTCGAAATCCATTTCTCTCTATCCTCCATGCGAGCGACGAACGATACAACGGGCATAATGTGGATGCAATGAAGCAATTCACAAACATAATATTTGCTTCTTGTGTTATGTCAGATCGGCCGTACGACAGTGCAATCAGGAAGTGCCGCCAACGGTAAGCTCATCAATCTTCAACGTTGGCTGCCCAACACCGACCGGCACGGACTGTCCGTCCTTGCCGCAGGTGCCAACGCCCTGATCGAGCTTCAGGTCATTGCCAACCATTGATATTTTGCCAAGCGCTTCGGGCCCGTCACCGATGAGCATTGCGCCTTTGATCGGCGTGGTGACTTTGCCGTTTTCGATCAGGTAAGCCTCGCTGGCGGAGAACACGAATTTTCCGGACGTGATATCGACCTGGCCGCCGCCGAAGTTTGGCGCATAGATTCCTTTTTTTACCGACGCGATGATTTCGCCGGGGTCATGGGGGCCGGGCAACATATACGTATTGGTCATTCGCGGCATCGGCATGTGCGCGAAGGACTCGCGCCGGCCGTTGCCCGTGGGCGCAACACCCATCAACCGCGCGTTCAGTTTGTCTTGCATATAACCGCGTAGCACGCCTTTTTCAATCAGGACATTATATTGGCCCGGCGTGCCCTCGTCATCGATGGACAACGATCCGCGACGGTTCGGCATGGTGCCGTCATCGACAATCGTGCAAAGCGAAGACGCCACGACCTGACCGACCTTGCCACTGAACGCCGAAGTACCTTTGCGATTGAAGTCGCCCTCAAGCCCGTGCCCGACAGCTTCGTGCAATAAAATTCCTGGCCAACCGCAGCCAAGCACTACCGGCATCGCGCCGGCCGGCGCTGGTTCTGCTTCGAGTTGCACTGCAGCCTGTCGTACGGCTTCTTTCGCCAGCTCGACAGGCAATTCGCTGTCTATAAAAAAGTCCAGACCCGCACGGGCACCACCGCCCGAATAGCCCTGCTCGCGCCTGCCATTTTCTACCATTATCACGCTGACATTGAGTCGAACCAGCGGTCGCACATCTGCCGCGAGCGTGCCATCCGCTGTCGCAATCAGGATCAGGTCCTGAACGCTGCTCAAGCTGATCACGACCTGTTCAACCCGAGCGTCCAGCGCACGAGTGGCCGCATCCAGATCGGCGAGCAGCGCGGTCTTTTCCTCGTCCGAAATGCTCGTGATTGGATCAACCGCAGGATATAGAGCGCTGGTCGGCCCGCTCGCGTGGACTTTTACGGACTTCGACTGGCCCTGATGCGATATTGCCCGTGCTGCGCGTGTTGCCTGCTCCAGGGAGGACAGCATCAGTTCATCTGAATAGGCGAAGCCGGTTTTCTCGCCGCATACCGCTCTCACGCCAACACCCTGATCAAGGTGGAAACTGCCCTCTTTGAGTTTGCCGTCTTCAAATGACCAGCTTTCCTGGCGGCTAACCTGAAAATACAGATCAGCGATGTCCACATCGCGCAAATTGATCAGCCCGAGCGCCTTGTTGATGTGACGCTCCTCAAGGCCGACAGGTTGCAGCACTTGCGACATCACATTTTCAATTACGTTTTCTGAGTGTTGAGCGATTGCCAATTCTTTAATCCTTGCACTGCATTGCGCACGTAGAAAACGATGGTGCATGGCTCTTGTGCATTTTGCCAGAGATTCCGGAAATCAACACTACTTGCCGTCGTCCAGGCAGCCTGCAGCGCCGCTGTTGGCTGCGAAACGAACGACGGTGGCCACCTCGATCTCCGGTTCGTCCCAGGAGCCGTCAATGCCGTAATAGATTTGCCCGACCTCTTGCAGCGGTTTCTTGAAAATTTGCGAGAATATCAGCAATGCCGCAGCAACTTGCGGACCGGCCACAACGGCGGCGACGATCGGCAGAGTATTGCCGACATTTGCGCTAACGATCGCTGTCTGTTCGTAGTCTCGCGTCGCCAGGCCGGCACGGCCTACGATTCCGACGTCCGCCGCCGGTCCCTCAAGAGACAGGTTGCAGGTATAAGCCTGCCCTTTTTCGATTTTGAAGGTACCTGTGATGGTGTCGAAGGCGAAGCCTTTATCAAATACGTCACTAAAATCCAGCGACATGCGCCTTGGCAGGGCGACAACACTCATCAAACCAAAAACGCGGCCTGCGCCTGGCTCGACATCTGCCAGCGTGCCAGCGCCGAATCGCAACCTGACCTCGCCATCAATGCTGGCAAGAAAGTCTTCAGACGGGCCACCGGACCAGCTCAGGTCGAGATCAATTTCCAGGTCTTCGCCAGTAATGCCGGGTTGGTAATTCAACCGGGCCATCGTCTTTTCGATGTTCCTGCTAATGAGCTTCGCGTTCAGGTAAGTGCGTTGACCGGTCTCGTCCAGCGGATCAATCACCCAACCAGCTCCGCCACCAGTCGAAAAAGTTGCATCGCTGGTCGTCAGTTCTGAAGACTCAAGGCCTCGTTCGGTGCTCAGGAATTCCGCCCTCAGTTCACCGAAAAATCGCTCGCCCAGCGCAAAATTCTTTGCCGTGATACTTAACGGCGGTATGTCTCGCGGGTCGCTTGTTTTGTCCTCGTCCCTGGTGGCCGCAAGCGCTTCATCCGCACCGGGCAGAATCATGTTTTCCATGTTTATCACCAAAGGCCTGCCGGACGTAAAGTCATAGGGCACTGAAACGGTGCCGCTCACCTGTTTGCCGCTGACCGAAACGAGCCAGTCCTGGGCGCTTCTTTGCAAGCCGATGCGGTGATTTTTGAGATCCTGCCCGATTACATACAGGTTGCCGACGGCGATATTGATCGAGCGAATCCGGTCTGCCACTCCCAGGTTTCCGCTTCCCCGCCGACCGAGTGACAGCCAGTCATCAAGGCTCACGTAGTCCGTCGCGCCAGTGATCTGCAAGCCGCGAACTTCCGGGAACTCGGGATAGTCGCCACCGATCGCCAGCGCACCACGATCGAAGTCCCAACCGCTGTCATTCGACTTCCTGAAGGACAGCGACCAGTTAAGTTTGTCCGACAGGCTGCCAACGGCGCTTATGTGCCCTTCCTCCGGAAACTCGAGACTGAAGGACAACGGCATGGTCGCATCGGCAGCCTTTTGCAACGGCACGGGAAGATTGATGGCCATGCCCTCAAGTCTGGACTCGATTACGATCTGAAACGGCGCCGGATTTTCCAACCCTGATCTTGGAAATCGAATACTTGCCGTGTACTCGGACGCGCCTTGAATAATTTTTTCCAACGGCGGCGCCAGTTCCTCAATTAAACCCGCGTCAGTCAATCGTCCCGTCGCTTCAGCAATAACGCTGTACGGTGCTGACTTATCGCTGGCAGAATGCAACTCGATATTGACCTGCTCGCCCAGAAATCGTCCAAACAGGGTCTCTGAGCTGACGCTGTCACGTGAAACGTTGACGATGCCGTTTAGCTCCGTCAGCTTCGGCTGAAATCCCTCAAACGACAGCGTACCGCCATTGATTTGAATGCGTGTGGTGAAGTCAAAGTTTTCGCGATCCATTATCGGGTAGGTCAGCTGCAGGCTGAACGACGCGTCGCCTTCAACGCTGATTCTCGCAAGATGCCCGCCGAACAACTTCGATATCGGGCTGTTCTGGGAAAACTCCCGAATGCTTTCCAAAGAGCCTGTGGCGAACGCGTCGATGCTCAGTACCGGTTTTCGCAGGTCCGGTATTTCGATCTTTGCATCGACAATGCTGTTTCCTTCGTTGTTCGATGAGTT
>Ga0114950_10001597_pt1 | contig 17099 bp, 9 predicted proteins | sample N075metaG_FD_83503 | JGI IMG/M metagenome (GOLD analysis project Ga0114950, IMG submission 83503) | Deep subsurface microbial communities from Kermadec Trench to uncover new lineages of life (NeLLi) - N075 metaG | ecosystem: Environmental > Aquatic > Marine > Ocean trench > Sediment | place... | reverse complement strand
CGGCTCGCCGCTCTGTGCACGCACGAACAGGCCGAGGTTCACGCCCACAGGCTCGGCGATCAGGTAATTGGTCGTCGCCTTGAAGATGTGCGGCCGCGCAGCGAAAGAGTCCTGCCTCCGGTTGTTGAACAAGGTGTTCGGGTTTGTGCCACTGCCCTCGAACTCGCTCCTGATCCCGTAGTCATACGACGCCAGCATCTGCCAGTTGTTCGACCAACGCTTCGAGACGACAAACGAAGCGCCGAGAAAGTCGGTGATGTCGTTGAAGCCGTACCGACCGACGTTGGTCGACAATGACACGTTGGTCCCGCGCAGGTCGGGATTCGAGGTCTGCAGCGCATATATGGTGATCGGGGGGCCGTCGTCGGCGGTGCCGATGACGCCGTCGTTGCCCGGATCTACCGTCTGCACCGGAACCCACGGTTCCTGACCGTACGGCAGGGTTGTCGAACAGCTCGTGATCGACGCCGAAGGTGAACTCGTTGGTGATCGGCGCCACCATGGTGGGATCGATCGTCGTTCCCAGGCCCGGGAAACTGTCGTTGCGGAAGCAATCGCTGGGATCTGCTTCGCCGCACGCCAATTGCTCGCCGAACTGGAAAATACCGTCGCCGTTGGGGTCGAACCAGTCCCAGTCCTCACGGCCGCCACCGTTGACGTTGGTGTTGCTGGCAAAGCTCACGCCGAGGGCCTCGGCGTAGCGTGAGTAGTTGAACTTGAGCGCCCAGCGGCCGTCGCCGAGGACGTCGTACACGACACCGATGCGCGGCGTGATGCCTCCATGTTGGGCCGCTGTGCCGGAGAGTCACCACGGGTGGGGGACGGCCAACGCTGCGACATGAGCGGGGAGCTCTGGCTTGCTTTAGTAGCAAGGGGCGTGCCGCCAGACGACGATTACAGATCTTTGTAGGCCGCCGTTGGCGCTGTCATCGGGCCGACCTGACGCGAAACTTTCGCCGACGAAAGAATGCAACGGCGATTGCAATCTCATGAACGCTAACGGGCTCCCTGAGATCCAAATAGTCGGCGCGAAGTCCAAGCATTCGTACCGGCAAAGAAACCCAGCGTGCCCTACACTCTGCTAAACGAATCTGGAGAAGCATCATGCACACGTTCATCGCGCTGCTGAATTTCACCGACCAGGGAATCCACAATCTCAAGGATTCTCCGCTTCGCGCCGACATGTTCTTGGAGGTAGCGGAGAAGGCCGGCGCGCACGTCAAGGACGTGTACTGGACGCTTGGCGACCACGACGGGGTTCTCATCATCGAAGCGCCCGACGATGAAACCGCCGCTGCCGTGCTGCTCTCGCTGGGCTCGCACGGTAACGTGAGAATCAAGACCCTCCGCGCCTTCGATTGGCCGGAGTTCCAGTCGGTTCTCGACCGCATTTCCTGAATTCTCTTTCCGCCACCGGGCAAGCATCGCGACGACCGTCGCCGTGCATCTGATCGCTGATGACACAACCGGGTCTCGACAAGCCCCTCACCTACGAGCGCATCTTCCGCTTCTGGGCGCCGCTCGCCGGCACCTGGATGATGATGGCGGTCGTGGGGCCGTTTCTCGCCGCTGTTTTCTTTAAGGAGACGGCGACCACCGAGAACCTTGCCTCGTTCGGCATCGCCATCGCTTTCGCCTTCATCATCGAGGCGCCGGTGATCATGCTGTTGAGCGCCGCCACCGCGCTGGTCCAGGACAAGACCAGCTACCTGGCGCTGCGCCGCTTCACCTACGCGCTCAACGCCGCGCTGACCGGCGTCATGTTGATCGTTCTGATTCCGCCCGTCTTCCGGCTGCTGACCGGCACGCTGTTGAACCTTCCGGACGAAGTCGCTCGCCTGACCTACGGCGCTATGGTGCTGCTGCTTCCCTGGCCGGGAGCCATCGGCTACCGCCGATTCCTGCAAGGGACCCTGGTGCGGTACGACATGACGAAACGCGTCGCCTACGGAACCGTGGTGCGCGTCGTGTCCATGGCCATCGCAGCCGGCATCGGGACCCGCCTCTTCGGCATGCCCGGCTCGCACGTCGGAGCCCTGGCGCTGTCGACCGGGGTGGTGGCCGAGGCCCTCGCCAGCCGCCTGATGGCGGCCGGCATCGTCTCCCAGCTGCTCGCCGGCCGCCGTGGGCGTGAGATCCCCGAGAAGCTGACGCTGTCGGGTATCTCGGCCTTCTATTTTCCGCTCGCCACCATGTCGATCCTGGCGATGGCCATTCACCCGATGCTCACCTTCTTCATGGGCCGTAGCCGGCTGCCGCTCGAGTCGCTCGCCGTTCTGCCCGTGGTTCATGGGCTGGCGTTCGTGTTTCGCAGCCTCGGGCTGTCCTACCAGGAAGTCACCATCGCGCTCATCGGCGACCACGCCGAAAACTTCGACAAGATCCGCAACTTCGCCGTGGGCATCGCGGTGGCAGCGACCGCAGGCCTCGGGATCATCGCGTTCACGCCGCTGGCGGAGATCTGGTTCCGGTCCGTAGTCGGGCTCTCACCCGAGCTGGCGGAGCTGGCCCTCCTGCCCACTCGTATCGCCACGGCGTTGCCCGCGCTCACGGTCTTGATGGCATTTCAACGCGCCCTGCTGGTGAGCTCGAGGCTGACGCGTCCGCTGACCGGCGCAACGGTGGTCGAGGTCGCCGGCATCGCCGCCATCCTGGCGGTGGCGATCTTCGGGCTGAACGTGATGGGCGTGGTCGCCGCCACATCGGCGTTGGTGCTGGGACGTCTGGCGGGCAACGCCTACCTCACGCGACCCTGCCTGGTGGCGCTAAGCAAGCTGCGCGCAGGCAGCTCCTGAGCCAGGCATGAGCCCGAAACTCCTCAACGGGCGCGAAGCAAGGCTAGCGGGTCAACGGGGCGCTGTAATGGCGTGCCCTGGACCCGCCTACCTCCCAACTCAGGTTTCTTCGACGGGGTGATACTTGACCTCGCCCCTTCGCATGCGCGCGTAGTCCTGCAGCTTCCGCGTCGCCGCGTCGAAAGCGGCGTGGATGGCGGCGGTCAGGTCGTCCTCCGCCTGCCGGTCGATGGTGATCTCGTTACCCGGCACTCCGAGGTGTATTCGGACCTTGAATGGAGACCCGCTCTTGTGGTGCTTGTCGGGCCCGTCGATAACCACCCGACAGCTGGTGAGCCGGTCATAGAAATGCTCGAGCTTCGCCGTCTTCTTCTCGATGAGCGACTCGGTACGTCCGGAGACGGAAAGATGATGCCCCGTAATCTCCAGTGGAACCTGCAACGTACGACCTCCTTTTGCTGGCCGCGATGGCCCCAACGCGGACTGCCGACGGTGCGGCCCTCTCGGCGGTGCCTCTGTTGTAAAGATAATATTATGGGCGCTTAATGTCAGACCTTTTCGACTTCCCGCTCGACATCGGCATCGCCGTCCGGCGCGCCCGCGCTCAGTTCTTGTCGAACTGGTCCATGAGCTCGTCAAACGTCGCGCGCGCCTCTTCGAAGCGTCCTTCTTCGATGAAGCCGGCGAGCAGCGTCACCTGCTCGCTGTAGTCACCGTGCCAGTTGCGGGTGGTGATCTCGCGCATGACGAGCTGACACTGGCGCAGCTTCTCGGCCAGCAGGTGCTGTCGGAGACCGCTCAGGTAACTTCGCAACACCATCGGGTCCGAGACGTGTGCCTCCGGCGGCACGGCGCTCGGTTCCTGTTTCGGGGGCGCTGGTGAGACGGTCTCGTTGCCCAGGGTGGCGATGGAATCGAGCACTCCATCGAGCGCCGCTGTGAAAACCTCGACCGCCTTCTTGGTATCGGTGGGATGGTCGCCGATGAGTCGGGTCTCCAGATCGTCAGCCGCATCTCGGACACCCGTCGCACCCAGATTGCCGGCCACCCCCTTGACGGCATGAAGCAGTAGGTGAGCCACCTCAACGTTGCCCTTCTCGATGGCGGAGTCGATCTTGGCGGCGGCGCCGATGTAGTCGTCGCGAAACTTGGTGAGCAGGTTGCGGTAGAGCTCGACGTTGCTGCCGACCTCCTGGAGCCCGGCAACCACGTCAATACCGGCCAGGTCCGGCATCTGATGCGCGGGCTCTGCGGCCGGCTCATCGGGCCCGGCGGGTGCACCGACGGTCGGTCTTCCGGTATCCGGTTTGTCGGCCGTATCCATCTCCTCGATCGACGGCTCGATGGTGTCGGGCAGGGTCACCGGCGGAAGCTCGGTGCCCCGCTCGGTCAGCCCTTCGGCGTCGGCCTCGTCGACGTCATCCTGGTCCTTGCCGGCGACCTTCCGGGCGAGCCGCCGAGCTGCCTCGACATCGCCGGTGACGCCACCCTCAGCAGCTCCCTCAACGTCCACGGCGTCGTCGACCGCTAGGGTTCCTTCGTCGGCGTTGTCGACCGCTGGGGTTCCCTCGTCGGCGTCGTCGCCGGCGATGTCGGCCTCCCCTTCCCCCGAACCCGAGGTCTCCTCATCATCCGAGCCCTCAGCCTCATGATCGTCGGTTTCGAGAAACTCGGGCAGCGCCACTTCGTCGGTGCCGTCCTCCCACCCCGCCCTGTCCGCTTTCGACGTGGTGCCCGCCACTGCTGGAGTCGCACCGGCCGGCGTGCGCTCCAGCATCCCGTCGGGGCTCACCGCCCGCGGAAGCTCTTCGCTGGCGAGTTCCTCGAGACGTGAGGGGAGCTCCAGCTCCACGGTGGCCTCCCCCGAATCGACGATCTCGCCGATATCGCCGGCTTCCGTCTCCTCTTCAGTCCCGTCTTCGGTTTCAGTCCCGTCTTCGGTCTCCTCTTCAATCTCCTGCTCCATTACCGCCTCCGCAGGAGCCGCCTCTTCGTAGGCCTCCTCGGATTCGGCAGACAGAGTCTGCATCTCCTGGGTGGCGTCGGGGTCGAAGGCCTCCCGGTCCAACGTCTGCCGGCTCATCTCCAGCGTCGCGTCGGGGTCGTAGTCGCCAGGCCCGGCCGGCTCCGAGACGTCGATTGCGACGCTCTCGGACCCCGGCGTGTCGATCTCGACATCTCCGGGCTCCGGCGCGCCTACATCGATCTCATCGATCGACGCGCCGCCGGCATCGCGCAGTTGTCGCAGCTCGGCCCGTACTGCGGCAGCGTCGCTCCGCGCCTCCTCCAGCTGTGCCCGCACATCTTCGAGATCTGTGCGGACGCTCAAGGCGTCCGCCGCAGCGTCTTCGGAGCGAAGTTCCGCCCGCTCAGTGGCCTCCTTGAGATTCTCGAGCTCGGTGCGCACGGTGCCGGTTTCGGCAGCGAGGTCGTCGAGCTTCTGCTGCGCCTCCGAGGCGCTCGCTGCGGCCTCCTGGGCTCGGCCCTCGGCGGCGGCACATTTTTGGCTTGCTTCCTGCAGGTCGCTGCGCGCGCCCGCAAGCGCCTCCACCGCCTCTGCACGCGCCAGCGCTGCCGACAGCACTAAGGCGAATTGTTGCGCCCCTTCGACGTCCGACTCCACCCATTGGTGCTCTTGCCGAGTCGACTGAATCGATAGGAAGCCGGTCAACCGGTCGTTGCGAACCATGGGAACGAGCAGCGAGGCCTTGGCGTCGTCACCCGCGTACAACTCTCTCTCCGCCGCCGCATCAGCCGGCAGGTCGGCGTCCGCCGAAATCACCACTGCCTCGCCCGCGCCGAGCGCAGAGTATGCCCAGGGGAGCTCCGATATGGCGATGCCTCGAACTTCTGCATCGAGCGGCAGGATATCGTCCCGCAACCAGGAGGACAACACGGAGAACTTGCGGGCATCGTCGTCGTAACGGTTGATGACCACTCGATCAGCCGAGAGAAAGTCTCCGAGCATCTGCGCGGCACCGGTGATGGACGCCTCGCCCACGTCGTCCAGCAACCGACGCGACACCTGTTCGAGCAAGTCCTGGAACGGATCGCCGGCGGCTCCCAGCTCCTCGTCCGCATCGGCGAGCGGCGCCAACAGCCCGATAACCTCGGTCCCGGTCAACTCCCCTTTCTTGTCCCACCGGCGCACGTGAATCCAGGTGACGGCAAGATCCCCGTCTGCGGTGCGAAGGAATCCGTCGCTGACGCTGGCGCCGGAAGACGCCTCATCGAGGACCGCACGATTCGCCTCGTCGAGCGCGTCGAGGGTCTCCTCGTCGACAAACTCCTCGAAACTCGACACCAGCTCCGCCGCCGATACTCCGAGCTGCTCCTCGATCGAACCGCTGGCGTCGACAAGCCCTCGCTCGGCGTCGAAACAAAGCACCAGCGCGTCTTCCCGCAGGGCCTCCAATAGACCCTCGAGCCTCGTCCTCAGGCCATGACGATCTTCCAGAACGCGGTTTTGCTCGCGCTCCACCGCCTCCAGCGCGCTGCGCACCTCTGCCAAGGCACGAAGCTCATCCGCTACGCCGAAACGATCGTCATGCTTATCGTCAACCATCTGCCGTTTCCTCATCGAACGCACAGGCACGCCACCAGGCCTCGCTGGCTTGCCGCGTGCGCGCAGCGGCCCCGCCGCAAGGTACCCCGCGAACGGTACAAAAGCCAACCCGAAAATGCGCCTTCCCGCTGCTGTGTACGCCACCGGAGTGGCGGTGAAAACCGTGCAATCCAGGGCAATACCATAATATTCAATTAGATATAATTATTCATGCATAACCATTTGAACAATCCGGGCTATTGGGAGCTCCGCGCCAGGCGGCCGCCCCAGCGCATGTCGCGCCGGTCGGCAGGTTTGTTGATCTGCTCACGGTCGGACACCCGCAACGAGCGCGCCTCCGCGGTCCAATCACCGCCGCGGATACCGCTGCCGTCGGCATCCAGCACCTCATACCCGCCACGCGCCACACGCCGTGCACCAGGCCAGAACTCCACCTCCGCGCCGCCCGCATTTCCCGCCGGCGAGAGCTCGCCGTCACCGTGTCCACCACGATAGCGTCGGCCGGTGGATCGTCCGACGGTCACCACCATCTCCGCCAGGTTGCCGCTCATCTCGGTGATGCGATAGTACGACCCCCCGGCACCGAGACGGGAAATGGCCAAAGGTGCAAACGCGGCGACACGAAGCGGTCCCGCAATGCTGCTTGCCAGACCAACGGTGCCATCGAACGCCACGTTGGCGCCGGTCCGCTGATTGACCACCAGTTCGTCCGGTGTATTGGCGTCTTGCAGGTTGTACTTCCCGGCAGGAGGAGATTCCGGCCCCCAGGCGAACTCCCCCGCATCCGGGATACGGTCGCCGCGTGCCGCCTTTTCGAACTCCAATTCGGTCATCGGCCGCAGGCCGCTCCAATCGGCGAACGCAGCCAGGTCCATCCACGACAGCCAGTGGGCAGCGCGGTTGTAGGGTGTCGCCCTGAAGGGGGGGGCCGCGGAGATCGCGTAACGGTGCTCTTCGCCGCCGGGCACCTCGACTACGGGATTGCGGGACCCTTGCTGCGAGGCATCGAGAAGGTTCAGGAATCGTGCGTAGTCGCCTTGCGTCAGCTCGTGCTTCATCGCGTAGAAGCCCGCAAACCCCTTGGGAAACTCCAGCGGCAGAGTCTGCCGCGTGCTGTCGGAGAAATCATCCCAATACTGCTGCGGGATTGAGCTCGGCACGCGACGGTCATGGTTCCCGAGGCTGTCATCGCCGCCTCCACCGAGGGTGATCGCGGCCTCGCTATTCACCTCGAAGGGCTGACCCCCCGTGCCGCGCTCGAACTGCGCCGCCAACAGCGCGTCGACGTTGGTACCGTCGCCGAGCCAGAAAGGTCCTTCGGGGACATACACCATCTCGAGGGCAATGACCTCGACCTCCACGGTGGCGCTTCTGTCGACCCCACCGGCCGACAGGTCCCACGCCAGCGACACCTGATCCCAATCGATCGACGTGAAGCCGTCCTCGGCGCGGTACAGAAACAGCCCGAGCCCGTCGGAAGAGGGCGCCAACGTCGCCAGCACACCGTTGTTCCTGCCGATGCGATGCGCCGAAGGCACGGTGGCCATGCGGGCGTGGCGCCACGGCTGCGCCGCCTCGCGGAATTTCGCGAACACCCAAACGGCGTCCCGGTTCAAGTCGTCCCGGAACGACGTGTCCCAGGCGATATCGAACACGATGCGAGCCGGCTGCGCGTTGGTACGCGGCATCTCGATGGAGACGTTCTCGACACGGACGGCGGAATACACGGCGCGGCCGAACCCACCGCAGCCACCGACCATGCACGCGAACGAGAACAGGATGCACAGCATCACGGCGCGGCGCTTTGACATAGGTTGCCTCCTGGGTGCCTGGAGCAGTCGATTCTGACAACTTCCCCTGCCCACCGCAAAGCCAAGCGGAGCCACCCTGCGCGTCGAGGATGGTGCGCGAGTTGCTCGACGCGCCGCCACCGACGGCCGAACACGATGGGCCCGTTCCTGGGTAGCTGGGAAGGGTCGGCGCCCTCGCTAGCCACCGAGGAGTGGGCGAACAATCCACTCGCCGACCACGTAGCCCATGTAGTTACCGAAGGCGTACCCCAGGAGGCCGACGGCGATGCCCGGCAACATCAGCTTCGTGTAGCCGCGCGTACCTGCCAATGCAATCGCCGAGGCAGGACCACCGACGTTGGCCTGCGAGGCCACCGCCAGGGTCGCCGCGTCGATGCGAAGCAGGCGGCCGACGCCAAAGATCACCAACCCGTGCACCGCCACCGTGGCGGCGGCGAAATAGAAGATCACCGGGCCGATCCGGAAGATGTTGGCGACCACCGATTGCGCCCCGTTCGCCGCCAGGAACAGGTGCAGCAGATAGTTTCCCCACATGGCGCTGCCGGCCAACTCCTTGACGGCCGGAACTTGCGCGACCAACAGGACCATCGTGGTCAACAGCAGCACTTCAGGAACCGGCCACGCCGCCGCCAGCACCCCCGCGAACCACACCAGCCCCAGACTGAGCGTCACCAGCGCGGCCGCCTCGTTGAGTGAGACGGCCGTTACGCTGCTGCGCAGACTCTCCTTCAGGTCGGCGGAGATGCCCGACACCCCGACGGCGGCGACCTCCTCTTCCAGGTCGGACTCGAGGGCGGCAACCGAATCCGGCACCTCACCCACGGTCACCGGCGCCAGCTCTTCGGCGCTCACTGCCGTGGCGCCGGCCACGTCGGGGCGGCGAGACAGCAGCACCGGCAGGGACAGACAAGCGATCAGCCAGATCGCCGTTATAAGGACATCCGCAGCCACAGCGGCACTGAACATGTCGCTGCTGGTCCCGAAGGCGCGTCCGAGGGCGGCGAAGTTGACGCCGCCGCCGGTGTAGGTGCCGGTGTACTGGCCGGCCAACTTCCAGGTTTCCGGTCCGACTTGGTTGCTCAACACCAGCGCCGCCGACACCGCCCCCATCGCCGTCCCTGCCGCCCCGATGAGGAACGCAATCAGCATCGTCGGCCCGGCGCTGAACACCGACCGCACATCGACCGTCAGCAGGATCAACACGATCGCCGCGCTCACGCCGGTGCTGGAAAGAAAGGCGTAAGTAGGCGAGGTGTCGGGCAACAACCCGGCATTTGACAGCGCCATCCCCAGTAGAATCGCCACCATCACCGACCCCAGCGCACGAAATACCTTGAACTTCTGGTCGAGTACCAGCGCCACGTACACGACCGCCGCCAGAACGACGAGAACCGCAAACGGATCGGTAATCATGCGGCCAACCGTAGCAGGCCGTACCCCCGGAGCCTTCGGGGACGGCCTATACTGGTGGGCAAGCAGGGTCTCGACGACGCGACCTTGCGGCTGTCCCTGTGGACACGACCTTGCAGAGGTAATCTTGACGGAGTTTTTTCCCGGCCGCTTCTGGCACGAGCTCGACGACGGTCGCATCCAGTGCGACCTGTGCCCCCGCTATTGCCGCCTGCGCGAGGGCCAGCGCGGCCATTGCTTCGTGCGCGCCAACGAAGGCGGCGGCATCGTGCTGACCACCTACGGGCGATCAAGCGGTTTTTGTGTCGATCCGATCGAGAAGAAACCACTCAACCATTTCCTGCCCGGCACGCCGGTGCTGTCGTTCGGCACCGCGGGATGCAACCTCGGCTGCCACTTCTGCCAGAACTGGGACATCAGCAAGTCGCGCGAGTTCGACACCCTCACCGACCAGGCCTCGCCCACGGCCATTGCCAACACCGCCAAGCGCGCCGGCTCCCGCAGCGTGGCGTTCACCTACAACGACCCGACGATCTTCCACGAGTACGCCATCGACGTGGCACAAGCCTGCCGCGAGGTAGGCATCAAGACGGTTGCCGTCACCGCCGGATACGTGTGCCCGGAACCACGCGCCGAGTTCTACCTGCACATGGACGCCGCCAACGTCGACCTCAAAGCATTTACGGAAGACTTTTACAAGAAAATCACGCTGTCGGAGCTGGCCCCGGTGCTCGACACCTTGGTGTACCTGAAGCACGAGACCGACGTCTGGTTCGAGACCACCACCCTGCTGATCCCCGGGCTCAACGATACCGACGAGGAGATCGACGCCATGACCCGCTGGGTGGTCGACGAACTCGGACCCGACGTACCGATGCACTTCACCGCGTTCCATCCCGACTACAAGATGCTCGATCGGCCGGCGACGCCGCCGTCAACACTGACGCGGGCGCGCGACATCGCCGTCGGCAACGGAGTGCGGTACGCCTACACCGGCAACGTGCACGACGAGAGCGGCGGCAGCACCTATTGCCACGAATGCGGCGAGCGTCTGGTGGGCCGCGACTGGTACGTCCTCACCGACTGGCGGCTGGGCGCGGACGGCACCTGCGACAGTTGCGGTGCGAAGTGCGCCGGGGTCTTCGAGGCCGAACCGGGCACCTGGGGCGCCCGCCGCATGCCGTTACGTATCGCGTCGTAACCCGGCAACCTCAAACGGCTCGCCAAGCGCGCCGCTGCCTGGATATCTCAACGGGTCGCGAAGCGAGCGGGCGCCATCGCGCTCGCGCAGCCGTGACGCGTTGAGGTATCCAGGCTAGCCCAGGTAATACCTCGGCGGTATCCAGGCAGTGACCCGCTCCTCGGCGGCGTCCCGCGAAGACGGCGCAACCGCCGGCGCGGCGCTGATCCGAGTCTCCGCCGGCTTCGCCTCCATGACCTGGTGTACCGCGGCCTGGACCCCTCGGGTCTCCAGCACGGTGGATTCTTCGAGTTGCAGCGATTGCCCGATCCCCGGCACGTTCTTCTGGCCGATGGCGCGCGTCGGGATGCCCTCGAATTTTTCCACCACCTGTCCCTGGATGGAACGCACGAAGCCGGCGAACGGCCGGTCTTCGGCGGCGACCACCAGGCGCTTGGTCTTGCCGACGCTGGCGTAGACGGCGTCGAGGTCCGGTGGCACCAGGGTGCGCAGGTCGATGACCTCGGCTTCGATGCCCTCCTCGGCGAGGCTGGCAGCGGCGTCCAGCGAGGTCCACACCGCCCTGCCCCAAGCGACGATGGTCACGTCGCCGCCACTGCGGCGCGTCGCGGCCTTGCTGAACGGCACCCGCACAGTGGGATCGATGGGGGGGATTTGGCCGCGCATGATCGACTTCTTCAAGGCGGTAATCTCGTCGGCACCTGTCGGCTCGCCGGGGAACGCCGGGCCCAGCGACTGGCGATAGGCAAACTTGGGCTCCAGGCAAACAACCGTATGGCCGTACTCCGCCGCGGTCATGAGCAATCCGTACACGTCGAAGCTGGTCGACGGCATGATCACGACGAGGCCGGGGATCGGCGTGAAGTAGCCGTCGACGCTCATCGAGTGGTACACGGCGCCACCGCCGAACGGATCGACGGGCATGCGCAGGATCACCGATGATGTCTGCGTGCCGTTCGACGTCCAGTAGAGGTTGCCCATGTACACGATCCAGTGGAAGGCGTTGAGCGAGTAGTCGGAGAACTGGATCTCCGGCATCACCACGATACCCTCGTGCATGCCGGCACCCACCGCGGTGCCCACGATAAGCGGCTCGTTGAGCGGCGTATCGATGATGCGATCCGGATGGCGATCCTTGAGGCCGGCGGTCGCCGTCATGACGCCGCCCAGCCGCGCCACGTCCTCGCCCCACAGCACGCCCCCGTAGTTGCTCATGATGTTGGACGCCGCGGCGCGGATGGCGCCGGCGTAGCTGATGGCGGTTTGCCCCGAAGCTGCGGACTCCTCGACGTCGGGAAACGGCGGGTAGATGTGATCGAAGACCGTCTCGGGGGCCGGCTCCGACTCGCTCCGCACCTGCTTGATGATCGCCTTCATGTCCTCGACCTGCGCGGCCATGATGTTGCCGGGCTCGTGGTGCGCAAAATAGTCGCGACCTTCACCCTGGATGCGCTTGACGATGTCGTCTTCCTCGAGCACACCGATCTCCACCAGCTTGGCCCCGAACGAGAGCAGGGGATCCGGCTGGTCGAGCACAAAGCTGGGGTCAGCCGCCGAGCTGTGTGCGTTCAAGCGCGGCATGTTGTCGACCAGCATCAGGAAGGGCTTCTGCAGGTCACGCGCATAGGTCGCGGCCCGCAGGGTCGCACGGTAACAACCCATAAAGTCGGTGCCGTCGCATTCGCCGTACTCGAAGCCGAACGCCTTGGCGTACGCCTTCAGGCTCTTGATGCCGTGACCCTCTTGCGGCTTGGTGCTGATCGCCACTTTGTTGTTGGTTACGATGATGATCAGTGGCAGCTGCCACACGCTGGCGGCGTTCATGGCCTCGTGCAGATCGCCCTCGGCGGTGGTGCCGTCGCCAATCACCGCCAGTGCCACGCCGTCTCTGATGCCCTTGACATGAAAGCCCTTGGCGTAGCCGGCGGCCTTTCCGAGCTGCATTCCCACCGCGCTTTGTACCGGAAGAATCGAGAGCTCGGCGTTGTCGAAGTGATTGACCATCTGGCGGCCGCCGGTCATCGGGTCGGTCTCGCGCGCAAACTGCTGCCGCACCAAGCCGAGCGTGAGATCCTCGTGGCCGTGCAGCTCGGACCACATGGTGGCCAGGCATGCATTGCGGTAGTGCAGCACGATGCCGATCTTGTCGAGGCTGCACACCTTGTACAGCGCCAGCGCGGTGGCGACACCGTGGATCTCCTCGCCCGGCCCCCAGATCGAGAACTTCACCTCGCCACGGTTCACCAGGCGGACGAAGTACTCCTCCATGGTGCGCGACCGGGTGGCGACGCGGTACGCGAAACGCAGCTCGTCGTGGCTAGGCTCTGCTTCGCTGTAGTCATTCGGGCCGGCGGCGGGCCCGTCAAGCTCGAGGTCGATGTCGGCCTCGGTTTCCGTCTCCTGCACGTCAGTCTGCTCGTCGGTGTGCACGTACTCTCCCTACTTGTCGCACCGTGCAGCCGCGGGCTCCAGCCGGATAGGCGAGCCTCGGGTGATGCGCCAGGCTGCGTTACTCCGGGATTGTACCAAACAAGGCGAGAGTTCACCGAAGCCCTAGCAGCCGGCAGCCTACCTCGTTGGCTGACTGTCGCCAGGGCAAACGCGACCCTGCTGAGTCCCCGGCCTGGATATCTCAACGGGTCGCGAAGCGAGCGGGCGCGAGGGCGTGTGAGTGTGGCGAATGAACCCCCTCCGGGCAATCGACCGAACTCCGTGCAAGAATGTGGCCAGGACTGTCCCCGGCCCCACTCCGGACTTCTCGCCGTTGAGGAGTCCGGGCCAAGTAGCTCCCGAGGAGTCCGCCGTGCTGTCGATTTCGCTGACCTCGTGCCGCATTTCCCACCGCACCGTCGTTCCGGCAGCGGTGTTGCTTCTCTGCCTGGCAGCCGTTACAGCGACGGCACAGCGTTCCCCGCAGGGCGCAACCACCTTCGATGCCCGGGTCGAGTTGGTGACGCTGACCGTCTCGGTGCTCGACGACAACGGCGCCCCTATCGCCGACCTGACGCCGGACGACTTCATCATCTTCGAGGACGGCACCCTGCGTGAGACGGCGCTGGTGCTGGCGCCCGACCAGACGCCGCTCGACATCGCCCTGCTGGTGGACCTCAGCCAGAGCATGCGCAATGCCGACTGGCGCGACCGGGCGAGCGACTTCCTGGAAGCGTTGTCGTCCGATGACTGCGCCTTCTTGGTCGGGTTCAGCACCACCGTAGGCGGCTCAATGTGGGGGCGACCGGACGACGAAATTCTGGTCGAGGCGTTGAGACAAGCCGACGCGGCCGGCGGCACGGCGCTTTTTGACGCCTTGTTGATCGGTCTGCGGGAGCTCGAGGCCGCCGACACCGGCGGCACACTGCGCGGCGCGGCGCGCGGGTCGCTGAACCCCCATGGGGGCGGCGCGCAAACGGTCGGCGTGCGCGCCAACAACCCGTGCCCATCGCCGGTTCCGCCGGGGCGCGAGAACGATCCCCAGTACCTGCGACGCAAGGCGGTGGTGGTGGTATCGGACGGTGCGGACTCTTCCAGCCGAAACGACGCCGACGCGGTACTCACCGCCGCCGAACTGGGTGGCATCCCTATCTTTCCGATTCAGATCGACGGTGGGGGATCCGGGCGCCAGCGGGGTGGCGGACGTCGCGGCCCTCGTGGCGGCATGACGCCACTTCCGGAATGGGCCGCGGGGGGCGTACTGCCAGCGCTCGCCGACGCTACGGGGGGCAAGAGCGTCCGCGGCAGCATGGCGGGCTACGAAGAGGTCCTTGCCTGGCTGCGCGGCTCCTACATCGTGGGCTATTACACGACGACGAATAGCAAGTTCGGCGGCAACGCCGACTTCACCCGCCACGAGGTACACGTCGAGGTACGACGCGAAGATGCGAACGTGGTGCACCCGCCGGCGTATTTCCGCCCCACTATTGACACGGAGGCGGCCAAGTACGATGTCGCGCAGGCCGGCGCGCTCATCGCCGAAGGCCAGCTCGACGCCGCCGTGCTGATCCTGAACAAGGCTCTTCGCGCCGATCCCGACTACGCCCCCGCCTACTTCAAACGCGCCATCGCGCTCGCCGACCTGGGCCGCCTCGAGCAAGCCCAGCGCGACGCGCTCGAGGCAGCCACCAAGAGCCCCGGCATCGCCGACATGCATGAGCTGGCCATGCTGATCTCGATTGACGTCGGCGACAGTAAAGCGGCCTGGGAGCAGGCCATCCAGGCGGGGCAGGCGGGCGCCAGCCTGCGGCCCCACTTCGAGCGTCTCGATGCCGCCGGCCCGGCGCCCGACGACTTCGACGCCCGCGTTTCGGCGCCCACCATTATGGTGGCACGGCCCTATGCGGAAACCACCAATCTGCTGTTGGACACGGCGCTGGCCAAGGTCTTCCAAACGGTGCGCCGCGAAATCGCCGCCGCACCCCTGCTCGGCGTCGTCGTCGACCCCGCGCGGGCGCAGTTCGTCATGACCATCCGCGGCGACCGACTGTCGAACGATCGGCCACGGCGGCTCGATGGCCAGATGACCGTTACCGAGCTTTCCGGCCGCGAGGTCTACAGCAAAGTCCTGCTGCTCACCGACGTCGACAGCCCAACGCGTATCGCTGCCGACGTGGCGCGCTTTTTGCGGGATCTAGAGGACAAACTGAAGCGCAGCCCGTTGAGAGTTCCTGGCTAGGCTGGTCGTGGTTGAATGCTGGCACGCCCTCAGCACGCCGGCCGGAGTCACCGGTTGGCGGCGACCGTGCAAACACGATCTCAGGGAGGATCATCGTGAGCCGTTTATCCCGCGCCACTACCACTCTGCTGTTTGTCGGCCTGGCGTCCGGCTGCGCTGCGGCGCCCGCCGGCGATGCGGCCGACACCATCTTGATCAACGGCACCGTCTACACCGTCGACGAATCGCAGCCCTGGGCAGAGGCCGTTGCCATCAACGGCGACGTCATCATGGCGGTGGGCAGCAACGGCGATATTGAAGCCCTGGCCGGCCCGAGTACGCGGACCATCGACCTCGGCGGCGCCTTCGTCACACCCGGCTTCAATGACGGCCACGTGCACATCGCGTCCACCGGGGCGCTGCTGATCGGCGTCAACCTGCTCGAAATCCACCAGGAACAGCCGTTCATCGACGCGATTCGTGGTGCCACCCAGCGGCTTCCCGCCGGAAGCTGGGTCACGCGCGGCTCCTGGGGAGCCTATGAGCAATGGTCGACCGGCTCCGCCGGCGAAACCGACACCGCCACAGTGGCCGAACCCTTCACACCGCACCGCGACATGATCGATTCATTTACCGCCGCGCATCCAGTGCTGGTAAGCAAGTTCGACGGCAGCATGCACCTGGCCAACAGCCTGGCGCTGGAGCTCGCCGGCGTCGACGAAAACACCGCCAATCCCGAGGGCGGCGAGTTCGGGCGCGACGACGACGGCCGGCTCACCGGCATCTTGAAGGGGCGCGCCTTCAACGTCGTGCGCGGCGCCCAGACCCCCAAGTCTTTCGACCTACTCATGCGCGAGTTCGAAGAGGTGCAAAAGGAAGCGCGCCAGAGCGGCATCACCACCATCCAGGACCTCACCTCGGCGGAGATGCTGCGCGTCTATCAACAGACTCGCACGAACGGCGACCTCACCGTGCGCGTCAACCTGCGCCCCACCATGTTCGAGGTCAACAATGTCGCGGCGCTCGGCATCACCCAGGGATTCGGCGACGACTGGCTCAAGTTCGTCGGCTACAAGGCCTGGGTCGACGGCATCATGGGCTCCAGCAGCGCGCTGTTCTTCCAGCCCTACGACCATCAGCCGGACAACTCCGGTTCCCTGCGCACCATCATGTTCCCCGAGTCCGAGGAAGGCTGGGGGATGTCGATGGGTATCAACGACAAGTACACCGATCGGCCTCCGGGCAACCTCGAGCAGCTGCTCGAACTCGCCGTCGACACCGGCCTGCCGCCCCACATCCACGCCATCGGCGACAAAGGCGTGCGCATCATCCTCGACATGTACGAAAAGGTGCTCACCGAGCGCGACATGATCGATGCCGATCATCGCTGGCGCGTCATCCACGCCCAGGTGGTGCATCCGGATGATTTCGAGCGCTTCGGCCGACTCAACCTGGTAGCCGAGGTCAACCCCTATCACGTCTCCGACGACATGCGTTGGATGGAGGAGCGCATCGGCAAGGAGCGCAATCTCGGCGCCTACGCGTTCCGCACGCTCAAGGACACCGGCGCCGTCCTGGTGTTCGGGTCCGACAGCCCGGGCACCAACGCGGCACGCTACTTCCTCAGCCCCGTCTACGGGCTCTACGCCGCGGTCTCCCGCCAAACGCT
>Ga0114950_10001594_pt1 | contig 17115 bp, 18 predicted proteins | sample N075metaG_FD_83503 | JGI IMG/M metagenome (GOLD analysis project Ga0114950, IMG submission 83503) | Deep subsurface microbial communities from Kermadec Trench to uncover new lineages of life (NeLLi) - N075 metaG | ecosystem: Environmental > Aquatic > Marine > Ocean trench > Sediment | place... | reverse complement strand
TACGTCTGGTTCAACTGCTGGAAGTGCATCTGCTCACCCATGTGCGCCGTCAGATCACCATACAGGTTGAAGTAGCCGTACTGCGAACCCGAATCCATGACGCCTGTGAACGAGCCCATGAAGACCTTGATCAACTTGAGATCACGGCCAAGCTCGGTCTTGTTGCCAACGCCCTGCGAAGTCACGATGAGATCACGCCACACCGGGTCCAGTTCCGCAAGGAACACGTGGATCGACCGGTTGATAATCTCCTGAATCCGCAACGAATGCAGATCGAAAAGACTGTCAGTGGTAATGGTCATCTTGAAACTCCGTTGGTGCTAAATCTGTGATCCCTTTCCGGACCCAACAGCCAAACGACTCAACGTGTCCTCGGCCCATTCCTTGACCTTGGTGCTGTTGTCGTCGCCGACCTTGTGTACGGGCGCGGCCACAGGTTCTCTACTGAGCAGTGCGTCTACGGCACTGTCTCGACCAGCAACTGTTTCCGGGGTCCGGCCAAGCCGATTGATGTCCCCGATGACCGACTGGTAAATGTCCAAGACGGTCGGAACCGCCTTGTTGATCTCTTCGGCGAACCACGAGTCGTCAAACGCACCCGCTTCGGCCCGCCTTGCACTCAACTGATCGAGTGCCTGTCGCTTCAACTGGCGCCTGACTGCATCCTTCGCTTTCTGGACCGCCTTGGTCTTGTCAGCCTCGGACAGGTTTGCGCCCTGAATCGACTTCGTACCGTCAAACAGTACCTTCAGTTGTGGGTGGGAGTCAAGTGTTGCGTCCAACTCCCTGTTCATCATCTCGTTGAGTTGCTGCACCCGTGCCTTGTGCTGGACCCTTCCCTGGGCCTCCACCTGATTCTCCAACTCACGCATCCTATTCTGCTGTGCCACGGACATGCTCCCTTTTTCTGCTGCTGCACCTTCACCTTCATCATCGTACTCCTCGCCACTGTCATCGTCACCCGTGCCGGACAGGCCGGTGATGCTGAGGTAGTGCTCGATCTCATCCGGGTTGTAGCCACTCTCGGCCAGGATGTGACGCGTAGCCGCCTCACGTCCACTGGCCTCCGTGTTCTCATCGAACAAACTCTTGACAGCACTGACCGTTCGGCCCAGCTTGGTGTTCTCCGTACGCGCCTCGCCCAACTGAGACCGTGACTGCACCAGATCGCCAACCGTCACGACCGTGCCGTCCGCCAGCGTCACCTTCGACTCCATGTTCACAGCCGCCGCCACGGTGCCTGCGCCGGAAGAGGCAACCTTGTCTGCATCACCTCCCCCAGCGTCGGCACCCAAATCGCCGACGAGGGCAGCAGCAGCATCCGCTTCCGAAGTTGCGTCACCACCACCTTCACCACCATCGGGACTACGATAGATTCTCATTGCACTGCTCCTGCTGCTTGGGTTACTTGATCCTGGCCATTGAGCGAAGGCTGCCCGCCTCCACCCGCTGCCTGTTGTTCAATCTGTGTAAGTATTGCGAGGTCTTCCGGGTTTGGCAACGCATTCGGCAACGACAACCCGCTGAAGTCCAGCAACGTCCGCCTGAACGTGATGAATGCGTTCTGCACCTCCACGCTCGCCACCGACAGCAGCGGCCCGCTCATGAAAGCGGCCAGCACCCTCATCTGGAACTCCGGCTTGCTGTTGTCCGGCGTAATCATGATCTCGCCCGGTGACTCTCCATCCCCATACAGAATGAGGATGTTGCGGGTCACCATCTCGAACGCACTCTGGTGCTCGTCGGACCACATCGCAAAGTCCAACGACTCCTTCATCGAGAACAGCAGGAAGGTGTCCAGGTCCAACCCGAACCGCTCCTGCATCTGCAACGCCTCCTGCTTCCTCGCAACCTCAGACCTCGGATGGCGCTGCCTGATGCCGAATGACAGCTTGCTCACGTTCGGCAGAGGGTTCTTATCGAAGCTCACTTCCATCGTCTTGGTATCAATAACGGCACCAGCCAAGTCTGTAGTGAGCCGCCCCACGGGTAATGGCGCGGGAGACAACATAATCTCTCGCGAGGCATCACTGACAACAGCCCGGTAGGCGTTGCCAAAGGCTTGACTGATGCCGAAGGTTGGACTCGACATCGCCCGGTTTATCTGCTCGTCGAGGAAGGACAGACCAACTGCACTATCCACACGTCCCTTCTCTTGGATGAGATCGCGGATGGGGTTGACGCGATCCATGAGGTCATGTGCGAACTGCGCCGTGCGGCCCGGCACATCCCCCGAATTGAACGGCTGGATGGAGAAGGGCTTGAAACCTTCACTGATAGGATCGGGCTCCCATGGCACCACACGAAGCCCGTGCCCGATGTCCCTGAGCATGGTGTTCGCATTGTAAGACCCCTGCGGCAGCACCAACACACCGTACCGATCAATGCTACGCACGTTCTCGAACAACGTCTTGACCAGCTTCTCCGCCTCCCTGATCAACGGGAACATCAGATCAAACATTCCCGCCCCGTGCCACGTCCCATTGTCCATGAACCGTGCGAAACCAATCGGGCAATACACCTCGAACCCTTGCAGGTCCACATCTTCAATCGTGTACCCACCACAGGTCATTGCGTACCGCGTACAGATTTCGTTCGGCCCCTGAATCCACAACTCCCTGACCTTCGCCACCTCAATAACACCCTGCTCCTTACTCTTCGGCCCACCTCCACCCAGTGCTCTGTTCCCCGTGTTCGAGACCGTCAGCGAACCTCCGTAGGGCAACCGTTCATCGTCCTCCGAGAACACGTCCCCTATGTACACTTCCCAGTACTCCAACCTGTCCTTGTTGGACGTAATCTTCTGGCCGAACTTCTCCTCCAAGAACTTCATCGGCACCATCCGCTGCCTCACCATCCCCATCACCTTGGTCATGTCCTGAGCCACGGACGGGAACGGGAACAACTCCTTGGGGTGCACCACCTCCAAGTCAGCCGTCAGCCCGATGGTCGGATGCGTAATAATGTTGCTGGTGATCCCGCACGACCCCAACAACGTGAAGATGTGAGTGAAGTCCCTCACAATCGTCTGCAACTGCTGCTCACTCACCATTGCATCCCCCACTACCTGGGCGATTGCACGGTTGCGGATGGCGGGCAGACTGTTGCCCCGCCTCTGCACCAGTGGCAGGTAGTCCATGGCCATCAGTCGGCCCTGCACTCGGTCTACCGCCGACAGCAACTCAGTCGATTGGAACTCGAACGACCCACCTTCACCAGTCCATGAGAACCGGACGGCCCCACTGTCGGGGTCGTATACGTCGAAGTGTCGGGCACCCAGCAGGTAGTAGTAGGCCACGAGCCACGTTGCACGGCGGAAGGACAGACGGTCCTCCTCCCGGTCAATGTGCTGGGCTACTATCTCCGCCAGCGCTGCTCCGTCCTTCGGCAGTGTCAGTGAGTATTCCATCGTCGTCGTCGCTCTCTAATTCAGCCTTCAGTGCGAGCGCTTTCAGTGCGGCCACACCTCTGGGCACCATCTTCGGGACGCGGAAGTCAGCGAACACGGAAGGGGAGATTTTCCTGTCTGTCGTCTCGTCCCCGCCAGTGTCCGTGGTCGATTCAGGAGCATGGGGACCTCGTTCTTGTGGAAGCGTGAGCCCATCACCATAATACGACTGGAGCAGTTTGCCAAACAAGCCATCATTGATGGCCACCATCGGCTCCGGCCCTAACCCAGTCAGTTGGGTACGCCACTCCCCTGGTTCAGCACCGCTGAAGTACTTGCGGGCCATCGCCTCGAACAACGCAGCGGGCAGGAGAGCCCCCTTACCCTCATACTTTGGAAGTTCGAGTTGTTCCACTCTGTGCTCCTTGTATCTCTCGTGTATCCAGAATCTCTTGAATCTCGTTGTACTTCAACCCTCGCAGGTCCAGTCCTTCACCGACGTGCTGTCCGTTGTTGTCAACGTAGTCGCCGTCGAGCAGTCGCTGTTGCGGTGTCTTCTCGTCCGGGTCACCGGCCTTGGTCCGGTTCAGTCTTCCCTTCAGAATGAACTGGCTCATCGCAATGATGTCAATAGCGTCATCATGGTCGAGCCCGCCGTCTTCCACGTCCGGGTTGAACCCCTCGATCTGGTCGAACAGCATGTTCCACGGCTTGGTCTGCCTCCGCCATATGGGTAGCTTCAGCTTGCCGTGCTCGAACCGGAACTGAAGACCGCTGATCTTGGCGACCTTCTCCGTCATGCCTACCTTCAGGGCCTTGATCGCAGGCAGGTGTTCGACACCGGCCATGTCCTTTGCCCTCGTATTGACGATGGCATTCAGCGCGTTGTAAAGACTGACCTGGGACTTCACGACCTCAGGGTGAACGGTCGGACATTTCCACAGGTCAGCCATGGTGAAGATGGCTTTTACCAGACCCATCTCTTTGCACTGGTCCAACCACAGGTCCAGCACGAACAGGTCGTTGTTGGGCGTCACGCACATCATCGCAACGCCCTTGTAGTCGGAGTCCTTGCTGCTCGTGTAGCTGGTGTCGGCGGGCATGAACGACCGTGTGTACTCGGTCAGGAACTCCTTCAGCGGCATGACCCTCTTCGTGGTCGATTCGCCCACCGTCTCATACCAGCAGATGTTGGTCGCAGAGGTAGTGGGGGAGGTTGTACAGAGGTGGTCAATGTCTTGGAACCAGTACGAGTGCTTGCCCCGTTCCTCCGTGTCGAGCACGAAGTACGTCTCATCGGAGTCGCCGGGCCGTCCCAGGAACTCACTGTTGAAGATGGCAGCACCCACGTCCAGCTTGATCTCTTCGAGGCTGTCGTGCTCTGCCATGGCCGGGTTGGTCTCGGCCATCTCCATCTTCTCTTTGATGGTGGCGGGCCACATTTCCTTCCAGCACGACACGAGGTTGCCATCTTTGTCTTCGAGTGCAGCCGGGACCTCCAGCCGTGACCAGCGGTCGAACCGTGGGTCCTTCGCACGGGGTCCTTCCGGCGTGTCAATCGTCTGCATCGCATGCCACAGCATGTGACGCTTGCTGACGTATGTGCCGATCCAGTCCACCCCCGTGTCGGGTCGGGTGACCATCGGGATCACCAGCTTGAACAGCAACTCCTTGATGTAATCGCGGAGCATGGTCATGGAGGTGTTCGCCTTGGGATCGTACTCAGGATCATCCAACCGGTAGCGTCGTGGGCGTGCACCACGCTGCCTTGACTGGCTGCTCAACAGGCGCACCCATGACCCGTTCGTCAGGATCATGTGTTCGGTGGCGAACGATCCCTCACCACGCTTAGGGATCATCCTGCCATCCGGAAACTCCTTCGCCCAGTCATCATGGATACGCTCGTTGAACAGCCACTGCCTCTTCAGACACTCCCCCGTATCCCTCGCATTCGGATGCGTCGAGGTCGCGTACACAAACGAGTACGCCGGTCGCGTCGTGTTCCTCAGCAGGATGTCCTTCTGGTTGAACTTGCTCTTTGCACCACCACGGGGAGCCATCGTCGCGTTCTTCCTGAACATGATCCACTGGCGTGCGATCATCCAGTGGTAGTCCGGGCTCTCGCAGGGCTCGTCGTCGTAGAAGAGGGGGTTGAAGTCCGCGTCCTCGTCCGGCCACAGGTACCACTTGTCCCAGAACCACAGGCTGGCGACGTACGCATCAGCCTTGCGCTCCTTGTTGTCGAACTTCAGCAGCCACTGACGGCACGCATTGCAGCGTGCCAACCGCATGCCCTCCGGCGACAGGTCGTAGTAGTCAGCGGGCAACGGATAGTTGCTGTTGCCCTCGTCCGGTGTGTCGATCCTCTTGATGTTCACTCGTCGTTCCTCAGTCCCAGCAGTGCGGGCAGCATGCCTGCCATTGCGACGGCAATCAAGGGACCGCTACCTCCTCGGACCCTCTGCAACTTCCGGAACGCCTTGGCAATGTCCCGCAGGCCATGGATGCGACGGGATTCCTCTTGGGCCATCAGTCCCAACTGACCTGTGAACGTCCGCCTGATGCTCTTGACCCTGTTGAACATGGAGGGATGCTGGTGTAGAAAGCCGAGGTCCTTTTCCAGTGACCTCTTGACATTGGTAACAGGCCCAACGATGTTGGCATGCAACTCCTTCCGAAGAAGGAAGCGGTCAGCCGATGCCTGCGCCAAACTCTGCCCCGCACCTCGTGGTGTTCGCGAGCCGGGATGATTCGTAAGGTTGCGGGCCGAGTCGAAGAAGAGATTCTCAGATATACGGAGCAAACGATCCTGGTGCATTTGTAACTGGCCCGCTCCACTACCGGACATGTTGCGGGGACCGATCAGTTGCAACAGATTGCGCACCTTCTTCGATTCCTGCCCGATCAGTTCGCTGATCAGCTTCATGACCAACTGGGACTCAGGAAGATTTGACGGGTTACGTGGCATTTAGAACAGGCCCTCCCCCACTACCTCGTCGCCGGATGTGTCCTCACGTGACGCCGCCGCCAGCATGGGCAGCAACATGAGAACGGCCAACGGTCCCGTGAACCTGCCCGTCTTGAGCACACGCGACATCCGCCTGAGTATGTCACCCCGCCGCGTCAACTCCTGATCCACACGGCCCAGTTGTCCGATGATTTTCCGACGATTCGTGTCGTGCCCAACGTTCTCCATGATGATCTCGATGGGGTCCATGCCCTTGAAGTCACGATGCGTGGGGGCTCTATTCAGTTTGTTGTTCATCGAGGCGATGAAGTTCTCGTTGGCATTACGAACACCTCGCAAGGGACGAGTGACTTCCATCAACGCGTCCTTCATGAGACCGGGCGAATGCCGAATGTTCTCTCCCATTTCCCGTGTCTGAATCGCCGAGTTCAACATCCGCACCAGTTGCGGCCTGCGACCACGCAACGTTTCCGATGGGCCGGGGGACTTCTTCGTTGGCTGGTGAACCAGGCGCCGCATGTCGGCAGACTCCCCACGAACCAGTTGGTCCAGTAGACCAAACAGAAGTGACTCGTCAGGAGTTGGGTTGAACTTCGGCATACTTCTTTACGGCTTGACGTAGGAACCACTGGGTGGTTGCGATACGGGAGAGACAGATCAGCAGCATATCCGGGTCGTTGCGTGCGAGGGACGAGGCGATCAGTTCGGCGAGTGCAGCTTGGTAGTGACGCTTGATGATGTTGCCGCTGTCAAACAGTTCGCCATAGACGCCCTCGGCGAAGTCTTCGATGACGCCGCACCACTCGCCTACGCTCTCGATGGCGATGTCTTCGAGGGCGGTGGCACCATGCTTGGCAACGTCAAGGGGCGACCACTTCTTACCCCTGTCGATTGTCTCCTGCATCATCTCTTGGTAAGGAGTTGAGAGGGTGGACTGTACGGTTTGCGTAGGGGCTGCTGCTGTCTCGTCCATTGGGTAGTCCTTGCTTGATGGTGGAGATGAGTCGGCTGGCGGTCTGCACGGTCTCCACAAGAGAGCCGTCTGCTGCTTTACCTCTCGTGTGCATGGAGCCCTTGACGACCAGTCCATTGAGTTCAGCAATGCGTTCGATGCGCTGATTGAGTTGCCGCATGGCGGTGAGTCGGGCACTGTCGGTGTCGGCGGTACGTGAGAGTTCGACGAGGTGCCTGATTTCTTCTTCAACGTCCCACTCCTTGGCGATGAGCGCCATGCCTGCACCGGATGCACTGAACAAGGCGATGATGTGTTCCTCACCGGCGTCGAGCGTGCCACTGGCCTGGATGTCCTTGGTCTCAGGCGGCAAATTGTTCCTCCCCACCACGGTCCTGCAACATCATGGCCAGCAGCGGCAGGGCGAGCAAGGCGATGAGACCGGCTGTGCCACCGGCCTTCCCCTTGCCCTTGAACAGGGCACCCATGGCCTTGGCACCACTCTTGCGTTCGAGTGACCTCAGGGACTTGCCCAGTTGGAAGCCGGACGACTCGCCTCGTGGGACACCACGGGACAGTTCGATCTCGTCGAGCGTGAGTCCACCGCCTCTGCTGAGTACGGCACCCTCGGCTTCAGCGGCCAGACGAGAAGCCTGCGCGGTGGCACTCATTGACGAAGGCACGGGGTCGAGGATTGCACCACCGAACAGTGCGGACGACGCCTTCGGGAATATACCCAGCTTCAGCAGTTCCTCGAACCTCTTGCTGAACGTGATGACCGGCTTCCCGGCAATCTTCCGGGTGGTGGGAGCGGCCAGCGAGAAGAAGTTGGTCCCACCACGCCCCAATGCTGACTCCAGTGCGGGCTTGGTGATGCCCAGCCCACCAACCGACTCCGCAGCAAAGGCGTCGGCAGACCGTACGACCTTGAAGAGTTCGTCGATGCCACGGTATCGTCCTCCTGCTGCACGGCGTTGGGCGCCGACAATGAGTGACTTGGCCACGCCGATGTCGGAGGCTGGTCCACCCTGTGCAGCGAACCGACCTACCTGCGATGCGCCCTCGAAGCCGACCTCAGAGAAGCTGGGGAATGGACTGATGGGAACACGGCCCCCACCTTGTGCAAGAACGGACGGCCACGGGATGTTGCCGGAGAGACTGAAGGAAGAAGGTGGCACGGCAGGCAGTACACCCAGGTTGATTGACTGTTGGATGGAGCCGGGCACGAACATCTTGGCCAGTGCACGGGAGGCCGGGCGAATCTTTCCACCGTGGGCCTCCAGCGTTTCGAGTGCGAACCGATCAAGGTCCAGCATCTTGGCCTGTCGTTGGCGGCTCACGATTGCTGGGTCAAGTCCGAAGCTGGTAGAGATGGCCGACTCGTTGATGGGCAGTTGGGACGAGATGTTGAGGCCGACGCGGGAAGGATCGAAGCCCAGTTGCGCCAACATCGCTTCCAGTTGCGGGGCGAGCCGTCCGATGTCGGCCTCCGTCATCAGCACGCTCTTGGCAATTTGGCTGCCACCACGCTTGGGGGTCCGGCGAGAGACACCCGAACGCGTCACGGGGTCAATGGCTCGCACCTTGGGTGACAGTGTTTGACCGACCGCTATCTTCTTCTGCCGGGACACGGGCGGCGGCGGTGACGCTATTGATCCCTTGGCACTGGACTCCTTCTTGCGGGCACGTTGTACTTTGCGGGCCAGCCTCTCGTCGATCTTCGCTTCCCGGCGCGCCTTCTCGCGTTGCTCCTGCTGTTCGGCACCAAGGTCACCGGCCAAGTCAGCTTGACGACGTACCTCGAACCGGGCGCCTCTACCTCGTGCTTTAGCCATGACTCACCTCTTGACCTTCGTGCAGAACTTCCTGGCCACCTTCTTCGATGGGCACTTGCCCTTCATCTTCTTGGGTCGATGCAGGCAGCCGCACATCTTCCGCTGTTGCTTCCTGCTCTTAGCAGGCACCGCTCTTTGACCTTTTCATCCTTGACTTCCTTGACGCCCTCACCTTCGACGCCGACGCCCGCCCTCCCGCAGGACTGGCGGGTCTCCGCCGCACGGTCTTCGTCGGCATGGTTCTCTTAGGATGCTTGGGGTACGGCATTGTGTAGCTCCTCGTGAAGGTGGGGGTGCAGGTGTGCAGTTGCTTGTAGCAGCCGTTGGGCTGCCATCTTCGTCAGATCACGGACCTCCCGGTCCTCCTTCATCCCGTCTAGTTTACGGGCTGCCATCATCTCTTCCACCACGATCTCCCATTGGGATCGCAGGCCCTCAACATCGAGGGAGGTCGCACACTCACGACGTTCGGAACGGCTTCGTCGCAGGGACTCGCACCCCGGTACGAGGAAGTCGGGCTCCCCGATGCGTGAGACGGTCCACATGGCCACCTTGAACATCGGCAGGCAGACCAGTCGGCTCTCTCCAATTTCGATCATGGGCACACGCAGTGCGCTGCACAGTGCACGGAATGCGCGGCGGCTCAAACCCATTTCAGTTGCGAAACGATCTTCGTCGTACCACCTCAGGGCGCCGCCGAAAGAGATTCCTTTGTTTGCACTCATCGTTGGCTCTGGTACAATACAGGTGATCAAGGAAAGCTAGATGGTTGACAATCTAGGCCCTCATTCAACTTCCTCTGGTTGGGAAGAACTCGCGGAATCGGCGCTGCCGCTCCGCCGAGTCGATCTCTTCCTGCTGACTTTTTCGCCCCGTACGAATGGAGGCGTCAATGCGGTCGAGTTCTTCTTGGACGCGGAGGGGACCCTGCACGCCGATGTTCAGTTGCTGGTCACCGGCGAACGTGTCGAGGTCACCGAACTTCGGAACCGGCCCCGCAGAGATGGGCTGCATGCCCTGTCCCAGGTTGCCGTGACGGACGGGCTGCTGGTCAAGGGCGTCCTGCCGGAAGCTGGTGAGGAAGTCCTGCTCGTCGTCGGTGAGCACGCCCTCGTTCTCCATGACGATCAGACGACGGAGCTTATCCCTCGTACGCCGGTCGGTGGATTCCCGATTCCTCTTATTGATGCCACGCTGGAGCCTGCCACTGGGACCGGCCACGGCCACCCCACGGGCACGACGTTGGACCTGACGCTCGCGTTCGGCGGCGGGAGCCCGCTGGGTAAAGCGGTCGGTACGACCACCGAACGCCTTGAACTCCAGGCGCCGGTCTTGGAAGTGGGTGAGGTCTGCACCGGCCTGCTCACCGACGTGGGTGATGGCGTCCGTACGGAACTGCGCCCGCTGGGCATCAGTGATCTCGACGCCGGGGTTCTCCTTGACGAATCTGCGTTCGAGTCGTTTCTCCTGGCGGACCACGTTGTTCTGGGTGGCCCGGTCGAAGACGCGCTTGGACGTGTTGAGCCTCTTCTGGGAGATGTTGGCCTTCGTCTGGATGCGGTCGAGCCGCCCCTGAAACTGTTCGGTGATGCGCTGGCTCTGCCTGAAGGCCGCACGCTGGGCAGAGATGGACTGGTCCGGATCGGTGTACACCTTGCGGAGCGCATCGAGTTCCTTGTTGGTGTTGCTCTCAAGAAACTGTCCCATGCGTTTGGCCGTCTGGTCGATAGCCTCACGCTGCAAGTCGAACCGAGATTTGATCTGCTTCGGCTTCTTTGCCTTCTTCTCCCGACTACCTGTCTTGTCCCTCTTCTCGTCGTCCTTCGTGGACGACTTCTTCTTGCCGAAGGGGTCCTCACGGAAGTCCGGGTTGACCTCGCTGCCGTTCGTCGTATGCGGCATAACTATGCTCCCTGTAACACCTGAACAAAGGATACGCCTATGCCTGTTGGAACGCAAGAAAACCCCATCCGGACGAAGGAGCCGATCAAGGTGGCCCGTGCCTGCCTGCTGGATCGGTTCTCGCCGGACGGGTTGGCCGGACTGCACTTCTTCAAGGGCTCGTTCTTCGAGTGGTACGGCAACCGCTGGCGGATACGTGATGCCGACTGGTTGCGCACGACCGTGTGGTTGTGGCTGGAGGAAGCCCACTACTCCGTCGATCAGGATGGACTGAACGTCCGTCGCTTCTCCCCCACTACCGCCAAGGTGGATGGGATCATGGATGCGTTGCGGGCCGTCAGCACGTTGCACAAGAGCGATGTGCCGATGTGGGTGGTCAAGCCCACCGAGAATCCGCCGCCCGTGCATCACATGATTGCGTTCGAGGACGTGCTGGTGAACGTGCACACGGGTGAGACGATGGTGCGGGACAGCAAGCGGTTCGACCCGATGGTGATTCCCTGCAACTACAACCCGGACGCCAAGTGCAAGCGATGGGAATTGTGCTGTGATGAGTGGTCGGACGGTGACCAGGAGTGGGTTGACCTGCTCCAGCGGTGGATCGGGTACTGCCTGCTGAACCACAGGAAGTACGCCAAGTGGATGCTGTTGCACGGGAAGATCAGGTCAGGAAAGGGCACCATTGCCCGGATCATCCGGCTGATGGTGGGACAGGATTGCTTCCTCAACAGTTCGCTGGATGACCTTGCTGAGAGCCACGGGTTGGCCGGGCTCGAACACGCGAGGGTGCTGAGCATTGCGGACGTGGGCGAGTTGTACACGAAGGATGCCGAAAGGGCGACGAGGGTGCTCAAGAACATACTGGGCCGGGACCCCATCACGATCAACCCGAAGCACCAAGCGTTGATCCGGAATGTGGTGGTGAATGCGGCACCGATGATGCAGTCCAATGAGATACCGAAGCTGCCGAATAAGGCGAGGGGGTTGTCTTCGAAGATGCTGGTGCTGCCGTTCGACGTGAGCTTCGCCGGACACGAGCAGTTCGATCTGGACGATGTGCTGGAAGAGGAGTTGCCGGGGATCGCCGTGTGGGCGCTCAAGGGTGCAATGGAATTGGAGTCGGAGACCGATCCGAGGTTGAAGTTCGCTATGCCGGAGCGTTCAATAGAGGAGGTACGGCTGTACCACCTGACGAACAACCCGTTCGACTTCTTCTTGGAGGCCCGCTTCCAGCAGAACGCCAAGGGGAAGGTGGCGTACCGTTTGGTGAAGAGGGAGTGGCACGATTGGGTGAAGAAGAACAGGGTGAAGATGCACGTGCCTGAGAACCAGTTGCCTTACCGGTTGGTGCAGGAATCCAGTTGGGATATCCGCAGAGGAACGCGGACCAGCAGTGACCGGTTTCTGGAAGGACTGTCGTTGCTCAAAGAGAGTGACGACGAGACGTAAACCACACCTATCAGATTGGAGTTCACAATGAACGGAGCCCATGGAATGATCCCGCAGCCGATGATGATGCCGATGCCGATGATGCAGCAGCCCCCCAACCAGCGGCAGATGCCGGTGGTGGTGCAGGCCGCGTTCAGGTACCTGGAGCACGTGCACGAGGTGGAGGACACCGAGTACGTGGGTGTGCCGGGCACGGATACGCAGCCGGGGTCGGTGGAGGCCATGGTCGGTCGTGAATTGACCGAGGATGAGGAAAGAGCCAAGCTGAGGGCTCTGGAGGTGTTGCAGACCTACTTCAGCGGGGACCTCGCGCCGGAGGAGGCCAACCCGGATCGCCCGTTGCAGTTGCTGATCAATACTGATGTGGCCGCGAAGATGCTGCACGAAGAGATGCAGAAGAAGGCCAAGATTCAGGGGCAACCGAACCCCATGCCGGACTGGGCCGGTGGGGTTGACCCGGACGAGACAACCTGAAGACCGTACATTCTTGATCGCACACCAGCCCCTTGCTCGCGGAGGGGCGGTGTGTTTTATAGGGGGGGCGGCGGCGACCGGCGGCGGATGACGGCGGGATGACGGGGAATGACAACCCCTTGTCACCTTTTCGTGCTGAAATAGCAGGTTCGGGGGCGGTTGGTGACGAAGTGACACGCACTCCTTACTGCCCAGGGTTTAGGAGAGATTTGAAGAAGTATATAGAAAAGGTTGTCACTCTGTCATTCTGGGATTGAAACGCTTGCGGGGTAGGCTGGATTTATGACACGGGGTCGTCATTGTTTGTCACCTCTTTGTCATTGACCCCTGCTGGTTGGCTAAAAACGCATGTGGACGAAAAAATGCCAGACGGGGACGCCCTTTCCCCTTCAATCTTCAAACGCCGCTGGGGGCCGGGGGGCATGACGCGTGCGTGCGTGTGCGCATACTGCGTGCGCAAGTGCGTGACGTGTGCGTGCGCGGCTCGCGTAGCGTCCCGTGTCGCACGCGTGTCGCACGCCGGTCCAGGCGCCTGCGCACGCGCCCGTGTAAGGTCGCCGACCGCCATAAGTCCTTTGTTTTCAAGCACTTAGCGATTCTTTTTGTCCGACGCTGGCCGAGGGTTGTCACCGCGACGTTGCGGCGACACACACAACGCAGCCTGCGGGCTGCCTTAGGTAGGAGGTGCGCCAATGGCCACCAATGCACAGACGTTGGAGGCCACGCAGGCGCTCCAGGGACAGGTCTCCACGCTCACGGAGGCGATGACGGGTCTGGTCGGGATTCTCACGGCACAGGCAGTGCCCGTGGCCCCGAATCCGGCAGGCGTCACGTCGCCCAAGGTCGTGGAACCCACGCCGGTGAACGATGCCCCTCGCTTCGAGTCAGGCAACGCGTTCATGCAGAACGGTATTCTCTGGGTGCCCTGCGAGGTCGATGCGTCCGCCACGGCGGTGTCCCAAAGCGGCAAGTCCATCCCGACTGGCCGTAATGCGGGCAAGTTCGTGATCGGCGGTCGCACACACAACTACGGGCTGAACGTGTACGTCACGCTGCCCAAGATTCCGGTCGCGTGACCGGACGCCCCCCTCGGTGGGGGCTTTTTTCGTGCCCATGTGCACGGGACGGTGTGGTGTGAATCTCACCGCCCCATTCGGTTGAATCGCACGCCCCATACCACGTCTACCCCACCGGTGGTGGCTGCGAGTGGATCAGTACGGGAAATTGGAGCGCACGGGCTCCGGCCCCGCTATCCCCGCCCCCTCGCCCCACCACCCACGGGTATACCCAACCACGGAGGCAACGCCATGTGGATCATCGTGATCACTCTCCCCGCCCCGGACAATCAGCCGATGTACGTCGGCCCATTCCCCGACCAAGGGGACGCTCAGGACTACGCGAACGCCCAACTGTCAGCCTACGACCCGCACGTCACGGTCGTGAGCATGGCTCCCGTCCCCGACCTCATTCACGGCTGAGTGCCGTGTGATTCGCATAGCCGTTCAGGCTCCGGCCTGCTCTCACGGTCCTGCCGCCTCACCCATCCGCCTACTCATGGGAGGCACGTACGCGGCAACGTGATCACCCGGTACCCTGAATGGCGTGGCTTGTCGCAAACAATAGCCGCTGATCACGGCACCATCAGCGACACCCAGCACCGTGCACCGTGCTGGTAGCCACACCGCACACTGTGCGCACCCGCTCCGGCCCACCTAACGGTGTTGCCGGGGCTTTTACCGTTGGTTGTCATGCAGCGTGGCCATTGACCACGCCAATTTGGGGGTTCAGTAGAATCGGCAAACGGCCAGGCGTTACTAACGACCGGCTGCCGTGGCTGAACAGACGGAGCCCTTACTTGGACACCGGGCACAACGGTTTACACTGTGGCCCTCCTTACCCGGTGGGGTCACGACACCACCTGGGACCGCACCAGCAGCGTGCAATGGTTTACCTTGCCACTGTGACAGGCTGCCCACCGTCTACTTCCCGTTGCGGTGCTGCACAGTGAGGTGGTATTCGCTGGTGGTCATCTACAACCTCGGCTCCTACCGGCGCCCCCCTGATGGAGCACGAGTCGGTGGCCACCAGCTTTTCACAACACACCTGGAGTCCACCATGACTGACATCGGATTCACCGGCACACGCAAGGGCATGACCTGCTCGCAGAAGAAGGCCCTCCGTGTCTTGTTCAACGACGTGTCCTCTCCCGTGTTCCACCACGGTGATTGTGTGGGTGCCGACGCCGATGCCCATGCCATTGCAAGCAAGTACAACGCTGCCATCACCATCCACCCGCCCACCAGTGCCGCATACCGGGCTTGGTGCAGGAGTGGCACCATGCGTCCGTCCAAGCCCTACATCCAACGCAACCACGACATCGTGGATGCAGTATCCATCCTGATCGCTGCCCCCGCCTCCCTCACCGAAGAACAACGAAGCGGCACATGGGCAACCGTCCGCTACGCACGCTTCACCAAGACCCCGGTAATCATCCTCGACCCCTACGGAGGCCCAACCACATGAGCAACCCCCAACCGGATGACCCCACCACCACCTGCGAACACCTTCGCGGTGGCCTCGGTCATGCCACCCTGCACATCACACCCTCCCAGCCCACCGTCACGGCCATCGTACGGCGAGCCATCGAGGACAAGCAGGTGTGGACACGCCCCCAACTCTCACTCATCGTGTACCGCGAAACAGGCGTGTGGGTCAAGACACACATGATCGCCAAGGCCGTCAACGCTGTCGATCCCCTCCGTGGCGGTCGCACCTCCGTCCTGTACCGCATCCCCTTCAAGGGCAACACCGCACACCTCAAGCCAGCAAAGGAGCCGCGACGTGCTCGACGAAACAAACTACCGGATCGTCGAACTGCTGACAGCACATCAGGGGTGTCTGGCCGCACGGCTCAAGCTAGTGGAAAAGCAGTTCGGACCAAACGGCTATGAGTCCGACTACTCCGCACTCACCCTCGACCTGCTCAACCGCTCCCGTGAGATCGACAACATAATCACCACGCTCACGTCGTAAGAGGTAAGCCTCCGCCTCAATCCCCTGCTCTCCGGTGGGAGGGCAGGTGGTTTACAAACCATCCTGACAGTGTACAATGGAGGCCCACCATGCCTAAACGCGGCCTACGTTTGTCGAAGAAGCACGGTGTCAATCCGTGCATCGTCAAGTGCTTCGTCTGCCAAGAGGACACCGGCGAACTCGCCCTGCTCGGCCACCTTCCCAACGACGCCGAAGCACCACGCGAGGCCGTCCTCAACACCGAACCCTGCCCCAAATGCCAAGACCACATGAAGCAGGGCGTCATCCTCATCTCCGTCCGTAACGGTGAGACAGGCAACAACCCTTACCGCACCGGAGACTGGGTGGTCATCAAGGAGGAGGCACTCAAACGCTTCGTCCAACCACCCTCCCTGCTCACACACATACTGAAGGCTCGCATGGCCTTCATCGACGACCAGACCTGGGACTTCATCAAGCTCCCCCGCCCATCAAAGGAGGCCACATGACCATAGACCCACGACCGATGGAACTGCGACTCGAACAGCAGGACCAGCACATCGTGCCCACCCGTCATCTCCCACCCGTTGACACCACACCCTCACCCAAGACCCCGAAGATGGAGCGCACCATCGACGCCTTCACCAAGCAGGTGTTTGGTCGATGCCGTACCGACTCCATCAAGGAGGCCACCTGTGTCTCCTGTGGTGTCAGCGTCAAGGAGTTCAAGGATGCCATCAGCCGCAAGGAGTTCACCATCTCCGGCCTCTGTCAATCATGCCAAGACGGTGTGTTCGACAGCCCACCACAATAGGAGGCCCACCCATGGCCTGGAACCAGACCTACCGTGCGAACGGTCACCCTGAGTGGCCACCGTTTGGCCTCAACAACAACCTCGAATGTCACGGCACCGGCTACTACAGCACCTACGCCCTACGCGTCGGCAACACCATCGCCATCCACTGGCATGGCACTGTCCTCGTCTCCATCAACACCAAGGGCCACTACAAACTGACCGCTGACCTCGCCCCAAGCTGGCGTAGACGTGACCCACGCCCTTACCTCTCACAAGGGATGATCTCCCGCCTCAACGGGCTCACCCCGTTCAACATCCACTCCGAACGCGGATGGGTTT
>Ga0114950_10001590_pt1 | contig 17130 bp, 17 predicted proteins | sample N075metaG_FD_83503 | JGI IMG/M metagenome (GOLD analysis project Ga0114950, IMG submission 83503) | Deep subsurface microbial communities from Kermadec Trench to uncover new lineages of life (NeLLi) - N075 metaG | ecosystem: Environmental > Aquatic > Marine > Ocean trench > Sediment | place... | reverse complement strand
TCGTTAGCTTGATGCATACCTCATCAACGGAGGGCCTCCGGTGACAGCAACGGCGGAGCACGTGTCGAAGCGCGCGCCAGACCAACCGAACCCCTTTCTGATCCGCACAGGCCTGACGTCACTGGCGGTCACTCTCGAGCACGGCGCGGTGACTGAGATCCGGTTCGGCGGGTCGGCATCCCGCACGGCGGCCACTACCCTTGAGCGCCGAGTTGCCGATGAGTTGCTCGAGTACTTCGCCGGGACTCGTACGGAATTCACCGTTCCCCTATCGCCGGCAGGAACGGATTTCCAGCGCGCCGTTTGGCGGGCACTCCAACGGATCCCCTACGGAGAAACCCGGGCGTATGGTGAGATAGCCGAAGCGGTGGGTAGGCCAGGCGCGGCGCGTGCGGTAGGAACAGCCAACCACCGCAATCCGATTCCCATCATCATTCCCTGTCATCGCGTGGTGGGGTCGAACGGACAGCTGTGCGGCTTCGGAGGAGGGCTCGGCGTCAAACGGCAGCTGCTCGAACTCGAGGCTTCGCACGTACCACCCCGATTCCTATTCGCGCGTTGATTTGACGCCCGGAACCAGGTATTTTGTACTATGCGTAACCTAGTATGCGCGGTCTCGCTGCGGCACGTCCAGTGGTGTGCCGTGGCTTTTTTTTGAGCGCGGCGATGATCGTTGTGTGTGAACCGGGCGCTGGATGGTGATCCTTGGTCGTGGGAGAGCGGGTCGTAGGTGCAGCTGACCGATCTCACCATCCGCAACTTCCGGAACATCACCTCGCTGGACATCGAGCTGCCCGAGGCCGGCGTCGTCATTATCGGCGCCAACGGCCAGGGCAAGACGAATTTTTTTGAGGCGATCTACTATCTCGTGCTGTTCCGCTCGTTTCGGGGTGCGAAGGATCGCGAACTCGTGCAGTTTGGCGCACCTGGCTTTTTCGTCGGTGGATCGGCGAACGCGCGTGTGACTGCGGGATATGAGGTCGCCGGACAACGCAAGAAGGTGACCGTCGACCGGAAACCTGTTCGGCGACTAGGTGCCGCCGTGGGACGAATCGTGGCGGTGCCGTTTTCGCCAGAGGACCGGAAGATCGTGGCCGGGGCCCCAGAGGGGCGGCGACGTTACATCGACATTCTGCTGTCGCTCAGCGCGCCGAGGTATCTGCTGGCGCTGTCTGCAATGCGAGTCGCGCTGAAGCAGCGAAATGCAGCCTTGCGTATGGGACAGGGCGACACTGCCCAGGCCTTCGATACGCCGTTTGCCGCGGCCGCCGCCATTGTGCTTTCAATGCGTGTGACCTGGGTGGAGCGCTGGGCGGAACGCTTTCGCGCGATCTGTGAGGCTCTTGGCGAGCCAGAACCGGTGCAGTTGCGGTACAGCCACCACGGGACAAAGGCCGAGGAGAAAGTCACCGATTTGCGCATGTTATTGGCGTCGACCATCGATCGCGACTTGCGCCGGGGGACAACGACGGTGGGTCCTCACCGGGATGACCTGCAGTTGTCGTTGGGGGATCACAGCCTACAAACCTACGGCTCGGCAGGTCAACAGCGGACCGCTGCGATTGCCCTCAGGCTGATCGAAGCCGAAACACTGGCCGAGGCTACAGGCCAGCTACCGATCGGGCTGTACGACGACGTCTTCGTCGAATTGGATGATGCACGACAGGCCAACTTACTCACCTTGATACGAGATACCCTACCCGGGCAGGCGATAGTGGCCGCCCCCCGTGATTCAGAGGTGCCGCCGGAGCTTTTTGAGCGACCTCGATGGACCATGAAGGGAGGAAAGCTTGAGACGTAAGGGAACAGGCACCGTCGCCGAAATCCTCAAGGAGTATTTTGGACGACACGGACTCATGCGACGCATCGGGCAGGCGAGCATCGTGAACGAGTGGGCGGGGTTGGTCGGAGACCAAGTGGCTAGGGTGACAGAGCCCGATTCGGTTAACGCGAGTGGAACGCTTCGAGTGCGCGTCCGATCCGCCGCATGGATGCAGGAATTACAACTCATGTCGCCCACAATCATCGAGGAACTGGCAAGAAAAGGAAAGCGCGTGAAGCGCATTCATTGGATGCTGGGAACCATGGAGCAAGAGGCGGGACGAGGAACAGAGGAGAACGCTTCACGCAGGCGACAACCAGGCAGAAACGGCGCATGACGACCCGTCCGGGAACCGTTAGTAGCCGCTAGCCGAAAGAGGAGCGAATGGAGAAGCAACGCGATACGAACAGGGAGCCGTCCGAAGAGAATCAATACAGCTCCGATTCTATTCAGGTATTGAAGGGTCTCGAAGCCGTCCGCAAACGGCCGGCCATGTACATTGGCTCGACCTCCGTTCGCGGCCTGCATCACCTAGTGTACGAGGTCGTGGACAACTCGATCGATGAGGCGCTGGCGGGGTACTGCACGACGATCGAGTTGACGATCAATGCCGACGATTCGGTGACAGTAGTGGACAACGGACGGGGCATTCCGGTGGACCTACACAAGACCGAGAAGAAGCCCGGCCTCGAAATCGCCATGACCATGCTTCACGCGGGCGGCAAGTTCGATAAGAGCACCTATAAGGTGTCTGGTGGACTGCACGGTGTCGGTGTGTCGGTGGTGAACGCCCTATCAGAGCGACTCGACGTGTGGGTGTGGCGCGATGGCGAGGAACACCATATGGCCTTCGAGCGAGGCGACACTATCCGGCAAATCGAGGTTCTGGGCAAGGTCGATAGGACAGGTACGAAAATCACTTTCAAACCCGACAGGGAGATCTTCACCGAAACGCGATACGATTTCGAGACGCTCGCGAATCGCCTGCGAGAGCTGGCCTACCTCAACGCGGGGATCAGCCTCAGCATCACCGATGACCGGAGCGACTCTCCCCGTAAAGAAACATTTCTGTTCAAGGAGGGGCTGCCGGAATTCGTCACCTTCCTCCGTGGCAATCGTAAACCGCTCCACCCCAACCCCATTAGCATCACCACCGTAAAGGACGATGTCGAGATCGATATCGCCATGCAGTACAGCGATGGCTATTCCGAGAATACTTTCTCGTTTGTCAACAATATCAACACCCACGAGGGCGGAACCCACCTTACTGGTTTTCGCTCTGCCCTCACGCGCACCATCAATGAAGTCGTCAAGGTGCGGGGATCGCTCAAGAAGGAGAACTTCTCCCTCACCGGCGACGATGTTCGCGAGGGTCTCACGGCCGTCATCCACGTAAAGGTGAAGGAGCCGCAGTTCGAAGGACAAACAAAAACGAAGCTGGGAAACAGCGAGGTCGAGGGCATCGTGAAGACGGTCGTTTACGAGCACCTCGGCAACTTCATGCATGAAAATCCCGGCGTGGCCAAAGCCGTCATCGAGAAGGCAACGAGCGCGGCGCGGGCCAGAGAAGCCGCTAAGAAGGCGCGCGAACTGGTGCGCAAGAAAAGCGCTCTGGAAAGCGGCGTCCTCCCCGGAAAACTCGCGGATTGCTCCGTGTCGGACCCCTCCATTACCGAGCTTTACATAGTCGAGGGAGACAGCGCCGGCGGATCGGCGAAACAGGGACGCGATCGCGGTTACCAAGCTATCCTACCGCTACGCGGTAAGATCCTCAATGTCCAGAAATCGCGCATCGACAAGATCCTGTCGAACACGGAAATCCGCGCAATGGTAACCGCGATTGGGACCGGAGTGGGCGTGGAAGACTGTAAGTTGGAGGACGCACGCTATCACAAGATCATAATCATGACCGACGCTGACGTCGACGGCGCGCACATCCGTACGCTCCTCCTCACCTTCTTCTACGCCCAGATGCGGCCTCTCATCGAAGCCGGCTACGTGTATATCGCCCAACCTCCCCTCTACCGTGTGGCCAAAGGCAAAGAAGAGTATTACGCCTACAACGATGAAGAACGTGACTCCCACATCAAGCGGCTCTCCAACGGCGGCGCCAAGGGTAAGGTGGTGATTCAACGGTACAAAGGCTTGGGCGAGATGAATCCGGAGCAACTTTGGAAGACGACCATGGACCCGACTGCGCGCACCATCCTCCGCGTAGAGATCGACGAGGCCTTCAACGCCTCGCAACTATTTGAGAAGCTCATGGGCGACGAGGTAGAGCCGCGGCGCGCTTTCATCGAAGAGAACGCCAAGTACGTGAAGAACCTGGACGTGTAGCACCTCTGCCGCGCCCGCCCCCCGGCCTCTTCTGCCGTCTTTGACCGGGCTGAAACATCGTCGCTATTCTTTAGCCATATGCGTGAACACTCATCACGATGGCAATCGCTCGAGCAGATCCACCAATCTGTCATCCGCTGCTCCCAGTGTCCACGTCTCGTAGACCACCGCCAGCGAGTCGCGGAATCAAAGAAACGCGAGTTCCGCGAATCATCTTATTGGGGAAAGCCGGTTCCCGGTTTCGGTGACCCCGACGCACACATGCTCATCGTCGGATTGGCCCCAGCCGCACATGGCGCCAACCGCACCGGGCGCATGTTCACCGGAGATTCCTCCGGTAATTGGCTGTACGAAGCCCTCCACCGCTTCGGATTCGCCAACCAGGCAGAGTCGGTCTCTGCCACCGATGGGCTCGAACTCTCCGATTGCTACATCACCGCCGCCGCCCGCTGCGCCCCACCACAAAACAAGCCTACGTCGGGAGAACTCGCTGCTTGTCGCCCGTATCTGGACGCAGAACTGGCTCTGCTCCAGAGTATTTGCCTGGTCGTGCCGCTGGGACGGATCGCTCACGAGTCTTGGCTCAAGGCCTCAGGGTGGTGGCGCGAACTCGCCCCTCGCCACCGGCCCCCGTTCGTCCACGGCGCCGAAGCCGTCCTGCCCGACGGGACCGTCATGCTGTGTTCCTACCACCCCTCCCGCCAGAACACCAACACCGGGCGCCTCACCGTAGCGATGTGGCACGCCGTCTTCCGCCGGGCCCGGCGCATTATCGATGACGCTTGACATACCGGCCCACCGAGCCCCATTACAGTCAACGAGAAAACCCGTGTCAGGACGCCGAATCCTACCGCTCAGGCTCCTTGGACGAGCAGTGGCCGGCCTCCGCCAAGAATTGGAGGGGTAATATGCGTCGCACCCATTTTCTTTCCTTACTCGCAGTCTTGGTTCTGAGCAGCGCCTGCGCCTCGAGTGCTCAACCGGGCCAATCACGCCCAAGACGCAACAGGAATCTCATCACAGCCGACGAGCTCTCCGGCCTGTCGGTTGCGACTGCCTATGAGGCCGTACGGCGACTCCGCCCCGCTTGGCTGCAAGCCCGCGGCAGGTCGCCCCTGCCGGCGGTCTTCCGTAACAATTCCCGATGGGGCGCCGACCCTAGGAGCTTGGAAAGCATCCGGATAGACATCGTCACCGAGATGCGTTACTTGAGCGCGAGCGATGCCACTACACGCTATGGCACCGGATTCACCGGAGGAGTGATACTAGTCGTAACCAGGTAGGGTGACGGGACGACCCTCACTGCCCACGCTCTCGCAGCGTACTGTCGGTCGGGGCAATTCGGTTGGCGATGAAATTGCTGATACGAAAGACGGTCGAATCGCCGGTCTTCCGCACCCAGAAGCCTCCGGTGGTGGAGTCGAACGCCAGCTCCAAGAGGGTGGCCCCGGCCACGTCGCGCAGCGCGACCAGCCGGTCCGGCCGGTCGAAGTCGACCGAAACTTCCTCTTCCGGCCTGCGGAAGCCTGTGGCATCCAGCGACTCGTATTCGTCTAGCAGACGCGCCACAGCCGCAGAGTCGGTAGCCTCTCCGCCGGGCAGCTGCCATTCATCGCCTTCACGTCTGAGAACGTAACTCCCACCTCCCAAGTGTATCTCCACCGACGCCACGCCCTCGGCGTCGATGCGGGCAATAGTCCGGTCACGCCAATCCTGGAGCCCACGATCCACGTAAGTCGAGAGGGTGGTCCGGACGGCATACACTCTGTCGTCGCCCGGCTGGCGGAAGTAGGTGTCCCGAAACCCGGGAGCCCGCTTCCCCAGCAGCAAGTGGGCCAGCGTACGGCCCTTCCCAAGAATGCGAAGACCCCGCGCAGTGCTGTCCTCAATAGCGAGACGGCGGTGCGTTTCGGCGTTCTGGGCAATCAGCTGACCGGGAGATGCATCCTCGAGTAGTCCAAAGAAGTCACTCACCCCCGAAGATGACGCCCGGTTACCGTTAACGGTCCAATCGTCACCGTGCCTGGCGAGAACGATCGTATCCTGCGTTCGTTCGAACACGACGGTATCCGCATCCTCCATGGCAACAGCCGGAATCTCGAAATCGCTTGTTACTTCGTCGAACCCGCCACGCAGTATTTCGACTGCGCCCCACAAGAAAACCAATATGGCCAGGGCTATGGCGATTTGCTTCAAACGGTCGGCGCTCATGCCGCCACCTCTGGGGCCGTAGCCCGCTGATATTTACGTCGTGTGAGTCGATTGCGCTTGACCAAGCGGAACGCGGCGAGAAGGACCAATATTACCGGAACCCCGATGACATTGCCGTGCTTCACGAAGTCACGAACCGCGGAACTCGTGAACACCAGCCGAGGCGGAGTACGGTTCTTCGCTCGAATACCGATCAAAGCCTCATCCTGGGCGAGCCAATCCACGGCGTTGAGGCCGAAGGCGAGGTTGTTGGGATTCCCCTGGAGGAAATTGTCCCGCAGCAAGTCCGTGTTGCCCACGACCACGATACGTCCACGGGACCCTTCGACATCCTCGACGGCGGTGGGATTCACCAATGCGGCGAGCAACCTCACGCCCAACCCCACCTGCCGGAACTGCCGCCGCGGCGCCAGCATCGACATCATGCTATCCACCCCGGCGCCCTGGGTTGTCACGAAGAGGGGGGTAACGGTACCCGGTGTCGCGCCGCTCGTATCAAGCGAACTCGGCCACGGCATGAACACGCCACTCAGATCCGCGTTCACCGACACGCTTCGCGTACTCAATGCCCGAACCCACAGGGGATACGAAGCGACCATGAACCCGAACTGTGTGGGTACCTGTGCCTGCTCGTTCGAAAGTAGGTCGTACACCATCTTCGATTCGATCGACACGCCGTACGGCTCCAACAGCTCGTTCCACAACACGTCCTGAGGGAACACGAACTCCTGTCGCCCCGGGCGGCCCATCCCGTCCGCTAGGATAAAAGCGCTCCCGCCGCGATCCAAATAGGCCTCTAAGCGATCCATCTGATCACTCGGCAGGATGTCCGGTGCACCTATGAGGACGAGCACGTCGACATCCTCGTCGGGCTGGCTGTCCGCCGGCAGGATGAGCGTACGGATACCGTAGGTCTGCTCCAAGGCCTGCCGGAACACGTTGTACGTAGCCGCAGCTTGTTGCGATTGGTCCGCGGGCGCCGTGTAGATAGCCACTGTCGACTTGTCTTCCAGGGTCATGCCACGAATGATCGATGACAACCGGTATTCGAGATCGTTGGTCCTCTGAATGAAGGGGATCGTCTCCGACTGATCGGCATGCTGGACGGCGATGCCGAGGTAGCCCTCACGTATGGTCAGCTCCGATTCACCGATGATGTTGAATTGCACCGGCCGTATGCCGAGCGACCGGACTTCGTCCGCCGCGGCGGAATCCTTGGCCGGGTCCTGCACCACGACTCGCAGCATCCCGTTGCCCGCATTGCGGTAATCGCGCATCAAGTCGTCGAGATCCCGACGCAACATCATCACTTCGGGCGGCAACTCGTCAGAGGCGAAGAGCTTCAGTGTGACAATGTCGTTGAGATTTCCGACGAGATCGCGCGTCGCCTTGGACAACGTGTATGCCCGTCCCGGAGTAAGGTCGAGCCGGCCGCGGATGTGGCGCCCGAAGAGATTGACGACGACCAACCCGATCACTATCAGCGCGGTGGCGGTGCGAAGCCGTCGCAGGGATTCTCCCCTGTGGCTCAGCTTCGAGCCCATCAACGCCAGATACGCCACAGAGAGAAAGATCGCCGTCAATGTGACAAAATAGATCGCGTCGCGCAGGTCGATCACCCCGCGCGCGATATCACGGAAATGTGACATGACACCCAGTCGTCGGACGAGGGCGCTGAGGGCCGGCGGCAGGCCAACAAAAACCCGATCGAGCCCGATCAAAATCAGCATAAACATCACTGCCACACCGATAATGAACGCGGTGATCTGGTACCTAGTGAGATTGGAGGTCCACACACCCACGGCGACGAAGGCGGCGGCCAACAACCCGGATCCCACGTACTGGGCGAAGATCACGCCCACGTGCAGATCGGCCCCTAACGACAGGCCGACCGGGATGGGTAATGTGAGCGCCAGCGCAAGCCAAACGAAGAGCACCTGCCCCAAATACTTGCCGAGTAGCAGCTGCAACTCCGTGATCGGCTGCGCCAGTACGACTTCGAGGGTGCCCGTGCGAACGTCCTCTGCAAACGATCGCATGGTGACCGCCGGCACGAAGAACAGAAACATCCATGGCAGCAAGTCGAGCATCGGGCGGAGCGATGCCACGCGATACAGATATGCCTGCCGGAAAAACAAGAACCCGTTGATCGCAAGGAACACAACCAACAGGATGTATCCGGTCGGTTGATCGAACAGGGTCCTCAGCTCACGGCGCGCAACGGTCCAGATAGCTTTCACTTGGCTTCATCCGGTTCATGAGGTTTTCCAGCCGCCGTCTCCTCTGGCGCATCTTCAGTCACTTGGCGGAAGAGGTCCTCGAGGCTCCTGGCCTCCTGGTGTAGTTCATAAAGTGTCCATCCACGATCCCGCGCCAGTCCAAACAGCTCGGGTCGCAAGTCCCGGTCCGCACCCACCACTACCATCAACGCGGTGCGGCCGTCACCCGACGCCTGGCGGTCCACGACTTCCCGCACGCCGTCCAGTCCGGCAATACCCTCCGCCACACCATCGCCGGCGATTTCCACCAAGACGTGCACTGCCGCCGCCCCACTCGACTGGGCTACCAGCTCGTCCACCGAGCCATCGGCCGCGATTCTTCCCTTGTTGATGATCAACAGGCGCGAGCAGGTGTCGCGCACCTCGGACAGCACGTGGGTGGACAGGAGCACCGTGCGATCCTTGCCCAGATTGCCGATCAACCGGCGAATCTCCAGCCGTTGGCCGGGGTCGAGACCCTCCGTCGGCTCGTCCAACACCAAAAGGTCCGGCCGGTGCAGAATCGCCTGTGCCAGCCCGACCCGCTGGCGGAATCCCTTCGAAAGCTCACCGATCGGTCGGTAGTACACGTCTTCGATACCAGTGTCTCCCACGGCATCGTCAATCGCGCGCGTGGCGTCGGCACCATTCATATCTCGCAGCCGCGCTATGAACACCAGGTAGTCGACGACCAGCATATCGGTGTACAGAGGATTGTTCTCCGGCAGGTAGCCGATCCGACGTTTGGCAGCCACTGGATCATCGCCCAACGCCACACCGTCCAGGCGTATCTCGCCTTCGTCTGGATCGAAGTACTGGGTGATCATGCGCATAGTCGTCGACTTGCCGGCCCCGTTCGGCCCGAGGAATCCCACCACCTCCCCGCGATCAATGTCGAACGACACACGGTCGACCGCCGTGATATCGTGAAATTCCTTCGTAACGCCGTCGAGTGACAGCAGTGACATAATCCACCATGGTTTGTGGTCGGCAGGATTCTATAGCCATACCTCGGCAGACTCAAGGCTGGCTGGTGCCTGGGTAAACGGGCGAGCCTGCCAGAGCATGCGCATTTCTGCCGGTCCCGGAGGCACCACAAGCCCTTGCGGGAACGTCGTTTCGCTCTACTTTATATCACAAAGTCCTTTGCGTCATCCAACCTAGGAGAGACAGTGCCGATTCCGACTCAACCGGCGCGCGAACAGGCCGAAGAGACACTCGCCTACATCCGGGAGACCATGGAATCCGCTTCAACCTTCACGGGGGTGTCGGGATGGGGGTTGGTTGGCGTGGGGGGGATTGGGCTCATCGCTTCGTGGCTGGCGTGGGCGGCGGGTACGCCTGCCTTGCTGCGAGTGTGGGTCCCGGCTGCCTTGGCGGCCGTCGCCGTGTCCGCCGTGGCCAACGTCGCAAAGGCACGGCGTCTCGAGATACCGTTGTGGACCGGCTCGCTGCGAAAAATGGCGTGGGGTCTCGCTCCTGCTCTGGCGGCAGGCGCCTTTCTCACTCAGGCGCTCACCGCTCAGGGGACGCCAGACCTGTTGCCAGGCACGTGGCTCGCGTTGTACGGGGCGGGCGTAACGGCCAGCGGCACGTTTTCGGTGCGAGCGGTGAGGTGGATGGGGCTGGCCATGCTGGCGCTGGGCTCGCTGGCCCTGCTGCATACGGACCTCGGACTCGTTCTGCTCGCCGTGGGCTTCGGTGGGTGCCATGTCGCCTTCGGCCTCTACATCGCACAGCGACATGGCGGCTGACTCGGTCCTCCACGGCCTCGACCAGGTCATCCACGAGCGCCGCAGACTGGGCATCGTGTCCGCCCTGGCCGCGAACGACCGGCAAACCTTCGCCGAGTTGAAGGCGGTCCTCAAGACCACCGACGGCAACTTGAGCGTCCACGCTCGTCGGCTGGAGGAGGCGGGCTACATAAAGGTCACCAAGGGGTTCGCAGACCGGAAACCTCGCACCGAATACCGGCTCACGGCGAAGGGCCGGCGCGCACTCGAAACGTACTTGGAGCAAATGGAATCAATTCTCAGCGCTACGCGCCACGCATTGGAGCGGGAATGAGCGGGCTGCACGTTGCAATCATCATGGATGGGAACGGGCGCTGGGCGAGAGCCCAGGGAAAGCCGAGGTGGCGCGGTCACCTAGCCGGTGTGGACAGTGTGCGCGACGTCGTCCGCGCCGCTCCGGACCTGGGAGTTCGCGTGCTGACGCTGTACGCCTTTTCGTCCGACAACTGGAAGCGACCGCCCATGGAAGTGGGACGTTTGTTTTGGCTGCTGCGGCGGTATTGCGTCCGCGAGCGGGATGAACTGGTGGCCAACGGCGTCCGTGTCACGGCAATCGGCCGACGGGATCGCATACCGGCTACGGCGCTTCGTGCGTTGGAGCAACTCGAGAGCGACACGGCGGAAGGAACCAAGCTTCACTTGCGCCTCGCCATCGATTACAGCGGCCGCGCAGCGATCGCTGAGGCCGTTCGCACGTTGGCCCGGCAGGTGGCCGAAGGTCGGTTGGCTCCAGCCGAGATGACGGAGCAGAAGCTCAACCACATCATCACCCGGGGTGTCGCCCTGCCCGATCTCCTCATCCGGACCGCCGGCGAGAGGCGCCTCTCCGACTTCCTGCTTTGGGATGTGGCATACACCGAGCTCTATTTCTCCCCCACGGCTTGGCCGGCTTTTGGCCGCGAGCATCTAGCCGAGGCTCTGGCGGATTTCCGACGTCGCGAGCGGAGGTTTGGCGCGGTGCCGGCAACTCGGGAGGAACGACAGGTCGCTGTGGTGTGACGCCGAAGGGCCTCGCCCCGACCACCGGGAACTCACCCACCACGTCGGTCGTTCGTCAGTTGTACACGGCTGCTCCGCCAGGCTCTGGACGCCGCGCCGGCCGGCCGTCACCTTTCGGCTGGCGCTTCGCTCACGAGAGCCCTAGATGACGCAATCCAATGACGCCGCCGCCGCCGATTTCAAGTCGCTCCTGGAACCGGTGCTCGAGCCGGCGTACCGGACAGCCTACCACCTGACGCGCAACGAGGCGGACGCCGAGGAGCTGGTGCAGGAGGCTGCGTTGCTTGCCTTCAAAGGATTTGGCAGGTTCAAGCCGGGCACGAACTTCAAGGCATGGTTTTTCACCATCTTGCGAAACCGATTCATTTCGACCTATCGCAAGAAACAGCGGGAGATCAAGACCGTCGAGCTGGAGGACGCTCCGGAGCTGTACATGTACACCAAGAGCATGGAGTTGGGCTTGTCGGCCCAGACGAGCGAGCCTGCAAAGTATGTGATCGAGCAACTGGACGCCGAACAGGTGGCGACGGCGCTAAGTGAACTGCCCATGGAATTTCGAGAGGCCGCAACGCTCTACTTCACTCAGGACATGTCGTACCACGACATCGCCGAAGTGCTGGGTGTTCCAGTAGGAACCGTGCGCTCCCGACTGCACCGTGGGCGAAAGTTGTTGCAAAAGAAATTGTGGCACCTAGCTGAGGATTACGGCCTCGTGCCCCAACCAGGCGCGGCAGAGGGCGCACCGTGAAAAAAATCGACCGCTTGACGTGCGAAGAAACGTTCCGTCGACTGGACGACTATCTCGACCGTGAGTTGGACCAACACGAGATGGCACTGGTGCGCAAGCACCTCAAGGCATGCGATGTCTGCGAGAGCGAATACGTCTTCGAAGACACGATTTTCAATGTCGTACGGAAAAAGTTATGGCAGGTGCCGCTACCAGAGGGCCTCAGGGATAGGGTCTTCGCTCGACTAGAGGAAATGCAGCGCAACGAGAGTTGATTCGGCTGCCGCGCATTGGCCTGCCGCCTCCGGCGCTAGTAGCGTCGCTTGAGCCGGTCGAGGTCTCGCCGCTCTTTCTTGGTTGGGGGTCCCTTGGTCGCCGGGAACCCCTTGGCCGCCGCCCGGTGTTGCTCTACCAACCGCTCACGGGCAAGCCGGCTCTCTTCCAACTCTTCATACAGCAAAGCGGCCTCCTTAGCGGAACGACGACGCTCGCCGGCCACGCGAACGGTGAGTTGATATTCATAGGGTCCTTTCCTGACCCGCACGCTATCTCCGCCGTGGATCAGCTTCGACCGCTTCGCTCGAGCGCCGTTCACCTGTACCTTGCCACCTGCGATGGCCTCCACAGCCAGGGCGCGAGTCTTGAAGAACCGGGCGGCCCACAGCCATTTATCGAGCCGGACTGTGGCAGGTCCTTCGGTGTTATCCGTTCCCGACCTCCCTTTCATGATGCAAGCTAACCAGATGCGATGCCTATCGAATGAACCCTCGGAGTCCGGTTTGTGCATGACGTACCGGGGTGGGCTACTAGACATCCTCATGAAACACCCCTAAGCTGCACGGCACACTCCGCGGCCTCCTTCTCTCTCTCGCATCTTCGGAGGAACCATACGATGAGGCGTAGTCTGCTCCCACTCTTAGCGGCAGCGGGAATCATGTCTTCCATCACTACCGCCCGTGCCCAAACATTCACGACCGACAACCCCGTGCTGCGAAGGATCTGGGCCGAGGGCATGGAAAACTCCCATGCATACCGCCTAGCCCAGACGCTGCTAGACTCCATCGGTCCCAGGCTCACCGGATCTCCCAGAATGGAGGCCGGCAACCAATGGCTGGTGGATACGTACCGTAGTTGGGAGGTGAAGGCCGAGAATCAGCAGTACGGCACGTGGATGCACTGGCGGCGCGGGCGCACCCACATCGATCTCGTCGAGCCGCGGGTCCGCACACTCGAGGGCACCATGCTCGCCTGGAGCCCCGGCACCAACGGGCGCACCGTGCGAGGTGACGTCGTCATCATGCCCGAAGTCGCCGACTCCAGTGCGTTCGCCGCATGGTTGCCGAACGCTAGCGGCAAATTCGTTGCCGTGTCGTTCCCTCAACCCACATGCCGACCCAATGATGACTGGGAACAATGGGCAACCGACGCCTCGATCGAGAAGATGCAACGAGAGCGGCGAGCAGCAAGCCAGGCTTGGAACCAGCGCCTTTCCAACGTCGGCTTCGGCGGTCGCGGCGGTGCGGGCCGGCTCGCCCAACGGCTGGAGCAAGCCGGGGCCGCCGGTGTTATCACCTCCCGTTGGTCGAACGGCTGGGGGGTTCAGAAGATCTTCGGCGCCAGCACCGAGCAGGTGCCGACGCTGGCTCTGAGTTGCGAGGATTACGGTCTCGTTTTCCGGCTCGCCGAGAACGGCCAGAGCCCGGTGCTAGAGGTATTTGCCGACGCGGAGTTCCTCGGGGAAGGGCCGGTGTTCAATACGATCGCCACGATTCCGGGACGCGAACTCCCCAACGAGTATGTGATGCTTTCGGCCCATTTCGACTCGTGGGACGGCGGGTCCGGCGCGACCGACAACGGCACCGGCACCATCACGATGCTCGAAGCTATGCGGATTCTCAGCACCGTGTATCCCAACCCGAAGCGCACGATTCTCGTAGGGCACTGGAGTGGTGAAGAGCAAGGTCTCAACGGGTCTCGTGCGTTCGTCGAGGACAACCCGCAGGTCGTCGATGGGTTGCAGGCCCTGTTCAACCAGGACAACGGCACGGGCCGCGTGGTCCGCATTTCTGCGCAGGGCCTCACCGGTGCGTCAGCCCATTTCGCCAACTGGCTCTCGCAGATTCCGACGGAAATCACCCGGCACATCACGTTCAACTTTCCGGGCACGCCGTCGGGCGGCGGCAGCGATCAGGCGTCGTTCATCTGTTCCGGGGCGCCGGCCTTCAGCCTGGGGGCGCTCGGTTGGAACTACGGTACGTACACGTGGCACACCCAGCGCGATACGTTCGACAAGATCTCTTTCGACGACTTGAAGAACAACGCTACGTTAACGGCAATGCTGGTATACCTGGCATCGGAAGACGCCGAGAGAGTGCCCAGAGAGCGCAGGACGGTGATGCCGGTTCGCGGCGGCCGCCAGATGACGTGGCCCGAATGCCAGCCGGCCCGGCGGGATTGGTCCCAGCGACGCTGAGGACCCGGTTGGGGGGGGAGGCGGAGCGGCCCTCTCCCCTCTCCCCTCTCCCCAATTCTACCGGTAATTCCCGAATTTCAGCTCTATCCCCCAGTCCTCCTCTGTCAGGAAGCCCATCACCTCCTGCAGCACATCCTTGGAGGGGCTCGAGACCCGGAGCTGATCACCCTGTATGGCGACTTGCACCTTCTTGAGTTTCCGCCCCTTCACCGCCTTCACTATTGCACGGGCCGTGTCGGTCGAGATGGATTGAGTGAGGGTAATCTCTTTGCGAATACGGCTGCCGCCGGCCTGCTCGCTTTCACCAATGCTGAGATTCTTCACCGGCACATGTCGCCTGATGAGCTTACTCTGCAGAACATCGAGCAGCGCTTTCATGCGAAAATCGTCGTCGGCTTCGAGCTTGAGCAGAGCCTTCGTGCGGTCGAAGTCGATCGTGCACTTCGTTCCCTTGAAGTCGTAACGCTGGCGCACTTCCTTCATCGCCTGGTTCACGGCGTTGTCGACTTCTTGCAAGTCGGCACCGGTAGTTACGTCGAACGAATAGTTTGCCATAGTATGTCTGGTGCTTAGTCCACCTCTTCACAAATACGATGACGTATGAGAAAGAAGCAAAGCCCTTTGGAGAGAAAAAGCTGCCACGGATTGATTATTGAGGACACGGATTCCAACGCTGCACAAATCTAGATCCGTGTCCAAACAGTCAATCCGTGGCCGTATTTCCTTATCATGTCATCCTGTCCAAAAACCTCTGCGTCCTCCGCGGTCTGCAGTGAATACGTTACCGCAATTACGACCCAGAGTGCTTAGCTAACAACCTTCCAAAACGCGATCCCGCCTGCCTGCTTCCCCACATCGACAGTCGCCACCCGCTGGAGACTCTGGAGGTCAATGACGTCAACGGCACCGCGCTCGCCGCCGATTCCCTCCACCGTCACGAAGGCATACCGGCCATCGGGCGATACGACAACGCCATGAGTCACCCCGCGGGCGCTGGGAATGAGGGCGATCCGCTCTCCGGTGCTGCGCCGCCACACGCTGACCTCGGCACTTCCCTTCTGCGTGACGACGATCTTTTCGTCATCCGGAGTCAGCGCGATGTTGTAGGGCGCAGTAGGCGCCGGGATTCTCCACGTAATGACCCAATCCTCCACTCGCACCTCCAACAGCTCGTGACTCTTGTTGCACGCCACGTATACGTATTCGCCGCTTGACGCCGGCATGGCCCAGGTTGGTGAACACGCGGCCCCCGACCCCGACGGTGGTGACAGGTCGAGACGGCGCGCTACATCCAGCGTCGCCACATCCAGCTCTATCAACATGTCGTCCAACATGCAGGTCGAATAATGTCTCAAGCCGTCGGGGCTGAACCTGGAACCGTGGGGCATCGTGCAGGTCTCGGTACGCTCTATCTCGATCATGCTCGCAAGATCGATGATCGATATGGTGCTGGGCTCAGGGTCACCGTAAAAATTGGAGTTGACCGCAAACGCCAATCCACCCACCGGCGGAACGGATACCGTAGACGGAAAAAGTCCCAGCTCGATCCGCCCAACCGCCGTATCGGAACCGGTTTCATATTTCCACAGAGATCCGAAAGGAAAACCGTGCCCCAAGGTCAGATACCAGTGCGAGCCGTCTGGATCGACATAGACTCCGTGGGGACCCTCGATCTCGGCGGGGAGCACGCCGACAGAGATCACCTTCTCGATCGTGAGCCCTTCGCCGGCCGTAAAGCGAAGGAGCGTCACCTCGTCCTCCGACTCCGAAGCCACGTAAAACAAATATGCCTTCGGTTCGCCCTGCTGAGAGGGGGGAGGGGGAGCCGCCCCCGCCCCCGCCCCCGCCCCGCCGAACAGCAGGGCGGCGATCGCCATCATTCGCATTATTGGGTGAGCTTTACCCGCGGCTGCAGCTTGACCGCCCATAGCCCGCTGTAGAACTCTGCGAAGAACAGGTTGCCCTTGTACGGCTGGGGGCCCCAGGTCATGGGAGAATTGGGAACGAAGCCTTCGGGATCGTACGCCATGTAGCGCGCGATCTCACGGCCCTGAAGGTAGAGATTGCCCTTCAACTCGCCCGATATGTCGACCACGCGTAGGCCACCCTGGTAAAACGCGGCATACAGCTTGTCGTCTTCGATCCACATGTTGTGGGACCCCGCCTCCGGTACCTCGTACCGAGCCACCTCTACCGGATTCAACGGATCGGTGAAATCCACGAAGTGCATGTAGCCGGCCATCAAGCCCGGCGTTCCAGGCTGGAGGCCGTCGAAACGGGCGCCGCCCCGCTCGTCACCCATGATGACGTAGAACTTTCCGGTAGGGCTCTTATAAGGAAAAGCGGCGTGGGTAGCGCCGTCGAAATCGCTGTAACGGGCAATCTCCACCGGGTTCGACGGGCTGCCCCCCTTTATTCCGTTCCCGACATCGACCAACACCACACCGTCCGCCCAATTCGAGGTGTAGGCAATGCCGTCCACCACCCACACATCGTGGACGCCGTGGCCT
>Ga0114950_10001589_pt1 | contig 17135 bp, 20 predicted proteins | sample N075metaG_FD_83503 | JGI IMG/M metagenome (GOLD analysis project Ga0114950, IMG submission 83503) | Deep subsurface microbial communities from Kermadec Trench to uncover new lineages of life (NeLLi) - N075 metaG | ecosystem: Environmental > Aquatic > Marine > Ocean trench > Sediment | place... | reverse complement strand
TCTCACGAAAGGTCTCCGCCGACTTTTCCGGGTCCTTGTAGTAGCCCAACGGCACGAACCCGCTGGTCGCAAGCTTACCGATCTCGCCTGAACCAGGCTCCACCTCACGGCCATCGTCAGTGATCACGCGTACGCCTTCAGCAAGCTGAAACTTGGCGGTCTGGGTGGCTGATTCACGGGTGGTGACCGAACTGCCCATGCTGCCCTCCGTTGAGCCCATGGCGTCCACCAGCACCATGTCGTGGTGGCGCAGCAAGCCCTCCTTGATCTCCCGGCTCCACATCACCCCGCTGGATACGATCTGCTTCAGCGAGCTGAGATCGTATGGGCTTCCTCTGCGTTCGGCTTCGTCCAACGCAACCAGCAACGGCCGGGCAAACGCATCACCGACGATCACGAGATCGGTTACCGCGTGCTGTTTGACCAGGCTCCACATCAGATCCGGGTCCAACCCCAGTTTCGGCGTGGTCACCACGGTACCACCTGCCAGGAGTGGAGCCATGCTGCCAAGCCACATCCCAGTACCGTGCATCAACGGACAGGCGACCAGAGATATGGGCGGCTCGGCGATGCTGTGCACGTATGCCGACAGCTCGTCGACGTTCCGTGGCGGCGTGAGCTCGCGACCCGCCGCTCCCATCGCCGTCAGGAAGTAGCAGAACTCAGCGCCCGGATACATCACCCCCTTCGGCAGACCCGTCGTGCCACCGGTGTAGAGCATGTAAATGCCGGCGGGATCGCGGTCAATGCGCGGCATCGGCGCACTACCCCGAATGCAGCCCTCGAAATCCAGCGAACCGTCAAGGAGGCTCTCCGTGCCGTCGTCGAGCTGGATGTATGCCTGGACCTTGGGCAGACGATCACGGATTTCCCATATGCGCATCGCATAACAGCCCTGATAGACCACGGCCTCGGCATCGGAGTTGTCCAGCAGATAGACGAGTTCATCGGCTTTGTAGCGATAGTTGACGTTGACCGGACAGCCACCGATCTTGAATGCTGCGAACTGCGCCTCGAGATATTCATTGCAGTTGTGCAGATACAACCCCACCTTGGAATCTGCCCCAAGGCCATGGGCATCGAGCACCGAGGCGATGCGCGCCGCGCGATCGTCATACTCGGCCCACGAGCGTTGCACATCTTTAGAAATCAAGGCGATCCGGTCGGGCACCGCATCGGCGATAGCCTCCCAAGCGCTGGCAAACTGAAGTTCCATGACTAACCCTCCACTGAAGGTGTCTTCTAACCCGACGACCGCCCGTTGGCAAGCTGACAGCCCGCAGCGCGCGGGCTGCCGCTAATAATTGGCGAATATCACCACCTTAATGGCGACGTTGGCGACCCATGGTTCCCGAATGGCCCTGTTTGTGTGCGAGCAAACCGGATTCATAGTTGGCACGACTATTGAATAAAGAGGCAACGAATAGGAAATATCAAACATTGAATCAAACACCCACGAGTATCGCCGACCTGAGGAAACCCAAGCCATGAACCACAGCATTCGACTTTCACGTTTGACCCATCCGCGCGCCTCACTCATCGCGTTGGTGTTGCTGGCAGTGGTGTTCGGGCTATTCGGCATTGTCGCAAGCGCGTTGCACCCCGAACTGAGCGCAGCCGTGCCTGCAACCGTACCCAGTCTGTTTGAATTCGCAGCCGGGCTCTTCAACAACTGGACATTCCGCTACTAAAACTCAAAGGCAACGGGTAACAAGGACAATGACAAACTCCACTATGAACCGCATACGTGCGGGCCTGCATCTGGACAAAAACAACGGCTGGATCGCGGGCGTATGCGCAGGACTCGCAAAATACTTCGATACCGACCCGGCGATCGTTCGTGTCGGCACGATCGTAGCCGCGCTGTTCCTGGCGAAGATTGTCATCGCCGTATATCTGGTCGCCTGGCTGGTGCTCGATGAGCGCTAGCCTGGGGCGGCCTCGGCCGCAAGCTCCCTGAACTGCACCGCGAGCTTCAGCAGGCGCTCAAACAAACGCTCGCGCTGGCGCTCGGTCATGTTGTTGAGCAGCCACTGTGCGATCTCTTTGCCAAGGGCTTCGTTGTGGTCGAAGATGTACGCGAGTTCTGCGCCGTAGTAGGTTTCACGATTTTTCGCAAGCTCGGTGAATCGTTCAGCAAACCCTCGCTCTGCCCGCGCGGCGAGCAGCGCTAGCAGATCCGCCTGCCAGCGACCGCGATAGTCGGCCCATAAGGCCCGCTCCGGTATATAGCGAACAGACTGCGAAGACAGATACTCCTGCTGATCCTTGCTGAGTCGCCCCGCGAATTGGGCGAATACGTCCACAATTTCATCGCGCCAGCGCGCCTGAGAGGATTCGACCGATTTCCCTCTTTCGGGCTTGGCGATCTCGTCGTTGCTCGCCTTCAACTTTTTTGCCAATCGAGCCACCTGCTCGTCGCTCATAGAGCGCGCCAGCTCTATGACCATGGGAGTCCCTCGATCCTCCATCTCCTCGGCCCAGGTCAGCATCGTGTGTTCCATGGCGACCATCTCCGCGGGATCAACGCCGTCTGCCAGGGTCGCCGGCAACGCCTCCAGCAAGTCCGAGTACCTCGGCAGGTGATTGGTGCGGTGCCAATGGTGCAGCTTGGCGAATTCCGCATCGAAGTAGCGGCGTTGATCTTCGTTCATGTTCAGATAGTCGCTCACACCCCAGCGCGCGAATCGATCCGCATTGTTGTAGATGTAATTGACACTGCACCCGGAGCTGAGCACGAGCGCGACCACCACCAAGCCCGTCACGGTGAACCAATTTCTCATGCGTTGGCCTGGCCTTCCTGCAATCCGCGCCACTCTTCGAAGTCGCGCACCTCGCCGCGTACCACCGAGAACACGTAACCGATGACCGCCGCATCGTCCAGCAACCCCAGCGCCAGGATGAAGTCCGGGATCAGATCCAACGGCACCACGAAATAGAGCACGCCTGCAACGATCGCGATGAGCGAACGTGTGGATACGTCCCGGTACTCGCCGCTCACATAGGCCTTCAGCAGCGCGAGCAAAGCGTTCAGCTGACCCCGGGCCGCGGCAAATTTTTCCGGGCTACGGGCGAGCTTGCGCGCGGCACGAACAGTCAACGCTTTGAGCTCCTGCGGAGAGCGCACGAGCACGGAAGCCCGCGTGCGGTAGCGCGCAAATCCTTCCGGCTGGGAGAGAGGCCGGACTTGGGGTGGGCTGGATGATGTCGTGCTCATGGCTCAATAAATCGGAGTTGTTGTGTACATCAATCTCGTTCGATGAAGTTCAGAATCCAGCGAGCAACTAACGGCTCGTGGGTTTCCTGCTGAAGTGACGCAATTCCTTCTTCAAACGTCTGTCTGCCCAGAAGTTCTTCGCGCGAACGCATGAGCACCTCCGCGTAGGCTTTCGAAAACTCCGGATGGCCCTGCAGCGTGAGCACCTGATCCCCGATCACGTAACCGGCATTGGGACAGAAATCGCTGCGGGCAATGGATCGGGCATTAGCCGGAAGCTCGAGCACCTGGTCCTTGTGACTCGACAACAGTCGGATCTCGGGCTGCGCCGGTTGCATCCAGCTTTCATGACTGATGAGCTCGACGCTGTGCACGCCGACACCCCAGCCCGCCTCGGCGGCCGCAGTCCGGCCGCCGAAAAAGTGCGCGATCAGCTGATGCCCAAAGCAGATTCCAACGATCTTGCGCTCGGCGGCGAGAGCCGCGCCAACAAATTGTGCCAGCGCTCCGATCCATGGCTCTGCGTCGTACACGCTGTACCGACTCCCGGTGATTATGTACGCATCGCAAGCATCTGCAGGCGGGTAGGCAATGTCCCGAGCGGCAAAAGTGCTGAACCGCAGCGGACGCTCCGCAGCACCTGCCAACAGCGTTGCAAACATGCCGGGGTAATCACCAAAACGCGGTTGGAACTGCGCCACCACAGAATCCGCCTGCAGAATTCCTATATGCACGGGCTGACCAAACGAAAAGACACTCCCTCAGATGATTTCAAAGTATCGTTCCAACTGCCAGCTGTTGAGATTCCGCTCGTATTCGGCGCACTCCCATCGTCTGGTCATCACATAGTGATCCACGAAAGCGTCACCCAGCATGCCCCTGGCGTGCGCTGATGCATCCAGACGGGCCGTGGCGGAGCGCAGATCGGCGGCGAAGCGATGACTCGCAGGGAGGCCATCTACCACGTCGTAGGCGTTGCCGATGATCGGTTCACCCGGGGCCAACTGCTCCTCGATACCGCCAAGGCTTGCCGCGCACACGGCGGCTGCAACGAGATAGGGATTCGCGTCGGCCCCGGGGACCCGGCACTCGATGCGCTGCACCGACTCGCTACCGCGGATCACGCGAATCGCGGCGGTACGGTTTTCGATTCCCCAGGTCGATGCGGTCGGCGCCCAGGCGCCCTTGACCAGGCGGGTGTAGCTGTTGATGGTCGGCGCCATCAGCGCAAGGTACTCGGGCAGATAACGCTCGAGCCCGGCTACCGCATGCTCGTGGATATCGGACATGTTCATGCTCGCCTGGGCATCGAAAAATACATTGCGCTGGTTTTCATCGAGCAGGCTGAAGTGGAAGTGGCCGCTCTGGCCCGGGTAGTCCATGGACCATTTCGCCATGAAGGTAGCCACACAATCGTGTCGATTGAAGAAGACTTTGGTGAACGTCTTGAAAAGATTAGCGCGATCCGCAGCTTGCAGAGCGTCCGTGGCCTTCAGCGCGGCCTCCCACACACCGGGGCCCGTTTCGCAATGCAACGCTTCCACATCACAATCTATGGACCGACAATACTCCATGAGCCCGGAGAACCGCTCGGCCAAGCTGCTTGCACGCAGCACCGAGTAGCCGAAATTGCCAGGGCTAAGCGGCACGAGGTTCCGGTAACCCTTCTCCCTGATGCTGTGCGGCGTCTCTGCAAAGACGAAAAACTCGAACTCGAAACCCGATTTCATGGTCAACCCGTGCTCGGCCAGGCGTTTGAGCATGGCTTTGAGCCTGGTGCGCGGGCATAGCGGATGGGGCCCACCATCGCTTGTGACGAACTCGCCAATAAAGAACGGGCATTCCTCATCGACCAGCCAGCGTTCGGTATCCGCCAGCAGGCGGAAATGAGTATCCGGAAATCCAGTATGCCAACCGGTGTAGGTGCCGGCATCATAGAGTTGATCGTCGACATCCCATCCGAATACGCAATCGCAGAACCCGCCGCCTTCCTCCATCAGCCCGATAAACTTATCCAGGCTGACGTACTTGCCCCGGATCACCCCATCAATGTCCGTCAGACCGAGTTTGATGCGGCTAACGCCTCGTTCCTGATATTGGGCCAGTTTCTGCTCCAGCATATCCGCACGATTGGCCATCACAAGCTCCCTATGACTCACAATTCGCCTCGCCAGAGGCTGACTTTAACCCAGGACCAGTTATCCACGAATTCTGTGGATAACTCTGAGGATAACTCGCTGACAACTCGCCCTACCGCAGAAAAAACGGCCGGTCCGCATGGTTGGTCAAAAATTGGTCACTTCTCAGTAATACCCTCTATTTCAACCAGTTACCGTATCAAAATGAGCAACGAGATGAGAGATTGTGCCCATCTACTCGGCGCGGGTCAGCATTCCGCAAAAATGTGAATAACCGACGGCGCGTGATGCGTTAGTGATCGCTCACATTCTAAGCGGCATGAAGATTAATATCAGGGTGATATTGGAGCCGCAGAAGTGCCCCTCAAGATAACCGTTGGGATCAGTCGCACGCCAGCAGCGACCGGCCAAAGCCGTTTCGCGACTACTCTTCGCGCTGATCTGCGGGCAACTTGATGGCGATATCCGGGGCGTTCACCGGCGAGATATCGGTGAAGATAGCGGGGTCCAGACGCCAGTCGTATCGTACCTGGTCCGCTTGCACCTGGTAGGTGGCTTCGGCAGCCAGGCTCACCGGCAGGCCCTGGCTGACCGACAGGTCCGCGGCGGGCGGAGGCTGTTCCGTTGCATGACCGTGTACAGCCATGCCAATCATTGCCATGGCTCCAGCCAGCGCGAGCAGCGCGCGAATGCTCATCTTAGTAGGCATATTGCAACTGCCAGTAGAATTGCGAGCCATGGTCACGCAGGTCTGCGCTGCCCGTGGCGGCGACCGGAAACGCCCAGCTGAAACGACTCACCAGGTTTGGCAGCAGGTCGGCGTCCCAGCCCAGGCCGACGTTGGTCAGATGTCCCCAGGTCGGCGTCAACTCGTTGCGGCCTTCGCCGTAGGCGCTGTCGGCAAAAACGACCAACTCGCCCAGCGGCAACGGCATGCGCAGATCCAGACCGATGACCACGCCCCGATCCGCCAGAAAGCTATTGCGTTCGAACCCGCGTGCGCGCGAAAAGCCGCCCAGAGACAAACGCCTGGAACTTGGCAGTTGCGAGTCGCTGATCTGACCCGTCAACCGCGCGACCAACTTCTGCTCACCCGCAAGGAAGGGAATGCGAATCGGCTTCCATGCATAGGCATCAATCCCGAGCCTCCAGAAAAACTCCTCCTGACCCGCAAACGCGCCGGCAGAGAAGCGGCCAAGATCGGCAGACCCTCTGATACCCGCCGCGATCCGCCGACCGTCCCAGATCCGGTGGCCATGCAGTAGCCCGCTTACGAACGTGGCGGCTTGATCCTCATCCTCGCGCCAGGAAAACCGATGGTGGTGCAGGCCGAGTTCTGCCGTGAGGCTGCGGCTGCGGCTGCGGCGCAGGGCCCGTTGGACGGAGAGATCGAACAGCACCCCATGGCCATCACCCTGCACACCGTCGTTTGCCGTGAAGCTGTTCCTTGCGACCCGCGCGCGAATCTCGTGTACACCATCAAGCGGCGTCTGGTACTCGACGAAGCCATAGGTCTGGTTGCTGGGATTCACGCTCTGCATCAGACCAAAGTCCAGCAGGTCTCCGGCACCTCGGGGGTTCAGCCAGCTGACGAGTGCGCTCAGCCGTTGCTTTCCGGTGGCACTGTCACCGTGATTGTCCGCCAGGATCCTTACCGACCAGGTCTGTTGTTCGATGACATGCAGGTTCAGCCGGGTCTCACCCGTTTCGGTCCCCGGTTCAAACGCAGCCTGGGTCTTGAGGCCCGGCAGCCGGTTGAGTTGATAAAGCCGCCTGGCAATGGCGTCTTCTGTGACCGGCTCACCCAGCACGTCGGCAAACCGCGAAGCCACCAGATCAGCATCACCGCCGGTAACGACCACATCACCGAGCACACCCGGGAGCACGGAGATTTCCACGACACCATCTTTTGGTTCCTGGGCCGGCAGGAACGCAACGGTCAGAAAATATCCAGCATTGCGGTAGTGTTCCTGCACCCGGGCAGCAATCTCTTCGAGTTCCACCACAGACACACCACGTCGAGTCTTTTGGTCCCGGATGAGTTCTTCCAGGTCCGCGGCATCCGCCGCGGACAACCTGGCATCATTACGATGCACGCCCAACGCGTTGAGGAAGCGCGCGACTTCTTCGAGTTCGGAGGCGGTAAAACCGTGGCCGCCCTCGCTGTTGCGGCCGCGGATATCGAGCAAAGCAGATTCGATCGCCGCCTGGACCTCTTGTTCGTCGATGCCCGGGTAGGCTTCGAAGTCTCGTATCCGCACCGACGAAACCTCTATTCTGGGGCTGGTCAGTGGATTCGGGTTGCGTTCGCTTAGCGTGCCAATACGCGCGGCCGCACGCGCCTGGGCGGTGGCAAATACCAACGCAACCGCCACCACGCAAACGCCAACCAACCACATCCACCCAGAACCCATTGAGCTCGCCCGCGCCCCGGGCAGTTGCTGATTTCCGCCAGCCGGAGCAAAGCGCGGCTGAGTGTCATCGTCGCCAATCGCGTCGGGCTGAAAATTTTCGATCACTTCGCGGCGCGTCTCGCGATACTCCCGGCGGCTGAATTCTCCCGCCGCATATGCTTTCGCAACCCGGCGCAGGCGCACGATCTCCGGAGCCAGCTTCATCAGAGTCATGAGATTTCCCTCACCAGCCGAAATCCGGTGACCTCGTCTGGATCGCCCTCATGGTTGCGCGCGGTCTGAACCACGCACTTGCTGATGGGATCGTTGTATGCGCCCCCGAGCGCTCGCACCTGATCGAGGTCCAACACCCATTCCTGAACGTTGCCGAGTACGTTCACCAGACCGAACTCGTTCGCCCGGCCGGTACTCGCCGCAACCGGTGCCAGACCGCGTTGCACGCCATCGACCGTAACGCGGCAGTTACGGTTCGGGTCGGGAATGCCCCCAGCGGCCTGCCGCCATTCGTCGAGAGTCGGCAGGCGATAGGTAAACCCGGTCCGCTCGCTCAGCCAGCCTGCGTAGGCGTTGGCCGCTTTGAAAGCAATGCCTGTTACGGGAAGTCGATCATCACCAGCACGTTCGCATCGACTGGAGGCGCCACAAAACGCGTTGAACTGCGCCCAGCTGATCTCGAGCTTGGTGATGGCAAAGCGCCCCTGACCATCAGCGGTGGGCACCACCACCAGACGCGGTCCGACACCACCGTCGGCCCACTTGTCGACACAATAGCCGCCGCGGCCGGTCTGTCCGCCGTTGCCCACCAGATACCCCAACCCGCAGGGATCAAGCTCGGTCTGGGAAAACCCCTGCAGGTCACCGAAGGCGCTGCGCGCCTCGCTTTGCAGCAAGCTCGCGCGCTCGAGATCCAGTTCAGCAAGCTGAGCCAGGCACTGGCCCACTTTGCTGCTGATTCGCGCTCGACCCATGTCGGCCAGCCCGGCGTCGCTTGCAATCCAGGTCTGATAGACCTCCGAAATCTGCGCGATTTCCATCCGCAGACAGGACCGGTCCAGCACTTCAGCAAGTGCCAGGTCAAAGCGTGCTTCATTTTCCCGTACCAGTCTGTGCTGTTCGGCAACCGCAAAACTCACCTCCGCGTCCGCCACGAGACCTAACACGCGTTCCAGGGTCGCCGCATCGAAGACCAGCGCCTCTAGAATGCGCATCGCGGTCCGGGCGAGGAGCAATTCACCTGCCCCCACGCTCGCCCGCAGCAGCTGCTCAAGCACGTCTATAACTTCCAACTTCAGGGGTTCAGCTTCCACGCTGGTTGGGAAGGCAAACTGCAAGCGCGCGAGCTCGGATTCGAGATTGTCAAACCACTCGGGCGAAAGAATCGCGTGGTCAAGCAACGCTACAACCTCTGTCACCAAGCGTTCGTGCATCGCCGGCTTGGCTCGAACGAGATCACCGAAGCGCATCGCGCGTTGGTAAAGCTCCCACGCCGCATCGACGTCCTCGGTGCCGGCAATCCGCCGGGTATAAAAGTCGCGGACCTGCTCGGCCATTTCCTGGCTTGCGGGACCCAGAGCATCGAGGCGCTGCAGGGTCTCCAGCTCGTCGGCGATCTGGCGCTCCCAGCCTGGATCGAAGGTGGGTCGACCAAGCAACGACGCCAGCCTTGCGACTTGCACATCCACCAACGTGGTCTGGCGAACTTCTTGCTTGACCTCGGTTAGCTCCGCATCGCCAATCAGGTAGTTGACCCCAAGCGCCAGCACGAACGCAGCGGCCGCGGCCATCGCGGACCGTGAGCGCCAGGGAGAGGGCTGCAGCAGCAACTGCTCCACCATGGCAACCGATTGCGGGCGGTCATCGCGATTGAATTTCAGACATTTCGCAAGCACCCGCCATTGACGATGCGAGATACGCTTGGGTTTCTCCGGCTTCAGCTGCTGTTTTGCGGCCGCATCGGCAGAAACCCGACCGTAGGGATGATGGCCAGTCAAAATCAGATAGATGACAATGCCTAGCGAGTAAATGTCGTCGCGCGGTTCCGGGTTGTCGCCGCTGAGCATCTCGCGACTTGCGTATGCCGGTGTAAGCGCTCCCAGCCGCGCCGGATCAAAGGCGGTATCTTCGCCTTCAAGCTGGTTCATATGCGCGGCTCGAGCAAGCCCGAAATCCAGGATCTTGGCGTGGTTACGAGGCGAAACGAAAACGTTACCCGGCTTGAAGTCTGCGTGCACCACGCCAGCCTCATGTGCATGCCGCAGGCCGGCACACATCCCGCGAATCACGTTCCACGCCGTTTCATCCGGCAAACCGTTGGGATAGGCACGCAACAGGTTCGCAAGCTCCTGACCTTCCAACAGCTCCATGGTGATGAACGGTACGTCGCCGTCTTTGTCAAAATCGAATATCGACACGATATTCGGGTGCGACACCGCTTGTGATTTAGTCGCTTCGCGTTGAAGGGCGATGAACGCTTCGGGATGCTCGCGGAAATCGTTGTTGAGTACCTTTACCGCAAGGAACGGTTGCCGATCCCTCGCCTCTACCTTGCGCAGGTCCTTCGCACGGAATACCGAGCCCATACCACCGCTGCCAAGCTTTTCCTCGAGCACAAAGCGCTGCTTCAAGACCCGTGGCGGATCGGCTTCACCAGACCCTTGTGCGGACAAGCTTTTGGAGATGCTGGAATCGATACGCAGCACCGTTACGTCCTGCCGGCCGGAATCCTTCATCGCCGCTCCGGACGCGCGATAATAAGCGATACATTGTCTCTTGCAGCTCCCGCCAGGCATCGCTCGAGCAACCGCTGAGCGATATCCTCGAGCCCGTCAGCGCGCAACTCGTCGACGAGCTCGCGGCGATCCAACTCCCGATACAGACCATCGCTGCACAATAGATAGGTATCGCACAAGTCGACGTCGAACACGGCGACATCCAGATACAACTCGCGCTGGCCGCCCACGGCACGGGTAATGATGTGGGTATCTGCGGCAACGGCATCTGCTTCGGTGACCATGCCAGAATCCAGCAGGTCGGAAATCGGGTTGTGGTCGCGGGTGATCTGCTCCAGGCGCGAGCCACGCAATCGATACAGTCGACTGTCGCCGGCCCACAACACCACACCGACCCGGTCTCTAGACACCATGGCGACCACGGTGCTCCCGACGGTGCCTCCGCGGCACTCTCTGCGTGCATGCGCGCGCAACCTATTGTTGACCATCAGCAACGCGTCTTCGACGGCATCCACGGCTCGTGAAAGCGAGCCGTTCAACTCCAAGCTGTCCAACGCTTCGGCGATCGCGTGGCTGGCGACGTCTCCGGCATGGTGCCCGCCCATTCCATCGGCCACCGCCCACAAGCCGGCGGCGGGCCGACTCAGCACGGCATCTTCGTTGCTTTTGCGCCGCTTCCCGCGATGGGTTTCCTCAGCGCTGTACCAGGTCAGCTGCATGATCCCTCGCTAGACGTTTTCAAAACGGATAGCCGCTTGCGGCGTCAATGGTTCACCCAGGCTGATCCAGCCAGAACCCCAAAGACGCATCTCACCACGCCGTACGAACGTGATTCGTTCGTCTTCTGTTTGCACGAATGTGCCGTTGGTAGAGTGGTCCACCAGCACGAAATCCTCTTTGCGACGTTCTATGTGCGCATGGCGTTTCGAGGTGAAGGTACGCTGCACGGAAAGCTGAGCGTCATCCGCAGCACCGAGAATCAATAGTTGAGTATCACCACTCAAGCTGGCGCGTTGATTCTGCCAATCCAATTCCAATTGGGAACGGTCATGCGCGTCCATGTCGCACTCACAAGACGTCGGTCATCCGCCCAAGCATAGGTGAGCCGCGCTTCAGAGGGTGGGACATGGATCACAACCGTGGCGCAGCGTGGGAATCCGTGGCGGATGCGTGGGTGCTGCGCCTGCGGCGTTATCTATACGAATCGTTTGTGCATAGCGCCCGCGGCGGCGCTGACACAAAGCATCAGTGCATGTACGCGAACATGCGCCGACGATAACTCGATGCCAGCTCCGAGCCTTTTCCCAGCAGCAAAAAGATGCGAATCATCATCGTACGGCCGATATCATCCCTGAACTCGCGGTCGGCCTGCAGGATCGCCATGGCATGGCCCAACGCCAATTCGTAGTCGCGCTGCACCACGCCACGCACGACTAGCTGGTAACGAACTTCAAGATCGTCAGGTGCCTGCTGATGCTGGTCCATAAGCGCGCCGATCTCGGCCATGCCGCTGGCCTCCTGAGCGAACTCCAGACGCAGCTTTGGTCGCTCAAAGCCATCGGTCTCCTCCGGAATGCCGGATAGCACCTTCTGCGCTTCGTCGAGTTCACCCTGCAGCACCAGTACGTCTGCCAGCTCAACGCGGAATGCCTGGTTTTGAGGTTGCTCGTTGACCGCCTGCTGCAGTAGGTCCATGGCGGATTGAAAGTCGCCGCTGTCGATGCTGGTCTGCAGTTGGTCGCGCAGTTGATCGGCCGGCGACAGAGTCAGCCTGTCCAGCAGCGCCCGCAAAGCCGTTTCTGGCTGCGGCCCGTCAATCTGATCGACAATCTGACCACCGCGTACCACCCGGATGCTCGGCACGCCTTGCACCCGCAGATGCTGAGCGAGGCTCTGGTCTTCGGCAACATTCACCAGCCCCAGCAACACCTTGCCCGCATATCGCGTCACCAGCGTTTCGAGCTGGAGCTTGGTATCGGCCGCCGGCGCAACCTGGTCTGCCCAGAACAGGAGCAAGATTGGCACCTGTTGCGATCGCTCGATCACGTCCTGCTGAAACGTCTGCGTCGTTACGTTGAAAACCAGTCCTTCATCGTTCATCAACTGCGTCCGGGTTAGGCCAGGAAGCGACGAATGATACACCAGCCGATCAATGGGGCGACAAGCACCAACACACCACGCTGGTTATATAATTCAGCGCGACGGCAATCGATGGAGTGATCCGTATGTTTCGCATTCAAGGTATCGACCACGTGGTTTTACGAGCGCGCCAACCAAACAAGCTCATCACTTTCTATCGAGACGTGCTGGGTTGCGTTGTTGAACGTGAGGTGAGCCAGGTCGGACTCACCCAACTTCGCGCGGGTAGCTCGCTAATCGACATTATCCAGGCTACCGGCGGCGCCGATCCGGCGGCAAACGATCCGTTAGCTAAAAGAGAACGCAATCTTGACCACTTCTGCTTACGTGTGACTCCGTTCGACCTCGCACAACTCGATGAGCACTTTGCGAGGTTCGGTGTGGAGATCCGCAAAGTCGAGCAGGTCTATGGTGCGGAAGGCTTTGGCCCAGCCGTGTATCTGCAGGATCCTGAAGGCAATACGGTTGAACTCAAAGGCCCTGCGACGAACAACGCCGATGCCTAGAGAGCCTTTCGTGTAGATGCGCTTGTTCAGCCGCCAGACAGTTTGAGTTCAGCGCCCATTCATACGCATTTGGGTAGATTGGCTCTGCAAACTCGGAAATGGAGGCAGACATCATGATCAAGCGACGTACACAGCTGTTAGGTGCTTCAGCGATTCTCATCGGCCTCTCGGCACCTTTCGCAGTGCAGGCTCACGGCAACGATCACACGTGGCTCTATGTGGCGGGCACATTTGCGACCTACGCCCACTTCAGCGGCCACGCGTACAACCATCACGATCACCGCTATGCGGAAAGACATTGGCGCAAACACCAACGCAGAGCCAGGCGACATCACATCCGCGCGTATCGGCATCACCGCCAAATGCGTCACGTGTCCGATCACCACAACCTTCGGTATGACGGATTTGACGATCACCATCGGTACGCCCGACGTCACGACGACCACCATGATCGTCGCCTATCAGGGTACCGTCACAGCTGAGCGCACGGCGTGGCACTACGGGGAACCAACGGGCTCCCCGCGAGGGCAACCGACTAAATCAACGGGCCGCACCACGAGCTGGCACGACCACAAACTCCCCGAAACGGGGAGTACGCTGGATTCCGATTGAGCGTCTCACTGCTGTTGGGTATCCTTCACCCTAAGTAGTTGATCGGCATTCGAGCCACGGAGGCGTCATGTCGCCACAAAGCCCATACCAGATTCTTGGAGACGAAGGCATCGCCACACTTGCCGATACATTCTTCGACGTCTTGGATGAACTGCCTCAGGCGGCGACCGTTCGTGCGATGCATAAAGAAAATATGGATGAGATTCGCAAAAAGCTGAAAAACTATCTCATCGGTTGGATGGGTGGTCCCCCCATCTACCAGATGGTAACCGGAACGGTGTGTCTGACCGAGCCCCACGAACCCTACGCAATCGGGCCGAAGGAACGCGATCAGTGGTTGTTGTGTATGGACACCGCACTGGAACGAACGGGCGCGTCTGACGAACTGAAAAAGATGCTCAAGGGCCCGATGTTTCAGATCGCCGATACTGTACGCAACCGCGACTCTTCAGATCCGAAACCACGCGACCCCAACATTATCGCGGTGGGTTAGTAGGCTCAGCTCGAAGCTATTGCCCTTCAGCGAGTCCCTTCGGGGTGATAGAACAAACTGGTAGCATCGTCGACTGCGACGTCCGGGGTTGTCCCCGGCAATGCCGTCGGACCCGTCCGATGAACGACCTTGGCGGCCGTTTCATGTATCACAATCAACTGTTTGGACCGGCGGCGCGTCGCGGGGAGGGTGAACCGGGAAATAGCTACTCGTGATGAAGCCGCCCCGCTGAAAGGGAGTTTACCACTGCCGGGTTACGGATAACGGCTGCTCGGGCGTACCTTTCGCGATGTTGCTGTCAACTTCTTGGCCCGAGTCGTGCGCCGCCGCGGCATTATCGATGGCATCGGCAGAATCGGCGTTGGGATCTTCCTTATTCTTGTTACGGCGCCGAGCCCGCTTTTCCTCTGCCTTGCGCTTCTTCTCCATCTCGCGCTGACGCTTTGCAAACGTGTGCTGATTTTTAGCCATTGAGTTCCTCCATTGATATCACGCTCGAGTGGCCGTTCGCGCGCACGATGACAAAGCACCTATGGGTGCAAATAGAGTCAAGAAACATGAATCAGGCGAGTGCAGCGCAGAACGTTTGCTCCGCGCCAACGAGGTGCTCAATAGCGCCCGCCACCGCCACCGCCACCGCCGCGTCGACCGCCACCGCCGCCGCCGCCGCCGTATCCACCACGGGACCGATCTTCACGCGGCCGCGCTTCATTGACGGTCAGCGCTCGACCGTCGTGCTCTTGAGCGTTGAGCCCCTCGATTGCGGCTTGCGCTTCGGCATCGTTGCCCATCTCGACGAACCCGAAGCCTTTGCTGCGTCCGCTGTCGCGATCCGAGATGACTTGGGCACTTTCAACCGTTCCGAACGCCGCAAACATGTCTTCAAGATCGGAGCTGGAGACGTTGTAGCTCAAGTTGCCGCAATATAGTTTCTTTCCCACCTTATGTTCTCCTAACTGAGGTCCGGCCCGCAGGCGGGCCAATTCGATGAGGCCGACTTGGCCTTTCCAGGTAGGACGGACGGATACTTCTAAGAACCGGCCCAAAAACCGGCTCGTCTACACGATCAACGATCCAACCAGCGGCGACCATAAGCGAAAAGCTCGGCCGGGTACAGCCCCCGCGCACTATACGGATGATGCGATTAGCGAGAAACTCAGCCTTTGCGCAACATCGTCAATCTTGGACTCCCATTCATGAACACCAAGCTTGAACTCATCGCAAGTGGCTACGGACTCGTTGAAGGGCCGCGTACCGATGACCGTCCAGACACCAGCCCCGATGCAAGGGGGGCCCTGTGGTTCACGGATATACGTGGTGGCACGGTGAACCGCCGCGATCCAGGGGGTAGGATCGAGACGGTGGTGACGGATCGTCCCATGATCGGCGGTCTTGTGCTACACGCCGATGGTGGGCTGATCATGTCCGGGCCGAACGTTGCCCGCTGGAAGGATGGCAGGTTTCGGGTCTTGCTCGAGCGGGAAGGCGTACGTTCATTCAACGACCTGCATACCGATCCCCGGGGCCGCGTTTACGTGGGAGCGATTCGCGCGGATATTTCCGATCTTCGAGCCGAGCCCGATCCGCCCGGGGAAATGTACCGAATCGAGCTGGACGGAAGCATCACGGAGCTTTACGGCGGTGTCGGGGTCTCAAACGGCATTGGGTTTGCGCCCGATGGGCGGACGCTGTATCACGTGGACTCAACCAGCCGCGGATTGTGGGTCCACGATGTGGACGAGGACGGGGGTTTATCCGGCCGACGCCATATCGGAGCGGCCGCATTCGAGCGCGGAATTCCCGATGGTATGTGCGTGGACACCCAGGGTAACTTGTGGGTAGCTCATGTCGGCGGCGGGCGGGTTGTAAAGTTGGACCCGGACGGGGAGATGCTCGATGAGCTAACAGTCCCCGCCCGCTGGGTGACCAGCTGTGCGTTCGGTGGTGCGGACTACGGCGACCTGTACATCGTCAGCGCGGACAATACCGACGATGGGGACCTGGGCGGATGTATCTGGCGTTGCCGGCCCGGGGTCACTGGACATCCCACGCCGTTGGCGACCGTGCGCTAGCGACGTCGCTTGCGGCGGTCGAAAAGCTGGTGGACACCACCGGGCAACCAATCTGGCGACCGAGCCTGATACCCGGCACACCCTCAACCCTGCATGGTTTCCCGATCTTCACCACCGATGCGATGCCAGCCTATGCGGTTGGTGCGTTCTTCATCGGGTTTGGCAACTGGCCCCTGGCTACCTGCTGGCGGATCGGGTGGGGATGCGAGTCACCGCTGAGCCTTACACGAACCCCGGCTATGTCAGGTTTTATGTTAGAACGCGCAGAGGTGGACGTGTACTCAACGGGGACGCCGTATGGAACCGAGTAACAACCGCAGGATTCGTTATACCGACCGTTTGCTACCCCGGTTGGAGCAGCATCAAAGCGCGATGTCTTGGATAAATCGATAGGCCGTTTTGAGGCTGCGACTAATTTAAACCTAAGCCGACAACCAAACCCACAGCTATGCCTAGCCCAACAAACATGGCGCCGACGACAATTCCAACGGCTATATTATTTTCCCCCAATTGTTTGGATGTATCAAAGGGTGTAAGCCAATCCAGTACTTTATATCCCACCATCATCAAAACAATTGTCACTAATGCGCCTAATACTGCATAACTGAAGTTAGCGACAATAATTTCTATTTCCACGATTTTTAACCTCTACTTTAACGCTGATTTCACTTCTTTTATCGTGTCTACATAAGCAATTGTTTCTTTGCTGTGTTTGCCGGTTACACGCGGCAGTGTTTCCTCTATTGAAGCCCAGAGATTTGGATTTAAATCTGTGGTCATAGTATGTCTTTGTGCCCTTAATATATTTCCCTTGC
>Ga0114950_10001587_pt1 | contig 17143 bp, 14 predicted proteins | sample N075metaG_FD_83503 | JGI IMG/M metagenome (GOLD analysis project Ga0114950, IMG submission 83503) | Deep subsurface microbial communities from Kermadec Trench to uncover new lineages of life (NeLLi) - N075 metaG | ecosystem: Environmental > Aquatic > Marine > Ocean trench > Sediment | place... | reverse complement strand
GCCGGGGTCAAGGCCGCGAAGCGCCGAGCGAAGCGAGGGAAGCCTTTACGCCGGCGAGCACCGTGGTCTGCTGAGGGGGCGATGGCAGACGGTTTCTACCCACAGATTTTGCCGAAGACCCATATTTATTTATACCGCGGGCGGCGCGAGATAAATCGGGTCCAGGTAGTGCTGGTTCATCGCATGCAAGTTGGCGTTGGTCAAATGGATACGAGTGCTTTACTGGTGCCTGTCAATCGGCTTTATGTCGCACGAGCTCGCGACATAACTCGATAACGGGTTGATCGAAGATCACATGTAGGCTACCGCAGCGTGACGGATATTTTCAAGACGTGGAGCCGCAAAATCTCTCGAGCCTCTCTTTCGGTCTAGTGGGTGGCGGTCTAGGGTTAGAGGCTAGTGGGTGGCGATAGCTCATGGTCGTGGGTCATGCGCACTTCGATTGTCCGAGTATTGCTTGAATGGTGTCGATGTCGTAGTCGTCTAAGGTGAGTCGCGAACCCAATAGCGCGAACCCAAATGGCGCGAAGAGTGACGGGTCGTCGTCGCGATTCTTCTGGCAGCTGGACTGGACAAGCGAGAGACCGCAATGGCGGATCGAGCGCGGGAAACTCTACTATGTTCGCGCTTCAGCCACGGATCTCGGTGCGGGAGGCACACCGTCGCAGAATTTCCCGAATAGCTGGGCGCGTTCTCTTCAACTCGGCTTGGATCGGATCGCTGTTGTCCTGCGACGTATTTCTATATTCTGTTGTCCTATATACTGCTCTCCTGTATATAATGCGCAAATGGCATCCACTTCACGTACCGCCATCGACGAAGCCAAGAAAGGCAGCGCAGACCTGCTTATTCTTACGCTCGTCGATGAGACCGCGCTCCACGGCTATGAGATTGCCCGGCGCATCGACCAACGTTCCGGCGGTACTCTGAGCTTTACGCTCGCATCGCTCTATGCGACGCTTTATCGCCTCGAGGAGCGCGGGCTCGTCCGCGGCCGCTGGGTGGAGCGCGCCGGCCAGCGCCGTCGTCGCTACTACCGCATCACCGCGAGTGGACGCAAAGGGTTGGCGGCTCAGCGTGAGGACTGGCGGCGCTTCATCGCCGCCCTTACGGAGGCGGCAGGCCTCGAGCCAGCCTGACAGGAAATGGCGAGCGAGAAGCTTTCGCCTTCGGGTGTCGACTGGCACAGAGCGGTACGACAGAAGGCTCAGCTCAGCGGGGCCGACCTGCCGCACGCCACCGTCGACGAGCTCGCGCTCCACCTCGAAGATCTCTACGGCGCTGCACTGGCCGTAGGCGCTACCGAGGAGCACGCGCGCATCCGAACTTTGGAAGCATTGGACGCGTCGCCGCTTCACGTCTTGAAAGCACAACTTCCGCGCGATCCGCAGCGTCATAAGGCGCGCGAGGCCGATGATGCCGCGCGCGCGGCAACCGGAAGGAACCTCCAAATGACGACAGCCATGCGCATGGCGCTACGCCAGTTTCGCCACCACCCCTCCTTCGCGCTCATCACCATTCTGGTGCTGGGCCTCGGGGTTGGTGCGGCGACGACCGTCTACACGATTGTCGAATCGGTGGTGCTCAGGCCTCTGCCCTATAGTGAGCCCGATCGGCTCGTCACGATTTGGGATACGAATGTCGGCGAGGCTCGTCTTCACGATCCCATTTCGCCCGTGAACTTTAGCGACCAGCGAGAGCTCGACGTCTTCGAAGACGCTGCGGCGTGGTGGCGGCCTGGCATCAATCTTATCGATCCCGGGCTCGACCCGGTCCGCGTCAACACGATCGAGGTCAGCGGCAACTTGTTCGATCTTCTCGGCGTCCGTCCGCAGATCGGTGCTGGTTTGCCGGCCGGTGGCCCGCTTTTTGTCGAGAACGAGCTCGTTGCCGTCATCAGCGACCGTCTTTGGCGCACGCGCTACAGCGCGGACCCGTCTATCGTCGGCAAGCAGCTCAGCTTCAATGACTCGGCCTATACGATCTTGGGCGTCATGCCTGCTGGATTTCATTATCCGGATGATGTTGACGTCTGGGAGCGGCTGCGTTGGGACATGACACAGCACAGCCGACAAGCGCGTTTCATGGAGGCCGTCGCCAGGTTGTCGGACGGAACGACCATCGAGCAGGCACAGAGCGCCATCGACGCTTTGTGGACAAGACTCGAGACGGAATCTAGAGATACGAATAACAGCACCGGTCCGGGTTGGGGCTCCCGACTGATTCCGCTCCTCGATGAGCAGCTTGGCTATTACCGCCCAGCGCTTTTCGTGTTGTTCGGGGCGGTCGGGTTGTTGCTCGTGATCGGCGTCCTCAATGTCGGTACGCTACTTTTGACACGCGCCCTATCACGGGAACGCGAGATCGCGGTGCGCATCGCCATGGGCGCGGCGCCGAGGCAGCTGGTGGCGCAATTGATGGCGGAGAGCTTCGTCTTGTCGCTCGCGGGTAGTGTCGCGGGACTCGTTGCGGCCGCGGTGGCATTGCCGGTGCTCGTTCGCCTCACACCCGTCGAGATCCCGCGTCTGGCGGAGGTACAGGTAAGCTGGGCGTCCATCGGCGTTGGGCTCGGCGTCGCGTGTGTGACCACCGTGTTCTTTGGTCTCGTGCCTGCGCTCATTCTCCTGCGCGGCCGGCTCACCACGGACCTCAAGTCTGGCGAGCGCGGCAGCTCGAAAGGAGCTAGACGAATTTACTCGCTGCTCGTCGCTGGGGAGGTTGCACTTGCCTGTGCTCTTTTGACGAGCTCGGCGCTTCTCGTGCGTACCGTCCGCCAGATGGTCGAAACGCCCACCGGTGTGCAAGCCGATACGGTGCTGACGACTACGATCCAGTTGGCGAGCGACGCCTATAACGACTGGAATGTCGTTGCCGATACGCATTCCCGAATCATCGAACGCATCCGGGAACAGCCTGGCGTGGAAAGCGTGGGCGCCAGCAACTTCCTGCCTTTCGAGGTCGGCTGGCGTGTACCCTTCGCGGTTCAAGGCGTTGATGCCGTCGCGAACGTGGATGATTTGCCGCAGGCCCAAATGCACAGTGTCAGCGAGGGCTACTTCGAGTCGATGGGCGCTACCCTCGCACGCGGCCGTACGTTCACATCATTTGACAGAGCCGATGGTCCGGGCGTTTTGATCGTCAACGAGTCCTTCGCGCGGCAATACTTGCCGGACCGCGACATCGTGGGCACCACTATCATGATCTATGCGGGGGGGATCGGTCCGCTCGGCCGCAACCTGCTCGAGGGGCACGGATCCTACCCGACAGAAGTGGTGGGGGTCATCCGTGACGTCCGCAACGCGCCGCTTGGCCAGCCGACCGAGGCCGCCTTCTATATGTCGACCCGACAGTTCCCGTTTCGCGAACTGTTTCTTTCGGTGCGTGGCACTGATTATGACACGCCTGCGGCGCTCGCGGCCGTGCGCGCGGCTCTGCGAGATGTGGCGCCCGACGTTCCGATGGCGGCCGCGCGCACTTGGAGCGATCGCCTGGCCGAGCGCACGGCAGAGCCACGGTTGCTCATGACCGTGCTCCTCTTCTTTGGCGCTTTGGCGGCCCTCTTGGCGGCGCTCGGCGTCTACGGTCTCTTCTCCTGGTCGGTGGCCCTTCGTAGGCGCGAGCTCGCGATTCGGCTGACGCTCGGGGCGCCCCCGGCTCGTGTGGGCGCGCTCGTCATCCGCCAGGGCGCGATGCTCGTCGGGGTCGGCATCGTCTTGGGCCTTGTCATCGTTCGTCTTGCTGAGGGTGTGCTGGCGCGCGTGCTCTTCGAGGTTTCGCCGAGTGACGCGGGCTCGACAATCGCGGCGACTGGGCTGCTGCTCATAACAGCGCTCGTCGCTTGCGCCCCGCCAGCCATCCGCGCGATGCGCGTCGATCCGGTCGAGGGACTCCGGGCAGAGTAGTTCCACGCTGCGGCGCTGGAATTACGCGCATACATTTTCGCCTCTGGCGAGGCTGGGCTCGTCACGGAGGGAGAATCATGGAAAAAGTCAACATCAAGCAAAAATTAGACTCGTTCAGCGAGACTTGGGTCCCCAAGATCGTCGGCGAGCTCAATGGGCAACACGTGAAAGTCGTGAAATTCGAAGACGAGTACGTCTGGCATCACCACGAGGTGGAAGACGAGTTGTTTCTCGTCGTCGAGGGCCGTATGGAGATCCACCTCCGCGATCAGATCGTCGCGCTCGATCCCGGTGAGTTCTTCATCGTCCCGCGGGGCGTGGAGCATAAACCGGTCGTGCCGGAAGGACTCGCTAGTATCTTGTTGTTCGAGCCCGCCACCACCCGCAATACCGGCAACGTCGACCACGGGCTGACGATCGAAGCCGCCGATCTCAAAAAAATCTAATACCGCTCATTTGTTGCGCTTCGCCTAACGAGGCTCGCCGCGGGGAACGCCACCACCTTCATGCGTGGTTGGAGTTGGGGCTTACGTCTTGCTTTGAGGGCCTTGCCCCGTTTCACGATTGAGTCTGCTCCCGAGAACGGCGTTGATGTCGTGAACGTACCACGCGGAACGAAGAACTTACTTCCAGCTGCGATTCCGGGGAATTTCGCGACCAAGTATATCTAACTCGACATTCCACTCGATCCGCCATCGTTGCGTGCGGCCCCCGGTCGATCCGGTCGAGGGACGCTGCGCGGAGTAAGTTCGACGTTGCGGTCTGTGCCGGGCAAATCTTAGGGGTTTCTCCGGCTCCGCTTGCCAGCTAGCATCCGAGTCGCTTAGACTCGAACGTCGAAGACCGAAGGAGGTGACTGATGCTCGGTGTTCTGCTCGCGGCTGCGCTCGCCATCGAAATTCCGCTCCTAGGGGCGCCTCTCGCCCTGGAGGTGGTTCAGGAGCTGAACCTGTTGCCGGGCGTCGAACGGATCGAGGTCGAGGGCGATCTTCTGCGCCTCACCGTTGTACCGGGGCGGGCTGTCCGCTACGCCGATATCACCCGCACGATCCGCAGCCATACCGTGGCCACCGAGCTCGACGTTGACCAGATCCCCCTCGGCCGGCAAACCATCTTTCAAATGGATGCGGGGCAGTGCTTCCATTGCGCCTCCGCCCCTCTGGCCAAACGGCTCGAGCGCAAGCCCTGGCTCGCCACTTGGAGCGTCGTCGGCTACGCCCCGAAGGGCAGGATGCACTTTCGCATCGAGCCGAAAGAGCCCACGACCCTCGAGGCCCTGGGTCGGCTTCCCTTCGAGGACGTGCTGTTCACCGACCAATACGACGGCATCGAGGAGGTTCAGTACGACTGGCCGACCGGAGGCGTTCACTGGAAAGCGACCGAGGAAGAGGCGCGCGAGGAAGCGGCGCGCCTCAAGAAACCCCTCATGCTCTTCCCGACCGCCGGCACGTGAGAGGGCGGACTCTTTGTGAGAACGGGTCCGTTCTCTGATGCAGCCGTCGTCAACATCATCAACCGCTACTTCGTCGCTTATCACATGGACAACACCACTTGGAGCGAGCCCCGATACGGCTTCGTGCCCGGCCAGGAACACGCTTACATCATTATGGAGACACCAGAGGGCATCGAGCCGGGCGTCGAAAAAGATCTCGTGATTCTGGACCGCTTGGGCATCGTGCTCGATCCGAAAAAAGTGCGCCTCGAGCTCCTCGGGTTTCTCGACAAGCACCCCGAGCTTTACCATCCGCTCGAGGAGATGGTGCGCCTCCGATCCGAGGATAACCCTCAGTCGCGTCTCCGCCTCGCCGAGCTCTTGCTCGACGAGGGACAGACGGCAGAAGCGCTCGCGCTAATCGATCGCTCCGACTCCCTGTCCGCGGCGAGCGCCGTGATGAAAGCCCGCGCCCACCGCATGGACGCCGACTACACCGAGGCCGCGGCGGCGCTCGACACGCTCGCCCACAATACGCCCGACAAGCTCGCCGGAGACGTGAAGATGGAGCGCATCCGCATCGCCTTCGAGCAGAACCAGGACGACGAAGCCGCGGCTCTACTCGACACGTTTCTCGATCGCAACGTCCTTCCGGCGCTCGGCGCCGAAGCTCATTGGCTTCGGGGCTGGCTCCACTACCGAGCCGGACACGAGGAGCGCGCTATCGACACCTGGAGCCAAGGCATCGAGCGCTATCCGCCGGCAAAAGCGCTCTTCAGCCAAAAAGCCTACTTCACGTCGATCCGACTGAACTGGGAGCTCCCCGACAACGTGGACCAGACTTACTAGAACTCCAGGCTATCTCAGCTCCTCGAACCAGTTGAGGACTACATGAATTTCGTTGGGCGCGGACTCTTCGCTCGACACCTCCTCCTTGATCATCAGGAACCGCTGCCCGTCCGCGGTTACGTCGTAATGTCTCACCGCTCCGCTGGTGTAGCTTCCCACGAACAACACTGAAGACGTGCCGAGCTCGATACCGCCCTCAGTGAGAGCGACAACGGGAACCGCCATCATCTGGTCTCCGTTGCGATAAAAGAGCTCCTCCTCACTCGAAGACCACATCGGGTAGGCACCTCCGCTCGGTGTGACCTGCCACCGCCCCGCGTCCACGTTGGGGTAAGGGCTGATGTAGATTTCGGTGCGGCCGGGCTCCCTCGAATGGTAGGCAACCCACTTGCCACTCGGTGAGATCTGTGGATACCACTGAGAACGAGGGCCGACCACCAGTGGCCACGTCGAAGTCCGCAGCTCCGAAAAATTTCGGGAACACTCCGGAAACCGCCGGCAGGGCCTCGCCCGTCGTTTTCAGTCGTGTGGCGTCGAATGGCACGACCATCAACGCGCCGTCAACCACATACACGAGATGCCCAGTGGGGACGTAGCGGGGAGATGAGCCTCCACGAATCAGCACGCGGTGCTCGCCGGTCTCGAGTGACAAAACCGCGATGTCGAATTCCTCTCCTCTTTCGATCGCAAAAAGCACCGCCCCATTGCCCGGGAGCATTTCCGGCCACAGGTGGCTGCCGTCGTCGGACTTCGTCAGCTGCCGAGGCTCTCCGCCGCGGGCCGGCACTTGAAAGAGACCGGTGCGGGCGATGGCGAAGACGATCGTGCCATCCCCACTCCAGCTCGCGCCGCGGAAACCGCCCTCGATCTTGCAGATCGTCGTCAGAGGGCCTCCGCGAAAGGGAACTTTTTGCAAGGAGTCCGCCGCTTCGAATCCAAGTACCGTCGGGCGAGACGAAGGGACTATTGGGATTCACAACGTCCAAGCGGGTCGTCTCGAAGCGATCGATGAGCCGGACGTGCAGAACGCGGCCGGTACCCTTGTAGACGAGCCACTCGCCATCCGACGAAATCGCGAGCTTTCGGCTGATCGGGTTGACCTGGGGTGCCGACGACGGTGGTGTCGACACCGTGAGTCGGACAACACGCGGCGCGGCAGGTCGCGTGAGACCCAAGACGGCCAAGCCCGCGACGAGACCGGTGACGACAACGGCCGCGATCCACTGCAGGGTTCGCGGCTTGGACGCGGCGGGGTCGCTCGCAGGAGCGGAGATCTCGAACGCACCTTCCAGTGCAAGGCGGACGTCGCCGATGTCGCGTACGCGCTCTTTCGGGTCCTTCTTCAGGCAGCGAGCGAGATAAGTGCGCAGCGTCGGAGAAACGTCCGAGGGTAGTGCGTCCCAATTCGGCTCGGACTTCATGACCTCGGCGAGCGTCAGCGAGACGTCCTCCGCTTCGAACGCCCGCCGACCCGTCAGCACCTCGTACAGCACAGCACCGAACGCCCAGATACCGGCGCGCCTATCGACAGGCTTTCCGCGTGCCTGCTCCGGTGACATATACGCCGCCGTCCCCATGATGACGCCCGCACCCGTCGCCGCTGCCGACATCGTCGGTGACTCCGAGGGCTCGCCGTCGCGGTGGATGATGCCCCGCTCGTGCGCCGCCTCCATAGCCTCGGCCATTTGCCTGGCGATGGGCAGCGCTTCCTCGAGCGGGATCGGCCCTTGGGCGATGCGCTCCGCGAGCGTCGGGCCTTCCACGAGCTCGAGAACGAGGGCCGTGATGCCGTCCGATTCCTCCAGCCCGTAGATCGCTTCAATGTTGGGATGGTTCAGCGAAGCCAACACTTCGGCCTCGCGAGCAAAGCGTTTCATGCGCTGCTCGTCACGAGCGAAAGCCTCCGGCAGAACTTTGATGGCGACGTCACGCTTGAGCTTCGTATCGCGAGCGCGAAAGACCTCTCCCACGCCGCCCGCACCAATGGGCTCGAGGATCTCGTAGTGGCCGAGACGCGTGCCTGCGGAAAGCGTCATCGGCCAAACAGGTGACCACCTACTACGTCGAGGACGGCGAGGAAGGTGCCGAGTGGCGGCGGCTCGTCTATCGAATCGTCGGCGACAACGCCTATGAGGAGTTGATGTACCGCGAATCGGCGGACGGGTGGGACCAGCTCGCGGACCTCAAGTTTAGGCGTGACGCGAACTGACGCGCGCACTGGATGATGATTGCCATATCTGTCCGACGGCTCTAGACTGCGTCGAGAAACGGGGCGTTCTTTAAAATGGAGTATTACCAATGAAACAAATGGCTTGCTTGATTCTTTGTCTGATGGTTCTCGCGGTGCCCGCGATGGCCGCCGAGCTGAACGTTGGCGACGCGGCGCCGGACTTCGAGCTTCAGGGTAGCGACGGAAAGTCGTACCGGCTCTCGGATCTCAAGGGCAAGGCTGTCGTCCTTGCGTGGTTTCCGAAAGCTTTCACCGGCGGGTGAACGCGCGAATGCAAGTCGCTCCGTGAGAGCGGCGACGCGATTCGGGCTTTTGCCGTCAATTACTTTGCTGCAAGCTGCGACACCGTCGAGACTAACAAAGAGTTTGCGGAATCCCTGTCTCTCGACTACCCACTCCTGAGCGATCCTGGCAAGGATGTCGCGAAGTCCTATGGAGTGGTGACGCCTGAGCGTGAGTTGCCGCATCGTTGGACGTACTACATCGATGCCGAGGGCAAGATCCTCCATATCGACAAGAGCGTGGACACGAACACCGCCGGCGCGGACGTTGCGGCGCGGTTGAAAGAGCTAGGGGTCCCGGCGGCCAGCGAATAGAGCGCGCACATCCCAGCGTGTGTGGCGACGCTCACGCAGCACGGACTAAGTTTCGAGGCATGAGCAGGGCCGTCGAGTTCCGGAGAAAGCTCGGCCATCCCGTCATCGACGGGGATGCGCACCTTTTCGAGGTCGGCCTTGTCCTCCTCGATTTTCTGAAGAAAGTCGGAGGCCCCGATATCGTCAGCCGGTATCGGGGCCTTCGCAAACACTCCGTCTGTCACGACACCCGCACGATCAGCTTCTTGATTTCGGGTGCGGCTCGAGAACAACAGAAGGACTCGCCAGGATCATGACCATGCTGCAGAAGCTCAACGCCAAAATAGGCGGGGTCTATTAAGGTTGGTGGAACGCTGTGGCGTCCATGGTTTGTCTGATGCTCATCTTCGGCGTGCCGACCGTGCTTCTTCCTTTCGTGTACGGGCCTGTCATCGACGAGTTCGCCAAGCACTGCTTTGGGCCAACTCAACTCGGCAAGCTCATCGGCATTCTCACCGCGGTGGCGAGCGTCGGCTATGCCGCGGGTCCGGTTGCCGTGGGGTGGATATATGACCAGAGCGGCACCTACCGCTACGCCTTTGTATTGCTGCTCGGCCTGACTATCGTCGCGGCGGCGCTTCTCTCGTGGGTCCAACCGACCTACCGCAATCAGCTCGTTCGCAGGGGCATAGAAAACGTGCCGATATCAGCCCGCTCGACCACGCTAACGCGCGGACGAGTTAAAGCGGCGGCGCGTCGTCATCGCCTTCGGACTCCGGCAGCTCGCCAATCTCCTTGAGAAGGGAATCGATCTGCTCTTCCGATAACCCTTGGCTGTTCTGCCGGACCGAATGTTCGAAACCGTCCGCCTCGGTGCCGCAATCCGCTTTCTCCATCTCTTCCGCGACGCAGGCAGGATGAACGTGGATGGGCATCGTACGGTACTGGGTTCCGAACTCGACCTCGCGGCCGAGAACGACACGGAGACTCCCTTTCTCCATGATGTCGCCGCAATTCTTGCACTTGGCGCGACCGGACGGGTCGACCTCGAACCAGGGAATCTGCTTGCGCGCCTGCCGTTTCTCTTCGGCTTCTTCATTGACCTTCCGGAGCTCTTCGATCGTCGGGTATTCCTCGGGCGGCTCCTTGGCTTGTTTCCAAGCTTCCGTCGCATAGGCCTCTTCGACATCGTCGAGCCGGCGCTTGGCCGCGCAGGTCAGGTGATGCCATAGATAGCCGATGCCGTAAGGACCTTCGATGAGCACACCGAGACGAAGCACACCCTTGTCGATCTTCTTGCGGCAGCTCTTGCACTTGGAACGGCTCGAGCGAGCGCCTTCGAGGACATAGGGGGCGAGCTCGGGCTCCGGTGCTTTCGCCGGGGGAGAGGGAACTTCACTGGCCATAGTTACTCCATCTTTGAATCTCAGGATTAGGATCGCCTACCGGGCGGCGTCTTGGCAAGAGGTTTCACGGGTCGATGACGACGGGCTGCACCCAGGCGGATTCGTACTCGCCTTTTTTGTAGGGATTGTTCTTCAGTTTGGACGAGACGACTTTCGCACGGACGTAGAGCTCGTCGCCTCGAAACGTGTAGCTCGGCAGGGCGCCTTCAACGGTAGCGAGGACCTCTCCAATCGTTTCGCTATATCGAAATAAAACAGAAGCGTCCTCGGCGTGGATCTCTTCCGTCGTGCGGTCGTAACCGCGCCGTGTACCGATGAACTGGGTCACGTAATCGATGTCGTTCTCTTCCTGAATCACGAGTGACAAAGTGTCACTCGAGAGCTGAACGTCGTCGAGAGTAACCCCGGAGGAGCCGTAGAACTCGCCCGCCTCGAGCGCTCGGATGATCGCGTCGGTTGCGAGCTCGGCCGCGCGCACCATCACCCATCCCCTACCTGGATTGGCGTGCTCGCCGTCGAAGTCGTAGTAGAAGTGCGCATCGTCGACAGTGAGTCCGTACATGATGGGCAAGCCCGCCGACAATCGCTCGGCGAGTGCGATATCCCACATCCGCGCGGTGCTCGGGCGGGCGTCATCGCCTTCGTTGTGGACTTGCGGGTGACCGTTATAGACCTCGAAGAACTTCTCTCCCTTGAGCGCGATGAGGTCCTCGACCTTGATGGCCCACCCAAAATTCGGATGGTTGATGTGCGGGAACATGAGCTGTCCCGTCCTCTCCCGCTGTTCGAGCACGGCGTCCACATTGTTCTGCATGACGTCACGCACGCTGTCACCGCCTTGCGCCCCGATGAGCTCGACGATGTTTGTGGCGTTCACGTGGATGGGCTTCCCGTCAAACCGGTCCGAGATCTCCTCGCCCGAAAAAAGGAGAAAAGCGCCGGGCTCTTCGAAGAGAGGGCGGTACTCCTCGAGCGTCCTGAGCTGCACGAGGTGGGCGCCCCCTTCTTCTTTCTCCATCACCCAGTCCGGGAACCGCTCCTTGTACGCGGCGAGGACCTCTCCGCCCCCTCTTGTCGAGGTGTCCATGAAACGGTCGCCTTCGTGGAGGACGTTGTGATCCGAGATGGCGAGAAAGTGATAACCACGGCTCTTGTACCAGTGCACCACCTGCTCCGGGTAGTCATCCCCATCGCTCCAGAGGGAGTGCGTGTGCAGATTGCCCTTCCACCACTGGACCGTGGGCGCAGGATCACTGACAGCGCTAGGCTGCCAGCAAGACGTGAGAAGACTGACGACCAAAATAACATGCATCGCGAAACGCAATCGAAACCCCCTAAGGGTCGGTGCAAGACCATATCCCATATCAACTTATACCGCAAAATCCCCCGAAAAAGGTTGACCTTTGCCCCTCGCTCCCCTCACAATATTAATAGGCCACCATCAAACCGCTTCTTGGAGGGTCGCGCAAAACCGTGGATTGTCCGTCTTGCGGCCGCCAAAACGCCTCTGAGCGCATGGAGTGCGAGTTCTGCCAGGCGTTGCTGGTAGAGGTATTCGAGAGTAACGAGAGCGACGAAGCCGCGAAGACCGATCCCATCCAAGTGTTCGGTCTCGATCATTCGACCGACACCGACGCGCTATTGCGGGCGGCGCAGGAGATCGACCAAGACGACGCTGCCGTCGATAACCAGGCGCCACTGCAACGCTTACCGCGTCCGCCCGACTACACGGGTGAGCTCCCACGGTTCTTCCGCTTCGGCAACCGCTACCAAATTCTCGAGAAAGTCGGCGAAGGCGGGATGGGTCGCGTCTACAAAGCGCTCGACCTCGAGCTCGACCGGCCGGTAGCCCTGAAGACCATCCGCCCCGAGAAAGGTAAGAGCCGGGAAGTTCTCGAGCGCTTCAAGCAAGAGCTCATCCTCGCCCGCAAGATCACGCACAAGAACGTCATCCGTATTTACGACTTGGGTGAGTCCGACGGGATGAAGTTCTTCACGATGGAGCTCATCGAAGGCGAGAACCTGCGCGAGACGCTCCAAAAGAGGAAAAAGATTCCCGTCAAAGAGTGCCTCTCGCTAATGACGCAGATTCTGAGCGGCCTTGGCGAAGCACACCGCCAGGGCGTCGTGCACCGCGATCTGAAGCCACAGAACATCATGGTGGACCAGGAGGACGTTGTGCGCATCATGGATTTCGGCATCGCCCGCACCGCCGACTCCGCAACGATGACGGGCACCGGCGAGATGATGGGAACGCCCGACTACATCTCGCCCGAGCAAGTGAAAGGCGACACTGCCGACGCGAAATCCGACCTCTATGCCTGCGGCGTGATTCTCTTCGAGCTTCTGACCGGCGAAACTCCGTTCAAAGGAGACACACCGATCGCAAAGATCGTCGCGCGCCTTCAAGTCAAACCACCTTCGCCGCGCGACAAAAACAGCGAGATTCCGGGATATCTCGAGCGCATCGTTCTGAAGTGTCTCGAAGTCGATCCCGAGCTTCGCTATCAAAACGCAGAGGAAGTTCTGCAGGATCTAGAGCGCGAGCAGGTCGATCGATCGCTTTGGCTGAGGCTGCGCAAGTCGGTCGCGCACCACAAGGCTTGGGTCGCCACCGCTTGCTTGGCCGCATCTCTTGGGATCGGCTACGCGTACTATTCTTCTCTGCCTTCGCCTGTAGTGGCCGCGGACGTCGCCGTTACGAGCATCGCAGTGCTGCCGTTCAGCAACGTCACGAACTCAGAAGAGTGGGCGTGGATGGTCAACGGAATCCCGGAGCTGCTCGTGACGGACATTTCGCAGTTTCGCTCCCTCAGGGCCGTGACCACCAACCGTATCGACCAGATTCTAGAGGATCTCGGAAAGGCTGGACAAAGTCGATTCGACGAGGGAACGGTCCGGGTCATCGCGGAGATGGCCGCTTCGGATCTCGCGCTTCATGGCAAATTCGTGGAGTCGGGAGGCCAGTTGCGCATAGAAATGACCCTCGTGGATCTCGGAACAGGCGTCTCCACACCGCTGCGAGTGGATGGCTCCACTTCAGAGTTGTTTCCGTTGGTCGACGCACTCACCGAAAAGGTGACGGCGGCGGCGAACGTAGATCTGTTGCAAGAAGCGATTCGGCCACTAACCGAGGTCTCGACCGATTCGATCAGGGCTTTTCGCACTTATCACGATGCGCTTGGCGCCATGCACTCGGGAGGGCATCAACTGGCGATACCTCTTCTTGAAGAGGCACTGGAGCTCGATCCGACCTTCGCTATGGCTTACGCCAGACTGGCCGAGGCGCATTTCTACCTGGGAAACGACGCCGCCGCCCAGCAAGCTGTTCGCGAAGCGGAAAAACGCGCGGAAACCAGCGCACTTCCATTGATTGAGCGCTACGAGATCAACGCCATCGCGGCGCGCATCGACGACGATCCGGAAAGGGCGGTTCGTAACTACCAGGAATTAGCCAAGCTCTACCCCGACGAGCCCCAGGTGCAGCTGAGCCTAGCAAGCTCGCTCGAGACCATGGGGCAGATCGACGAAGCAATAGAAAAGTACCGTCACGTGATCGAGCTCTCGCCCAAATTTGGCGAGGCCACTCTAGGGTTGGGACGCATGCTCGTTCTCAGCGGACAATCGGAGGCAGCGATTCCTGCACTTCATCACGCCCTCGAGAGTGGCGATTTCGAGAAGGATCTCGAGGCGCTCGGCATGATCCATTCGATCTTGGGGGTCGCGCATCGAACTTTGTCCGACTACGAATCCGCCATCTCGGAGCTTCAGAAGTCGCTGAGCTATCGCCGGGCCGCCGAGAACGATCGCGGCGTCACCGCTACCTACACGAACTTGGCGGGGATCTATGCAACGTTGGGCCGCGTTCAGGAGGCACGAGAGCTTCTGCAAGAGGGACTCGCCATCGCCAAGTCGACCGACAATTCGACGATGGAGTCTTTCGCGCTCGTCAATCTCGGCGAGGTCAATCAAGGAGCCGGAGATTTGCGGGAGGCGCTCGCCAATTACAGCGAGTCGCTCGAGATCGAGTGGGAACGCGGCGAGCATACAGAGCTCGCCGATCGACTGAACGTTATCGGTAGTGTGTACTCGCAACTTGGCCGCTACGCGGACGCGACCGTCTATTTGGAACAGGCGAGGCTCCACATCGAAAAAGCGAACGACCCCGCGGCTCGGGGCTACAACCTGCTCATGACGGCCCGGATTCACCAAGCCAAGGGCAACTACGAGTCCGCCATCGAGGCTTTTCTGAGCGCCATTCCTTTGCTGCGGGACACTGGCCAGTTGCCGGAGGTGGCCGGCGCCAACGAGCAACTTGCGGAGATCTACCTCCAGCAGGGACGCGACGAGGATGCCCGCGCCGCGGTGGAGCAAAGCCTGGCCACAAACGAGCAGCTCCGCGTCCCGATTCGCTTGGCGGAAACAAAGATTCACGAAGCACTTTATCAAGTTGCGATGGGCCAGACCTCGGCCGCCGAGGATACGGTGAGCAAGGCGGAGAAGCTTCTTGCGGAGCTCGACGGAGGTCGTGTTCTCATTCTGCTGCAACTGGCGAAAGGAAAAATTCAGCACGAGCTGGGCTCACCCGACTCATCGATGAAGGCCTTCGAAGCAGCTCGTGACCTCGCGAGAGAAAGCGGCTATCTACTTTTGGAACAAAGGGCGCGCTTGGAGCTCTCACGTTCGATGATGGAGAGTGGAGATTCCGCTCGAGTGGATGCGGAGCTAACAGACATCATCAAAGTATCGAAACGAAGACGGCTGCGTCCTCTCGAGGCCGAAGCTTGTCTCCTACTTGCAGAGACGTACCTTCGATCGTCAGATTCGGCGCGAGCCGAGGCGATGATTGGCAGAGCGGTATCCTTGGCGTCGGAGTTTGGTGGCGCGCGCCTCCTCGGCGCCGCCAAACGCTTGCGAGCCCAGCTCGAATAAGAGCTAGCGGGCGGCGAGGAGCTCTGAGCGAAAGCAAACAACTCCCCAAAAAAAAGCAGCCCCCCCAAAGAGAGGCTGCGTTCCGGATAACCTCAAGCTCGACTTGCGAGGATGTCGCGGCTTTAGAATTTCTTACCTTTAGAACCGGCTTGGATACGAGTTTTGACTTTCATGAAGGCTCCTCAGTTGTTGATTCGCCCCGCACATGAAACAAATCCTATCACGCGTAACATTAGATCAGACGCCTGTGTAGTGTCAAGCCCGCAGTTTCGTGTAAAAAGGTAACACACTGTTGGGAACTCCCGTCAGGTACCTCGGACTTGGCTATCCGTCGTAACCTGACTGCCGCTTGGGTCATCCAGAAACTGCGTAAAGCTTTTCCCTGAAGATCGACACCCAGAGCGCCTCGTAAACTTCCGAATGAACGGTGTTCCCTTAACCTGCATTGACTATGTCTCGCCCGGTTGCTAGGTTTTCATCCTCAGCCCATCAAGCGGGTGTAACTTGACAATGTCCAAAGAGGTGTTTATGAAATATGTGCTTCTTGTGGCCGTAATGCTCGGCCTTATCATGACTCCGGCTCTCGCGCAGACTGTTCCAGAACTTCCGTTCGAATCGGTCCCCAATCCACTGAAATTGCCTAACGATGTCCACTTCGGTGAGATCGCTGGCGTGGCGGTCAATTCAGTTGGGCATGTCTTCGTCTTCTCGCGCGGTAACTCGGTCGGACCGGCTTACATGGCCACCGCCTCCCAGTTACTCGAGTTCGACGCCAGCGGCAATTTCGTCCGAGAGATCGGCAAGAACCTGAATGCCTGGTCCTACGCGCACGCCGTTCGCGTGGATCCGCAAGACAACATCTGGATCGTGGACAAGGGATCGAACATGATCCTCAGGTTCACTCCCGAGGGTCACGTGGATTGGGTCTTTGGTCGCAAAGGCGAGGCTTCGCACATTCAGGTGCCACCTGACTACGAGACCGTGATGGCTAGAAGGCTTGCGCGCATGGGCGTGGACGTGGACATACCTGAGAATAACAACCCGCGCTGGCCGATACCGGTACATCGGGACAACGTTTTCAACCAGCCCACCGATGTAGCGTGGGACTCACAAGGGAACTCATACTTCACCGACGGCTACATCAACTCGAGGGTTGGCAAGGTCAACGCACGAGGAGAATGGGTAGCCAGCTGGGGATCGCTTGGCACGGGGCCCGGCCAGTTCGATACGCCGCATGGCATCGCGGTGTCACCCCAGGACGAAATCTACGTGGCCGATCGCGGCAACCGCCGGATTCAAGTGTTCGATCCAGATGGTAACTACCTGCGCGAATTCACAGTGGACGTGCCGGTGGACACGACGCGGGGCAAGATCGTCTACGGGCGTGAAAATCCGGACGGGAAGACGGGCTCCCTAGCTCCGGGAGCGCCCGACGCCCTGTGTATGACCACTGGACCCAATCCCGTGCTCTTCGTCGGCGACTTATATCCAAGCCGCATCTACAAGGTTTCGCTCGAGGGCAAGGTGCTTGGCGTCTACGGCCAGCCCGGCCGCAACCTCGGCGAGTTCGGCTGGATTCATGCCATTGCTTGCCCATCGGAAGATGAAATCTGGGTGGCCGAACTTATCAACTGGCGCGTCCAGAAGCTCGTCACCAAGGGCACGGGCGGCAGGTAAAAAAGAATTACAAAGCGATTGATACTTTTAGTTGGGCCTCGCCGAGAGGGGGTTCTGTACCTCAATGCGAACGAGCTCCTGGCTTGTGGCTGGGTTCTCAAAGTGATGGAGCTGTGCCGGTGGGCGCGCGCGGACGTGGT
>Ga0114950_10001585_pt1 | contig 17147 bp, 16 predicted proteins | sample N075metaG_FD_83503 | JGI IMG/M metagenome (GOLD analysis project Ga0114950, IMG submission 83503) | Deep subsurface microbial communities from Kermadec Trench to uncover new lineages of life (NeLLi) - N075 metaG | ecosystem: Environmental > Aquatic > Marine > Ocean trench > Sediment | place... | reverse complement strand
GTAGCTGTAATAGTCGGTGTTACAGTAGCTGTAACAGTAGGTGTAACACTTATCGTAGGCGTCACCGTTGGCGATACAGTAACAGTCGGTGAAATGGTGATCGTTGGTGTCAATGTTGGTGTTGGATTTGAGGTAACAGTTGGTGTTGGTGTAATACTGACAGTCGGTGAAACTGTTGGCGTCACCGTTGGCGATACAGTAATAGTTGGTGTAATCGTAGGTGAGGGAGTTGGTGAGCCTGTTACCGACGGTGTTGGTGTAAATGATGGAGAAATATCAGGTGTTACCGACGGTGTAATAGACGGTGTTACAGTAGGTGTAAGTGCAACTTCACCCACGAAGCATCCACCACCACCTTGTAAATTAAGATCAACAGGATCAACAGGTTGTGGGTTAATAACGTTCTGTGTAATTTGTAAAGCGACCCAAGATGTTTTGAAAAATTCTTCGAACTCACTCTTACTAACAAATGCATCATTTAAAATCTGGAAGAAAATATGGTTTACATCCTCAGTCGCAAAGGTCTCATAAATTGCTTCCATCGTAGCAATAGTATCTTCGGGTGTACTGAAGTTAAGTTGATTATTAACGAAGTCTTCAATATCAACGCCCTCAAATTCTCGTGATGGGTCAGTTATAATTGCCGTCACAGTAGCTTCCGCAACGTCACCGTCTAGGAATATTTGTTCTGCTCCAAGTCCAAAGCGAGTATCTGTACCGAATTTTTCATCGTACAGTATTCTCTCTAACGTTGGTAATATAATATTTTTATCAGTCATTAGATAATATTTTCAATCTCTAAGGTTATGCGTCCCATGAATACAGTGCCTATGGGAGGGGACACAGATGGATCACCAACAGGTGTACCACTCGGTGAATAAATCATGTATGGGTCATATACGTATGACTTGAATGGCGAGGAGTCATCGTCAATTATTTGAACTCTGGTAGTGCCCATATTAATCCAAGTGCCAAGCGCGGCATTGCCACCGAAGAGATTTGGTGAATTACCGCTTGATATAAATTTAAAGTACACATAAAAATCTTGGTACTGTGATAATGGTGCAGTACTTATATCCGTGCCACTCTGACTCCACCAGTCAGCCACGGGAGTATCAAACGGTGGCCCAGTTTCACGTCGCCACTGGCCAGCCCATCCGTTACCTTCACCGTCATGACCTATAATTACATGCCCAGCTTGTCTGTCTGTTGGTGGGTCTTCAAAAACAAGTATCGTTGTGCTTCCCCATGGTATTAATACAACTTCCGGTATAGAAGAAGTCACAGTCACTGTAGGTGTAACAGTAAATGTTACCGTAGGTGTTATTGTAGGTGTCACGGGAGCTGTTACAGTCGGTGTAATAGTCGGTGTTACAGTCGGTGTAGCTTGTGTAATAGTCGGTGTTACAGTCGGTGTAGCTTGTGTAATAGTCGGTGTTACAGTCGGTGTAATAGGCGGTGTAACAGCCGGTGTATCACTGACAGTCGGTGTCGGTGTAACACTAATACCCGGTATATCACTGACAGTCGGTGTTACTGTATTCGTTGGCGTAATAGGCGGTGTATCACTGATTGTCACTGTAATTGTAGGTGTGACAGTTGGTGTCACCGTATTCGTTGGCGTTACACTCGGTGTTGGTGTATTTAACAAGTTGTCTGCTAAAGTCAGTTCTAACCTTGGGTATATTCTTTCAATGTTGTCTTGATTAATAAACACTTCACCATCAAAAATAAAGAATCGTCCATTTGTGGCCAGCGGTAGTTCACCAATGTCGATGCCTTGATCTCTTATCTTATCAACTACACCGTATGGTGAGTTGGCTAATAATAGTAACAGTGCTCTTGGCTCGATTTGTTCATACTCGCCCAAATATCCAGAAGTTTGGTTACGATACCTAATCTTCTGTATTTCAAAGCTACTTCCGTCAGGTATATCGCCAAGATTGGTAATGTTTCCTGCACCGAAGGCTTCTTGGAAAGCATCCAATATTTGCATGTTTTTGGTTGCAAAGTTACGTCGCTTTCGTACAAGAATTTGCTCCCATCCAAACCATGGGGAATTAGTGTCTAGCTGATCCTTTAATATTCTGTTCTCCCCAGAAATCCCAGTTATTGCACTACTTGGTACTTGTAATTCAATTTGAAGATCAAAATCATCTTCTGTTAAAAATTGTTGTCCTGAATCTGTGTTTATCACAGACACACTACCAAAGTTCATCCACCCAACATTTGATACTTGGAATAGGCTTCCAGCGTCGGCAACAGTTTGTACTTCTAATGGCACACTTGAACGTGCAACATTATGTACTATTCCTCTTTGGGCCGAAGCGAATTCAATTTCAATATTGTCTTTATCTATTATAGTAACTACATACTCATCTGCCGACAGTTCAGATGTATCATCATTATCATCCAATATATAAACTGTTACTGCTGGAGAGGTTCCTAAATTGTGGTTAATTTTCCATGGGTTTGATGGAATATTGATCAGTTCTGGAAAGAACGCTCGACGCTGAACGTAATCATTAAGTCCAGCAACACTCGGAGGGAAGTCACCTACTTGCCCTGTAATGCTCTCATTACGACTAATTTTGTACAGCGTACCCTTACAGCCCTCAGTGATGATACACTTGGCGAACACAGTCATACCTAACGGATTTTCCGCCAGTGTGATGTTGCGCTTACAGGTATCGCACTTAAAATCAATGGTTGCCATAGATTCGCCTTCAGGTATAGGTAATATTTATTGCCAATACAAAGGCTTAATTATTCCGAAATACTGATAATATGTGCTATTAGGGTTTTTGCTTCATCTACACAGCGTCCACGCTTGGAATAATGCCCTACAGACATCTCGTGCATGATCCATGCAAAGTTACATTGGAACTTGTGTAGATTGGTTCCTTTAACGTTACCTCTCGTCAATTCCTTCTTAGAACGGTTACTTTTTCTTGACTTTAATGCATCTTTATATGTGATACAAGCTTTCTCAAACTCGAACGCCAAGTCAGATATGGTGTAGTAATCTTGCTGTTGTCTTATCATTTATTTTACTGCTTCCAATATGATTCTAGATCATTTTTAATTTCGTGAGGCTTAGGGCTCCCATGAAAACATAGAACCCGTGCGTTATTAGGAACAGTCATATCAGGGCCTCTACCACAATGTACTTTATAGGACACTACTTGGTGTGGGAATAGGTCTTGGAAGTACTGGGTGGAAGGCTTCCATCTTCTAATAAATGCCTGATCACCATCAACTTCATGAACCTTCATAAAATGTTCCGGGTTCCTAACAAACTCTTCATATATTCTGGTAACTCTGGGTCCGTGCCAAGACATAAAGCCACTTGCCATTACATCTAAGTTATAAAAATCCCTCAAACCACAGAATTCACCACGATAGCTAACTATCTCATCTAAACAACCTACGATGAAAGTATCCAAATCTAAAAAGAAAACCTGCCCATCCTGAAAAACTTCAGGTCTGAATAGCTCTATCTTCCCCCACCATTTAGGCCAATTGTGCCTAAAACGTATAAGTTCATCAATGTCAGAGGATAATCCTCGTTTATCATCAGTAAGACATACTATTCGGTGTGGAACATTAGTATTACTACGAATACCATCAACAAGGTTGTTTACATATTTATAATCATAGTGTTTACCACCCGTTTTTAATACAAGTGCGAAGGTAATCACATTTCCGTTGTTCATGATCCTATTTAGTAGTCAAAAAATCAGTGTAGTCACCAAACTCGAAACAACGTATTCCACTGTCTATATTTGCGTTGATTATTAGTGTTTTTACTTTGTGCTCCTTCATACCCTTATGAAGAGAATTCATGGAAGGTATGAACAACTCTGAATATATGTCACGACTATGTGGTAGTCTAGATTTATCATGATAATGAGTTTGCTTCCCCTTCTTTTTCATATCATATCCAATTAAAACAATGGTTTGCGGCTTCATGTTGACAATTAAGTTTAATACTTGTACACCGCTATTGTTCCCCATTACACAGTCGGGTTCCGGGGCATATCCAAAATCACCTTTTCTGCGTAGTATGTACGTGCTGCATGAGCCAGTAGGGTCGGGGTTGATATCGTAACTTATGTGATGGTAGAGTTTTGATGTGAAAACAAATGGGTAGTTGGCGTTTCGAACATAGTCATACTCTTCGGCTATCCAACTTTCATCTACCCAATACAGTGCCAGAGCTTTTGGAAAGTCTTCATAGGAGTCATTGATACATATTACTAGTTCATCTTGTAAGAGGCTAAAATCAACGTCGGAAGCACTAGGTCCACCAGCAACTATGAACACGGTTTTACCCTTAATTTTTTTCATAAGTTCTTGCAAAGATGGCCGCATAATGTTATCATCCCCCTAGAATAAAAATAAACTATAAACATAATAATGAAAATAAAAATCGTCAGAGAGTGTTCTCGTTTTCTCAAGTCTAGTAATGGGATTCCTTTGGTAAGAATGTTACCAAAAGAAGGCCCAGCTATGCGTTCCATTAAGATACGGAAGAAAAAATCAGCAACAGCATTTGACGAAGCATTCAATACCGTATTTAGTGGTCATCCAAATGTACGTCAACGCTGTGTATTTACCAATGGTGTTCATACACAGTCCAATGATCCAACACTAGAAGAGTTTTACATATTCCCCAAAGATGGGTTCAAGTTTATGTATTCTACCTCAGTGGTAGATTCAAGTCAACAATACGGTGATGCATTTGCTAATTTGAAAGAAGCAACCCCCTCTCATGCAATTGAGACCATAGGAGAGATACTTGAATTTGATTATAAGTCAGACGATCTTGCCACTGCATTACTTAGTGGTTGTGAGATTATCATATTTGGGTGTCCATCATATTATGCCATTAATAGAGACAGTGTAAAAAGCTATTCAACTCTGTTTTCCTTATAATTTATAGTAAGAAAGTAACCCATTGAATTTCAACGGGTTGATGTATTTGAACATAAACGGTGTAAATATTTCACTTAAACGGAGCTAAATTAATGGAAGAAACTAGAAAAGTTGTCAACGTCGTCAACATAAACGTAGTTAAACGAGATGGTACAGTCGCACCATTCAATATAGAAAAAATTCATAAGATGGTCGAGGTTGCATGTGATAATATTACAGGAGTTTCGGTTTCGGATATTGAAATGGAAGCTCACTTAGCATTCATTGATGGGATCACGTCCATTGACATTCACAGATCATTAACAAAAGCAGCCGCTAATTTGATTACAGCCAATACCCCCAACTATCAGTATGTTGCTGGTAGGTTGCTTATGTTTGATATACGTAAAACAGCATGGGGTGGTATGAACCCACCAAGTCTATATGATCAAATTGTCAAGAACGTCAAGGGTGGATACTATACACCTGAGTTACTTGAAATGTACTCTGAAGAAGAGTGGTATAGAATGGATGCTGTCATTGATCATGACAGGGATTTAAAGCTTTCTCATATTAGTGTGAAGGAGTACCTCACAAAATACGCTGTTCGGGATCGTTCGCTTGAGGAAATATTCCCAAAGGAAACTCCACAGTTTACGTATATGTTGATTGCTGCACTTATGTGTAGCGATACAAAGACATTGCGTGATATAAAATCATACTACAATGATATTTCACAGGGCAACATTAGCTTACCCACCCCTATTATGGCTGGAATGCGTACTCTTACTAAGCAGTTCAGCTCATGTGTATTGATTGAGTGTGATGATACCCTTAAGTCCATTGAGGAGACCAATGCGTCCGTACAGGAGTATATCTCTAAGAAGGCAGGCATCGGTATTGGTGCATCAGCAATACGTGCTGAGGGCTCTAGTGTGGCTAATAAGACTATTAAGCATACTGGCGTTATTCCATACTTTCGTCAAATGCAGGGGACGGTTAAATCATGTTCTCAGGGTGGTGTTCGTGGTGGGGCAGCAACGGTACATACGTTGTTATGGCATCCAGAGATTGAAAATATTCTTGTTCTCAAAAATAACAAGGGTACACAAGACAATAGGGTGCGTAATCTTGACTATTCGATTATAATTAACAACTTCATGTACCAGCGTTTGATTGACGATGGTGTGATTACATTGTTCTCACCGCATGATGTTCCAGAATTATATGACGCATACTTTGAAGACCCAGAGTTATTTGAAGAATTATATGTAAAGTATGAACGTCGTCATAGCATCGTTGCCAAGAAAGTATCTGCAAGAGAGTTGTTTGCCAGCTTAATGATTGAACGCAAAGATACTGGACGTATCTACATCATGAATATAGATAATGTGAATTTACATTCTAGTTATTTGGATGCTATTCGGATGAGTAACCTGTGTCAGGAAATCACTTTGATAACCGTGCCAATGGCCTCAACTGAAAAATATGACATATACATACCAACTGATGATGTGATGGATGTACTTAATAAAATAGGCCAGAGTGATCTAGTGTCAATGTTCAAAATTAAAGGAGCCCAATGTGCCGCAATATAACGATTTTAGAGATTTAAGGGAAGAACCGGAAGAAGGCAGTTATACTGTTATCGAGGTAGAAGAGAAAACATCTAGGATTGCTCTCTGTACACTATCAGCTATTAATCTAGGGCACATACGTTCTCTAGATGAGATTGAGGGCTGGATGTACAATGCTGTGCGTGGTCTTGACCAACTGTTAAGTTACCAAGACTACTTGGTTCCTGCTGCTCGTGAGGCAACCTTGGACTATCGTCCTGTAGGTGTAGGTCTGATTAACTTGGCATACTATTTTGCAAAGAATAATCTTACCTACAATGATCAAGAAGCGTGGAATTTGATACATGAAACAATGGAAGCTGTCCAGTTTTATGGAATTAAAGCATCAATTGATCTTGCCAAGAAAAAGGGTCCATGTCGATTATTCGAACGTACAAAATATGCACAGGGGTTGATGCCAATTGACCACTACAATAAGAACGTGGACGAAATCGTAAAGCCTAATTACAACCTTGATTGGGAGTGGCTACGAAATGAACTAGCTAAACATGGTATGCGAAATAGTACAATAACAGCATTGATGCCAGCAGAAACTTCTGCTAAAATAGTCAATGCAACAAACGGTGTTGAGCCAGTACGTTCGTTGGTAACAGTAAAGGGTAATAAGGCAAACATATCTAAGCAGGTAGTTCCTGAGATTCACCGTCTCAAGAATAAGTATGATATGTTGTGGGGTATGAATAGCATGGAAGGGGTTATTAAAACCATGGCTGTTATACAGAAATTCGTTGACCAAAGTATATCAACAAACCTGTCATATAACCCAGAGCATTGGCCTGAAGGTAAAATTCCAATGTCAGTACTATTACGTGATATGATGATTGCCAACCGATATGGAATTAAAACCCTTTACTATCACAATACTCGTGATGGTCGTGATGATGATTTACAGGACTATACGGGTGAAGACGATATAAAGAATATTGAATTAGCACAAGAAGAATCAGGTGCTATGCTGGATGATGATGAAGAATGCGATAGCTGTGCAATTTAAGGAGCAACAAGTGTCAAATAGAGTAAGAGCGTTTAATAGAAAAGATGTAGATTTCACAAAGCAGTACATGTTCTTTGGGGAACAACCCAATGTAGCAAGGTATGACATTCAAAGATATCCAATCTTTGAGAAGCTTATTGAAAAGCACCACGGGTTCTTTTGGACTCCACAGGAAGTAAACCTTACGCAGGACCCTATTGATTTTAAGAACTTGTCTGATCATGAGAAACACATATTCATTGCTAATCTTAAGTATCAAACTCTTCTAGACTCAGTACAGGGACGTGCACCAAACTTAGCATTGTTACCATTTGTATCACTTCCAGAACTTGAGACGTTGATTGAAACTTGGTCATTTTCTGAAACAATGCATAGTAGAGCCTACACTCACATTCTTCGTAACATTCTCAGTAATCCATCAATTATATTTGATGATATTATTAAGAACACCGAAATTATGAAACGGGCTGAATCGGTGACGGTTTATTACGATGATTTGATCACATATGGTGGAATTTATAATGTTCTTGGTGAAGGTACGCATAGAATTCACGGTAAGAAGGTTGATGTTACATTAACAGAACTAAAACGTAAGCTAGTTCGATGTGTGGCCTCAATTAACATCCTTGAAGGTGTGAGGTTCTATGTTTCTTTTGCATGTTCATTTGCGTTTGCTGAGAATGGTGTAATGGAAGGTAATGCTAAAGAAATATCGTTTATTGCTCGTGATGAGAATTTGCACCTTGCAATTACTCAAAACATTATTAAGAAGTGGTCTTCTGGCCAAGATGATCCTGAAATGAAGGATATTTTTGAGGAAGAAAAAGATATCATCGAAATGATGTATCACGATGCTGTAAAAGAAGAAAAGGAGTGGGGGCGTTACTTGTTCAAGGATGGTTCTATGATGGGATTGAATATTCCCATAATGGATGAATATATGGAGTACATTGCCGGTAAGCGAATGCGGGCCATCGGTATCACCAATGAGTACGGTAAACGTAATCCTCTAAGTTGGACAGATAAGTACCTCATATCCTCCGATAACCAAGTAGCACCGCAGGAAACAGAGATTACTAGCTATATTGTCGGTGGTGTAAACCATGATATTTCAGAAGATACCTTCAAAGATATTAAGTTCTAAACGATTCTCCTTTACTAAATAGTATTGGTTACCCGACTACGATCTGAAGCAATCATCTTTGGGTAACCACCAAAGGGGGCATTCTGCCCCCTTTATTATGCTTGTCCCATAAATAATACAAACTAGAGGTTTTTATTATGGGTATCAGATTTAAAGATTATCTTTCAGAACGTCGTAGTGCTTCCTTTGAGCCTACAACTGAAGAAAAAAATGAGGAAGATCAAAGCGTTGAAGCTCTCGCGGCTAGTATTGTGGCAGGCGATGATGCTCAGCTTGATGCCGAATCCAACTCTTAACATAGGTTAATTGCGGTGAATCAAGTAAACTACGACTTCCAACCGGGTGACAGTGTATTCGTTGTGCTGACAGAAGATAATTCTGTTGAGGCAGGCATCGTCACGCAAGTAAGTGGCAACATCTTTGAAACAGATTCTATAACTACGATATTGGACTACCTTGTAATGTTAGACGGGGAGGTTGGTTCAACTATTGTGCCAGAGGGTCGTGTATTCGAAACTCTTGACGAAGCTATTTTGTTCGCACAGGCTCTAATTACGCCAACACCAACGGTAACACCACCAGTAACACCGACTGTAACACCGGGATTAACAGTTACTGCTACAGTGACTCCTACAAATACTGTAACACCGTCTGTAACCTCTTCAGTGACGCCTACGGAGACACCAACACCAACGGTAACACCGACTATTACACCGTCTGTAACGCCAACACAAACTGTTACGCCAACGAATACGGTAACACCGACTATTACACCGACTATTACACCGGCTGTGACGACTACTGTAACACCGACTATTACACCGACTATTACACCAACGAATACAGCAACACCGTCAGTGACTCCAACTATAACTATAACACCCAGTGCTACACCTCCGGTCTCATTTACCCCGACTCCTGATGTAACACCGACCAGCACGGTTACACCAACAAATACTGTTACACCTACCGTGACTCCAACGAATACGGCTACTCCATCTCCAACGATTAGTGTAACACCAACTATTAGTATTACACCAACTATTACGCCAACCGTTACGCCAACTAATACACCACCTGTTACCTTGTCACCAACACCAACGGTAACGACTACCGTAACACCGACTAACACAGTAACACCAACGGTTACAACAACGGTTACACCGACTATTACACCGACTATTACACCGTCTGTAACTGGAACGCCGGGAGCTTCAACAACACCGAGTGTAACGCCAACTAATACACCTGCTATAACACCGACTAACCCGGTAACCCCAACGGTAACACCATCAGTAACTCCAACTCAAACAGCGGCTGTTACACCAACAGTTACACAAACTGTAACTCCAACGAATACGGTGACACCAACGGTTACACCGACTATTAGTTTGACACCTTCAGTAACAGCAACGCCACCGGGTACACCACCCGTGTCATTTACACCTACAGTAACTGAAACTGTAACACCTACAGTAACTGCGGCAGTTACAGTAACACCAACACCAACAGCAACTGGAACTGTAACACCAACATCCACTGCGCCAGTTACACCAACACCAACGGTAACACACACTGTGACACCTACAGTTACTCCAACATCATCTGAACCTGCGTTAAATGGTGCAATATACGGAGCAACTTGGGATGACACCGTGAAGCAATTGAATGCTGCTGGTGATTCAGGATGGACATTCTCTGGCCACACAAATAATGTAAATGGTGTTTCTGTTAATGATAATGTTCAGCAAACAGTAGTCACGGCATCTTGGGATGGTACATTGAAGAAGCTTACATTCACTGGTGAAGAAGTATGGAGCGTTGATGTTGGTGGCTTACTTTCAACTGTAGCTATTGATGGTGATGGAAACGTTTATACAGCATCCAATGCTGACTTAGTATACAAATATGATACGAATGGCCAGCTAGTCTGGATATTCTCTGGCCACACTGGGAACGTCAATGATATAGACGTTGATACGTTGGGTAATGTTTATACAGCATCTGTTGATAATACGGTACGTAAGATTGATTCAAACGGTAATCAGGTTTGGTCATTCATAGATTCTGGTATGAAAAACTTCAACTGCGTAACGGTTGACGCATCTGGAAATGTATTTATTGGTAGCCAAAACACGGTAATATGCAAATTAGACTCTGATGCGAATGAAATATGGCGCTTCCAAGGTCATAATGCAAGCATCTTAGATATATCTGCTGACCTAGCAGGTAACATATACTCCACTGGATATGACGATACAGTATTCTGTATTGACTCAGTAGGTAGTGAAATTTGGAGTAAAGCACTATCATCAACCGGGCACTCGGTCTCTGCAACCTTAGACGGTTCTGTTTATGTAGGTCAAAACAATGGTTACATCCTTAAATTGGACGCTGCTGGTGATGAAGTGTGGACTCGTAATATAGGCACAGAAAGGGTTGCTTCCGTTATATCCTCACCAAAGGTTGGTGCATTTATAACGTTCTGGACCCCTTAAATCACTTCTGTGCCATCTAACCAGTGGAATAAATATAAATAATAGATATGATATTTGGGACAGAGTATGCTACTTACATTTAGACAAGGTATTGCACAGATTCAAGATGTGCCTAACTTTATCACTTTTTCAAGTGGTAAGGTAAGCGTGAACGCGAATAATACACCTACCATCATTAATTTTGCTGATGGTGATTCTGATTATTTGTTTCAGGAATCTGAAAGTGTTATCAATGCGTGGTTGGGTCCATTTATTGGCGGAACAGATTACTGGCTTTTTTGGGATATTGATGCAACAACCGGCCTGAGAACCTTTGGCACAACAACAGTTGAACCAGACTTCGGCAACACGCTCCCAACATCTGCACCTAGTGATAAGCACTTCTTTGATACTTCTCGTAACCAAATGCTAGTTTTTAATGGCACCATCTGGAATCCCCGTATTCGCGTATTCGCTGGGTTATTACAAAATGGTGGGTTGCTTATACCAGAAACCGTAGGATCACAGGTAAACTTAAACCAAACTCGTAATGTTGGATTCATTTTGTTTGATTCAGAAGGTCCAATTAAACGTAGTAGTGGCAAATTCTTAACCACAGAAACGCCAGTCAATGCGTCGGCTAACCCTCTTGCTGGATACAAGCTGGAGGCCAAGCAAGTACGTGCACGGGCAGATGAATCAATTCCAGCATTCCATGTTATTACGTGGCGTGGCCAAGATAGAATTGGTCTGGCGTCAAGTCTGAATCCTGAATTGGGTTCAGCGATAGGTATATCCACAACAAACATTTCACGTAACGAAGTTAAGGGGTTTGCCACTGATGGGTATATAACAAATGAAGCGTGGAATTTCTCAAGTTTTGACGCTGGTACATCCCTGTTTGTCGGTAAAAATGGCGAAGTAACAACTGTTGTGCCACAACGGGTTTCGTCTCAGAGAGTTGGTTATGTTGTGAATACAAATACTGCATTCATCGACATCCGTGAAATATTCAAATTGGATGCTATACCGGCCACACCAACACCTACAGTCACCATTTCACCAACTGTTACACCTACACCAACGATTACTCCTACACCAACGATAACACCCACTCCTAGTGAAGTAAACTAATGGTGGAAAAACTATCTAACTTATCAAGAGTACTCTACGATAAAGTCGTGGGTGAATTTCTTGTGGGTAACGATATTGGGTTTGATGGCGAAACCGCTATACAACAATTTGTACAAACTACACCAGAAAAAGTATGGGAAATACGACTTAATATACTAGGTGTAGTTGTATTAACATTCGTGTTTGAAAATAATGAGGATGGCACGTATACATTGATTCAACCTCAAAGTGTAAAGCGTATTACAGATTTTGATATTCAGGTTACGTTCAACACTCCTGTTGCTGGTGTTGCTAATGTGGTCGTTGGCACTGAGGCGATTGATAAGTTCCAAGGGGCATTGACACCTACACCTACATTGACAAGAACTATAACACCGACGCCAGAACCAACAATATCTATAACACCATCTGTTACACCACCACCAACACCGGGCGGTACACCAGTGGTAACACCAACTATTAGTATAACGCCATCAGTTACACCTGTAGGCCAACCCACACTGAACGATTATGTTTACCTCGATACTACATTTACAACTGAGCTACCGGGATTCATACTTGATATGCACTTCGCCACAGATGGATTGAAATTATACATTCCTCAACGAGAAATAATATACGCATACAATTTGACAGTACCTTTTGATATTTCTACTGCTTCATATGGTGACGAATTTTCAGCAGCCGCTGAATTCACTAGTATAGCCATAAGCTCTGATGGAACCAAGTTCTTTGGACTTAGAACCGACGATACTATACAAGATGGTGTTCTTACTATAGCAGGGAATATATCAACATTAATTTTGGGTGATTCATGGCCATCACCAAGAAATGATATAGAGCATATACAGGTACGAACCTATGATGAAACCCAGCTTTATATTAAATATACAAATGATGCTACACTTGAACGTCGAATAGTTGGCACAGCATGGGATGCTACAACCATTGGAGCAGTGCAGGACAGTGTTGACTTAGACTCTTTGGCACCCGGACTACCGCTTATTAATGATTTCATAATAGACCCGGCTTTGGGTAACGCAATTTATATATTCCGTGGACTTAATGAGATTGTAAAATTTGTGTTGGGTACACCTTGGGATTTAACCACCGTTGTGTTTGATGCATCTCAGACACTTGACACGACTACTACAGGAGAAAGCTTTGCAAATACACTGTATGCTATAGGTGTAACAGAGGTCTCTGGGGGTAAAATTATAGTTAATGGTGGCATTACTGCTGAAATCTATGAATTCGTCTCGTCAACTTAAATAAATACTGGAAAGGTATAAATAATGAGCAAGAAATTTTACGGTGATATAGAGCTAATAGGTGGTGGGGCTATCCTCAACCTTTCTGGTGAGCGTCTAGAAACCGACCCACCAGTTGAAGCATCTGAGGAAGGTAGAATTATCTACAATACCACGGATAATGCATATAAGTACAACAACGGTAGTGCTTGGTTGACATTTGAGGTGTCACTTACAGCTACCAATGCTTTGATAGAAACTCTAGGTGATAACTGGATTAATGCAAATAATAGTTTTAACCCGGCACCATTTAATAATCTTGATAATTTCTCTGGATTAACAACGAATGATAGTTTGTTTACCGTCATTGAACAGATTGATGCTGGTCTTACTAATGCTCTAATTGTTGTAACCCTTCAGGGTGTACCATTGGACTTTGACCCTGAAGACTTAGAGGTTAAAAATATTCTGTTTTTCGATGGTGCCAATTTTGTACGTGGCACAGTTAATGACTTAGACACAGTAGAATTAAATGTTGAAGAACTTAACGATGTTACCCTTTTGTCAGTTGGTGATAATGAATCATTAATATTTCAAGATGGAACGTGGGTTAACAAAAAGACACACGTTGAATTTCAAGACCTTTCTGGTACAGTTAATGTATTTGTAATAGATCACGAGCTTGGTACACAATTCTGCAACGTTGAAATTATTGATATGAGTGTTGCTACACCAACTAAAATTGATTCATCGGAAGTTGTGTCTGTAGCTTACATATCGGCCACACAGTTAATAGTAACCCTGACAGGTAATAAGGCTGTAACTATCTTAGTTGATGGTCTAGAAGTAATTTAAAAGTTTGTGAATATCCGTTTGTCCTTACAGACAACTTTCTTAATTTTTCCAGTATAAGAAAAGCTTGCAGATTCTACATTCTTCTCACTACCACAATGTGTAGTGGGGACCTTCCAATTTTCATACTTTACGGGTATGTTGACTGTTACCATTAGTAACACGCCTACGATTGCACCCACAATAAGCCCTAAAAATAGAGCCTCGTGTGATCGAACCACCCTGTTGAACTTTCCCTTTGAAAACATAAACTACTCCGAGAAGGCATATTTAATCTTCTCATGGTATTTATAGTTTTGAATTTTAAAATCGTCAGGAGTTACCCACGTTTCCATATCTTCTAGAGTCTTGATTTCTGGATTAATCCACATCTGCGGTGGGTCAAACGGCTCTCGCTCTAACTGTTGGAAGATATCATCATATTGATCTTCATATACGTGGATGTTCCACATAAAGTGTGTGAATACCCCCGGTTTAAGACCAGTTATTTGCGCCACCCATAACAGCTTGAGTGCATAAGATGCAATATTCATTGGGATACCAAGTGGTGTATCACATGATCGTTGGTACATGCAAAGATCAAGGTGACCATCTCGTATACCAAACTGATACATCATATGGCATGGTGGCAATGCTTGTTGTTCGATTTCACCGGGGTTCAAGTGCGTGACAATCAAACGACGGTCATCAATTCCTTGAGACAGTTTATCAATACAATTTTTCAATTGATCTACAGAAGGATTTTGAACAAGCCCATGTACCTCAGTATCCCAACTGTAACTCTGCCAATCGCGGGCCTGTACACCATAGACACGACCAAGGTCATCTTCACCTTTACGGTTCGGGTTTTCTAACCAGTCTTTTGATTCATTAGCATTAGCATCCCAGAATCTACATTTCAATGCTCTGAAGTCAGCAGCATTATCATAACCACGGACGAATGCTATTTCTTCACCTACCATTGACTTGTAAGCCATTTTCTTGGTTGTTAATAAGGGAAAGTCACCAGTAGATAAATCAAATTTCATCATATCCCCATGGTAAAAGTGACAATCTTTACCAGTTCGTTCGTTCCGCAAAACTGAACCATGATCAACGATGTTACGCAAGAGCTGCAAGTACTGCTGCTCAAAGGAGAGAGTATTATCCATTATGTTACCTTATTATTATTATTATCCAACAATTATAACATAAAAGCACAAGGGCAGTCAATGACTACCCCAGTGCCAGAGGAGACTATTACGTTACTAAACGTCTGATCTGTTCAAGCGTTTCATTAGCGACACCATCAGCACTCTTGAATTGGCCGAAGTCTTCACCAAAGTGAAGTTCAAGACAATCAAGTAACAGTAGCCGTAGACGCTCTACATCAGCCCTCACTGGCAACTTGCTCTTATCCTTGATCTTCATCAACTCCGTGTCTTTAGCTTGGAACCATTCATGCAATTCCTTCAACGTGTAACCACCACGTCGAATGTACTTCAAATGCTCACGGTGATACTCCAAGTCCAAATCACATTCAACAAGAGCCATTTCAGCCTCAAGCATCAATCTTACAACGTGATACGCAGACTTAACGTCGTAACCATATTTCACAAAGCTGGCATAGCGTTTAGGGTTAGACTCTTCGTTGTATTCCTTTTCTAGCTTTTTGAACTCACCGAAGGCATAACCACGCATCTTATCGGCAATTCTTTTTGATAAAAAGAGTTTCCTGTGCTGTCTCATATGATGACCCACATCATTAGCTACCAACACACAACGTTCTGGTACAAACAATGAGTCTAACATATTTGGGTTATTCTCATAACACAATTGGAAATAAGGGATTAATGAATAGATGTTAACATCGTATTCCTTCTTATCCATCATCATATGGTGCTTCTGTTGACCCTCCCATTTGATAGGTGGAACACCGAAACCATGGATGTTACCAGCAAGATGCGGAAACACAATAGTCTGCGATGGCACAACTACCGCATAGATATCCAAGTCTGAGTTATTATCAGACACACCATAAGCCATGGAGCCCATAATGACTTCATATACTGTTTCTTCGACAAAGGGGTGCTCTGGTTTAAATAAACCTTGCTTGGTAACCCTTTTTACAACACTGGACATAATAAAAACCTCACTGACTAAATCGTTCATCGTATATAAATACACTATACAGGAGATATTCAGAATGTCAACAGGCCACAAAAATAGTGTGAACTTCGAGATGACAGGTAACGTCAAGGTATTTGCCGATGACGAGCTTATCATGGATGAAGATAATGCTATTCATCCACAAAATATGGCACGTATCGTCGCTAGAGCATTATCTAATGAAGATAATTCTACCATCTATCGCATGGCATTTGGTAACGGTGGAACATTTACAGATATAGGTAATAATACTGTATTTAGGGCTCCTAACACAGGAAACAATGGTGGTAGTTGGGAATCACGCCTGTACCGTGAAATATACTCTGAAATTGTTGACGAGGAGAGTCCAGACTTAGGCGTTGATCCCGGCTCAGCAGGACCTGACGCTATACGTGTTGGGGGTGGTTCATTCCCTAGCGGTGACCCTAGTGGAACTGGTGTAAGGTCTGAGGAAGCTGGTAAGCGTTCTAACATCGTAATTACGATGACGATTAATGAAAACGAACCAAGAACTATAACTGAACCATTTACGTTTGATGAAATTGGTTTATACACTGAGGGCAAAGGTGCTATTGATACCAGCGGTTCATCGTC
>Ga0114950_10001583_pt1 | contig 17171 bp, 10 predicted proteins | sample N075metaG_FD_83503 | JGI IMG/M metagenome (GOLD analysis project Ga0114950, IMG submission 83503) | Deep subsurface microbial communities from Kermadec Trench to uncover new lineages of life (NeLLi) - N075 metaG | ecosystem: Environmental > Aquatic > Marine > Ocean trench > Sediment | place... | reverse complement strand
CTGGTTCGATCCCGGTCTCGCGCTCCAAGTTTTGATAGCGCTCCCGGTCACCCGGATTTCCTCAATAATTCCGGGTTTCTGCCACTTCGTAGCCGATGTTCGTATTACCCGTCAGTGAAGGCATCTAGTTGTACAACCCCTCCCGAGTAATCCCCAGCTGCTTGGCCGAGCGCGCGCGCTTGCCGGAGTTGTTGGCCAGGGTCCGGCGGATGACCTGTGCTTCGACCTGAGCCACGATTTCGCGCAGGGTGCGGCCGGGATGTTCATCGCTTTCGACCCCGGCCCTCACGTTGCGAACGGATTCCGACAGAAAGTCGGGCGTGATCAGCCTTTGGGAGCCTGCCAGGGTTACCGCGCGTTGAATCTCGTTCTCGAGTTCGCGCACATTTCCCGGCCAGGGATAGGTGAGCAATAGTTCTGTGGCGGCCAGAGAGAGCTCGATCGAACGATCGTGCGGCCCCGCATTGTCTCCGGCGCTTCCATACAAGCGCAGGAAATGCTGGGCCAGCAGGATGATGTCGCGGTCTCGTTTGCGAAGCGGTGGAATCGTGATCGGAAACACCGCAAGCCGGTAGAAGAGGTCTTCGCGAAATACCCCGCGAGCGGCTTCGTCCCGCAGGTCTCGATTACTCGCGGCGATGATGCGGGCGTCGACCTTCTTGACCTGGCTGCTGCCGACCGGTCGAATCTCCTTTTCCTGCAGCGCACGCAGGAGCTTTGCCTGAAGCGACGGAGAGGTCTCGCCGATTTCGTCGAGAAATAGCGTGCCGTGCTGAGCCAACTCGAACAGGCCAATCTTGTTCGTAGTAGCTCCGGTGAACGCGCCGCGAACGTAACCGAACAACTCGCTCTCGAGCAGGGAATCTGGGATCGCGGCGCAGTTCAGGGCGACGAAGTCTTCGCCCGCTCTGGGGCTCATCTGGTGGATCGCTTTGGCAAATACTTCCTTGCCCGTTCCGGTCTCGCCGTGGAGCAGGATCGTGGTGGTTCCACTGGCGGCCCGCTCGGCGAGATCCAGCGCCTCGACGATCGCCGGGCTGCAACCGATGATCTTGCGACTGGCTTCGTGGCGATTGACTGCGGGAGACTGCGGTCCGATCTGCCGAATGCTTCGGTTGCGCTCCAGCACGATCTTTTCAATTCTCTCCCGCAGTTCTTTGCGCCAGGCTGTGCCCTGTAGTCCCGCGTGGGAAACCAGGATGTCGCCGCCGCCGAGCGGGAGGTGCTGGCGCAGTCGGACAGCGCCTTTGGCCGGAGCGAGAACCAGCAGCGGCGGCATGCCCCGGCATTCGAGCAGCCTGGTGATTGCCTCGGGCAAGGGGTCGGGTGGATCGAGGGCCAGGACTGCTGCTTCGAAACCCGATAGTGAAAGCTCGCTCGCCGACTGAACATCGCGAGCCCAGACGACATCGAGACTATCGGCTTCGAGCAGCCCGTTTTCGACCAGACCTCGTTCCGGACCGACCCATAGGATTGTGCGAATGGCTTGCATGACTCATCTCCAAGTTTCCCAGTGTGGTTGGCAGGGGTGGAGATGGCAGCCAATGCAACCCGTGTGCCGAGTGCGTGCGTCGGTACGCGTCCATCAGGCGCAGCGAGACGGTTGACCGGTTGCGACTTCGAGCCAACCCCGCCAGCCAAGTCGGACGGAAATGTCGTGTCGACCGAATTTTGGTCGGATTTGCGGTGGGGGTTGCTAGGCCCGGTTCCCGAGCGCGCGGTCCAGGTTGAACGCCGCGCTGATCAGCACGAAGTGCGTAAACGCCTGCGGAAAGTTGCCGAGCGCCTCGCCGTTGCTTCCGGTTTCTTCGGCGTAAAGGCCGAGGTGGTTGCCGTAGCCGATCATCTGCTCGAACAAAAGGCGCGCGTCGTCGAGTCGTTTGGGGTCGTCGATGCCGGCCCGGGTCATGGCTTCGACGAGCCAGAAGGTGCAGAGATTGAAGGTGCCTTCGTTGCCGCTGAGGCCGTCTTCGGTTTTCTCGACGTCGTAGCGGTGAACCAGGCTGTCGGACACCAGACCTCCGTTTGCGGGAGAACGGTTGATGGCGTCGATGGTGTTGAGCATCCGAGGGTCGGTTGGGGATAGGAAGAACACCAGTGGCATGATCAGACTGGAGGCGTCCAGCGCGTCGCTGCCGTAGCACTGCACAAAGGCCTGTCGTTTGTCGCTCCAACCGCGCTGCATGATTTCCTCGTAGATTTCGTCTCGCACCCGCAGCCAGCGCTCCCGGTCTGCGGGAAACGAGCGTTTGTCCGCCAACCGCAGACCGCGATCGATCGCGACCCAGCACATGAGCTTCGAGTAGACGAAGTGCTGTTGGCCGCCGCGCACCTCCCAGATGCCTTCGTCGCGTTCCTGCCAGTGGTCGCAGACCCAGTTGACCAGCCGTCGGAGGCTCGACCAGAGATCGAAGCTGATCGGTGTGCCCTATTTGTTGTAGAGGTAGACGGAATCCATCAGCTCGCCGTAGATGTCCAGCTGCATCTGGTCGAAAGCCCCGTTGCCGATGCGCACCGGGCGAGATCCGCGGTAGCCCTCGAGGTGATCGAGAGTTTCTTCGGGCAATTCGTGTCGCCCGTCGATGCCGTACATGATCTGGAGGGAGCCGTCGGGATTGAGTTCTCGGCAGCGCGCCTCGAGAAAGTGCATGAAGGCCTTGGCCTCGTCGGTGAAGCCGATGCGCAAGAATGCGTAGACGGTGAACGCCGCGTCGCGGATCCAGGTGTAGCGGTAGTCCCAGTTCCGCGGGCCGCCCAGGGTTTCGGGCAGCGAAGTCGTAGGCGCTGCAACGATCGCGCCCGTCGGTTCGTAGGTGAGCAGCTTGAGCAACAGCGCGGAGCGGTGGACGTGCTCGCGCCAGCGTCCCCGATACGTGCACTGGGACAGCCACTTGCGCCAGTACGTGACCGTGCTCTGGAACAGCATGTCGCTGGTTTCGTCGTCGACCAACGCACCCGGGCCGTGTCCCCGCTCGACTTCGCGCAAGGTCAGCATCAGGCTCTCACCCTCTTGCAGCACAAATTCGGCCTGCGCCCCGGCTCCGTCGGTCGAGAGCGGGGTGGGGCAATTGAGGGCCAGACTCAAGTCTTTGGATTCGAAGACCGCGCCGGTTTCGGAAAGCCGCACGGTGTGTGGATCTCGTGCAAAATTGAAGGCGGGGGTGCAGTCGAGCCCAAAAGTCATGTTGCCCCGCACGACGTGGACGTGGCGCACTACCCAGCAAAACCCTGTCTCATCGTTTCCGGGGCCCGCCGGCATGTAGTCCGTGATCTGGGCGACACCGTGGGTCGAAAGAAAGCGCGTAACCAGGATATTCGTTTCGGGCCAGTAAAATTGTTTGAACGTGATGTCTTCGCCCAGGGGCGAAACTTTGAAGTGACCGCCTTTGTCGTGATCCAGGAGCGAGCAGAACACCGACGGCGAGTCGAAACGCGGGTAACAGAGCCAGTCCATCGTGCCGTCGGTGCCGATCAGCGCCGCTGTGTGCGTGTTGCCGATGATGCCGTAATCTTCGATCGGAGGATATGTAGACATGGTGGGTCAGTTCTCGCCTTGGCACAGTCGCGTGGTTTCTGAAGTGAGCTGTTCGCTCGCCGCTTGATCGATCAAATACAACAGGCTGCCGGGGGTCGGCGCGACGCCCTGGGAGGGGCAGTGGGACAAATTTTCCGGGCCCTCGAGGACGGCACACAGTGCCGTTGCCTTGGCGGCCCCCGAAACCATGAACACGACTCGATCTGCGGCGTTGATCAATGGATAGGTGAACGTCATGCGCGAGCAACCGAGCTGGGGGACTTCGTTGGCGACGATCCAGCGCTCCCCTTCGTGCAGGGCGCTGGTGTCGGGAAATAGTGAAGCCGTATGGCCGTCGCTTCCCATGCCGAGCAAAATCAAGTCGAAACTCGGCGGCGGGTCTCCGGCCTCGCTGCCGAAAGCGTCTGCGATGATCTCTTGGTAGTAGCGAGCCGCCCGATCGAGATCCACCTGCTCGGCACACATGCGGTGAACCTTCGAGTCGTCGATGCCCAGTTCGGCGAGCAGGGTGTCGTTGGCCATCCGAAAGTTCGAATCCGGATGTTCCGGGTGCACGGTGCGCTCGTCTCCAAAGTAGAATTCGACCTGGTCCCATGAGATCTTCTCCCGGTATGGGCTCTCGGTCAGGATCCGGTGCAGTCGACAGGGGGTCGAGCCCCCGGCAAGGGCAACCCGAAACACGGAGCGGGCTTCGATGGCAGCGGTGTAGGCGCGAACGAACTCGTCGGCGGCGGCCGTGCACAACGCCTTGGGGTCATCGACGGATTCCACCGAGAAATTGGACCGTCCGCTCAAGTTCCCATCTCCTGGGCCATGGCCCGGGCAATCCCGAGCGCTTTGCGAAATTCGGCCTGTCCGGTGCGATTGGCGAGTTGCCACGCCAACAATAGGATCGGAGGGTCGTTGGGTGCGGAGAGGAAGTTCTCTGTTTGTCCTCCCAATGCGACGTTGTCGATGCGAATGGCCACTCGCTCGCTGTCCAGGGCCTCGAATTCGGCTTCGAGGCTCGCTGCCGTCGGGCCGGCGCCGCGCGAGTGCACGTTGACGCGGCGCAGTTCTGCCGGCCCCTGGTCGTCGCGAGAAATTTCGATCTGCACCGGTCCATGTTCGGACAAGAAGTTCATGATGAGGTGTTTGTCGGATCCCACTTTTCCGCCCTGGGGCTGCCAGGACAAGCAGTGCGCCAACCAGCCGACAAAGAGCCAAACCATCGGCAGGGCGTGGGGGCCGTGTTCGAGTTCGATTCGCTCGATCTGATTCAGGGCTCCCGGCAGCACGTGGGGCGCCAGGGACTCGGCGAACAGCCGACGCCAAAAGCGCGTGCGCATCCAGGCGAGGTCGGTCACGAGACTGCGCTCCCGTGTCCCCAGCACCCAGTTGGCCGTTGCGATCAAGCCGGTGCGCGGGTCGCGCCATCCGCGACTGTCGTAGATGACGCTGCTCGACATCTCCTGGAGTTCCTGAAAGATGTTTCCGCCGGTCGGCGGCGGTTTGATCGAGTTCCACCAGAGCGCGGTAGGCAGATCCCCGATCAATAGCGGGCGAGCGGCAGAGCCGAGCCTGCCGAGTCCGTCGGCCGACGCGCTGATGCGCACCTGTTCGCTGCTGATATGGCGCCTTTTCCCGAGTTGTGTGACGCCGGCGGTGACCTGGGCCACGATCCCCTGGGACTGGTCTGGGTCACAGCCGACCAACAGGATGATGCGAGCGGGATGGCGCCGGGCCATCAGGGCAAACTGCGGAGCCAGCGCGTCCGCGTCGGCGGGGTTGTCGCAGTAGACGATCAAATTCGACATGCAGGCCCGGGTGATGGGCTGGTCGTCGGTCGTTGCGGCGTCGACGTTGCACGGCGCTGCGAGCCGCAAGCGGACAAATTCCTCCTCGACATTTTGGAGTTCGACCGCGCGCGGAGCGGCGAGGGCTTCGTAGTCGTGCGGAGCGCTCACAGGGCTCTCCATTTGCGGCCGTCGCCTTCGATCAGCCGATCGGCCTCGATCGGACCCCAGGTGCCGGCGCGATATTCGGGGAGCCAACGGGCGCCGCTTCCCTCCCAGGCGTCGAGAATGTTCATCACCCACGACCACGAGGTCTCGACGGTGTCCTTGCGCATGAACAGCGTGGCATCCCCCGCCATCACGTCGAGCATCAGGCGTTCATAGGCCTCGGGAGACTGGTCGCCGAAGGTGCTGCCATAGCTGAAATCCATCTTGACGGGATAAATCTGCACCTTGCTGCCCGGGAGCTTGGTCGCGATGCGCAACGAGAGTCCTTCGTCGGGCTGAATGCGCAGAACCAGGACATTGGGTTCGAGAGGGACTTCGGGGTCCACGTTGAAGAGCACGTGAGGCACGGCTTTGAACGTCACCGCAATTTCGCTCGCGCGCTTGGTCATGCACTTGCCCGTGCGCAGATAGAACGGAACCCCGGCCCAGCGCCAATTGTCGATGTAACACTTGATTGCGACAAAGGTTTCGGTGGCAGAGTCCGGTGCCACGTTGGCTTCGCGCCGATAGCCCGGGACCTCGAGACCGTGCATGAAGCCCGGCCCGTACTGCGCGCGCACCACGCAGCTGTCGACGTTGCCGGGTTCGATGGGGCGCAAACAGTTGAGCACCTCTTGCTTCTGGTCTCTCACGACTTCGTCCGTCAGTGACCACGGGGGTTCCATGGCGGTCAGACACAGCAACTGCAAGATGTGGTTTTGCACCATGTCGCGCAGGGCACCGGCTTCTTCGTAGTAATTGCCCCGAGTTCCAACCCCGATCTCTTCGGACACCGTGATCTGCACGTGATCGATGTACTTCTGGTTCCACAGGGGCTCGAAGATCGCGTTGGCAAAGCGCATGACCAAAATGTTCTGCACGGTCTCTTTGCCGAGGTAGTGGTCGATCCGGTAGATCTGGCTTTCGTCGCAGACGTTGGACAACGTGGCATTGATGCTGCGCGCGCTTTCGAGATCGTGACCGATCGGTTTTTCGACAATGACCCGCGAGAACCGGGTCGAATCACTCGGATCGCTGATCAGGTTGGCCGTCTTTAGATTTTGCAGACTTATCTCGATCAAGCTCGGCGCGATCGACAAGTAGTAGATGCGGTTGTTTGGAATGCCAAAGCTGGGTTCGAGCTCTGCCAGCCGTTCAGCGAGTGCCGCATACGCCTCGGGTTCGTCAAAAGGTCCGGAAACCCAATGCAGGCGCCTCACGAAATCCGACCAATAGGGTTCTTGAATGGGCCGTCTCGAGAACTTCTCGACCGATTCCCGCGCCAGTTCTCGATAGCGCTCGTCATCGAGGTCTGTGCGGGCAAAGCCGATGACGCAGAAGTTGGCGGGCAAGACCCCGTCGAGTGCCAGGTTGTACAGGCCCGACAAGAGTTTGCGCCGGGTCAGGTCCCCGGCGCCGCCGAAAATCACGAAGCTACAGGGCTGAGGCTGCAGCTGCGTGCTGAGTCCCGCCATCAGCGGATTTTCGGTAGTGAGTTCAATCATCGAAGCTGCTCCTGTCGCGAACCACCGCGCTCCACTACTTGGTTTCGACGTGACCGCCAAACTTGTGCCGCATGGCCGAGAGCACCTTCTCTGCGAAGGTGTGAGACTGGCGCGAGCGGAAGCGGGTATAGAGGGCGGCGGTCAAGACGTCGGCGGGAACGGCCTGTTCGACCGCGGTGTTGACGGTCCAGCGGCCTTCGCCAGAATCGGTCACGTAGCCCGAGTAGTCGTCCAGGTTCGGTTGCTCGACCAGGGCCTGGGCGGTGAGGTCCAACAGCCAGGAGCCCACGACGCTGCCCCGCCGCCAGAGCTCGGAGATGTCGCCCAGGTTGAGGTCGTAGCGGTAGAGAGCGGGCACGGTGTCTGCACCGGCGGTATTCAAGATGTCGAAGCCCTCGGCGTAGGCCTGCATCAGGCCGTACTCGATCCCGTTGTGAATCATCTTGACGTAGTGACCGGCTCCGGCGGGGCCGCAGTGCAAGTAGCCTTCTTCGGCGGTTCCCTTGCCATCCTCGCGTCCCGGCGTGCGGCCCACGTCCCCGCGGCCCGGTGCCAGGCACTTGAAGATCGGGTCGAGATGCGAAACTGCGTCGTCGTCGCCACCGATCATCAGGCAGTAGCCGCGTTCGAGTCCCCAAACCCCGCCACTGGTGCCGCAGTCGAGGTAGCGGATGCCCTTTGGAGCCAGTTCGGCGGCGCGCCGGGCGTCGTCTTTGAACATCGAATTGCCGCCGTCGATCATGATGTCGCCCTTGGCGAGCAGGCCCGCGAGTTCCTGAACGACGCCCTCGGTGATGTCTCCCGACGGGACCATGATCCAGACTGCGCGAGGGGCGTCGAGCTTCGAGACCAACTCTTCGAGGGATGACGCGCCGGTCGCGCCTTCGTTTTCGAGTTCTTCGACGTTGGCCGGCGTCTGGTCGAACACCACGCACTGGTGTCCCCCGCGCGTGATGCGGCGAACCATGTTGGCGCCCATCTTCCCGAGGCCGATCATTCCGAGTTGCATGGTGTCTCTCCTGTCTTCCGTGTCTTTCATGTTGTGGCCGCGGGATGCATCGGTGCTCACGGGCTTTGGTTCAACGCTCGCGTACTTCGACCGACTGGCCGTCTTGAATGATCACGACATCGGCCATTTGGAGGAAGAGTCCAGTTCCGAGCACCCCCGGGATTTCAAGAATGGCGCGCTCGAGTTCGGCGGCGTTCTCGATTGGAGCAATCTTGCAGTCGAGGATGTAGTTGCCGTTGTCACTGATGAACGGAGCGCCGTCGTCGCTATCGCTATCGCTATCGCTATCGCTGTCACTGTTGCTGTTACTGTTCACGCTGGTGCGGAGAGCGGGCTCACAGCCCAGACTCCGCAGGGCAGCGCGACAGTTCGCTTCGCCAAAGGGCAGCACCTCGACCGGGAGCTTGCCCCGGCTGCCCAGGACTTCGACGACTTTTTCGACGCCCACCAGGATGATCAACTTTGCAGCGCTTGCGGCGACAATTTTCTCGCGCACGTGCGCTCCGCCGTAGCCTTTGATCACATCGAGGTTGGGTGCCACTTCATCGGCACCGTCGAAGCAGACGTCGATGTTCCCGGCTTCTGCCAGGGTCATGAGCGGGATCCCGAGTTCTCGGGCGAGTTTCGCGGTCACCTCCGAGGTCGGCACCCCCGAAACGTCGAGTCCGCTCTGCACCCGCGCGCCCAGGGCGCGAACAAAGGCGGTCGCCGCCCGGCCGGTGCCGAGTCCCAGGATCTGCCCGTCGCGCACCCATTCGAGGGCCTTCGCCGCAGTTGCGCCGAGATCGTCTGCGTTCCCAGGGCCCGATGATTGATCGCCGCTCATGCTTCCTCCAGGATCCCGTTAACCGCCGCCCCCGTGTTTTGCAATCTGTTCCTTGGCCGATTCCGCCACGCGCTCCGCGGTGAAGCCAAACTTGTGTTGGAGTTCGGAAAGGGGTGCCGAAGCGCCAAACGAATTTATTCCGACACAACAACCCTCGTTGCCTACATAGCGCTCCCAGCCAAAGGTCGAAGCCAGTTCGACCGAGACTCGCGCCCGGATCAGGGGAGGCAGCACTTCTGCTCGGTACTCCGGGCTCTGCTGCTCAAACAGTTCCCAGGAGGGCATGCTGACCACCCGGACCTTCACCCCCTCGCCGCGGAGCCGTTCACTCGCTTCGAGGCAAAGCGAAACCTCGGTGCCGCTTGCGATCAGGATGACTTCTGGTTCTCCTTCACTGGGATCGCTTAGAACATAGGCCCCTTTGGCGACCCCCGAAGCGGGTGCCAACTGGCTGCGATCCAGGGTCGGCATGGACTGTCGGCTCAAAATCATGGCGACGGTCTCGTGGCGCAGCGCCATCGTGACCCTCCAGGCTTCGGCGACTTCGTTGGCGTCGCCTGGACGCATGACGATCAAGCCGGGAATCGCCCGCATCGACGGCAGCTGTTCGATGGGTTGGTGCGTGGGCCCATCTTCGCCGACCCCGATCGAATCGTGGGTGAAGATGTAGATCACCGGCAGTTCCATCAGCGCGCTGAGCCGCATGGCGCCCCGGGCATAGTCGCTGAAGATCATGAAGGTCGAACCGTAGGGGCGCAATTTTGCGGTCGACATGCCGTTGAGGATCGAAGCCATCGCGTGCTCGCGCACGCCAAAGTGAAAATTTCGACCCCCGTGTTCGTCGGCGCGAAAATCGCCGGCACCTTCGGCCTTGATGCGAGTGAGGGTCGAGGGGGCGAGATCCGCCGAGCCCCCGACCAGCCACGGCACCCGGAGCGCCAGTTCGTTGAGCACGATTTCCGAGGCCTGGCGCCCCGCCATGCCCTTTGCGTCGGGCTCGAACTTGGGGATCCCCTTTTCCCAGTCTTCGGGGAGTTGGCGGTGCTGCATGCGATACAACTCGTCCGCGAGTTCTGGATATTGTTCTCGGTAGCGCTCGAACAGCGCCATCCACGCGCCCCGTTGGGCAGAACCCCGGTCGCCGATGCCGTCGGCAAAGTGTTCGCGCACCGCTTCGGGAACCAGAAATTTCTCGTCATCCGGCCAGCCGTAGGCTTGCTTGGTCAGGCGGATTTCGTCGTCACCCAGGGGACTGCCGTGGGCCGCGCTCGTGTCTTGTTTGTTGGGGGACCCGTAGGCGATATGGCTGTCGACGATGATCAGGGTGGGGCGGGCGCTCTCGCCCAGGAAGGTGTTGAACGCGCGATCGAGGCGCTCGACATCGTTGGCGTCTCCGATCCGCAATACGTTCCAGCCGTAGGCCATGAAGCGCGTGGCGACGTCTTCGGAAAACGCCAGATCGGTGTGGCCTTCGATCGTGATGTGATTGTTGTCGTAGATCCAGCACAGGTTCGACAACTGCAGGTGGCCGGCGAGGGAAGCGGCTTCGGATGAGACGCCCTCCATCATGCAGCCATCGCCGCACAGCGAATAGGTGTTGAAGTCGAACATGTCGAAGCCCGGGCGGTTGAAGCGAGCCGCCATGTGTCGCGACGCGATCGCCATGCCGACGCTGGTCGCGAGTCCCTGGCCCAGGGGACCCGTGGTGGTTTCGACTCCCGAGGTCCAGCGGTATTCCGGGTGACCGGCGCAGCGGCTTCCCAACTGGCGAAAGTTGCGAATGTCGTCGAGGCTGACAGCTTCGGTCCCCAGGTTCTCGTACTTGCTGTTGACCGCTTTCACCCCGGTGAGGTGCAGCATCGAGTAGAGCAGCATTGACGCATGCCCCACGGAGAGGACGAAACGGTCTCGGTTGGGCCAGATTGGATCTTCGGGGTCGAACTTCAGAAAATGCTGCCACAGGGAGTAGACGACCGGCGCCAGGGACATCGCCGTACCCGGGTGACCCGAGTTGGCGGCCTGTACCGCGTCCATCGACAGCGTTCGAATGGTGTTGATGGCGGTAACTTCGATCCCACTTGCTTCGCTCATGTGTTGCGTCCCCTATCACCTGCGAGATGACTCGCGAGATGACCCGCGGCGAAGCGGGTCATTCCCGATGTTTCAATCTGTCCGAGCCAAAGTCACACAGCCGAGTCTGTGTCCTTGGCTCAATTGCGGCGGTCACAGGAGCTTCAACGATTGAGCGCGCGGTGTACGACTGCAGCGAGTTGGTCTAGTCCGGCGCGCACGTCCGCGCCGAGATGAATGCGCAGGGCGCGACGTTCGCGTCCCGCCAAGACTTCCAGATCCCCTTGCGCCTGGGCGCTCTTGAGGACCGAAAATGTGTACTTCTGGCCGGGAATTGCGAGATCGTCGGCGTCGTCTGCAGTCACCTGCAAAAACACGCCGCGGTTCGGACCGCCCTTGTGCAATTGGCCTGTCGAATGCAAGAAGCGCGGGCCATAGCCCAACGTCGTCGCCACCTTGTAGTGGTCGCGCACCTCGTTTCGCAGGGCTTGGAGCGGTTCGTCGTGGCTACTGTTCATCTCCACGTAGGCGTTGATGGCGAAGTAGTCTCCGCGTCCAATGCGCGAGAGATGAGACGCAACGATCGCGTCGAGGTCGTCTCCGCTGACCGCCTTGGCGTTGCGCGCGTCGGCGTACACAGAGATGCCGTCAGCCTCGAAGATCGCGGTCTCCTCGGGCAACGAGCCGGTCTTTTCGTAGGCGTCCATGAGAGAATTGGCGGCGATCTTTGCGGCTTCGACGTCGGGTTGATTGAAGGCGTTGATTTCGAGGATCGAGCCCGCCACCGCAGTGGCGACCTGCCAGCGGAAGAACTCCTGACCCAGATCGCGTTTGTCCGCGAGTTCGAGTCGCACCACGGGATGCCCGGCCGCTTCGAGCGCCGCAACACCTTTGTCCTGGTCCGGGCACGCATCGCCCGCGAGGCGGATGTAGACGAACAAGCGGTCTTCTCCGTACTGGTCGGGCGCGGCGAGCCGTTCGCCGTCCACGGGCACGATGCCGCGGTCCTGCTTACCGGTGGATTCGGCGATCAGCTGTTCGATCCAGGCGCCGAGGGTTCCGATCGCCGGCGAAGTCACCAAGGTGAGTTTGTCTCGGCCCTGTTTCGCCAAGCTGCCGAGGATGATGCCGAGTGTGATGCCCGGGTTCCTTACCGGGGGAACCGAGCGCGAGCAGGAGTCGACCATCAGCTGGGTGCGGGCGAGGAAGTCTTCGACGTCGATCCCGAGGCACGCGGCCGGCAACATGCCGAAGGCCGAAAGTGCCGAAAAGCGCCCGCCGATCGACGGGATGCCGTATGCGATCGACGAGAAGTTTTCGCTCTTCGCCTGTTCGTCGAGTTTGGTGCCCGGATCCGTGATCGCGACAAAGCGCGTTTCGGCACCCGAGCCCCCGAGAGCGGCTTCGACTTTGTCCCAGAAGTAGGCCTTGAAAGTATTGGGTTCGATCGTGCCGCCGCTCTTGGACGGCACCACGAACAAGGTCTTGGTGAGATCGATCTTCGATTCCACCGCCGCAATCTGCGAAGGAACCGTCGAATCGAGCACCAGCACTTCCGGGTATCCGGTTGCGGGGCCAAAGGTTCGGCTCAAGACGTCCGGGCACAGACTCGACCCGCCCATTCCCATCACCACGACATGGGCGATCTTCTCGTCCTTTACCCGGGTGGCGATGGACAAAAGACTCGTCAGGTTGTCCTTCCAGCTGTCGAGGACCGGTAGCCAACCCAGCCACTTGGCCTCGTCTTCGTTGCTCCAAAGTGATGCATCGCCGTCCCAGAGCCTGCGCACATTGCCGTCGGCGCGCCAGCGGTCGCTTTCATTCGACACGGCCTCGGCGCTCTCGCCGAGTTTGGCGTCGAGTTGTGCAAGGCGGTTGCCGAGTGCGGCTTCTCGCTTGCCGGCCACGGCCGCGAGCAAGGTGTCGAACGCGTCGCTGAAGAGTTGGCAGCCCTTGGGAAGAAGTTCGTCGGTGATCTGCTTGAGACTGACTCCCGCCTGCTCGAGGTCGCTCAGCACCTTGCGCGCGTCTGCGATCGATGACTGCTTGTCGCTGCCCAGGGCATCGGATGCGGTCCCCGAGACCCGAAACGCATCGAGGGTCGCGGTCGGAACCGTGTTGACGGTTAAATTGCCGATCAGGGAATCGACGTACAGGGTCTTGGACAGGTCCGGACTCTTGGTTCCGGTGCTGGCCCACAGAACCCGTTGGGGCATGGCGTTCTTGGCTGCGAGCGCCTTCCAGCGGTCTCCCGCCACGACATCGTCAAAATGGGCGTAGGCCATCACCGCGTTGGCGATCGCGACCTTGGACATCAGACCCTCGAGGGTTGCGCGCTTGCCCGGGTCTTGTTCGCTCTCGAGCAGCTGACTCAACTGCGCATCCGCCATTGCATCGATGCGGCTTACGAAGAAGCTCGCGACGCTGGCGACACGGCTGATGTCGCCGCCGTTGGCCGCCAGGGTTTCGAGGCCCTCCATGTAGGCGTCGGCCACGGCCTGGTAGGACTCGACCGAAAACAGCAGGGTGACGTTGATATTGATTCCCTCGCCGATCAGTTGGGCGATGGCGGGCACTCCCGCCGGTGTCGCGGGCACCTTGACCAGAAGATTTTCGCGGTCAACGGCCTTCCACAGCCGGCGCGCCTCGGCCACGGTGCCTTCGGTGTCATTGGCCAGGTAGGGAGAAACTTCCAGACTCACGTAGCCATCGACGCGGTTCGTGTCGTCGTAAACCCCGCGAAGCGCGTCGGTTCCCATCTGGATGTCGGCGATGGCGAGGTGTTCGAACAGCGTCACCGCTTCGCCGACCCCCTGGGCCACGAGCTCCTCGATCGACTGGTCGTAGTCGGATGAACCCCCGATCGCCTTTTCGAAAATCGCGGGGTTGGAAGTGACGCCGAGGATGCCATCGTCGCTGATCAGGCGCGCCAACTCTCCGGAAGAGACGAGTTCGCGACTGATGTTGTCGTACCAGATGCTCTGGCCAAAATCTTGGACCTTCCGAATCGGATTGCTCATTTCGCGTTAGTCCTCGTGCCCACCCCTTGGGGGGGGGCGGTGTCTAGAACCGTTGATTACGTTGCTCGGCGATCGATTTCGTCGCTCTGCGATTGATTTTACCGCAGCGCTATCGCGCAATCATAACGAGTGCGTCCGATAGATTGTGCGGGCAATTCACCCTCGATTTATCGGCCGGTACCGCTGAAATCTCACTGAAAAGTTGTCGGCTGGATGGATTCCGGAGAGGTGGATCGAGCTTCATCGCCAGAAGCCGCTGAACCTTCCACAGTCGATCTGGGGAATTACCCCGGGTGCCTCTACGGCGTTTTCCATCGGCACAGGTTCGCCGTCCCGGAATCGAACGTCGATCTGCCCGTCGAAGTCAGTGTCTTCTTCTTGCTGGACGACCCTTTGCCCCCGGTACTCCTGCACGACGTCGGGTCGTCCGTCTCCATTGGTGTCGGCTTCTACCCTCACCAACTCGCCGGCGCGATAGATCTCACGCCGGTCTGTCTTGCCCGTGTTGTCGCTGTCGATCAACGCGTAGGAGGCCACGCCCTCTGCAAACGTTAACTGCACCTCGAACACCCCGTCGCCATCCCGGTCGGTGCACTGGCGCTCGACCTGACCGGAACTTTCATAGAAGACTTTCTGGTCGGGCTTGGTCCGATTCGCGCCGGCGATCTCCTGGATCGTGAGCTTTCCCTGCCGATCGAATTCGTAGAGCAAATGCGCACGACCGCGACCCTCGGTATCCCGTGCCTGGCGAACCAGCCGCTGGTCTTCGTAGTAATTCCAGCTGTCGATCTTGCAGTCGCCGTCCGAGTCTTTCTCTTCGGCGGTGACGTCGCCCGCTTTGTCGAGCCAGCGGCGAAGCTCGACGCAGCCGCGAGTCACGCTGCGCATTTCGAGTAGATTCGCAGCCCCGTCCTTGAAGAACACAGTCCGTTCGCTCGTGCCGTCCCCGTCGCTGTCGGTCTCGCTGCGCACGATCTGGCCCGCTGCGAAGTGACGGGTGGTTTCAAAGCGCCCGTCAAAGTCGCGATCGCTCTCCTCGCGCTGAATCACAGCGTCGGTGTAAAGCCGAACTACGTCGAACTTGCCGTCGAAGTTGCTGTCGTATTCCTCACGACTGGCCCGTCCCTCGGCGTCGAGATCGACCCAGAGGTCCATCGCGCCGTCCCCGTTGCGGTCGCGCTCCTGACGAACCTGGTTGCCCGCAGCGAAGTAGAGCGTCGAGTCGATCTTCCCGTCTCCGGTCGTGTCGACGTCTTGACGCACACGAACACCGGCCTCGAAGTGGATCACGACGTCGTAGAGACCATCCGCGCGTGTGTCTCGCTCCTCCAAGGTTTTGATCCCCGCCTCGAAGTGTTGACGCAGATCGAACAGCTTGTCGCCGGTGGTGTCGGAGCTGCGAAGGCTGATCGACGACCCGACGTAGGTTGTGATGAGGTCCTTTTCGCCGTCTCCGGTCGTGTCTTCTTCCGCGCGAATCTGTTGGCCGTCGCGGAAATAGAGCGTGACGTTCAGTTTGCCGTCGCCGTTGTCATCCCGATGCTCGAGCAGCCTGGTGCCGTCGAGATCGAACTCGGCGTGGAGGTCCACCACCCCGTCCCGGTCCCGGTCTTCTTCCAGCATGCTCGGCTTCCCGCCGAGGTAGTGGGTCCAGCGGTCGGAGCGACCGTCGTAGTCGCGATCTTCTTCCCGCCGGGTCGCTTGGCCGTCGACGAATTCGCTGCGAATGTCTACCTCGCCATCCGCGTTGCTGTCGTCTCGCTGGAGTTTCGGCAGGCTGTCTACGTACTCGATCCAACGATCGATCCGGCCATCGCCCGTGGTGTCGAGTTCTCGCAGGTGAACCTGGCCGGTTGCGTCGTATCTGCTCCAGGAGTCGAGCCGACCGTCGTGGTCGCGGTCGCGCTCGGAGCGCACGGGTTTGCCGTCCACGTAGTAGACGAACTCGTCGTGGTTGCAGTCGCGGTTGGTGTCACTGCGGCGCTCGCTCAAGCTTTCGTTTTCGTCGTAGAGCAATACGATGGGGACGCACTCGGTCTCGCTTGCGCCGACCATCGAGGCCGCGCCGAGGGCCGCGGATCCAAGCGTGATGAGAGTGCGGAGCCAGCTGCGCGTTCTTCGCGTCCTTTGCGTCCTTCGCGTCATAGGGGGGGAAGGTAAAGAATCTCTCAGGGCAGTTCAGGATTGCGGAAGGTGAGCCTGAAAGTTTTGGTGCTGAGACAGCGATTGTGGTCGCCCAGGGGAGGGAAAGGCGCGGCGCTCCGGTAGGCAGCCATTGCGCTTGCGGCGAAGGAAGGGCTGGTGGATTCGATCAACTCGAGCTTCGCGATCGAACCCGAATGGTCGAGCGCGATGCGAAACTGAACGACATCGTCGGGGTGGGCGTCCAGCGGAAGTTCCCAGCGCGCGTAGGTGCGGTGCTTGATTTCGTCGAGGTACCGCTGAACGTAGGCACTCTCCAGGCAGGGGGTCGTGGCGACGGTGTTGGGGTCGCCTCCCGCAGCTCCCGCGGTGATGTCGTCGGCAGAAATCCCTGTCGCCGCCCGACCGAGGCCGCTTTGGCTAGCGCGGACGGCCATGGGAGGGGCGACCGCCGCTCCCTTGTAGCGCGTCGCGTTCAACTCCGACGGTCTCTCGAAGGCGCCAGGGGCCGGGAGTCTCGTGGCCGTCCGAATCGCCGGGACGCTGGGACTGGCCATTTCTACCCTGGGTGCGATCAGGTCGGCAGCGCTCGGGGCGGGTTGGAATTCGGCCAGAGTGGACAGCGGAGCACCGAGCAGTTCGGCCAGGTCGAGGCTCGGCGCTTCGAGCATGGGTGCGGGGACAGCGGCGAGTTCAGAAGGTTGCAGCGCCAACGCAATGGCCATCGGCGCCGGGAGTATCTTGGGAACCGGGAGGGGAGGCGAATCCTCGGCGCCCCGAAGTTCGATCCTTCCGTTCAGAATCTCTACCGGAATCACTTCTTCGACCGCCTGTTGAGCGATGTATCCCAGTGTGGCGATCGCGCCAATCACCAGGCTGTGGAGCACGGCCGACACGGCAGCTGAAACCAGAACTCGCGTGCGGTCCTCGGGTTCGGGCATGCTGAGACCGGGCAGTTCGGCAGGGTCCGAGGCGAAGACCCGCGCGTCGCTTGCTGGATGGGTCGCGCTAGTCGCGGCGTTGGCGAAGACACTTCCGGATGCGCCCATGCGAAGCCGCACGGCAGCGCGATTTTTTGATCG
>Ga0114950_10001580_pt1 | contig 17188 bp, 13 predicted proteins | sample N075metaG_FD_83503 | JGI IMG/M metagenome (GOLD analysis project Ga0114950, IMG submission 83503) | Deep subsurface microbial communities from Kermadec Trench to uncover new lineages of life (NeLLi) - N075 metaG | ecosystem: Environmental > Aquatic > Marine > Ocean trench > Sediment | place... | reverse complement strand
TAGTGTCCTAGTGTCCCATCCGATTAATTCGCTGAATTCACCGAGAGTAGAATCCCCAAGTACCAGGAGGAATTTTCTATTCCGGCTCGTGTCTGTGCAGCGAATGTACGCGAATTCGGAGAATTCGCGCGACCTTACGCAAGGGGCACAACGCGGTAAATGGCGATTGTGCTCTCTCCCGAAGGGCGTACCCCTGGCAGGAACGAAAAACCCCGGGCATTTCATCAAAGTAGTTTTCGAGAGAGTTTACCGAGGGGTCCGGTGAACGTCCGCAGGGTTCTGGATCAGCGAATCGCGGCGGCGCTGTCCGCGTGCACCGGCGTCGACTCCTCAGCACTCGTACAACCCGCCAGCAAGCCGGAATTCGGCGACTACCAGGCCAACGGAGTGATGGCCGCGGCCAAGCGAATGAAAACCAATCCACGCGAGTTGGCCGCTCGGGTAATCGACACTCTTGTTCTCGACGACATCGTCGCACGCCTGGAAATCGCGGGACCGGGGTTCATCAATATCTTCTTGAGCCGCGAATTTCTCGCTGACGGCTTGACCGCCGACCAACCGCTCCTGGATCCGACGGATAATCCTTACACGGCGGTCATTGATTATTCGAGCCCCAATCTCGCCAAAGAAATGCATGTCGGACATATTCGCAGCACCATCATCGGTGATGCCGTGGCGAGAGTCCTCGAACGTCTCGGGCACACCGTCATTCGCAAGAATCACGTGGGTGACTGGGGCACCCAGTTCGGCATGCTGATCACCTACCTCAAAGAGACCGGCGCGAACTCCGAGGTGCTGGCAGACCTCGAGGAATTCTATCGAGCCGCCAAACAGCAATTTGACACGGACACGGCTTTTGCAACTCGCAGTCGGTTGGCCGTCGTCGCCCTGCAAGGCGGGGACCCCGAGATTCGCAGCCAATGGCAACGATTCATCGATATCTCGCTTGATCATTGCCAGGCGCTTTACGCTCGCCTTGGTGTGAGTCTGAGTCGCGAAGACGTGCATGCCGAAAGTGCATACAACGATGACCTGCCAAACGTGATCACGTTGCTGCGCGAGCAAGGTCTGCTCGAACAATCCGATGGCGCGCAATGTGTCTTTCTCGAAGAATTCAAAGGCAAAGACGATCGGCCACTCCCGGTGATCGTACAGAAATCAGATGGTGGCTATCTGTACGCCACAACCGATCTCGCCGCAGTACGTCATCGCCAGAACGAATTATGCGCGCGACGCGTGCTGTACTTTACCGACCGAAGACAGGCTCTGCATTTCAAACAGATTTTTGCGGTTGCTCGCAAAGCCGGATTTGCGGATTCCACCATGAGCCTCGAGCATCACCCCTTTGGAAATATGTTAGGAAAAGACGGCAAACCGTTCAAAACCCGTGAAGGCCGGGTGTTGAAGCTTGCCGATCTGTTAGACGAGGCCGAGGCGCGTGCGTTCGATCTCGTCAGCCAGAAAAACTCAGCGCTGAGCGAAGATGAACGCCGCGAGATTGCCAGGGTGGTGGGAATCGGCGCGGTGAAGTATGCCGACCTTTCCAAAAACCGCACCAGCGACTATCACTTCGACTGGGACCAGATGCTGGCCTTCGAAGGCAATACGGCACCTTATCTGCAATATGCCTATACCCGCGTACAAAGCGTGTTTCGTCGAGGAAACATCGATATCGAATCCGTTACTGGCAAACCGGAACTGATTGAGCCCGCCGAGCGGTCCCTGGCCGTTACCCTATTGCGATTTCAGGAAGTTCTCGAACAGGTGGCGGCGGATGCCTATCCACACTACCTGTGCGCATATCTTTACGAGCTCGCGAGCCAGTTCATGCGTTTCTATGAAGCCTGCCCCGTGCTGACGGCGCCTGAGGAAATCCGAGCCGGCCGTTTGCAAATATGTCAACGCGTCGCCGACACGCTCAAAGAGGGTCTCGGTCTGTTGGGCATCGAAACCGTCGAACGCATGTAACGTTGCAGGTGCGAGGGCTCGCTCAGGCTCCTACCAGCTTCGGTAGCGAGTATGACTTCAACTCTTCAACAAAATCACTGAGTACCTGAAGGCCGGTCGCCTCGGCATCCAGACACCATTGTTTCAGTGCATTCAACAACTCATCCGCACTGCCACTGCGCTTGCTCCACACAGCCTGCAGACGCAGACGCAAGTCGTAAATCACTTTGATATCCGGGTGGGCGTCGACGAGCGCCGAGATGCGGCTCTTGCCAACATCGTCCACCAGGGATTCTTCTTTGCAGAGCACCACTTTGGCTTTGTGCAACAACAGGCGTGCGGCATTATCGGCTCTACGGAATTCCAGCTCGACAAGGGGTGCAACGACGTTTTCGGCGTACCTGGCCATCACCCTGAAGCGATCGTTCAACACCCCCCAGGCGGTGTCGATGTCGATCGTGGTTTTACCGGAAATCTTCTCGACTATGGGTCCTCGACTCAGTGGTTTCGCCAACCCGAACAGTTGGAAAAAACGAATCCAGCACCAGCCAATGTCGAATTCCCAGGGCTGCTGAGAAAATTTGGCCGAATTTGGGTAGGTGTGATGGTTGTTGTGCATCTCTTCACCACCGATGAAGATGCCCCAGGGGACGATGTTAGTGGCCGCATCCGGACATTCGAAGTTCCGATAACCCCAATAGTGGCCAATGCCATTGATGACCCCGCCGGCAATCGGAATCAACATCATCTGTACCGCCCAGACCGTCATGCCGACGACACCAAACAGTGCGATGTCGATGACCCCCAGGAGCACGATGCCATACAGCGAAAACCGGGAGTAGACGCGGCGTTCCATCCAGTCGTCCGGACAGCCCGCGCCATACTTTTCCATGATCTCGGGTTTGGCGGCGGCTTCCTGGTAGGTTTCTATTCCTTCCCAGAGAATTTTCTTCAACCCCTGCATTACCGGACTGTGTGGGTCGTCTTCGGTTTCGCATACCGCGTGATGTTTGCGGTGTATGGCCGTCCAGTCCTTAGTGACAATACCCGTAGTCAACCAGAGCCAGAAGCGGAAAAAATGTCGCAACGCCGGGTGCAGATCCAACGCGCGATGGGAGGAGTGCCGATGCAGGTACAGGGTTACCGAGACGATTGTGATGTGGGTCACAATGAGGGTAAAGATAACAAGTTCGAGCCACGAAAAATCCCATAATCCGTCGCTGAGCCAGGTCAAAAAGGTCACGTGAGCACGCCTCCTGCAGTCCTACCTAAAGGTATAGATGTTATCGGTGTTGTTATGGCAACTGATACGGGTCCGGAAGTCATCGGTGCATGATACAACGGCTAAAAATGTAAAAAACGTGAACAAATCACACCCATCTCACGAGGGTCAAACGACAGACCCGCAAGCTGCCGCTTCGCTCAGGCGCGCGCCAGCTTCGGTATGGAGTAGGACTTCAAATCTTCAACAAAGTCCCTGAGAACGCCAAAGCCGGTCTCTTCCGCGTCCTGACACCATTGTTTCAGGGCGCCGAGCAATTCATCCGCACTGCCGCCACGCTTGCTCCAGACAGCCTGCAGAGCCTGACGCAATTCGTATATCACCTTGATGTCAGGATGCGCTTCGAGGAGTTCTGAGATGCGATTCTTGCCAGCATCGTCCACCAGAGAATCTTCTTTGCACAGCACCACCTTGGCTTTGCGCACCAACCGGTTTGCAGCATTTCCGGCTTTGCGCAATTCCTGTTCAACGAGAGGCCCGACGACGTTCTCGGCATATCTGGCCATCACTCGAAAGCGGTCGTTCAACACGGCCCAGGCCGTGTCGATGTCGATGGTCGTCTTGCCGGGAATCTGCTCCACGATCGGTCCGGTGCTGAGCGGCTTGGCCAACCCCAACATCTGGAACAAGCGAATCCAGAACCAGCCGATGTCGAACTCCCAGGGCTTCTGCGAAAACTTGGCCGAATTGGGGTAGGTGTGATGATTGTTGTGCATCTCTTCGCCACCGATAAGGATGCCCCAGGGAACGATATTGGTCGCCGCATCGGGACATTCGAAATTCCGGTAGCCCCAGTGGTGGCCAATTCCATTAATGACGCCCGCGGCAAAAAGCGGAATCCAGATCATCTGCACAGCCCAGACCGTGAGCCCGATGACGCCAAACAGCGCGATGTTGACAAACGCAAGAATCGTCACGCCGAGTACCGTGTACGGGTTATAAAAATTACGCTCCATCCAATCGTCAGGACAGCCGGCGCCATACTTTTCCATGATCTCGGGTTGTGCTGCGGCTTCGCGATAACGCTCGGCACCCTGCCAGAGAATTCTGCTCAAGCCCTGCACCACAGGACTGTGGGGGTCGTCTTCGGTTTCGCAAACCGCATGGTGTTTACGATGTATCGAGGTCCATTCCTTGGTTCCCATCCCGGTGGTCAGCCACAGCCAGAAGCGGAAAAAATGCTTCAATGCGGGGTGCAGGTCCACCGCGCGATGGGCCGAATGACGGTGCAGGTAAACGGTTACCGAGACAATGGTGATGTGGGTCACGACCAGCGTATAGGCTGTGAGCCCCATCGGGGATAAGTCCAGTAATCCGTTGTTGAGCCAATCAATAAAGGTCACTTAGCAGGGCCTCCTCGGAAGAGTTTGTCTTTTGGGGATGTTTCGGCGCGGGATTGTGACAACAAGCATCGAAAAAAACCACCTTGCCAATACTCCGTAGTCAGTATAAGGATCGATAAAGCCTTTCGCCTGTGATGTATGAGAACCAGATCAACCTCTCGCCATTACGCTGATAAAAAGGTCGCTGAATGACCCGCCAGCAATCCAAACGCTATCTGACGCTGATCTCCGCGGCCGATCTCGCCGACGGGTTGTCTCACTTCAAGATACTGGATTGCAGGGCTCAACTCGGCAATCCAGACCACGGTGTCGAGGTTTACCGGTCGGGCCATATCGACAATGCCTCCTACGCAAGCCTCGATAAGGACCTCGCGGTCGCCCCCGGCGCTGGGGGACGCCACCCACTGCCGGAACCCGAGATCCTGCGCGACAAGCTGCGTGCCTGGGGAATCAACGATGACGATCAGATCGTGGTTTACGACGATGCAGGCGGCGCATACGCCGCACGCGCATGGTGGTGCATCCGCTGGCTGGGGCACGAAGCCGTCGCGCTGCTCGACGGTGGTCTGGCTGCCTGGCCCCAGGCACTCACAACGGAAGCGATCTCACCGGCACCCGGCAACTTCAGTATTCGTTCCTCACTGACCAGAACCGTCGATGTGTCGACCCTGGCACGCGATCTTGCCAATCTCAGGATCATCGATGCGCGCACCCAGGCCCGCTGGGCGGGCGAGGAAGAACCCATTGACCCGGTTGCCGGGCACATTCCAGGCGCGGTCTGCCGACCCTTCCAGGAAAATCTAGCGGCAGACGGCACCTTCAAAGGAGCGATCGAGTTACAGGAAAGATTTGCATCGTTCGGCGATCACCCAATCTGTTACTGCGGTTCGGGCGTCACCGCCGCACACAACGTACTGGCCATGCGTATTGCCGGGCTTGCCGAGCCAATCCTGTACCCGGGATCCTGGAGCGAGTGGATACTGGACCCGGAGCGTCCCATCGCTTGCGCAACCAATCTACCCCGACAGCAATGATCAAAGCCGCCCAACTCATCTGGCGCGACGGGCAACCGTACAGCAAGCACTACGACGACATGTATCACGCCGCCGACGGCCTTCAAGAGGTCGAGCGGTTTTTCATTACTCCGGGAGGCTTAACCGACCTTGTCCGGGTTCGTGATCGGATTATCGTCGGCGAGCTTGGCTTCGGCACCGGACTCAACTTTGTGGTGACAGCCGAAGCCTGCCTGCGGGCCGGTTGTCGGTTGCACTTCATGAGTTTCGAAGACGCACCCATCGCCCCGGCCGAATTCACCACGCTCGCGAATCGGCGCGCGGCCGACCATCCCATCTATGCAGAATTGGCCACGCACTATCCTCCACTGATAGAAGGTTGGCACCGACGCTACTTCGCCGAGGGGAAAATCACCCTGTCCGTTTTCTGGGGTGACGCAAGCATGGGCCTGAATGATCTCATCGGCAGGCAACGCCGCCCGTTCGATGTGTGGTATCTCGATGGTTTTGATCCGCGCAAGAATCCGACATTGTGGAGCCCCGCGCTTTTCAGCCAGCTCGCTTCGCTGTCGGGGGCCAACACAGGCGTTGCCACCTATAGCTGCGCCGGGCACGTCCGTCGTGGGTTACAGGAAGCTGGTTTCAGTATGCGCCGGGTGGATCAACGCGCTCATGGCCGTAAACGCGAGACCCTGGCCGGTACCTTTTCGGGAAAATCCTTGCTCACGTCGAGCCACCCAAAAAAAGTCACGGTTCTGGGTGCTGGTCTGGCCGGAGCGAGCGTCGCTCGCCATCTCGCCGAGTCAGGTGTCGAGGTCTGCGTACATCACGCCCCGTCGGTCGCGGGCGCATCCGCCATACCCACCATGGTGCTGCATGGTCGTCTACTGGGCGATGACAGCACGGCAGCCGCGTTGCGCTGCCACGCCTATCTGTATAGCACCCACTATTGTCATGACCGACCGGGTGTGCGGGTCAGCGGCGCGCTGCAACTGCCCGGACCCAACATGACACCGGCAAAACTCGAGAACATTGCAACACGCTACGCCGCCAGCGGCAGCTGGTTGCAAGCCCTCACGGCAAACGCTGCATCCGACCTCGCCAACTGGCAGATAACCGCTGCCGCTCTCAGCTTTCCCACAGCATGTGTCGTTGACACTCGAGCTTTGTGCACCCACCTGCTCACCCATCCCTCCATAGAGTTGCGGCCAACCGAGGGGCTGACCGAAGCCCCGGCATACCCCTGCGTGCTCGCCTGCGGAGTCGAGAGTCAAAAATTCACGGGAGCCCGTTATCTCGAGATTTCAGCCGTATACGGGCAACTCGATTATGTCGTCCCGGAAATCCAGCCCCGAATGCCATTGCTTGGCAACGGCTACCTCGCCCCCAACGGAGAACGTCTCGCCGTCGGGGCGACCTACGAATACCGGCCATGGCCGGTGGAGCGGGCTACCAGAACGAACCTCGAGCGGTTGGGTAACCTCCAGTACCGCTGGCACGGACGGGCGCGTGGCGTGCGGTGTATCGCATCGGACAAGACCCCCGTGGCAGGACGACTGTATGCAGACGATGGAACGGCACTGACCGACTACTATGTCTCCACGGCACATGGCTCCATGGGTACCGTAACCAGCCACTTCGCTGCAGCATTAATTGCGGCACTGATCTTCGGCGAATGTCCGCCAATGACGCGAGAAATCGAGGCGTCGATGTCCTCCATGCGCTTTCGCGAGCGGCAGGCTCGACGCGGTTTTCGTCATGGCGCAGCGCAGTAAGAGCGGGGTCAGGGAATCTGGAACTCGCGGACGTTCATCACGTTGTCGATGCCACATATCGCATCGATGAGTGCCGGTTCCGCCTCCTCGGCAATATCGATGAGGTTGTAGGCGACCCCTTCACGACTTTTGTTGATCATATCGACAACGTTGATCTGCCGAGCCGCCAGCACAGACATTATCTGGCTCAACATTCCCGGCACGTTGCGGTTGGTTATCGCCAGGCGGTAGCCGCCGGAAGGTTCAAGGCTAACGGCGGGAAAATTCACCGAATGGCGCACGTTCCCAACACTCAGAAACTCGATCAGCAGATCCGCGGCCATCACCGCGCAGTTCTCCTCGGCTTCGTCCGTGCTCGCACCCAGATGCGGAGTCAGCCGAACCTTCGGGTGCTCAATGAGGCCGGGTACCGGGAAATCGGCTATGTAGCCCCCGACACGGCCATCGTCGAGGGCCGCGCTTAGAGCTTCGCTTGCCACGATCGGCTGGCGGGCGAAATTCAACAGGGTGCTACCCGGTCGGAATGAACTCAGACTTTCTTCGTTGATCAAACCCACGGTTTCCGGTATCAGCGGTACGTGCAGGGTCACATAATCCGATCGAGCGAACAGACTAGGCAGGTCCTCCATCCGCTGTACTTCGCTCGGCAGGCGCCAGGCTGAATCTACAGAGATGGCCGGATCGTAACCGAGAACCTCCATTCCCAGATCCAGCGCGGCTCGTGCCACCAGCGAGCCTATCGCCCCGAGGCCAACAACCCCGAGCGACTTACCACGCAGCTCACGGCCCTTGAAGCGTTTTTTCTCCGCTTCCACAAGGCGGTTGAGCTCTTCTTCGTCGGTAACGTCCCGCAACGAACTGACGAACTGGATACCGCCTACAATGTCTCTGGCGGAGATCAACAAAGCAGCCAACACCAGTTCTTTTACCGAGTTGGCGTTCGCGCCAGGGGTATTGAACACCACAATACCAAGCTCTGAGCACGCCTGTACCGGAACGTTGTTGACACCGGCGCCCGCCCTCGCCACAGCTCGCAAGCCGGGGCAGAGATCCCCTGCGGCGAGTTTGTGGCTGCGCAGCAGCATCGCGTGAGGATCATCGACCTCCGCGCCCACGGTAAAATTTTCTCTGGAAAATCGCTCGAGCCCACGATCGGCAATGCTGTCATAGGTACGAATTTTGTACATCAGATCCTCAAAGAGATGCCTCAAAAAGACGACCCGCTGGCAAGCCAGCGGGTTCGACATGTTAACAGGACTTGCTGAAAGTTGCCGTTCCTCGGGCCGGGAAACCGCCCGGGTCTAATTCGAGCGGCTGATAGCGTCCTCAAGGGCAGCCAAAATCAGTTCGACGGAATCCGGTGTCACAAACTCGGCAAGACGCTCCTGGATTTCCTCCAGATTGGCAAGCAACAAAAGCACCTCACGCATCAGATTCGCTCCAGTGAGCGCCTGTTCTTCGATCACCCGGCTGTAGCCAAGGCTTTTTGCGTACTCTGCATTTTCGATCTGATCGCCACGACTGACCCTGCGCGACAACGGCACCAGCAGGTTTGCCTTGCGCAGTGCCAGGAGTTCGTAAAGCGTGTTGGCACCCGCCCGGGACACCACCAGATCTGCCGCGGCGAGTACATCTCCCCATTGGGTAGTGAGGTACTCGAACTGTCGATAATTCATCTCGTCGCGGCCAACCTTCTTGCCGGGTCCACAGATATGGACCACCACGAACTTTTCTACCAGTTCCGGCAACACTTCACGCACGGCTTCATTCAGCACATCGGCGCCGAGGCTGCCGCCAGTCACCACCAGCACGGGATAGGTTTGATCGATACCGAGAAACTCACGCCCCCGCACCGCGTTCCCCTCGAGTAACGCCCGGCGCACCGGAGTACCGGTATGAAGGACTCGGCCCTTGAACTTCGCTGGCCGCGTGTCCGTAAAGTTCACGCACAACGTCCGGCACAGCGGCAGTGACATTCGGTTGGCAAGCCCGGGAGTGAGATCGGACTCGTGTGCAACAACCGGAATATGTCGCAACCAGGCAGCGGCCACCACCGGGAAACTCACGAATCCACCTTTTGAGAAAACCACATCCGGACGCAGCTGCCCAAGCAGCCGCACCGCCTGGCAGATACCCAACAGCGTCCGAAATACGTCGACGACATTCTCGAGGGAAAAATATCGCCGCAGCTTGCCTGCGGAGATGCCTCGATAGGTGAGCGGAAAGTCGCTCAGCAGATCCTCCTCCAGACCGCTGTTGCTGCCGACATAACTCACCTCGACCCCGCGAGCCAATAACGCTTCTATGATTGGAAACGCGGGCACCACATGCCCCGCAGAGCCTCCGCCAGTGAACAACACCCGATTCACAACCCCAATACCTTCTTTAACAGAGGTACCGTGACCCGACGCTGCGAAACCATGGCCGCACCATCTACACGGTCGAGCTGAGCAAGTAACTCCTTCAGGCTGCGCGCGCTGCGATTCAACCAGAAATTCAACACAGGTTCTGCGAGCAGCAGCCCGCGTGCGGCGCCATGGAGTCTCAGCACCTCGGCTTTGTCATCATCTGCAAGCGCCTGGATACAATGACAATTCGAAGAACGAAACCGTGAAGCCAGGTCCGGCAACGCAAATGTCGTTTCTTGAGGTGCGCTTGTTGAGGCCAACAACAAATTACCGCCTGAAGCGTACAGATCCTGATACAGCGTCAACAGTTCCGATTCCAGCCGTTCATCACCGAGCCAGACATCCAGATCGTCCACGGCAACGAGCGAGTACCGGCCGAAGCCACGCAACGACTCGATATGACCATCGGTTTCCGCAAGTGGCAGATACGCAACCGCACCTCCGTGCTCGGCATGATTCTGGCACGTTCCCTGTAACAGGTGACTCTTACCGGTACCACCCCACAGCCAGGTCGAGGAGAATTGCCCAACGCTCGCGATCCGTTGCAGCCGCTCCATCAACTCTGCATTCGGCCCTGTCACGAAGTTGGCGAAAACACACCGTTCGTTGAGGGGGAATGGCAAAGTGAGCTGAGTACTTGCGCCAGTCATCGACCCATCAATCGCGCGCACCTCGTTCCAGCCTGCCGTTCTTCCATGCGCGTTGGCCCCAGGTGATAACGTAGTCAATGCCCGAACTCACTCCCAGAACAGCGAGAATATAGAAAACGAACGGGTCGACCAGTAGTCCAGACAGGTTACTCAGCCAACCGAACCCACACAGGCTCAACAACAACATCAACAACATGATGATCTGCAGAGCGGTATTGGCTTTGCTTACGAATGTCGGCTCAAATGAGATCCGTTCGAACAACAACCGGTACACGCCCGCACCCGCCATGATGATAAAATCCCGAGTCAGGACAATGATTGCCACCCACAGCGGGATATGGCCTTGAATCGTAAAAACGACGAATAAGACGGCAACGAGGAGTTTGTCCGCCACCGGATCCATAGCTGCACCAAACCGGCTGGTCCAGTGAAAACGCCGCGCCAACCAACCATCCAGAGCATCCGACGCACCCGCGATGCTCATGAGAATCAGCGCATCCAGGAAACGCGTCTCCCACAACAGCCACGCCGTCGGAACAACCAGCAGGATGCGGATCACCGTGATGACATTAGGGATCTGAGCGCGATTCACCCTCAACCTCCCCAAACCATTTCGATGTCGGCATTGCTGAAACCTGGATCTTCGGACTGGAGAAGGCGCCGGTCAATTTCCAGAAGTCGCAGAAGCTGCTCGGGCGCGGCGCTGGTCGTGACGATCAGCCCCAGGTGATCGGTTTGAATCTCGGCGACGTTCACGTGGTCGACGAATTCGAGCGCCTCGAGGTAATTGAGCAGGCCACCGTAATCGGCCGGGCTGAAGATTCCGCTCACCCCCAGCAGAATCTGCCGAGGTTCGCGTCCCAGCACGGCATATCGTTGCGTGAGTTCATTGGCAATGTGATCCACCGCGGCAGCGGCGGTGAGCGGCGCCTGCTCATCTATCGGGTTGAGGGGAATGACCCGACCATCAAACCAGAACTCCCAACTCATCGCCCAACTTCCATCACCCAACGCCTGCACGCGGCCGATCAGAACAATATCCGCCCGATAGCGCTCGGAAGCCGGCAGCAGAACCTGGGACATGCGCCCCCACACCACCGCCGGATCAACCTTGATCTGATCCTCCAGATCGAGCAGTGGGTACAACAGCGCTAAGCCACGTTCTCTGGCGCGTTGTTGAAGCTCGAGGGCCAGCGGATGGTTACTGCCCGCGGCGATGATCTCGCGTTCTATCCCTTGTTCCACAACCACCCAGGCAACCACCACGGGCCGATTGGCACCCCAGACGGGTAAGGCGGAATCCCTGATCAGCCGGAGCACCGAGCGAGGTGAGAACTGAATGCGCAGGCTAAGCGGGATCTCGGCCTCGGGTTGAGCCGCGACAAAGCGGAATTGACTGTAATAAAGGTCGGGAGCAGCCAACGCACGCACGATCTGTGGGTGTCGCGGCACGTGCACGAGACCTGTGAGGCGAGTCAACACCTGCAGCAGCGCCACCCGCGATGCCTCGAGCCTCGCGCTCGGTGTCTGACTCTCAACTGGCACTTCTACATCGTACAACCAGGGCACCACGGCAGCCGAGCAAACATTCGTCCACCACAGAAACACCAACAGCCAACAGAAACTTTTGAGCTTCACCACACTTGCGAGCTTCGGCAACCAAGCCCCTTATCGAGATTCGCAGCCAGTGTACCCAAAAAAATTGCTTTGAATAAAGTGCCCTCTATGGCCGCTAGCCTGGATTATTCATGAAGAAGCGTAGCGAGGTTGAGTCGAGGGCAATTCGCAAGCGAATTGCCAGAGTAGTTTGTTCATGAATAATCCAGGCTAGAGCACTCCGGCGTTTACGGCGGGTCTGGTAAACTCCGCGCCCACCGATTCTTATCAGCGTGGAGAGGGAACATCATTGAGTAAAGGTCTCACCTACCGTGACGCCGGCGTCGACATCGATGCAGGTAATGAGCTTATCAAGCGCATTGCACCGGCGTGTAAGGCGACGCATCGCCCGGAAATGCTCTCAGGCCTGGGAGGTTTCGCGGCACTGGCAGAGCTGCCAGCGCGCTACAAGCAACCGGTCCTCGTGACGGGTACCGACGGGGTCGGGACGAAGCTCAAGCTTGCAATCGAGAATAACCGTCACGACACTGTCGGCCAGGACCTCGTGGCGATGTGTGCCAACGACGTACTGGTGACCGGTGCGGAACCGTTCCTGTTCCTCGATTATTACGCAACGGGCAAGCTTGATGTGGATGTCGCGGAGCGCGTGATCAACGGCATTGCCCACGGCTGCCAACTCGCAGGATGCGCGTTAGTCGGCGGAGAAACCGCCGAGATGCCCGGATTTTACCGATCCGGCGACTACGACCTGGCAGGTTTCTGTATCGGGGTCGTGGAACGACGAGACATCGTTCACGGCCGAAACATCGCCGTCGGCCACAAATTGATTGGGCTGGCCAGCAGCGGGCCCCATTCCAACGGTTATTCCCTTATTCGCCGCATCGTCGAAGACAAAGGCGTTGAACTCGCGTCGACTCTCCTGGACGAATTGATGGCGCCGACTCGCATCTATGCAAAGTCCATCCTTGCCCTGCGCGAACGGGTGACCGTGTCTGGCATGGCTCATATCACGGGTGGCGGAATAATCGAAAATCTACCGCGCATGTTCACCGACGATGGTATTGCGGCTCTCGTCGACCTTGACAGCTGGACCTGGCCCACCGTATTCAACTGGCTGGCCCAGGCCGGCAACGTCGAGCAGTCCGAGATGCTGCGTACCTTCAACTGCGGCATCGGTTTTGTCTTGTGCGTGGAGGCCGACGCCGTCGCTGCGACACTTGATATCCTCGAGGCGAACGGCGAAACAGCCACCGTCATCGGCGAGATCGTGGCCCGGGATGCGGCAGTGCAAGCCGGGCAACTGCTTATTTAGCTCACAGCTAGCTGCACAAACATCGCATCGGCACCGATATCTCAGACGCGGCGCACAAGATTCGCAAACGCACCACAATCGCAACTGCATTAATATCGCAACTACGTGTGGGTACCGGCTTCATGCAACCCCCAACGCTCGCTGATTCCAGCATTCGAGTTTTTCATTTACCGACGTGTTGGTAACATGGGTCGGGACCTGATAAAGCAAAATACTGGAAGTCACTAGCGGAGAGGCCAGGGATTCCCTTAGTCGCGCTGTCAAGCGAGCCGAATGAGCGAATTGACCTTCTTAGGTAATTAAAAGGGGCAGGGCGTGAAGTGAGGGGATCCCGGAGGGACGAAGCGTAAGCGCGACTATGAGAATCCCCGGCCTCTAAGCGGTTGCCAACGAACCAACCAGTCCCGCGGGCAATCAGGCTTTTGGCAGCGTCACGCCTCGCTGGCCCTGGTATTTCCCACCGCGGTCTTTGTAGGTCACCTCGCAGCGCTCGTCGGATTGAAAAAAGAGCATCTGCGCAACACCCTCGTTGGCGTAGATTTTCGCCGGCAGGTTGGTGGTGTTCGAGAATTCCAACGTGACATGTCCTTCCCACTCGGGTTCGAGCGGCGTGACGTTGACGATGATGCCACAGCGTGCATAGGTGGACTTACCCAAACACAGCGTCAGCACGTCGGGCGGGATCCGGAAGTACTCGACGGTGCTCGCGAGCACAAACGAGTTGGGAGGAATGATGCAGACGTCTCCCGCGACATCCACGAAACTGCGCTCGTCGAAATTTTTCGGGTCCACGGTTGCCGAGTAGATATTGGTGAATACCTTGAAATCGGTCGCGCACCGCACGTCGTATCCATAACTCGACGTCCCGTAGGAGATGACTTTGTCGCCCCCGCTGAACCGCACCTGTTGCGGTTCAAAGGGTTCAATCATGCCCTTTGCCGCCATCTCGCGGATCCAGCGATCGGATTTAATGGTCATTTTTTCTTACTACCGTGGGTTGTTGCGCTCGGCGTAACTAATCGTCATCCATCGTGATCTCGGGAGCGTCCGCTTCGAGCGCCCACAGCCGCGCGGCGAGATGCCGGGCTATGTCGCGGTAGGTAGCGGCCACGTCTCCGTTCGGATCTGCCACAACGCTGGGCGTGCCGCCATCGGCCTGCTCACGGATTTCGATCCTGAGTGGCAATTCACCCAGAAGCACTACGTCGAATTCCTCTGCCACCTTCTGCCCACCTCCGGCGCCGAACAGATGGCTTTCGTGTCCACAACTCGGGCAGTGATACACGCTCATATTCTCAACCACGCCGAGTACCGGGATATCCACCTTGCGGAACATCTCCACGCCCTTACGCGCATCCAGGAGCGCAATATCCTGAGGAGTCGTTACGATCACCGCTCCGGAAACCGGCACCTTCTGAGACAATGTCAATTGGATGTCCCCGGTACCGGGTGGCATGTCCACGATGAGATAGTCGAGCTCATCCCACAACGTCTGGCTGAGCAACTGTTGCAGCGCACCCGAAACCATCGGACCCCGCCAGACCATGGGTGTGCTCTCAGTCACCAGATAGCTCATGGACATGGACTGAATGCCGTGTGCCTTGATCGGGACAAAATACTTCTCGTCTTTCACTTCGGGACGTCGGCCTTCCTGGACACCCAGCATCGTGCCCTGGCTCGGGCCGTAGATGTCCGCATCCAGAATGCCCACTTTCGCGCCCTCTGCATCGAGTGCGAGGGCAAGATTGACGGCAGTTGTGGATTTACCCACGCCACCTTTTCCGGAGGCAACCGCCACAACGTGTTTTACCTTGCCAAAGCCGCGTCCGGCGGGTGCCACGAACTGGACCTCCAGATCAAGCCGCTCTACGCCCAGAAAGGCTGCAAGTTCGACTGCAAGCTCATCATGCCTGCCGAGCGTCGGGTAACCGAGTGTCACGCCCACCTGGTTGCCGGAGACAAGAACCCGCGCACCCAGCTCGCCCCAGGGAATTCCCAGATACGGATCGCGAAACTGTTCGACCTTCATACTACCTACCAACCCCGAAGAACGCGCATTATAAGAGGGTTACGGTTATAGTCGCGCTCTTTTCGAACTGCCGTACTATTGCCGTCATGTCCCGTCGTATCCTGGTCACAAGCGCCCTGCCCAACGCGAATGGATCGATCCACTTAGGGCATCTGCTGGAACATATCCAGACAGATGTCTGGGTGCGGTTCCAGCGACTGCGAGGTAACCCGACCATCTACGTCTGCGCCGACGACACCCATGGGACGGCAACCATGTTGAAAGCCGAAGAGGAAGGGATTACCCCGGAGGAGCTCATCGAGCGAGTTGGACTGGAGCATGCGAAGGACTTTCGCGGCTTTCTCATCGAGCACGACAACTATCATTCCACCCACGCGGATGAGAACAAATACTACTGTGAGTTGATCTACAAGCGCTTGAAAGACCGTGGGCTCATCTTCACCCGGGAGGTGGAGCAACTCTACGATCCCGAACGCAATATTTTCCTTGCCGACCGGTTCGTAACAGGCACCTGCCCGAAGTGTTCGAGCGAGGAGCAATACGGTGACAACTGCCAGGAGTGTGGCGCCACCTACGACGCCACGGACTTGCAAGATCCCCGTTCGGTCATCTCGGGTGCGATACCCATCCTGCGTATCTCGGAACACTACTTCTTCGATCTGCCTCAATACACCAACATGCTTACCACCTGGCTGAGAAGCGGCGCGGTGCAGAAAGAGGTCGCCAACAAGCTCGACGAATGGCTCCAAGCAGGATTGCGCGCGTGGGACATCTCCCGCGACGCGCCTTATTTCGGTTTTCTGATTCCCGGGACAACAGACAAGTACTTCTACGTCTGGGTCGACGCGCCCATCGGGTACATGGCGAGCTTCAAACACTACGTCGAAGCGCGCAACGAGCTCACGTTTGACGAATTCTGGGATGCAGAAAACAGTACCGAAGTGCACCACTTCATCGGCAAAGACATCATCAACTTTCACGCGCTACTCTGGCCGGCAATGCTCGACGGCGCGGGCTTTCGCAAACCGACGAAGATCCACACGCATGGTTTCATTACCGTGGATGGCAAGAAGATGTCGAAATCGAGGGGCACGTTCATCAACGCGAGCACCTATCTCGAACATCTGGAGCCTGAGTATCTGCGCTACTACTTCGCCGCCAGGAGCAATGGCACGATAGACGACATCGACATCAACATGACCGATTTCGTGCAAAGGGTGAACTCGGATCTGGTGGGCAAGGTGGTGAATATCGCCAGTCGCTGTGCGGGTTTCTTGACCAAAGAATTCGATGGCCGATTGGCGGACAGGTTACCCGATGAGGCGCTCTGGAATTCAGGCACGGCCATCAAAGACACCATCGCCGCTTGCTACGAATCTGGAGACACCGGCAAAGCCGTGCGCGAAATCATGGCATTGGCCGATCGAACCAACCAATACATTGCCCGGCAGGAACCCTGGACGATGATGAAAGACCCGGACCAGCGCGATGAGGTGCAAGCGGTCTGTAGTCAGGGAATCAACATCTTCCGCCTGCTGGTGATCTATCTAAAGCCCATCCTTCCGCAGATGGCTGAAAAAGCAGAAGCGTTTCTCAACGTGGCACCCTTGAGCTGGGCAGATCTCGAAACACCGCTTGAGAATCACACGGTGAACTCGTTCGAACCGCTATTTGCACGGATGGACTCCAAGGCGCTCGAGCGGGTGGTGGAAGCCTCCAGAGACGGAGATGAGGAGGTAGACGGGGGCAACGCTGACGGCGGACACGGTGCCGAAAACACAGCAGGCGAATCCGCTGGCGAAACGACGGCTT